>ULSR01016491.1_pt1 | contig 121435 bp, 93 predicted proteins | sample 1956861 | NCBI WGS metagenome assembly ULSR01 (sample SAMEA4835713, study PRJEB28245) | human gut metagenome | biome: gut microbiome; material: fecal sample | place: Denmark | collected 2008 | reverse complement strand
CCCGCCGATGGATTCGCTGTGCTTAACAATGATTTCCCGTATGTCGCCAACCGTAAGGTCGGCAATGTGAAGGCATTGAGATATGCCGTATCTAATCCCAAGGGAGCTGATTACCGTGCGGAGGATATCCGTTATACTTCGCGCGGGACGACATTCACTGTTGTCGGCGGCGACCTGAAAGAACCGCTCCAGCTCCATACGGCACTCGTCGGGGAGTGTAACGTCTCAAATCTCCTCGGTGCGGTGATTGTGGCTCTGAAACTCGGTGTGCCTGCCGAGAAAATCAAATATGCGGTTTCGCAGATCGAGCAGGTGGAGCACCGTCTGAGTGTGAAGCGTATTCCCGGTGGCCTGACAATCATAGATGACGCGTTCAACTCAAATCCATCAGGCTCCAAGATGGCTGTCGAGGTGCTTGGCATGATGAAGGATGAGGGTAAACGCATCATCATCACTCCCGGTATGATTGAGCTTGGCGACCGTCAGGTGGAGGCCAACCGTGAATTTGGCCGCCATATCGCCGCCAATGCCGATATCGCCATCATCGTTGGCCATTATAACCGTGATGCCATCCTCCAGGGTATGGCTGACGGAAAGATGGCTGAGGAAAAGGTGTTTGCCGTCGACAGCTTCGCGCAAGCCCAGCAGGAACTCCACAGGATTGCCCGTCCCGGCGACATTGTCCTCTACGAGAATGACCTTCCCGACACGTTTAAATGAGTAAATAAGCAATCAAATAAGCAATTAAATATCCCCACAATATAGATATGAAAACCAATATCGGTGTTTTCTTCGGCGGACGTTCCACCGAACATGAGATTTCGGTGATTTCCGCCAACCAGGCTATCAACGCCATCGACAAGTCGAAATATGATGTGACCCCAGTATATGTCTCCAAGGAGGGACGCTGGTTTACCGGCGACGCCCTGCTGAACCTGCGCAACTACCGCGATATGAAGGCTATCGAGAAGATGGCCGAGGAGGTCTATATGCGTCCGGTCCATGGCGACTACAATCTTTACTATCAGAAGCCCAAAGGTATGTTCGGCAAGAAGGATGTCGCTGCCCGTCTTGATGTGGTGATTCCGGTGTTCCACGGCGCGAACGGAGAGGATGGCACATTCCAGGGCATCCTCCAGGCTATCGACATACCTTTCGCCGGATGTGACACCCTCTCGTCGGCCAACGGCATGGACAAAATCACCATGAAGATGATTCTTCGCGAGAACGATATCCCAGTGGTTGACTATGTGTGGTTCACCGACCGCCAGTGGTTCGCCGACCGTGACAACCTCGTGAAGCTAATCGAGGAGAAAATCGGCTATCCCGTCATTGTCAAGCCCGCCAACCTCGGCTCATCTATTGGTATCGGCTGCGCACACAACCGTGAGGAGCTTTTCGAGAAGGTGGATGACGCTGGCCGTTATGCCTCCCGCATCATCGTGGAGCATATGGTGGTAGAGCTTCAGGAAATCAACTGCTCGATTCTTGGAGACTGTGATGACTATCAGGCATCTGTGCTTGAGGAGCCCATCAAGACCAAGGAAATCCTTTCCTACACCGACAAATACATGGGTGGCTCGAAAGGTACAGAGGGAATGCAGGCTTCCCAGAAGAAGATTCCCGCCGATCTCCCCGAGGATATGACAAAGGAGATCCAGCGGTTGGCCGGAGAGACATTCCGCGTGCTGTCATGCCATGGCGTGTCGCGAGTGGATGTCATCGTTGACCGTGCAACAGGCAAAATCTATGTCAATGAAATCAACACCATTCCCGGTTCTCTGTCTTTCTATCTGTGGGAAGCCACAGGTATCTCGTTCCCCGCGCTGATGGACCGTCTGGTGGCTCTCGCTGTCAAGCGTAAGACCCGCGAGGGGCAGAAGACCACTTCATTCTCCCAGAACATCTTTGCCCTCGGAGGTGGCACCAAAGGTGGTGTCAAAGGAGCAAAGGGTGTGAAAGCCTGATGGAGACAATTGACGCTAAGAGATTTCTGGTCCGCTCCCTGTTTGACGGGGAGCGGACTTGTCAATTACGGCTTGTCGATCTGACAGGGCCGGAGTTAAGTGTGAAACCGTTTGAGACAGAGACGGCGGCCACTGTCTTCATTGATGCAAGGGTGGTGTTGCTCGATCGGGAATTGGTCGAGCGGGATGGAATCGCTGATTTGGATTCCCGGCTTATGCTTCTTGGAAGGGAAGATGTGGCTGCGTCGGGTCTATATGGCTATCTGGCCATAGATGGGCGCACACCGGCAGATTGTGTGATTACCGTCGCCTATTGACCGGACTTTCGCTGGCCTGCGCGAAGCAGTTCATCACGTTTGCGCACACCCTCCTGGGCGGCAGAACCACCACCAGTGGATTTTGGGGCGGTCTGGGCGGGTGTGTTGTTGCGTGGAAGCATCGATCTCTGATTGTTTGTATGGGAGGAGGGTGGAGGTGTCGCGCTTCGCGGTTGTTGTCCGTGTTGCCTGTGTGCTGCGTTGTAACGTCCGGCAAGAGTGTTGTCGGGGATAGTGTCAGCCGGAGCGTTCGACCCGATGCTGTCATTCGTGGCAGCGACTGAATCCGTGATTTCTTTCTTGGGCTTAGGCTTCTCTCCGTAGTTGAATGGACGCTGAGAGAAATATTTCTTTGCCAGTTCGCTGCGCATTCTGACAAGGGATATGCTGTCGATTCTCACAGTCTCCTTCTCGTCAGGACGCGCTATGATATATCCGGCTATCCTGACGGGGAATAGGGTGGTGTCTACCCTCAGTGACACCTCGCCGATTCCCTTGTTCTTGCCTGCCGCCAGGTTGTAGTATGATGAACCGTCTGCATATTCCATGACCATACGGGCCGTCACGGGGTTGGACGCTGTGGCCATATTGAACCGCAGGGTGAAGACATCGTGGTTGCGCCAGGTGGAATCGGCGGGAATCGAGAATGTGATAAGGCGAGAGGCCGAACGGCGGGAGAATTCGAAGCGGCTGCTGAGCGGCCAGATGTCAACAGAGTCACCGGCCACTGCGATTTTCTGATTGGAGGCGGACAGTAGGTCTCCCTGACGTTCGTTCAGGATTTTGATGGTCTTGTCATAGACCTCCATGTAATCCTCGATATGATGGCCATACCATTTGTAGGATGAGTCGACCTGTTCGGCTGTGACACCGTGGGCGGCGTAGATGCTCTGTTTGAGGAGCATCTTTGTGGAGTCATTGTTGAAGTAGTTGTGGTTCAGGTCGACGACAGCTTCCCCGATATGGATGTCGGCCATCAGAGATGCCATATCGTCGGTGTCAAGCACCATTGAGTCCTTTTTGCCACATCCCGCGAGCAGAAGGGGAAGAGCCGGAAGGATTGCTGTCAGATGGAATAGCCGCCTCATCGTTCTCAGTCTTTTTTATCGTCGGGATGGTTGTCGCCGTCGGCAGATGTTCCGGCTGTATGTTTGCTGAATCTCGGCATGTCCCTGAGGAAGGGCACTTCGGAAATCTGGCCGGAGTAGAAGATTATCAGCCATATCAGTCCCACTGAGATGGCGGCATCGGCGAAGTTGAAGACGGGGGAGAAGAACAGAAAATATTCCCCGCCGACAAACGGAACCCACGTCGGCCATGTCCAGCTCACGAGCGGGAAATAGAGCATATCGACCACTTTGCCGTGGAGGAATGTCCCGTAGCCACCATCGGGAGGGAACAATGTCGCCACATACGGTGGCATCGGATTGTCAAAAATAAGTCCGTAGAAGGCGCAGTCGATTATGTTGCCTGCCGCCCCGGCTATTATCAGCGACAGACAGACCAGATAGCCTGTACGGGCCTGAGATTTGTTGCGGACTTTCCACAGATAGTAAATCAGGAAGCCCACGGTGACTATGCGCAGGAGGGTGAGCAGCAGCTTGCTGCCGATTTCCCAGCCGAAGGCCATCCCGTTGTTCTGGATGAACGCGAGCTGGAACCAGGAGAAAATCTCATAGCTTTCTCCGAGATAGAAATGGGTCTTGACCCATATTTTCAAAGCCTGGTCGATGAGCAGCACCACCAGGATGATAATCAAAGCCATCAGGCCGCGGTCTTTTCCAAGGCCGCGGCTGACGGTGTTGTCTATTGTGTTGGTTTCTGACAAGATGATTGGATTATTTGTCGGTCGGGGAAATCAGGAGTGGAATCCATCGCGCCCCGAAGGGGATACCATTACTTCTTTGAGTCAACAGAGAGAGTGGCGTGGGGGACAGCGCGAAGACGCTCCTTGGGAATCAGTTTGCCGGTCTTGCGGTCGATTCCATATGTCTTGTTCTCGATACGCACAAGCGCGTTTTGCAGGTGGGCGATGAATTGGGCCTGACGCTGGGCGAGTCTGCCTGCCTCCTCTTTTCCGAGAGTCGAGGCTCCCTCTTCCAGTACCTTGAAAGTGGGGGAGGTGTCGGCGGTGTCGTTGCCGTCAGAGTTCATGACATCGGCGCGGAGAAGGTCATATTCCTTGCGGGCTTTCTCAAGCTTCTCCAGGATAAGGACTTTGAATTCCTCAAGTTCCTCGTCGGTGTAACGGGTTTTATCAGACATTGCTTATCGTGTATTATGAAACAGTTGAACGTTTTTACATATCGGCCAGGCCGATTATCCGTCAAACGTATGATGTATGCTAAATGTTCAGGTAAACCGGGGTCTGTCGCGATAATCTCCGATGCGGGCGACGCTTTTGGGGGATCGCCCGCATCGGATTGTCTCGCTATACCTCCCGGAGAGCTGGGGAAAGGGGTTATGAAGCCTTTTCGATTTTGACCTTAACTTCGGTGCCGTCGATGTCGAGAATCTCATCCTCGGCGGGATTTTCCACCGGGGCCGCCTTCACTTCGGAGGCGAGTACTTGTGACGCGATGTATTCATTGAAATCGGCAATCGCGCCCTCCGTGAGGCTGTTCGGCTCCACGGTGACTATGATGCGGTCGGTTATGTCGTAGTCGCGGCTCTTGCGGATGTTCTGGATACGGTTGATGAGGTCGCGTGCGACACCTTCCTTGCGGAGTTCCTCTGTGATTTCGACTTCGAGAGCCACAGTCACGCTACCTTCATTGGCTACGAGCCAGCCGGGAATGTCCTCTGAATGGATATCCACGTCGGGAAGCTCAACGACGATTTCCTCACCGTCGAGGTCGAGGGTGATTTTCTCCTCGCGTTCCAGACGGGCGATTTCCTGCTGTGACATCGCGCCGATGAGTGCGGCCACCGCTTTCATCTTCTTGCCGAATTTCGGGCCGAGTTTCTTGAAGTCGGGCTTGATAGACTTGACAAGCACACCCTCCTGGTCGTCGACAAGCTTCAGCTCCTTGACATTCACCTCTGAGAGAATCAGCGGTGCCATTGCCTCAAGCTGCTGTCGGCGTTCCTCAGAGCTTACCGGAATCATCAGGGCCTGGAGCGGCTGGCGCACCTTGATGTTGACCTTGCGGCGCAGCGACAGCACAAGTGATGTGACAACCTGTGCGAGGTGCATACGCTCCTCAAGCGCGTGGTCGATAACCGATTCGTCGGCCACGGGGAAGTCGGTGAGATGAACCGAAACCACGTCCTTTCCTTCGGCTGCCAGAGCCGGGGCGGTAAGGTCGCGGTAGAGACGGTCGGCGAAGAAGGGGGAGTAGGGAGCAAGCAGTTTGGCGACAGTGGTCAGACAGGTATGCAGGGTCTGATAGGCCGAGAGCTTGTCTGTGTCGAGTCCTCCTCCCCAGAAACGTTTGCGGTTGAGACGCACATACCAGTTGGAGAGGTTGTCGTTTACGAAGTCGTTGATGAAGCGCGCCGCGCGGGTCGGCTCATAATCGTCAAGCGCTTCGGTGACATCCTTCACGAGGGTATTGAGCAGGGAGAGAATCCAGCGGTCGATTTCAGGACGCTCGGCCAGCGGCACTTGCGGTTCAGCGCCGGTGAAACCATCCACATTGGCGTAGAGGGTCAGGAAAGAGTATGTGTTGTAGAGGGTCGAGAAGAGTTTGCGTGAAACCTCCTTGATACCATCCTCGTTGAATTTCAGGTTGTCCCAGGGAGCGGAGTTGGCAATCATGTACCAACGCACAGCGTCGCTTCCGTAAGTGTCGATTGTCTTGAAAGGATCGACGGCGTTGCCGAGACGTTTCGACATCTTGTTGCCATCCTTGTCAAGCACGAGCCCGTTGGAGATGACAGCCTTGTAAGACTTGGTGTCGAACACCATACCGGCTATCGCGTGAAGTGTGAAGAACCATCCACGGGTCTGGTCTACGCCTTCGGCGATGAAATCGGCGGGATAGCAGGCTCCTGATTCCAGTGCCTCCTTGTTCTCGAATGGGTAGTGGACTTGGGCATAAGGCATCGAGCCGGAGTCGAACCAGACATCGATGAGGTCGGTCTCGCGGTGCATAGGTTTGCCCGAAGGGGAGACAAGCACGATGTCATCGACATACGGGCGATGGAGGTCGATGCGGTCGTAGTTCTCCTTCGAGTAATCGCCGGGGACGAATCCCTTGGCCTTGTATGGATTCTCGCTCATCACACCGGCCTCGACAGCTTTTTCGATTTCAGCGTAGAGAGTAGCGATGGAGTCGATGCAGATTTCCTCCTTGCCGTCGGCTGTGCGCCAGATGGGAAGGGGTGTGCCCCAGTAACGTGAGCGGGAGAGGTTCCAGTCCTGAAGGTTCTCAAGCCATTTGCCGAAACGACCCGAACCGGTGGCTGCGGGCTTCCACTGGATTTCCTTGTTAAGCTCCATCAGGCGCTCGCGGCAGGCGGTTGTCTTGATGAACCAGCTGTCGAGCGGGTAATAAAGCACAGGCTTGTCAGTGCGCCAGCAATGGGGATAGTTGTGGACATGTTTCTCAATCTTGAAGACCTTGTCGTTCTGCTTGAGCCACATGCATATCTCGATGTCAAGGGTCTCGTCGTTCTCACCCTTTTCAGGATCGTAGGCGTTCTTGACGAATTTACCCTGCCAGGGGGTGTATGCCTCTACATCCACACTCTCTTCGACAAATTTCGGGTCGAGGTCATCGAGCATGAAGAAACGTCCTCTGAGGTCTACCATCGGGCGTACATTGCCGTCGCGGTCGATGAGGGTCAGAGGGGGAACGCCTGCCTGACGGGACACACGGAGGTCATCAGCGCCGAAGGTCCCGGCGATATGCACGATACCTGTACCATCCTCGGTCGTCACATAGTCGCCGGGAATTACGCGGAAAGCACCCTCGCCGGGGTTCATCCAGGGGATAAGCTGCTCATAGGGGAGCCCTACCAGCTCTTTCCCCTTGAGGGTTGCCACCACCTCGAAAGGTATCAGCTTCGCCCCCTTCTCATACTCGTCGAGCTTGAGGTCGGCGGCTTTTGGATTGAACATCGAGTTCATCAGGGCCACGGCCACGACCACGGTCTCTTTCTCCCCACTGTAAGGATTGTAGGTGCGGACAACGTTATATTCGATTTCAGGGCCTACGGCCAACGCGGTGTTGGAAGGAAGTGTCCAGGGGGTGGTGGTCCAGGCCAGGAAGTAGGGCTTGCCCCAGCCCTGCATCACCTCGATGGGGTCGGTGCAGAGGAATTGGGCCACGCAGGTGGTGTCCTTCACATCGCGGTAACATCCGGGCTGGTTGAGCTCATGGGAGCTGAGACCGGTACCGGCGGCGGGAGAGTAGGGCTGGATTGTGTAGCCTTTGTAGAGATACCCCTTGTCGTAAAGCTGCTTGAGCAACCACCAGCAAGACTCGATGTAGCTGTTGTGGTATGTCACATAAGGATTGTCAAGGTCAACCCAGTAGCCCATGGAGTTGGTAAGGGTGGACCATTCCTTGGTGTATTTCATCACTTCGTGGCGACATGCGGCGTTGTAGTCATCCACAGAGATTTTTTTGCCGATGTCCTCCTTGGTGATGCCGAGCGACTTTTCAACGCCAAGCTCCACGGGGAGTCCGTGGGTGTCCCAGCCGGCCTTGCGGTCAACGCGGAATCCCTTCATCGTCTTGTAACGGCAGAAAATATCCTTAATAGTGCGGGCCATCACATGGTGGATGCCGGGCATACCGTTGGCCGAGGGGGGACCCTCGAAGAAGACGAAAGGAGTGGCACCCTCGCGCAGCTCGATACTGCGGCGGAACAGGTCATCGGCGTTCCACTGGGCGAGCACCTCCTTGTTGATACTGGAAAGGTTGAAATTGTCGTATTCGGTAAACTTCATCTTTACGATTGGTTTTGAATGGGCATATCATAGGAACCTGATGGCCCCATTTTATAAAATTCACCCGCAAAGTTAGGCTTTTTCATTCAGATATACAAATAAAATAGAGGAGGATACCCTAACTCACGGTATCCTCCTCCTTCCTTACTTAGAGTGTGTGTCAACAAAGGCGAAAGGATGTGCAAAAATAAGGCTAATTCCCCGGTTGGGAAATATGAATTGTATTAAAAATTGCAAATCAGAACGGAACCGGCGAATCTGACGATGTCAGGTCGGCGCTCCCGCCGGAAAACGGGGAGCCACTGCCGTTAATCGGGTCGTCGTCACCTCCCCCCTGGTTCATACGGGAAGAGACTACGGTCTGGGTGGTATGGTAATCCTCATCCCAGTTCTGGAATCTGGCGTAATGGCTGACGAAGCGCATCTTCACGTCGTCAACTTTACCCGAACGGTGCTTGGCGACAATGAACAGCGCCAGGCCGCGTATGTCGTTGCCCTCGGCATCCTCCCCGCTGTGGAGGTAATACTCGGGTCGGTGGATGAAGCATACGATGTCGGCATCCTGCTCGATGGCCCCCGATTCACGGAGGTCGCTCAGCTGGGGTCGCTTGGAGTTGCTGTCTGTGCCTCGGCTTTCCACCGAACGGTTGAGCTGCGACAGGGCGATTATCGGGATGTTCAGCTCCTTGGCGAGCTGTTTGAGGTTTCGGGAAATCATGGAGACCTCCTGCTCGCGTGAGCCGAACTTCATTCCTGAGGCGTTCATAAGCTGCAGGTAGTCGATTATCAGGATTTTCACGCCGTGTTCGCGTACCAGTCGCCGGGCCTTTGTCCTGAGTTCGAAAATCGACAGGGATGGGGTGTCGTCGATAAACAGCGGGGCGTTGTAAAGGGGCTTCACCCCCGCCATTAGCTTGTCCCAGTCGGTCGGGGTGAGGCGTCCGCTCTTGATTTTCTCACCCTCCACCTCGCAAGCGTTGGATATCAGACGGTTCACGAGCTGGAGGTTGCTCATTTCCAGTGAGAAAATAGCAGTCGGGATATTGAGGTTGACCGCCATGTTCTTCGCCATCGACAGCACGAACGCTGTCTTACCCATCGCGGGACGTGCGGCGATGATGATGAGGTCGGAGTTCTGCCATCCCGAGGTCAGTTTGTCGAGTTCGCGGAATCCGGTTTCAAGTCCTGACAGACCTGATTCACGGTTTGCGGCCGCCTCAATCTGCTCCAGGGCCTGTTTTATGACGGGGTCGATCTGGGTGACATCCTTCTTTACATTGCGCTGCGAAATCTCGAAGAGCCGTCCTTCGGCTTCCTGGAGGAGGTCATCCACGTCGTTTGACTCGTCGAAAGCTTTCTCCTCGATTTGCGCCGAGAAGTTGATAAGTTCACGGGCGAGGTATTTCTGGGCCACGATGCGGGCGTGGAACTCAACATGCGCTCCTGATGCAACTCGGGCGGTCAGTTCGGATATCGCCGCAGGCCCTCCGACATTTTTCAGCTCACCGTTGGCCCTTAGGCGTTGGGTCACGGTCAGCATGTCTATCGATTGCTGAGACGCGCCGAGCTGCTGGATGGCCTCGTAGATTTTCTGATGTCCCGGGTCATAGAAACATTCCGGTTTCAGCAGGTCGCAGACGGTAGTGTAAGCGTCCTTCTCAAGCATGAGGGCACCGAGGACAGCCTCTTCGACCTCAAGGTCTCTGGGGGCTATGCGGCCCTCCTTCTCAAGGAGTTGCTGTTGTAGCCGTTTTGCGTCGGAATAACTGTTCTTGCGTGGATATTTCGTCGGTTGTTGTTCAGCCATGATAATGATTGGTAGTTAGCGGAAAGGTTCAGAGACTTTCATAAGGTATCGAGAAGGTGTCGCCTTGGAGAGGGTCACCTGTGCGCAATCCCTTTGACAGCCACGCCACACGTTGTGACGAGCGGCCATGGTTGAAGGAGTCGGGCACTTCACGGCCTGTCGCTTTTTTCTGGAGATAATCGTCGCCGATTTTGGAGGCCGCTTCGATGGCGTTTTCGACATCGCCCGGTTCGATTGAGCCGAACATCTCATTGTCGAGATGCGCCCAGACTCCGGCGAAGTAGTCGGCCTGCAGCTCCAGGCGGACACTCATGCGGTTTGACTCCCGTTCGGACATCCTCGCCATCGCCTCATGGGCCTGGTCAAGTGTGCCGAGCAGATGCTGCACATGGTGCCCTACCTCGTGGGCGATGACATACGCGTAGGCGAAATCCCCTCCGGCTCCGATTGTCGATTCCATCTGTTTGAAGAAATCGAGGTCGATATAGACTGTCTCGTCTGCCGAGCAATAGAACGGGCCGACCTGAGAGGTGGCGTTGCCGCATCCCGACTGCACAGAGCCGGTGAACATCACCAGTTTCGGGCAGCGGTATTCACCCCAGCCTTGGCGACGGAACTCCGCAGTCCATACATCCTCCGTTCCGGCGAGAACCTTGGCGGTGAGGTCGGCCAGTCTCTCATCCTCCGCGTCGGGCTGATAGGCCTGTTCGGTCTGCTGGCCCGCTCCCTGGCGGACGACAGTGCCGATGACATCGCCTATGTCCCCTCCGCTGAGCAGGGTTATGATGCCGGCCACGATTATGCCGACGATACCGCCGCCTATACCCACGGCGCGTCCAGAGAGCCCTCTCCGGTCTGATATGTTGTCGCTTCTGCGTCGTCCGTCAAGTCTCATGTCACTTCTGTTATGGTCGTATTACGGATTATTAGCAGACAAAGTTACACAAATTCAGACAAAAATCCGTAACTTCGTCCTCTAAATATATAAACGGTTTTTCAACACGAAATTTCTCACATCAAGATAAAAATATGCGCAACGGTTTTTTCAGAGTGGCGGCCTGCGTACCCCCCGTCAGGGTGGCGGATGTCAGGGCCAACGCCGAAGCGATAATCGATATGCTCCGGCAACTTGACCGGAAAGGGGTAGAGCTTGCGGTCTTCCCTGAACTGTGTGTGACCGGCTACACCTGTGGCGATCTTTTCCATAATGACCTGCTTCTGGAAGCTGCCGGAGACGCTGTCAGGGAAATCGCCGACGTGACCAAGACAATGCGGGTAAATGCTGTCATAGGTTCTCCCATGCTTTTTGACAACCGGCTGTATAATTGTGCGATAGTCGTGGGGCAGGGTATGACGAAACTGACTGTCCCGAAGACATATCTCCCGAATTACAATGAATTCTATGAGCGCCGTCTCTGGTCGCCTGCTCCCCGGGTGCCTGACTCCGACGAGTCGCAGATGCCTGTCTCGGCCAACAAACTTTTCCAGGTCAACGGAGTGAAGGTAGGCATAGAGATATGTGAAGACCTGTGGGTACCGGTTCCACCCTCATGTCACGCGGCTCTCGCGGGCGCAAAGGTGATTGTCAATCTCTCCGCCTCCCCCGATATAATTGGCAAATATGACTATCTGCGCGACCTGATAGCTCAGCAGTCTGCCAGATGTGTCTGCGGTTATGTCTATGCGGCCGCCGGGTTCGGGGAGTCCTCGACCGACCTTGTTTTTGACGGCAAGGGTATAATCGCGGAGAACGGCAGGATTCTCGCCGCGACTCCCCGCTGGCAGGAATCTCCCCAGATGGTCATCTGTGACATCGACATAGAGATGATAACCCGCGACAGGCTGCATATCGGGACATTCGCCGAGTGTGGCGACCGCGAGAATGCCGGAGTCGCTTACCCCGTCGTCCAGCAGATAAATCTTAACCTCAGCGAACTGCTTGACCCTGACAACAATGAGTCGCTTCGCGAGAAACTTGACAAGATTATGGGGTCGGATGACTCCTCAGAAGGGAGTGATGACGATGCACCCGGATTGCTCCGCACGGTAGACCCCCATCCCTTCGTCCCGTGGGATGACAATGAGATAGACCGCAGGTGTGACGAGATTATCAATATCCAGGTGGCGGGATTGGCCCAGCGTCTCAAGGCTACCGGATGCAAATGTCTGGTTGTCGGGATTTCCGGCGGACTGGATTCGACGCTTGCCCTGCTTGTGGCCACCCGTGCCTTTGACAGGCTGAAGCTTGACCGCAAGGGGATAATCGGAGTGACGATGCCGGGCTTCGGTACCACCGGGCGCACTCATTCAAACGCGCTGACCCTTATGGATGCCCTCGGGGTGACATTCCGCGAGATTCCTATCGGCCCAGCTGTCGAACTGCATTTCAAGGATATCGGTCACGACCCTGAGGTCAAGGATGTCACATATGAGAATTGTCAGGCCCGCGAACGGACTCAGATTCTGATGGATGTGGCCAATCAGGAGGGTGGAATGGTGCTTGGCACCGGCGACCTCTCGGAGCTTGCTCTCGGATGGGCCACCTACAATGGTGACCATATGTCGATGTATGCCGTCAATGCCTCTGTTCCCAAGACTCTGGTCAAATATCTTGTCAGATGGTTTGCCCTGAGGTCAGAGAATCCCGATATGGCGGAGGCTCTTGTCGACATCATAGATACGCCGGTTTCCCCGGAATTGCTTCCTCCCGACGCGTCAGGGAAAATCGCCCAGAAGACTGAAGACCTTGTCGGCCCTTATGAGCTGCATGACTTTTTCCTCTTCCACACATTGCGTTACGGTTTCCCACCGGCGCGGATTTTCTATCTCGCCTGCCAGGCATTCTGGGTTCAGCATCGCCGCAAGACCTATCAGGGAAAGGGTGGTATGGAAGTCGGGCGTTACGAACCGCGTGAGATCCTGAAATGGATGAAGGTTTTCTATGTCCGATTCTTCAACCAACAGTTCAAACGCTCCTGTATGCCTGACGGCCCCAAGGTTGGTTCGGTGTGTCTTTCCCCGCGTGGCGACTGGCGGATGCCTTCCGACGCATCCTCATCCATCTGGCTCGCGGCTGTCGACCGCCTGGCCGACTCTCTAAATGACGAATAACGGAAAATCTCAAAAAACTATTGGGATGTGAAATTCCAAAGCCAGCGGCCTGATGGCGTCGATTAAATACAAAGACGGCGTTTCCACAACCGGAAACGCCGTCTTTGTTTATGTTATGTTGGCAGGTGAGGGGATTACCAGATGATTACCTGCTCCTCGGGGGAGAGGTAGAGCTTGTCGCCGGGCTTGATGCCGAAGGCTTTAAGGAAGGGGGTGATGTTGCGCAGGGTGACGTTGACGCGGTTCTCTGCGAGGGAGTGTACGTCGCCGATGGTCAGGTTGCGCTTCTCAGCGTCGCGGCAGTTTGTTGCCCAGATGTTGGCGTAGTTGAGGTAGAAGGCCTGCTCGGGAGTAAATCCGTCGATGAGGGCTTCTTCAGACTCGATGTCAACACCCTTGGCTTTCTGTGCGTCGAGGAAGGCGGTGTGGCTGACGCGAAGACCACCCTGGTCGCCGATGTTCTCGCCGAGGGTGTAAGAACCGTTGGCCATCAGGCCGGGGAGGATTTCGATTTTGTCGAACTGGTCAGCTAGACCCTTGGTGAGGGTGGCGAATGCCTGTGCGTCCTCGGGAGTCCACCAGTTGGTCATGTTACCCTTGGCGTCGAAGTTGCAACCCTGGTCGTCAAAACCGTGGCTCATCTCGTGGCCGATTACCACACCGATACCGCCGTAGTTCTCTGCGTCAGATGCTTCGGGGTTGAAGAAAGGAGCCTGGAGGATAGCTGCGGGGAACACGATTTCGTTGGCCAGCGGATTGTAGTAGGCGTTGACGGTCTGAGGAGTCATGCCCCATTCGGTCTTGTCAACAGGCTTGCCCCATTTCTCGTATTCCTTCTTCTGGTGCCACATCGAGGCGTTGTGAACGTTCTGGTAATAGGAAAGGGCCGGGTCGAGTTCAAGCTCGGAGTAATCCTTCCACTTGTCGGGATAACCGATTTTCACGGTGAAACCGAGAAGTTTCTCGATGGCCTTGAGCTTGGTCTCGTCGCTCATCCAGGGGAGGTTGATGATATGCTTTCCGAGGGCCTTGCGGAGGTTGCCGACCAGTTCGAGCATCTTCTCTTTGGATGATTCGGGGAAATATTTCTCCACATAGAGCTGACCGATGGCCTCACCCATGTAGCCGTCGGCTGTGCCGAGGGCGCGTTTCCAGCGGGGACGCATCTGTTTCACACCGCTCATGACCTTGCTGAACTCAAAAGAGGTCTCGGTGAACTTGTCGCTCAGGTAGGGAGCGGCCTGGGCTACATATTTCCAGAGGTAGTAGTCTTTCTTCTCGCGGTCGGTGAGCGACGCCATCAGGTTGTCGGCCTGCTTGACGGTGTTGATTTCAGTGACGATAATCTGGTCGGGAGTGGGGATGCCCATGGTCTCGATGAAGAAACGGTCCCAGTTGATATGGGGGTACATCTCCTTGAGCTGGTCGATGGTGCGGGGATTGTACATCGCGGGGATGTTGCGGCTCTCCTCGCGGGTCCAGGTGGAGTCGGCCAGTGCGGTCTCGATTTTCAGCACATTCTTCATGATGCGGTCGGCATCTTTCTTGGAGTAGCCGGCATTGCGCATCTGATTGACGATGAGCTTCTTGTAAGCCTCGCGGATTTTGGTGTTCTCCTTGTCGTTGAGCAGGTAGTAGTCACGGTCGCCCAGCCCGAGACCGCCGCCGGATACATACATTGCATAGACATTGGAGTTTGCGAGATCCTCCATCGGGCCTGCGCCGAAGAAGGGGGAGGAGTAATTGCCGTGCATCCAGAGGAAGAGGTCTTCCATACCTTCGGCAGGGGTGTTCTCGATTTTCTTCAGATCGGCGAAAATGGGGGTTGCTCCTTCATTGTTGCGGCGCACGGAGTCCATACCCTGTGAATAGAGGGTCCACACCTTGAAGGCGTTGGTGCCCTTTTCGGGATTGGATGCACCGAGGTTCATGACGATTTCCTTCACATTCTCCTCGGCCTGGTCGTTGAGGACATTGAACATGCCATAGCGGGCATATTCGTCGGTGAGGGGATGGGCTTTCATCCAGCCATTGTTGACGTAATGGTAGAAGTCATCGCCCGGGGTGTAGGTCGAATCGATGAGCGCTTTGTCTACGCTGCCGAGATGTTCGGCTCCCACGGCCATGGCACCTGTCAGGAACAGGGCGGCGAGGGACAGTTTCATCATTTTCATACTGTATTGTTTAGAGATTGATGTGTCGTATCAGTTGTTGAAAAGGAAGTGCATGATGTCGCCATCCTTGACAACATATTCCTTGCCTTCCACTCCCATCTTGCCTGCGTCGCGGACGGCGCTTTCACCTCCGAGAGCCACGAAGTCATCATATTTGATGACCTGGGCGCGGATGAAGCCCTTCTCGAAGTCGGTATGGATGACACCGGCGCATTTCGGGGCTTTCCATCCGTCGACGAAAGTCCACGCGCGTACCTCATCCGCGCCAGCAGTGAAGAATGTCTTGAGGTTCAGCAGCGCGTAGGCAGCCCGAATCAGACGGGAAACGCCCGACTCCTCGAGGCCGATTTCCTGGAGGAACTCCTGGCGTTCCTCGAATGTGTCAAGCTCGGCGATTTCACTTTCTGTCTGGGCGGCGACCACCATCAGGCCCGCGCCCTCATCCTTGATCGCCTCTCGGACGGCATCGACATATTTGTTGCCATTGACGGCTGAAGCGTCATCCACGTTGCAGACATACAGGACCGGCTTGTCGGTCAGCAGGAACAGTTCGCGGGCGAATTTCTTTTCGTCGGGGGTCTCCAGCACGACGCTACGGGCCGGTTTCCCCTGGTCAAGCGCTTCCTTGAACTTGCAAAGCACCTCATACTGGAATTTCGCGGTCTTGTCGCCGCCGGTCTGGGCCTGCTTCTGGGTCTTGGCAATGCGGCTCTCGATGGTCTCGAGGTCTTTGAGCTGCAGCTCGTAGTCGATGATTTCCTTGTCGCGGACCGGGTCAACCGTGCCGTCCACATGGGTGATGTTGTCATCATCGAAGCAGCGCAATACATGGAGAATCGCGTCGGTCTCGCGGATGTTGGCGAGGAACTTGTTGCCAAGCCCTTCGCCACGGCTGGCACCTTTTACCAGGCCGGCGATGTCGACTATCTCGACAGTGGCGGGCACGATGCTGCGAGGATTACACATCTCGACAAGCTTGTTGAGCCTGTCGTCCGGCACCGTGATTACCCCCACATTGGGCTCGATGGTGCAGAACGGGAAATTGGCCGACTGGGCCTTCGCGTTGGAGAGACAGTTGAAAAGGGTCGACTTACCCACATTGGGCAGTCCTACGATTCCACATTGTAGTGACATGTCTGACGGTTTTATTCTTGTAGGCTATCTCCGGGTGGGATGCCTGTCTGATTTTTTAGGTTAAAAATACTTCAAGAGGCAAAGTTACTAATTTTTTTTCAATGAATCTCAGCTATTCACCCCAAACAACCAGTAATCTGCCGCAAAAGTATCGGATGTTCGGAAGGGCTTCCGCCGTAGGGATATGGAGTGCCGCTGAAATTTTGCAGGCGGGAGTAAACAATTGGGGGGTGGGTGGATGTTTTAAGATTATATAACATTTTATATAAATCCTATGAAAAAATCTATACTTCCCGTTCTGGCTGTCGGCGCAGTGGTCATGCTGGCGTCTTGTGATTCCCGTCAGAAACTCTCCGAAGAGTTGCAGGGAATATGGGCCGGCACTCCCGAACAGCTGACTAATTCAGGCGCGGCGCGCGCCACTATGGTGAGGATGATGGAGTTCGCATCCACCGGTGACGCCGGAGAGGGAAATGTGACCCTTACCGCCTATATCACAGTCGAGAACACTATGCCTGCCAATGGCTCGATTGTGACCCCGCTGACCATTTCCGCTTCCGGGACGGCCACCATCACCGGCCTTTACCAGGCCAAGGATGATGACGACCTGATGCTCAATCTCGACGCGTCGTCATTTACGGTGAATGTTGATTCCGATGGGGTAGAACTGAGCTACAACGTCCTCACCGAAGACAGCGGCTCCCATCTCACCTCGTTGCGCCCGGCGGCTGCCATGCTTGCCTCACAGCAAATAGACCACGCCGCGCGGAGTGTCTTCTTCAACCTCTCTGAAATCGAGGACATAAAGGTCAACAACAATATGCTCAAATGTGAGATGAATCATAAAGACCTTACTTTCAGGCGGCAGGCCGCGGCGATTCCCGCCGAATAAGCCATCCTGAAAATTGGCGTCTTCCGATAAGTGCTGTTTGGTAAAAATTTTGTAACTTTGCGGTATTCTCCGGTGTCATATCCGGAGGATGCCGCAAACGTGTCTCCAGGACACCGCTGACGGTTGACACAAGCCAACATTTTATTCGACATAAACGTATCAAGCCTATGGCAACCAAACCGTTCCATTATCAGGAGATGTTCCCTCTCGGCCCCGACACCACCGAGTATTACCACCTCACCTCCGACTATGTAAAAGTTGAAAACTGGGGAGGCCACGAGTTCCTCGTGGTGGATCCCGAGGCGCTGACCGTGTTGAGCCGCCAGGCCACCCACGACAACGCGTTCATGCTCCGTCGCGAACACAACGAGATGGTAGCGAAAATCCTCCATGATCCCGAGGCTTCTGACAACGACAAGTTCGTGGCACTGACTATGCTCCGCAATGCGGAAATCGCCGCCAAGGGTGAACTTCCTTTCTGCCAGGACACAGGTACTGCCATCTGCCACGGCGAGAAGGGACAGCGCGTTTTCACCGGCTGTGACGACGAAGAGAAGATTTCCCGTGGAGTCTACGACACATATACCCAGTGTAACCTCCGTTATTCCCAGAACGCGCCTCTCAATATGTATGATGAGGTGAACACCGGATGCAATCTCCCCGCACAGATCGACATCCACGCAACCGAGGGTGACGAATACAAGTTTGTCTTCGTGGCGAAGGGTGGAGGTTCGGCCAACAAGACCTATCTCTATCAGGAGACCAAGGCCATCATCAACCCCAAGACACTCGTTCCCTTCCTGGTCGAGAAGATGAAGTCGCTCGGCACCGCCGCATGTCCTCCTTACCATATCGCGTTCGTAATCGGCGGCACATCCGCTGAGAAGAATCTCGAGACCGTCAAGAAAGCATCAATCAAGTATTACGACAGCCTGCCTACCACCGGTAACGAGTATGGCCGTGCATTCCGTGATGTCGAGCTTGAGAAGGAGCTGCTTGAGGCTTCACGCAACATCGGACTTGGCGCACAGTTCGGCGGCAAATATTTCGCCCACGACATCCGCGTCATCCGTCTTCCCCGCCACGGCGCATCCTGCCCCATCGGTATGGGTGTCAGCTGCTCGGCCGACCGCAACGTCAAGGCTAAAATCAACCGTGAGGGTCTCTGGATTGAAAAACTCGACAGTAATCCCGGCGAACTCATTCCCGAGGAGATGCGCAATCCCGAAGAGAGCAACGCGGTGAACATCGACCTCAACCGTCCGATGTCTGAGGTGCTTGCCGAACTTGACAAGTTCCCTGTCGCTACCCGTCTCAACCTTAACGGCACCATCATCGTTGGCCGTGACATCGCCCACGCCAAAATCAAGGAACGCCTTGATGCCGGCGAGCCGATGCCCCAGTATCTCAAGGATCACCCCATCTACTATGCCGGTCCCGCCAAGACCCCCAAGGGTATGGCTTCCGGTTCGTTCGGCCCCACAACCGCCGGACGTATGGACTCATATGTAGACCAGTTCCAGAAAGCGGGCGGTTCGATGATTATGATTGCCAAGGGCAACCGTTCGCAGCAGGTGACCGACGCATGCAAGAACAACGGCGGTTTCTATCTCGGCTCAATCGGCGGCCCCGCCGCAGTGCTGGCCAAGAACTCCATAAAGAAGGTGGAACTTCTGGAATACCCCGAACTCGGTATGGAGGCCATCTGGAAAATCGAGGTGGAGAACTTTCCCGCCTTCATCCTTGTTGACAACAAGGGTAATGACTTCTTCAAGAAGATTCAGGAGAAATGCGCGGCTTGCCCCCTCTCCAAGTAAAATGACTTAATTTTATGATTTGCGCCGGGAACCTCTTTCCGGCGCAAATTTCGAATCAGAAATATTTAAATAACTGTTCAAAATTATTTTACATTAACCGGTCGTTTTATTTCAATGTTTCTTCGGCAAAATTTTTGAATCTTTTTCTCTCTTCATCAGTCGTGTAGCTCGCTACACTCCCTCTTCATCGAGAAAAATTTTCTAAAAATTTTACTCGAATAAACATTAAAATAATTTCGACCAGTTATTTAAAATCGAAATAATGGCACACAAAGCATTACTGATGATTCTCGATGGCTGGGGTATCGGCAACCATACCCATAGCGATGCCATCTATTCCACCCCCACACCTTACTGGGATTATCTGGTCAAGACCTATCCCCATTCCGAACTCCAGGCTTCCGGCGAGAATGTCGGCCTGCCTGACGGTCAGATGGGCAACTCCGAGGTCGGCCACCTCAATATCGGCGCAGGCCGTGTCCTCTACCAGGATCTGGTGAAAATCAACAAGGCCATCCAGAGCGGTTCGATTCTTGAGAATCCTGAAATCAAGAGCGCGTTCTCCTACGCGAAGGAGTCAGGCAAGGCCATGCACTTCATGGGCCTCACCTCTACCGGCGGTGTGCATTCATCTTTCGAGCATATCATTGCGCTGTGTGATATCGCCAAGGAGTATGGTCTCGAAAAGGTCTACATCCACTGCTTCATGGATGGCCGTGACACCGACCCCCGTTCCGGCAAGGGCTTCATCGAGCAGCTTACAGAGCATTGCGAGAAGACCGGTGCGGTCATCGCCTCTATTATCGGCCGCTACTACGCCATGGACCGTGACAACCGCTGGGACCGTGTGAAAGTTGCTTATGACCTCCTCATCGACGGCACCGGCAAGCAGGCCACTGATATGGTGAAGGCTATGCAGGAAAGCTATGACGAGGGTGTGACCGACGAGTTCATCAAGCCTATCAACAACTCCACCGTAGACGGCACAATCAAGGAAGGTGATGCCGTGATTTTCTTCAACTACCGCAACGACCGCGCCAAGGAAATCACCATCGCCCTCACCCAGCATGACATGCCGGAGCAGGGCATGAAGACCATCCCCGGTCTCCAGTATTATTGTATGACCCCCTATGACGCTTCGTTCAAGGGTGTGCATATCCTGTTCCCCAAGGAGAATGTGGACAACACGATAGGCGAATACCTCGCTTCGATCGGCAAGAAGCAGCTTCATATAGCCGAGACTGAGAAGTATGCCCATGTGACCTTCTTCTTCAACGGTGGCCGTGAAACCCCGTTCGAGGGTGAGGACCGTATTCTCGTTCCCTCCCCCAAGGTCGCCACATATGACCTCAAGCCTGAGATGTCAGCTCCCGAAGTGGCCGACAAGCTCCGCGACGCCATCAACACCGAGAAGTATGACTTCATCGTTGTCAACTTCGCCAACGGCGACATGGTAGGCCATACCGGTGTGTATCCCGCCATCCAGAAGGCTGTCGAGGCTGTCGACAAATGTGTCGAGGAGGTTGTCGAGGCCGCCAAGAAAAATGGCTATGAGGTAATCATCATCGCCGACCACGGTAATGCCGACAATGCCGAGAACCCTGACGGTACCCCCAACACCGCCCACTCTCTGAATCCTGTCCCCTGTGTCTATGTGACCGACGACAAGAACGCTAAGGTGGAGAACGGTATCCTGGCCGACGTCGCCCCGACAATCCTGCATATCATGGGCATTCCCCAGCCCAAGGAGATGACCGGCCACAACCTCATCGAGGGTTGAAACCGGGTCTGACCACGCTTTCACGAATCTACCATATATTTATGTAGATATTCCATAAGAGTTTCGAGAGGTTTGAGGAGAGTGGCTATGTGCCACAGATTCCGATGCTTCTTGGAACTCTTGTGTTTAACAACAAAATTCATCCATAATGTCAAAATCAAATGAGGCGGGACGCATAGACCTGCGTACAGACATCGACCATGCCAACGAGACCCTGCGCAACCGCCAGCTATGTTTCAGACTCAAACAGACGATGCCTCTCGGCGATGAATACAACAATCTCGTCAAGGAACTTTTCTATGGCAACATAGGGGAGGGAAGCTACATGATGCCTCCGCTGACAGTGGTGGGCGCAAGCCGCATATCAATCGGTAAGAATGTCTTCATAATGGATGGCATTCTCCTGATGGGTTCAGGGGGCATAACCATCGAGGACAATGTCCAGTTGGCCGCCAATGTCCAGATTCTGTCAAACAACCATGATCTTCGCGACCGCGAGGTGATAACCCTCGCGCCGGTGAAGTTGTGCAAAGGTGCATGGATTGGTGCGGGCGCGACAATCCTTCCCGGTGTGACGATTGGGGAGAATGCTGTTGTGGGAGCCGCTTCGGTGGTCACCCGCGATGTCGCTCCCAATACCATCGTGGCAGGCAATCCGGCCAAGGTGCTGCGGACCTTCGACCCCTCCACTGACAATTATTTCTGACTTAGCTTAGATAAGCGCAATATGAAAGAGGGGACATCGCTCAGCGATGTCCCCTCTTTCATATTGTAAAGCATTGGAATATCCTCCGAAATCAATCGACGTTGTGGAGGGTATGGTCCATGCGGTGCTTCTTGGTCGAGAGATAGAAACGGTCATATTCGTTGGGGGCGATTTCGATGGGGATGTTCTCCACCACCTCCAGACCGTAGCCTTCCAGTCCGACACGTTTTACCGGATTGTTGGTGATGAGACGCATCTTCTTGATGCCAAGTTCGTGGAGAATCTGCGCTCCCACGCCGTAATCGCGCTCGTCAGCCTTATGGCCCAGGTGGAGGTTGGCATCCACAGTGTCCATTCCCTGTTCCTGGAGCTTGTAGGCTTTGATTTTATCCATCAGGCCGATTCCTCGACCCTCCTGGAGGAGGTAAATCACGGCTCCGCGACCTTCCTTGTCAATCATCCGGAGAGCCTGGTGAAGCTGTTCGCCGCAGTCACAGCGCAGGGAACCGAAGATGTCGCCGGTTGCGCAGGATGAGTGGACGCGCACAAGCACCGGGTCGTCGGTTCTGACATCCCCTTTGATTATCGCGATATGCTCCAGGCCATTGCTCTTCTGGCGGAAGGGTATCAGGCGGAAATCACCGTAGGCTGTGGGGAGATGTACCTCTTCCCCTTTCTCAACCAAAGATTCGAGGCGCAGGCGATAAGCGATGAGATCACGGATGGAGATAAGCTTCATTCCCCATTCGTCGGCGCGTCGGCGCAATTCAGGCAAACGCGCCATGGAACCGTCGTCGCTCATTATCTCCATAAGGGCCGCGGCCGGTTGCAGCCCGGCAAGACGAGCGAGGTCGACAGCAGCCTCGGTATGGCCGCTTCGGCGCAGCACACCAGCATCCTGGGCATAGAGAGGATTGATATGACCCGGGCGGCCGAATGTCTCAGGCTTCGACGCTGGATCGGCCAGGGCGCGGATGGTGGCGCAGCGGTCATGGATGGAAACTCCGGTGGAGCATCCTTCGAGTTTGTCGACGGTGATGGTGAAGGGTGTGCCGAGGACAGAGGTGTTGTCATTGGTCTGCGGTGCGAGACCCAGCTCTTTGCATCGCGAGATGGTCAGAGGAGCGCAAAGCACACCACGGGCATTCTTGAGCATGAAATTGACCTGCTCGGGTGTGATTTTCTCTGCGGCGACGATGATGTCACCCTCATTCTCGCGGTCTTCGTCATCGACCACTATTATCATCTTGCCTTCCCTGAAATCGTGGAGGGCGTCTTCGATAGAGTCAAGTTTGATTTTGTCAGCGTTCATCGTGGTTGTTGTTGGATTTGGTGACAGAGGTCAACCAGCTCGCGTGTGGTATTGGTCACCTGGGAGAGATTGCGGGGGCTGACCTTGTATGGGTAACAATTGATGAGCCTGATGGCTTTCGGGTTCTTCGAGTTTGAAATGAAATCGATGGTCTCGTTCATCTTGGCCTGGAGGGCGTCGAAGCCTTTGTGGCGCAACACGATATATGACCATCGCTTCCAGAAGGGGAGATGTGAGTAGCTTTCGGCGAGACTGTGGCAGGACTGGAGCAAGGGTTCGAGCCTTTCGAGGGCCTCGGCGGGGGTGACATCCTCCATCGCGTATTCCTTCACCTCAAGCTCACGTTTCTGGGTGCCGCGCAGGCGGCGGAAGAAGTTCTTGTAGGCATCGATGTTCAGCACCGCTGAGTCTCTCATCGCCTTGTATGTCAGGAATACACCGAGAGGGAGCAGCACGAATGAGCTGAGCCATATCCCTTCCCACACGGGCAGCACGCCGTCACGGGCGAATTTGTAGCCTGTGTTGTCGATGATGTAATAGAAGATGAAGAGGAACACTGAAATCACGAGCGGGGTTCCGATACCACCCTTGCGGATAATCGCTCCGAGAGGTGCGCCGATGAAGAAGAACACCAGGCAGGCGAACGAGAGGGTGAATTTCTTGTGCATCTCGATTCCGTGGCGGCGGATGGTGGTGCGGTCTTCATCCATCACATAGCTCTTGAACTCATATTCCTGGCGAATCGAGTTGGCGCGGTTGAGGGCCATTGTCAGGTAAGAGCGGGATTTGGTCGGATTCTCCTTGTAGAACAGGGAGTCAATGTCTATAGGGGTGGTCATCGCCACTGCCGGACGTGGAATCCTGACTATAGTGTCACCGCGTTTCTCCTCAATCTGACCGGAAACCCTGACATAGGGAACTTCGCTGATTTCGCGGGCATAGATGTTGCCTATGGAGTCTACCCTCTGGCCTACCGAGTCGATGGTGGCCTGCAGCTCGCGCATGTTTTTGCCGACATACTGGTTTCGCATCCCCGACTCATCCATACGGTTGAAGTTGGCGTCGAATGCCAGCAGAATCTCCTTCAGGTCGAAATGCTCGCGGCGGTAGGGCTGGTTGCCCTGGTTGACATTACCCTGGCTCTCGCGCAGGTTCTCGAACTGTTCGCCGTTGTAAAGCTGTAGGAACAGGTGGATTTTGTCGTCAGCCGATTTCAGATGGCCTGAATCGGCGAGTATCACACGGGCATTGTCAAATCCGCGCGACACATCGTATATCATCATATTGTAGAGCGTGCCGCTCTCGCGGTCTTTGCTCTCGACATAGAAGTTGTAACCGGGAATCTGTGAATAGAACACCCCTTCGGGGATTTCAAGTTCGGGGGATTTCTGGCGCATGGAGTAGAGGAGAGTCCACATCTTGGTCTGCGCGATTGGCAGCACGTTGTTCTGGAAGAAGAACGCGCCCACCGCCACGAAGGAGATAAGCACAATCAGCGGGCTCATGACTTTCAGCAGCGAGATGCCCGAGGCTTTCATCGCCGTAAGCTCGAATTTCTCACCGAGGTTTCCGAATATCATCAGCGACGCGAGCAGTATCGCCAGCGGTAGGGCCATCGGGACCATTGTCAGAGCCGCGTAGAAAAACAGCTCCCCTATGACATCGATTGTCAGCCCTTTGCCTACAAGGTCGTCGATGTAGCGCCACAGAAACTGCATCAGCACTATGAACAGGCAGATGAAAAACGTCATCAGCAGCAGAGGCACATAGCTCTGCAACATATACAGGTATAGACGCTTTATCTTAAACATGCCGCAAAGTTACGAATTATCGGCGGGAACTGAAACAGTTTTATCCACCAACTCCCGGCCCGTGATGGAAAAAACTCCGGGCTGCGGATTTTTTTCAGGATTTTGTGACGTTTTCGCTTCGAGGAGATATGGGTTTTGAGAAAAAATGCGTACCTTTGCAGGCAATATTATACGAACGAAAAAACGTTTTAAGGTTTTAATATATGTCGTCATTTATTGCAGACAGGGTAGCTATGGACGGTCTCACTTTTGATGATGTCCTGCTTATTCCCGCTTATTCCGAAGTGCTTCCCCGAAGCGTCAAACTCCAGACTAAATTTTCCCGAAACATCGTTCTGAATGTGCCTCTGGTATCGGCCGCCATGGATACCGTGACCGAGGCCAAGATGGCTATCGCGATTGCCCGAGAGGGTGGTATCGGTGTCATCCACAAGAATATGTCTATCGAGGAACAGGCACGCCAGGTGCATGCTGTCAAGAGGGCTGAGAACGGAATGATCTATGACCCTGTGACCATCCTCGAAGGCTCGACTGTGGCTGATGCGTTGAAGATGATGGAGGAATACCACATCGGCGGTATACCTGTCGTTGATGCCAAAGGGCTTCTGAGAGGTATCGTGACCAACCGCGACCTCCGCTTCGAGCGCGACCTCAACCGTAAGGTCGATGAGGTGATGACTTCTGAAAACCTCGTTACCACAGACCAGTCGACCAACCTTGAAGAGGCTGCCGACATCCTCCAGAAACACAAGATTGAAAAGCTCCCCGTGGTCGACAAGGATGGCCATCTGGTGGGGCTTGTAACATACAAGGACATCACCAAGGCGAAGGATAAACCTTTTGCCTGCAAGGACTCACTGGGCCGTCTGCGCGTCGCCGCCGGAGTAGGTGTCACCGCCGACTCGATGGATCGTGTGGACGCTTTGGTTGCCGCCGGAGCCGACGCGATAGTGATTGATACCGCCCATGGCCATTCCCAGGGTGTTGTCGGTGTGCTTCGCGCTGTCAAGGCTAAATATCCCCAGATTGATGTCGTAGTCGGAAACATCGCCACAGGTGAGGCTGCCAAATTCCTCGTCGAGAATGGTGCTGACGGTGTGAAAGTCGGCATCGGCCCGGGCTCAATCTGCACCACCCGCATCATCGCCGGTGTCGGTGTTCCCCAGCTTTCAGCTGTCTATGATGTGGCCAAGGCTCTCGAAGGAACAGGTGTTCCCCTCATTGCCGACGGCGGTATCCGTTACAGTGGAGACATCGTCAAAGCTCTCGCAGCCGGAGGTTACAGTGTGATGCTCGGCGGAATGCTTGCCGGAGTCGAGGAATCTCCCGGCGACACCATCATCTACAATGGCCGTAAATACAAGTCTTACCGAGGCATGGGTTCTCTTGAAGCCATGGAGAAGGGTTCAAAGGACCGTTACTTCCAGGCCAACGAGACCGACACCAAGAAGCTCGTTCCCGAGGGAATCGCCGCGCGTGTGCCTTACAAGGGCTCACTTTATGAGGTGGTTTACCAGATGCTTGGCGGTCTTCGTGCCGGAATGGGATATTGCGGTGCGGCTGATATTGACGCTCTCCACAAGGCCAAGTTCACCCGCATCACCAACGCCGGTGTGGCCGAGAGTCATCCCCACGACGTCGCCATCACCTCGGAAGCACCCAACTACTCGGCTTCCAGCCGCTGATAAAATCAAGTCCGGCGAGAACAACTTGCCGATGTGAGACATTATGAAAAGATGGAGAGTATGACAGCCTCTGACAGGGGTCTGCGTCCTCTTCATCTTTTTTTAGTTTTTTTCTATCGTATCAGATTATGAGAGAAGACAACCGTCCGAAATTCACCACTAAATTTGGAGTCATAGCCGCAACGGTAGGTTCGGCTGTGGGACTTGGAAACATATGGCGTTTCCCCTATGAGGCAGGGGCACACGGAGGTGGGGCATTTTTGCTTGTCAACCTTATGTGTGTCCTGCTTATCGGTATTCCGGTTGTGTGCGCCGAGTTCATGATGGGGCGCTCCTCACGGCGCAACATATTCGGCGCCATGTCGACACTTGCTCCTCGCGGTGGGCGTTGGTGGCGATGGGCCGGAATCCTTGGTGTCGTTAGCGGCACATTGATTCTCTCGTTTTACGCCGTTGTCGCAGGCTGGACTCTGGAGTATCTCTTCCAGTCGGTGACCGGAAACCTGACGGCCGGAGGTGTGAGGGAAAGTCATGCTGAGTTTGACAACTTTACAGCCGGTTGGCGTTGTGTCTTCTGGACAATCGTGCTGCTGGCCATGAATGCCGTGATTGTGTTGCGCGGTGTCCAGAAGGGTATAGAGAAAGCCTCCAATTGGATGATGCCCCTCTTGTTTGTGCTGCTTATAATGATGGCTGTCAATTCCCTTCTTCTTCCCGGGGCGAAAGAGGGGTTGGCTTTTCTCTTCTCTCCCGATTTCTCCGAGATGAATTCCTCGACAGTGCTGTCGGCGTTGGGACAGGCATTCTTCTCCCTCTCGGTCGGCCTCGGCACATTGACCGTTTACGGCAGCTATTTCCCCGCCGATACCCGCATAGTCAAAAGCGCGTCGATAATGGCAGGGCTTGACACGATGGTGGCCATTGTGGCGGGTGTGATAATCTTTCCGGCGGTATTCTCATTCGGAATGGAACCGGCCGCAGGTCCGCAGCTTGTCTTCGAGGTGTTGCCCGACATATTCCGGCAGATGACAGGTGGCGCGATATGGTCGACAATCTTCTTCCTACTGTTGCTCATAGCCTCATTGACCTCCACGATTTCATTAAGTGAGGTCGGGGTCGCTTTCTGTGTGGAACACTGGCATTTCAGCCGGCGCAAAGCATTGGCCGTGACCATCGGGATAGTCACCTTCTTCGGCATCTTCTGCGCTCTTTCATTCGGCCCGCTGTCCTCTGTGAAGATATTCGGTATGACGATTTTCGATGTGTTCGATTATGTGACAAGCAACATATTCCTGCCTCTCGGAGGAATGCTGGTCTCCATATTTGTAGGCTGGATAGTAGACCGTGCGACCGTGGATTACCAGTTGAGTCCCGCTCCCCGTATTCTGCGTGGGGTCATCATCTTCCTCCTCCGTTACATCTGTCCTTTGGCCATCCTCGCGGTCTTCATCAACAACCTCTTTGGCTAAGTATTCCTGCTTATATCCTTGTGATATTTTTAATCCTGTCTCAAACATAAAAAAGACTCCGGAGGAATCTTTCTTGATATTCGAACTGGAATGTCAGAAAAGATTCCTCCGGAATCAATGTAGGGAGAGGTGGATTCTTACTGGGGGAGGATTTCGTAGGCGGTAGCCTGGATGTAGTAGGTCGAGAGGTAAGCCTTCCCTTCGAGGCTGTCGCGCTCGGCGATGCGGCGACGGTAGTCGGCCATCTGGGCTGCGAATGTCTCGACATTCTCCTGACCGGCCACTTTACGTTCGGTCTCGCAACCGGTGGGAACGTTCTGGTAATTGGCTGCTTCCTCTTCTCCCTGCTGCTCGGCGATACGTTCGAGCTGTCCCTGACGGTCCTGCTCAAGCTGACGGATGGTGTTCTCGTCAAGACGGCTCTCCATCACGACACCGGTCACGCGCAGGGGCTGATGGATGGTTTCCTGGGGGAAAACATTTCCCATCTCGGCGGTGGCGTCGCAACGGATCATGGAATTCTCGTCAGAACCGAGCAGGAATGCCTTGCGACCTCCGTGCTTGCAGAGATGTGAGACCACACCCTCGATGGTCACGGTCTGGCCGACATATGAGTCGGGATTGGCCAGGATGGAGTCAACGGTGACAGTGTCAGCCTCGGCGGTTTCAGAGGATGACTTGCTTGAACAGCCGGTGATGGCGAGTGCGAAAAGGGCGGCGATGGCCCAGAGAATGATGTTCTTGTTCATATTTGTATATTATAATATTTAGTTGGAAGATAAGTTGTTGTCAGTTGTGTCATTCGTGGAATAACATGAAGGGGACAAATGAGAATATCCCGAGGGGAACTGTCACCAAGGCACCCCATTTCATCGTGGCGTCTTTGCGACGTATCCCTATGAAGAGCAATATCAGCGAGAACAGGATATTGAGGGGGAGAGCCTTGAATGAAAGATTGGACAAACGCGGATAGGCCAGTGAGTCGAAAGCTGAGACAAACGACAGTGTATAGGGGAAAATGTATTGCGCTATCTCTGCCGACACAGGTTTCACTCTCGGGAAATCCAACGCGCCGATTAGCTCCAGGCTATCAGAGTCGAACGACCGCCAGCGTGTGCCGTCAGCGCCGGTGAATCTGAAAGTGAGGTTGAAGAGGTTGCCCATAGCCATTATCGATTCCTTTCGCGGGTCCACAGTGCCGGCTTCGGCGGGAAGCGGACGGGCAATGTGTCCCTCGGCCTCTATCACATAAGGATGCCCCTCGGTGTCGATTACCAGACCGAGCAACGACTTGTCAGACTCCTCCCAGATGAATGCCTTGGAGGCTTTCGTCCCCTCGGGGAGGGAGACAGCGGCCACAAACGGACGTCCTCCGCGCTGCTTTATATGGAAGAGCTTGCCATCGGAGTCAATCATCAGGTAGCCTTCGTCATATCCCTTCTGGGAGGTGACATTTGCCGAAAGGTCGGTTGCAGGGAAGCTGAATCCACGCGACTTCATCGCGTCGGTGAAACGCCGGGAGCGGGTGGCGTTGACGGTGTTGTCTGCGATTTTCACGAACTCGATGCCATCGTCGGTAAATCGGAAAGCCTCCTCCGGGTCTGAAAGGTCGACACGCGGAGGCATCGATTCCATCATCAGCCACATTCCGGAGTTGCGCTTGTTCACCTCGCGGGGTGAACCGTTGAAGAACAGTTCATGGGAACGGAGCGTATGGACGGTTGTCTCTTTCCCGGCGATGGTGTCGGGAAGATTGTCGTGGGCCACAAGCTGACGGTAATATAGCTGCGGAGCGAGCGAGTCGCGCATGGCTACAGTCAGTTTCTCCCCGTCGAGCGTCTCCTGAGCCGTGGCGAATGGCTGGCATAGGGTGATGGATGGTTTCTCCCCGGGCTTAGAACGGCTTACAATCCATTGACCGTTGAGAGGGGAGAGGGAGCAGAATGGTTCGCCCGCTGGGGAGGGGGTGAGCAACGCGTAGAGCCAGGGCAGAAACCAGCTCAACACGGCTATCGCGACAGCGAACAATATGATTTTTGAAAACTTAGACATATCGGATTATGCTGCAAAGATACGAAAGATTAGTCAATCAGGCCTTGTTTGAAGCGCACTATGGAGCCGTAGCTCAAAACCGCCAGTATGAGGGTCACAATCAGGGCGACAGGCAGGAAGCCATTGTATGCCCCGGGCGCGGGCTGGAGGTAATACAGTGTGATTACCCCTGCGCCAATGAGCGCCAGCAGTATGCGGCGCTTCCATTTCCCCTCCAGGCAAACGGCTGTCGAGAAGAAATAGGCGGTGTAACCGGCCAGATACCAGGGAAGCGATGTCAGCAACACATGCCATGTCATTTCAGGCGCGATGATGCGGTCATAGAAAATCCATATCGCCACAAACTGGAGAAGGAAAACCACGGTGAGTTCCGCGAATCCGGTCAGCAGCATCGTCACCAACAGCCGCAATGAGGGGCAAGGGAGATGCAGGGTAAGTTTCAGACGGTTCTGCTGCATCTCAGGCATCATCTGTGCCAGACCGACAAGAAGGCCGCATAGCAGCGGCACATATTTGATGGCGTCGATGAATGTCTGGTCTTTCATCAGCATTATCAGCCAGATATGCTCCACCCCGTGGGTGGTGATGACCCTGTTGATACCCAACAGGGCATATGCGGTGAAGAACATCGTCAGGACGATTGAACACCAGAACGCCCTGCGTGTCTTCAGTATCTCTTTAGTTATAATAGATTTTGTCATATCAATCAGTAGGTTGTTGTGACCCTTCCGTCAATAACGGCCGGTGAGTCCGATGAATGCGTCTTCGAGCGATTCCACCGGGGATGCGGTCAGGCCTGAGGCCGAGATCCCGGCGGCGTTGAGCGCGGCGAGCGCTTTTTCCTGGGGGAGGAAGGAATAGAACTCCATATGGTCATGGCTCTCCCATGGACTGTAAATGCCTTCGACCCCTTCGGGAATCGCTTTCCCCGCCTCGCGACGGTATTCATATCTCTTGAGGTCGCGCATCAGGTCGGCGACAGGCTGCTGGGTGAGTATCTTGCCGTAGTCGAGAATTATGCAGTCATCCACAAGACGCTCCAGGTCCTGGATTATATGGGATGTCATGAAAACGGTCTTTCCTTCCGATTTCACGAAGTCGCGGAGATAGTCGACAAACAGGCGGCGGTAGCCCGGATCAAGCCCGAGCGAGAAATCGTCAAGCACCAGCAGGTCGGCGTTCTGGGCCAGAATCAGGCCGAGGGCCACCTGTGAGCGCTGACCGTTTGACATCGATGATATTTTCTGGCCGGGAGAGACATGGAGTTTCTCCATCAGCCCGTAATACGCGTCGCGGTTCCATTTGGGATAGAATCCGGCGTAGAACTTTTCAATCTGGGAGATGGTCATGAATGAGTATTGAACATGACCCTCCAGCAACAATGCGATGCGGGCACGGGTGGCCGGTGTGAGGGTGGTGATTTCCTCACCGAATATGCGGCATTCCCCACCCTGGGGCTTGAGGAACCCCATCAGAATATTGATGGTGGTGGTTTTGCCGGTACCGTTCTTGCCAAGCAACCCGAGAATGCTCCCCTGCGGCACATCGAAGCTCAGATTCTCATAAATGAGACGTCCGCGCCCGTAGCGTTGGGTCAGGTTCTTGACTGATATTACATTATCCATATTATATGGTGACGAATAAAACGAATGAATAGAGTTTTTTCAGAGATTTATGCCAACCGATATTGTGGCATAGTCGGCCGAGCCGCAGCGGCGTGAGAAATCGCGGCTTTCCCAGGCGGCTTTCAGATACAGGGCAGCTGAATCAACCACCGGAAACTCCACTTTGGCTGACAGGCCGTAAGCCGTTATGTCGGAGGTCGTCAGGGATATGTCACGCATCACGGCCGCGCCAAGTTCGCTGGTGGTGTCGAGTGCTGTGAGGGTTATTGTCCCCGGAGTCGTGAAGCGGTGCGACACCTCCGCGTCGATTGTCAGAATGGCTCCTTTCGTGAAACGGCGGCTCCATTCCCCACAGAGCGAGGGGGTGACATTGGTGGCCGAAACCTTGCGGGATGGCTCAATCAGAGTCTCTGAGACCGAGGTGTAGCTTCCTCCCAATGTCAGGCCGATACGGTTTGAGGGGTCGATACGCAGCTCGACAGGAAGGGTTAGCCGTGCGCCTGCCACTGTCTTGCGGTAATTTTCCCTTTCCCCGATGATAGGGTAGTTGTTTCCGGTCGACGAACCGACCAGGTTTTCCGTTCCGGTCTTGCGGCTGTAATGGCCACGCACGGTGAAACCGTAGCATATGCCCGATGTCCTTTCATCCAGGTTGCCGAACATCATACCATATTCCCCCGCGAGCGAAGAGGTCGAGGTATGGGTCAGCTTAAGGTTGTTGAAATCGCGCATATATTGGCGTAGCCGTAAGTTTGACACCTCTATTTGCGCCCTGATTGGGCGACCTGAGTTGTCAGACACAGGAAAGAGCGATACCGACAGACCGAATCCTGCTCCGGAATAGGCGGTGTTTCTCCCGCTGTTGCCTGAAAAGCGCGGATAGTAAGAGCCGAGCCCGGTCATCGCGTAGGTAGGAATGCCGTTGAGAGGATTGTAAAACTCTATGGCCGCGGTCTGGTTGTAGACTTTCACATTGCCTGCAAGTCCGATTGCAAGACCTGAGCCTGCCGGGCGGAATCCCCCTCCGATTGACACATCAAGGTCGGAAACGATGATTTTGTCACGGGGATCGCGACCACGATAGTCAATCGCGGCGCGGTATGATGCCTCCACTCCCCATCTCCATTTCTCCGACTCTCCGGCGTAACCTCCCCCGAAGTCATAGCTACGGATGGTCAGGTCGCCTCCGACCGGATCACCTATCACATACGGCCCAACGAGGTCATAATCAGCGGAGTTGTTCCAGCATACCCCCTTGATTTTCCCGGCGTGGAAACGGGCGTGGCCCCACACGGTGGTGTTCTTACCGAGATGACGGTAAGAGTTGGCGGTCACGCTCCCGGTCAGTTCCCCGTCGCCGATTTCAGCGGGGAGGGTACGGGCTGTTTCCGACAGAGAGCCGTGCAGGCCGAGAGTGGTGACGGAAAAGGGTAGTAACTCGGTCATCGCAGCAGGATTGCCGGTGACGGCGTCGCGCCGGAATCTCGCTCCGAAGCTTTCCGCCTCCCAGTCTTTGGTGGCGGCGTCAGGTTGCGAAAGCCGGGCTATGGAGTCGGTCACACCGATGCCGGTAGCTCCCATAAGAGGGGCTACCGACAATAGTGTGGCTGTTATGGCTATATATGTGGAGAGTCTTACAGGCATCAATGGGTTGATTTCAGAATGAAGTCGGCGGCGGAGTCATCCGAATCCTGGAGTATCACGCGGCCATCGGGAGTGGTGGTTGCAGTCTTGCGGACAAACACCTTGCCGAAACGGGCGGGATCGGAGTTCTTCTCGGAGATGCAGGCGAAGGATGCGTCAATCGAGGGAGCCAGTGCGCCGTGGACGTAAGTCTCGCGGTTACCGAGGTTCACACCGTCGATAATCCAGCTGTTGGGGATGCGGCATGCGTTCTGCTTGGTCATCTCGTTACCGGTGGTGGGATGGATATACTTGTAGGGAGCCTTGTACTCGGCCAGGTAGGTCTCGGCTGTCATGCCTTCGGGCATTCTCACAAGCGCGTAGGAGCGGTTACACTGGTTGGAGATAATCCAGATGGTGGCGGAGTAGCTGAACCACTTGTCGAGGTTGGGAACCGAGGGGTTGTCGGTGTCCATCGCGTGGTCGTCATACCATTCGAAGTCTGCACCGGTGAGGTTGAGCGCACCTTCTACCTGCGCGCTCCAGTCGATAGCTTGGTCAACGATGGTGATGGATTTGCCGGGTTCGACGGGAACATCGGTGCCGTTTCCGGGGATTACCCATACTGTTCCTGCTGTGAAGTTGACGTTGAGGTCATTCTCAGGGGTGAGGATAGTGTAATCGTTGGTGCGGGAGTTCACGAAGTCAGACTCACAGATGGCGAGGCCGTCGGCATACAGAGTCTCCGAGGAGTTGTTGTAGATACGGATGTAGGTGTCTTTCAGACCGCTTTTGCCGGTGGCGTTGGGTGAGCCTGCGGCGTAGATTTCGCTGAACACGAAGCCCTCAGACGGAGTGGAGAGGAACCAGTCGAGGGTCAGCTCCTGGTCGCCGGTGATTGTCACTGATGTGCCGACAGCCCTGAGCGCGAGTTCTTTCGTCGAGCCGTCACCAAGAAGCTGGGAGTAGTTGATCACACCGGAATAGTCATAGATACCGGTGGGGAGGGATATGTTGACCGAAGCCGCCATATGTGAGGCGGTGGTGGTGTAGGTCTGGCGAGTGTTAAGCTCGGTGAAGGTGACAGACATGTCATTGAACATTACGGTGTAATGCTCCATACCTTCCGGAAAATTGTTCTGGAGGGTTACAAGATGTGACTGTTCCTGCGGTTCATCCTTGTCAGAGCAAGAGGCAAAACCGGTTGCCAGTATTGCTGAGGCGATGATTACTGAGTAGATCTTCATGATTGTCAGTTGGTTTATAGTTATTGTTTTGTGTTGTTGTCTATGTTGAGAGGTCAAAGTTTCAGATTCAGCTCCATTCCGAAATACGGGGTCGTGTAGCGTCGCTGCAACGAGTCGTAAAGCTCATAATCCGGTGTGATGCTGATCAGGCGGTTGACATACAGGGCGATGCCGATACGGTCGTTCCAGATTCTCTTTGTGGCCTTGAGGTTGAAGGCCGTGGCCAGGGGAATTCTCCTTTCGTCGAAAGCTGTCTGGGAATAGCTTCTGAGGAGTTGCCCCAGGTAAGGGTCTGAGGCGTCGGCGGGATTCCATAGATGCTCGACCCCGTCGAGACCGACATATTTCAATGGCACACCGGCCTTGCGCAAAGACTGGTTGGAGGTGAACCACATGTTCTGCACCGACAGGGAGACGTTGAGCTTCAGTCGCGGAATGTCCGTGTCGAAGGTGAAGTTGGTGTTGAACGACTGGTAGACCAATCCTTCCGGGTCTTCGTAATAACCGGCGTAGGGGAGTTCCTTGCCGTTGACAATAATCGCCGGCTTGTACCATAGGCCGGTGGAGTTGGCCATCGTTGTGCGGAACCACGCCCCGTTGACCGTGACGCGGGTGCGCACCACCGGGAATCGACGCGACGAGAAGGTGAATTCCACACCCTCCTTGTCGACCCGCGACGAGTTGGTGGGACGGCTTATCATCGCGATTTTCGTTTCTGTCGTGTAAGGCAGACGGTCGATGTCGGGAGCGCCACCTGTTGAGGGGTCATAACCTGACGCGTCATAGCGGTTGTAAGTGTGGTAACGCACCTCCGAAGCCATTCTGAACGCGTCGTGCATCCGTTCGCGGAAATATGTCACCGACAGGCGGTTCCCCCTGTATGAGATGTCACCGCTGACCTCCCATTTGAAATTGCGGGCGGCCTTGATGTCATAGTTGACCCGGTCATCGACGAAGGTCATCACATTCATTGTCCGCCATTCCTCATTGTCGTGGAAGTAGTTGAGCTGCACCTCGTCGGTGAAAAGCAGGTCGGGATAGAGGTAGGCCGCCACAGGCATCTTGGTATGGAGACCCGCACCTCCGCCGATTTCAAACACCATCGGCTCAGAGGCGACGGTAAAATAAGGGAGCGTCCATTTCAGGTTGGCTCGCGGGTCGAAATAGGGGCGACCGGAGAGGTAATACCTGCCGTCAAGCCCGAGAAGCTGTGTCTCGCGCAGGCCGACCTGAAGATGGAGGGTATGGTCGCCGAGTCTCACTTCCGATTCATTCTCGACATAGGCCGAAAGCTGTTGCATCGCCGGTATGTCGTCGAACGGGCGGGGGCGGCTGTTGTTGCCTGCCGTCAGCGGACGGGTGAGGTCATAGACCTGTCCTTTGCCGAAATTCTTGGAGAGATTCCACTCCACACCACCTTTCAGCCATCCCGAGATGTCGCCTGCACGGTAACGGAATCGTGACGAAAGTTTGGCAAATGCCGAGAACGGCTTGCCATACACATCGTAATCCGCTATGTAGAGCATCGGCAGGAAGCCGACATTGTTTGCTCCGGGAGTGGTCGATACCGGGAGTGGGTAGAGGCGGGTGGAGGCCACGGTCTTCTGCTGGCGCAGATGCTCGTCGGAATAGCTCAGGCCGGTGGTCAGGCCGAGGGAGTTGAAGAATCCCCCCTGGCGGGAGAGCAACACGAGGGTGTTGTTCCAGGAAAAGCTGTTTATGTCGTTGGTGTAATAGTCTATGGTGTTGTTGACGGTCAGGTCGGGGTCATTCTTGTCGCGCTCGAAGGTGCCGGTGTAGTTGAGCGAGGAGTCCCAGGTGAGGTCCTTACCCTTGACCTGACGTTTGAGGTTGCTGCGCAGTGAGGCGGATACGCGTTTGAAGTTCTGGCGGTTGTCACGCGGGTCGATGCGTGAGTCGAGATAGTCAGCCGAGACATTGACCGTCCACCCCGGGGCAGGCATTCCGAAGCCTTTGCCGATATAGAAGAGCTGGCTCTGCATGTCGGCTTTGAAACGGGCTTCCAGACCGGTCACCCCCTGCTTGCGTTTGATTTTCACCACGCCGGAGGTCAGTTCGCCATACTCGACAGAGGGTATTCCACGGACAATCTCCACGCTTTCGATGTCGTCGGTCGGTATCGAACGCATATCGACACCCTTTCCGGCGGTCAGTCGGCCCGCACGGTCGGAGTCGGCGGTGGTCTGCATCTCGGCGGCGGTGTTGACCGGCACACCGTCAATCACGAACGATGTCCCGAGCGATGATGTGTCATAGCCGTCGGGAGCGGCCTGTGCGGCCTGTCGCAGGTTGATGAGGTTGGCTTTCCCCATGTCGGGGTCTTTGGAGACGAATCCGGGAAGAAGCTCCACCAGGTCGGTGAAACTCGACGGCTGCAGGTGGGCCATCGCCTGCCGGTCGATGACCGATGCGGCGGTGACTCCACGACTCTCGCGGGCGGTCACTACCACTTCCCCGAGTTCCTTCCCTTTCATCTCCTCCATGGCTTTCTCGCGGCGTTCGAGGTCGGCCAGCAGAATGGAGTCGATTCGGGCGATTGAGTCAAGCGAATCGGTCGGTTGTGATAAGGTAGTCATCGTCGCGTTCTCCTCCTTTTCGGTGGAGAACACCGCCGGGAAAGCAGCTAAAAACAATGCGGGAATGACTGAATACCTTATTGGAATCACTTGACCTATTATTTTAATTTCATACAAAATTACGGTTAAAATTCGGTTATATTGTTGATATTCAGTAAAATACCTAAAACAAAGTATATGTATGGATTAATTTGTTGCCATTTTGGAGACTTCACATATAACGAATACCTACATATGAGTATTGCGAATCTCGCGACGATTTCATATCAGATAATAGACCGTAATGGATGCGATTCCGCCATAAAACGGCAGTCCGTTGTGTCAACCCTCACCGACAGAATCACGGAGGTTTCCCCAACAATTCCGACAGAGGTATGTCGGTTTCCCCAAACGATTATGACAGAATTATGGTCTTTCCTTCGAACAATTCCGACAGGGTCATGATGGTCTCCCCAAACGATTCCAACAGAGCCATGTTGGTTTTCCCCTACGATTCCGAAGGAATCATTTATCTGAATAGCCGGGGGTTGGCGCGAGGTGAGGCCGATAGGCCGAACCGATGCGGTAACCCCCGGTAACGGGAGAATACGACGGATTCCGGAGGAATCTTTTTTGATATTACCGGTTTTGTTGAATATCAAAAAAGATTCCTCCGGAATCCCATCTTTGACGAAACGCAACCGTGGGTTACCGCTTCGTGCAGCCCCACAAGGGGGCTTTACACTCGCGCCAACCCACGGCTATTCAGATAAATGATTCCTTCGGAATCGTCCGATGGAACCCAGCTTTATACAATATATTGGTGATGAAATATTGGATGAAGGAATATTAGGTGATGGAATATTGGATTAGGAAAAAAGTCGGTGTGTCTACATTGTAGGCACACCGACTTGACTATAACGTGAAACGTGAATTATTCGTAGATAAGCTCTACATCGTCGAGATACATTACGGAGGGACCGCCGGTGAAGTAGTCACCCATCTTGGAGGCGGATGCCACCATCACGATGTTCGACGGACGTACATCAGTGCGCTTGTAGTCGATGGGGATTACCACTTCGATAAGGCCATCTCCGGAAGTTGCCTCGGTGAACACATGCTCGCCATAAGCGATTACCTGATCGCCATCTTTCTTAAAGAGAGTGCGCTCGGATGACTTTGTCTTCACGACTACAGGCCATGCCTCTCCGTTATAAGCGGTTTTTGTTCCATCCACGAGAGCTACATAGATGATACCTTTGTCCATATCACCTGTGACTACGCCGTCAGGATTGGCATTGTCGACATCGGTTACAGCGGCAGGGGTGTATTTGACCCATACACGCAGAGCTTTCGGACGGGCTGTGAAGCTGCGTCCCCAGCCAAGCACACCATCGGTACCATCTGTCTTCAGGTATTTACCGATAAAGATGTTTCCGGCAGCGAATTTACCAACAGGTTTGCCAAACAGCGTGATACCGACAAACTGGCTGCAGAGTTTCGCTGAATAATTTCCGGAATGATGGAGGTCATCGGCTTTCTCGGTGATGTTTTTATCCATCGTGATAGAACCGTGGTTACCGCTGTCCCAGTAGAAATCAGAGGGTGACACACCCGGAATCAGAACATTCTTCTCGTTGGGGTCGGTACACCAGTCCTCGAAGCTTGCGTTGGGAAGCTGAGGCTCACCCTCGGTGGTGAACTGCTGGATGGCGGTTGACTCGAAGCCGTCGCAATAAGCGGCTACCTCATATGTGGTAGCGGGCTCAAGTCCGGTCAGACCTACGGTATAGCTGTTGCCTTCGGTAACCTCAGCGGGAACTTTTGTCCACTGCTGAGTGCCTTTCTTGCGGTACATGATACCGCATCCCTCGGCATCCTCGCGGAGGATGTTGGCCGAAACGACTGCTGAACGGGAGGTAATGGTCAGGGCATCGGGATCGACATCCTGAATCATGACCTTGGCATTGGTCGGAATCAGACGCAGGGTGGCATTGGCCGAACGACCGTTGGCGTCAGTTGCGGTAATATTGACGGTATAGTCACCTTCGGGGAGGGAGTTAAGGAACTCCTTCTCGAAGTTGAGTTTCAGCTCTGAGAAACCGGTGTCTTCGTGGGTGGTGTAGGTGAAGTTGATACCGGCTGCTTCGAGAACAGACTTAACGCGGTCGCTCATACCGAACAGTTCGAAATCGTTTCCGCCAAGGTCGGTGATGTTGGCGAACACGTCGCCGCTCACCTCGACAGAAGTCAGCTCGGCTGCGGCTGCAATCCAGATTGAGCGACGGGGAAGCTCACCTACCAGCCCTGTGACAGCCTCGGAGAGATTGAAGCTGATACCGGAGATGGCAGGGGGAGTGGTGATTTCGAATGTGTCTTCCACTTCGATTTCACTCTCGTCCACCTCGATAGTGATCCATGCTCCACCGATTTGCTCCTCCTCCTGGTCGTTATGCTTGACGATGAGGTGGTATTCGGTGGCACGGGCGACATTCTCAAGTTTCCCTGTGTATTCAAACGGCTTGCCGGTTGAGGTCAGGGTACCGCGCAGGGTGTAGACCAGGTCTTTCGAACGGGAGTTGGTCATATAGTAACCCTTGGCCTGCTGGTCAATTTTCTCCTGGGTGAAGGTCAGCACACCGTCGCGGGTACCTGTCGATTTGTCGTGACCGACCTCCATTGTGATGTCGGTCAGAAGTTCGGCAACCTTGTCGGTATATTCGACAGATACGAGGGTGTTGGCAATCTTGCAGTTGATGTTGACCTGCACAGCCGAACCCTTTGTGATGTCGAATTCCTCTCGGCCTGTGAAATAACGGTCATCCCATGAGGCCGACACAGAGTCGCCGGTCCATGCCTCGGCCACATAATGACCAGACAGGAGTTTGATGCCGGCGGTCGGCACCTCATCTATACCGTTGTATTTCTTGACCGCACCGGATGCGTTGGAAATCCAGATGAGTGTCTTCTTGGCGAGTTCGTCATTTGTCTGGCCCGCGCGGGTCTTGACCACAACATCAGAGTTGACTGTGGCTTTGAGCATCAGGCGGCCTTCGCCGTCGCCGTCCTCGGCGGGACGGAATGTGTCGGAGCAGGCGGAAAGCGCTGCGATCCCAAGGAGGGAGGCTCCGAAAATAAGATATTTTTTCATTGCTTTATCCTCCTTTCTTTATGATCTGAACTTGAGTTCTTTCACTTCCTGGTTGCCCTTCTGGTCAATCACGGTAAGTCTGAAAGTATGGTCGTTACCGGGATAGATATTGAGCAGGGGCACGAATGGCGCGATGTCGAAGGTGACTTCTGTCTGGCCGATTACTTCATTTCCGACAGGGAAATGGAAGGTGCCGCTGAGGGCTTCTTCAAGATTGCCGGGGTAGGCAAGGTCGAATGAAGGAGCCAGACCGATTGAGGGATCTTCAAGCACACCGGCGAGAGCATCGGAAATGATGTCAACCTTGAGGTTGGCAATGCCTTCTGAAGATGTGATGACCACTGCGGCAGGTTTGGAGCCATCCTGGGGGAACTGGGTCGCGTCATTTACTCCGTCGAGGTCGAGGGAGGAGCTGGTGAACTCAATCGACCAGTCGGAGGGATCGGGACCGGGATCAGGACCGGGGCCGGGACCCGGTTCCTCACCACCACCGAAATCTTCATCGCCTGGACGGCCTGAATCATCGAGGTTGTCCTCATACCATTCATAGTCGCTCTCGATGGGGTCATCCTCAATGACAGTGGTGTCAACGATGATACCCTGTCCGTCATTGATGATGGTGCCGAGTTCTTCGGGGGGCACTACCTCGTTGCCGGTCAGGCTGAGGGTGATTTTACGGTGCTGACCCTTGGCAACATTGTCAATGGTCTTGGTGAAGGTCTCGGTGTGACCCATAATCGAGGCTGAGAAGTCGAGACGGAGGGTCTCAAGGTCTTTAAGAGCCGCGAAATAACCCGAACGGGTTTCGGAGGGGGTGAATATCAGCGAATTGTTACCTTCTGAAGTAATTTTGACAGTTGCCAGGCTGGCGTTGTCGAGGGCGGCGATGAGCTTGTCTGTGAATTTCACAGAGACGCGGATATTGGCCAGGGTGCAGACAACGGTCTGTACTTCGGTGACCTTGTCAGCCTCGATGGTGAATGTCTGTGAACCCTCGAAGTAGGGGGCATTCCAGGCTGCGGGTTCCACATCATGCGAACGCACTGTCACTGTGTAGTCGCCGACAGCGAAGGTGGGCAGTTCAGGCATTGTGGAGTAAGTCCAGCGGCTTACCTGCTGACCGTTTTTGTCATCAACGGTCACGATGAAGTTTGACAGGTCTACTGTCGCACGCGAGGCAGTAGTCCTTGCCTTCACGGCTGCGGGCTTTGCGCCGGCGTTGTCGTTGACGTCGGTTTCAGCGCCGTCAACCTCGACTCCGAGGTTGGCAGTGCTGAGCTGGCCACGACCATTTACCGCCGGATCCGGATTCCAAGTGTCGCACGCCGAGAACCCGGCCATTGCGGCAGCTGAAAGTAGGATGGAAAATATCTTGGTTTTCATATTTTATGGGTTGGCGTGTTGATTAATAGTTGAGTCTGATGTCGTCGATGTAGAGTGACGAGCCGGTATAACGACCATCTTTTTTTGTGAACGCAGGCTGGTTAAGCCAACTGCTATTGTTGTTGCTCTCTACATTTTCAACTCCACTTGACAGGAAGCCAATCTGCAGAGTAACACCGGCATTGCATGGAACTGCATATGCCTCTGAGAGATCAAGTTCCTTCTTGGTGTAATTAGCTACGGCGGGAAGGTTCAACGTCTTCTCTGCGAGTACGGTGCCGGAAGCATCCAATACCTTCACGAAGGCTTTGCCGAAGTCCGCAGAGTTTTTCGCGCGATATTTGTAATAGAATTCAACGTTTTTGGGTCGATGACCGTATACAATACCATAATCAGGTGATTGAGTCGAGGAATTATAGGCTCCAAGATAGAGCTGACCGACAGTTATATGTTTAGAGTTGGTCCAGTATGCTTGAGCTTGATTGCCTTTACCCCAGCCAACAGTCTCGATTATTGCGGCAGAGGAACCTCCGTTGACACTTCCTGTTTCTTGACGTGTCCCGGAAAAAGCACAGTAAGACATGCCATTCCTGTTTGAACTGAGATTTGTTGTGTTATCGCCACCTTCAGATGTCGTGAGCTGGTTCATAGTGCCCCAGATGGCTGAAGTCGCTGATACTCCGGGATATTCTATCCACCAATATTCTGTCTGTCCGTCAGTGCGTGACCAGGTCTCCATATCGGAGTTTTCAAGCTGGGCACCGGTTTCGGTGGTGAATGTGTAGATGCTTGAGAGGAGACCGTCACAGGTTGCGCGAACCTGGTAGGTCTTGCCGCCGGTGAGACCTTTCACGAGGAAGCGGTTGGTGGCGAGCTTGGTAGCGGTTGCGGTGCTCCATGTGTTGCCTTCATCGGCGGAAATCTCGAAGCTCACATTCTCAGGCTGCTCTGCCGAACGGGAAGCGGCACGACGTTTCGCACCGGTGGCTCCTGCCTTGTAGCGGAGGTCAAGGGCTGCCTGCCAGCCATAGATGCCGTTCTCAACAGCTGCGAGCGAGTAGGGACTTGGCTCGTGGACGACTGTGAAGTCTGCTTTCAGATTTCCGAGTGAAAGACGCATGGGGATGTCTTTATTCGATGCGGGAACGGTTGCCACCACGCGGTAGGTGTTGCCCAGACGGGCTACAAGGTCGCAGGATGTGATGGGGCAGTTGTCCCAGGTGTTGCGCTCATTCTTGGCCTGTAGGGTCAGTCCGTCGAGTGAGGTGGCATTGGTCTCAATCTCGAATGTGAGGGTGTTGTCCCACTCATAAATAGGATTGATTGCGGCCACGCTCAGGGCGGTGGTGACAGCCTCTACCGAGAAGCTTACGGGTGACTCGGCCACACGGGAATTGCGGTCGCGTACCTGGAGAGTGAATGTAGAGACGTTGTTGCCTTCTTCAAGGTATGCGATGTTTGAAAGCAGGTCGGTGAAGTCAACCATGGCCATCTTGTCAGGCTTGGATGTGCCGACCATTCTCAGGCCGAGACCCTTCATCATGGCGAGGGTGGAAGCGTCGCCGCTGACCAGATCGATTTCCTTGGGCCATCCCTGTGATTCGAGGTAAGATGATGTGGTGGTCAGTACAAGGCCGTTGATGCCGGCCTGGGCCATTGCGGTCACCTTGGCGTTCTTGGCCGAAGGCTGTCCCTGCATCACTGTCCAGGACTCGCCGGAGGTGAAGCCGTCGGCATTGATACGGGGAGCGGGGGCATTGAGGATAGCGTCGCTGAGGTCTATCTCGACATTTTCCATGTCGGTCATGTCGTCGTAGGTCAGCACGAGGAAGCCGTCGCCGGCCTCGCCGCTGTTGATGTCGAATTTAAGCACATAGCTGTGGCGGGCCTCCGCAGTGAAGCTTTTCGGCTCAAGGGTGGCTGTGGTGCCGTTCTGCTTTGTGATGGTGATGGATGCGGTGACCTGGCCGGGGGCGAGGTAGACCGAGCGGGTCTCGCCGTCGGGGTAGGCGATTTCGTTGCCAAGCTCGGAACGCAGGGTCAGAGAGTAGGACGCGAAATAGTTGCGGAACATGTCAGACATCTCCACTCTTACCATGGAGTTGGCGAGGGTTGCTGTGACGCTGACGGGGGTGGTGCGGTTCTCCTCTACTGTCAGTGAGGAGCTGCCGTAATAGTAGGGTTTCTCGAATCCCTCAGTCTCAAGATCGCCATACCAGGCTTCGAGGGTGTATTTCCCTACGGGAACACTGACTGGGTCGCTGAATTCGGAGGCTGAAGCCCATTCGCGGGCGAAAGAGCCTGATTCTGACGTGAGTTTCAGCGACAGGTCGGAAGCTGAGACCGACTGCGCTTCGGCGCGGGAGGGGGCAGAAGCCTGCTTGTTGGAGGCGGAAGCCACGACTTCTTTGTCGAGGTCCACCGAGACAAGAAGCTTGCCGTCCGTGTCGGTTGTCGGACGGTAGTCGTCGCAGGATACCAGCGAGCTTGCAAGCCCGAGGCCTCCGGCTGCGCCAAGCAGTCCGATCAGAAGTTGTTTCTTCATACCTTTATTTTATAAATACTATACTTTTTTCTCAGGTTTAGATGCCAAACGGATGTACCTTAAGATGATGAGCTTTAAATTCTATTAAGCCAAAATCGTGACAAAATTACGAAAAAAGTTTAAAACATAACCGCATAATTGTCAATTTTTTCAAAAAATGGAGACAAAAAAATGCCTGAAGGCCAAATTCGGCCCTCAGACATGTGCGTTATTCGCCACAGTTTTGTATTATTGCTGCGGATTGCCGCCTTTCTCGGGGGAATGACGGAAAACGCGCGGTTTGTTGCCCGGTTTGTTTGCAGGCTTGTTACTGGTTTTGCCGTTGCGGTTCCCTTTCCTGGGCTGGCGGGGTTTCCCTTTGTCGTCGGGGCGTGAGGCCGGGCGGTCCGAGCCGGGACGCGGTGAGGACGCGGGGCGGTTCTCGGCTGCGATTTTTATTTTCAGGGTGGATTCCACGCGGGAGAAGGCGCGGCGGTCACGGGGGCCGACGAGTGTGACAGCCTCGCCGTCGGCGTTGGCGCGGGCGGTGCGACCCACGCGGTGGACGTAATCCTCGGGTTCGCGGGGAACGTCGTAATTGACCACCAGCATCACTTCGTCGATGTCGATGCCTCGGGCGAGCAGGTCAGTGGCGACAATCACCTCGATGCGTCCGCTACGGAATCCGCGGATTGTCTCCTCGCGCTGCTGCTGGTCGAGGTCGGAGTGAATTTCGGCGGCTTTTATGCCGCAACGGCGCAGGTCGCGGGAGAGGTCGCGGACTCCGTGCTTCGAGGCTGCGAAGACGATGACGCGTTCGCCGCGTCGCTGTTTCAGGATGTCGGTCAGGATGTGCTGCTTGTCATCCTCATAGCAGAAGATGGCCGACTGCTTTATCTTCTCGACGGGACGTGAGGGGGCGATTTTCACCTCCACGGGATCGTTGAGTATCGACTGGGCGAGCTTGCGTATCTTGGGGGGCATCGTGGCCGAGAAGAGGAGGGTCTGGCGCTCTTTGGGAAGGAGCTTGGCGATGGCCATGATGTCGTCGTAAAATCCCATGTCGAGCATTCGGTCGGCTTCGTCAAGGACGAAATATTTGACCTTGGAGAGGTCTATGCCTCCCATCTGCAGCAGGGCCTGCAGGCGGCCTGGGGTGGCGATTACCACATCCGCCCCGGCTTTCATTCCTTTTTGCTGGCGGGCGAACCCTGCGCCGTCGGTGCCGCCGTAGACGGCGATGCTCGAAAGGGGGAGGTAGTAGCTGAACCCGTCCATCTGGCGCTCGATCTGCTGGGCCAGTTCGCGGGTGGGGGCCATCACGATACAGTTGACAAACCCGTCGGCTTCGGGAAGCTCGGCCAGGAGGTCGATGACGGGAAGCAGGTATGCGGCGGTCTTGCCTGTGCCGGTCTGGGCTATGGCTATAAGGTCGCGACGGTCAAGCACGACGGGAATCGCCTGTTCCTGAATCGGTGTGCATTCCTCGAAGTGCATCGCGTAAAGCGCGTCGAGCAGGTCGTCGCTCAAATCAAAGTCTTCAAATAACATAGCCGCAAAGTTACGAAATTTTCACATAAAAATATTAGCTTTTCATAATAAAACTGTCGCGGAGCCGTTAAAGAGATAGTGTCTTCGAGCGAGGACACATTACAATTAGCCTAAACCATCAATTTATCCGTTCACGATGAAAAAAGGACTCATATCGCTGTCAGTTCTCTTGGGTTCGGCCATTCTGGCACAGGCCAAAGGGCCGGCAGACCCCGTGCTGATGACTGTCGGAGGAAAGCCGGTGACTCTCAGCGAGTTTGAATATCTTTATCACAAAAACAACGCCCAGCAGTCCACTCCCCAGGATATCGAGGAGTATCTGAAGCTCTTCATCCCTTACCGCCAGAAGGTGGCCGCGGCTGAAGATATGGGGCTTGACAAGACCGAGGCGTTCGCAAAGGAATTCGACACTTACCGTCGCGACCTGGCCGCTCCCTATATGGTCGACAAGGCCGTGGAGGACAGCATCATCGCCGCCCAGTATGAAAGGATGAAGGAGGAGGTGGATGTCAGCCACATCATGGTTTTCTTCCAGTCGCCCGGCAAGACCCTCGAACAGAAGAAGGCTCTTATGGACTCGTTGCTGACCTGCATCGAGGCGGGAGAGAGCTTCGATTCCCTCGCTATGAAGTATTCAGGGGATGCCAATTCGGCCCGCAACGGCGGACGTATGGGTTACATCATGGCCAACAGGTTCCCTGCGGCGTTTGAGGACGCGGCGTACACTGTGGCTGTCGGCGGACATTCCGGAGTGATTGCCTCGCCGGTAGGTTACCATATAGTTAAGGTGAACGACCGTCGCCCCGCCCGCGGACAGGTGCTGGTTGAGCATATCCTGCGCCTTACCCGTGGAAAATCCCCCGAGGATGCCCAGGCACAGAAACATTATATTGACTCGCTTTACACTCTCGTCACCAACGGCGCGAGCTTCGAGGCGGTGGCCGCCGCAGAGTCGGAAGATCCCGGTTCGGCTTCCCAGGGAGGACGTCTCCCCTGGTTCGGAGCCGGACAGATGGTGCCTCAGTTCGAGGAGGTCGCCTTCTCGCTCGCTGACAGCACAATCTCCGAGCCTTTCGAAACCGCCTATGGCTACCATATCATCAAGCGTCTTGCCGGGAAGGGCATCGAGTCGTTTGAAGAGGCGAAGCCTATGATTGTCAACGCTATTTCCCGTGATGAGCGTGGCCAGCTTCCCGCAAAGCGTCGTCTCGCCCAGCTCAAGAAGGAATATGGAGCCAAGGTGGAGACCAAGGCTCTTGACAAAATCAAGAATCAGATAACCGCCGCCGGTGGTGTGGACTCCGTGATGCTTGCTTCGCTGCAAGGCTCAGACTTGGTTGTCGCCCGTATCGGCAAAGAGAAACTGCCCCTGTCGGAGGTGATGGCCCAGGAGCTTCCCAATGGCTTCGCCGGGGATGCCGCCCAGCAGGTGGGTCAGCTCGAGGAGGCTGTCAACCGTTATCTCGACGCGGCAGTCATCGAGACCAAGCAGCGCAACCTTATGACCGAGGAGCCTTCCTACCGCAATCTCGTCAACGAGTATCGCGACGGTATGCTGATGTTCGAGATTCAGGACCGCACTGTGTGGTCTAAGGCCAAGTCTGACCGCGAGGGTCTGGAAGCTTTCTTCCAGGCAAACAAAGCCAACTATCGTTGGGATAGCCCCCGTTTCAAATCGCGCATCATCTTCGCTGATTCCGATTCTCTCCTCAATGATGTGAATAATTATCTTAAGGAGAATCCTGTGGCTGACGCAGATTCCCTCTCGGTTGTCCTCCGTAAGAAATTCGGCAAGGATGTAAAGGTTGAGCGTGTGCTTGCCGCCAAGGGAGAGAACGCCATCACCGACTATCTCGGTTTCGGTGCTGAGAAGCCCGTTCCCCAGGGTCGCTGGAAGGCATATGAGGCTTACCAGCCCAAGATGATCGAGCAGCCCGAGGAGGCAGCCGATGTGCGCGGTGTGGTAATCACCGATTATCAGGATTTCCTGCTGGCCAAGTGGCTTGAGGAGCTTGACAAGAAATATCCCGCTGTGGTGGATAAGAAGGTGCTTGGTAAAGCCAAGTAATTCTCTCCATCCAAAAGGACGATTCCGGAGGAATCTTTTTTGATATTACCAGCTTTTGGAATATCAGAAAAGATTCCTCCGGAATCGTTCTGTGTGTGCCGCTACCGTGGGTTACCCATCGGTTGCGGTCTGCCGGCCTTACCTCGCGCCACCCCACGGCTATTCAGATAAATGATTCCTACGGAATCGTCAGGGAAAACCATCGTAATCGTCCGGGAAATCCAAATGCCTGTAACGGCAGATTTCTCAGTGGGCAGGAAGAGGGGATGAATCAGGGGCGGGAAGAGAGATGACTCAAGGGCAGGGGGAGGGGATGAAGTGGTGATGTGAGGTGCATTCGTGGATGGTGTGGTCTACGATTACGTGGCGTGTGGCCATGCCGGATATGACACTCATCTCATGGGATACAAGCAGGATAGTTGTGGAAAGGGGGAGGTCGTTAAGAAGGTCGTAAAGCCTGTCCTCGAAACGTTTGTCGATATAGCTCAGCGGCTCGTCGAGAACCAGTATCGAGGGGTTGGAAATCAGTGCGCGGCCCAGGAGGGTGCGTTGAAGTTGGCCTCCCGAGAGGTTGCCGATTGTCTGCCGGGCGTGGGATTTGAGGTCGATTACTTCCAGAATATCCTCCACGCGTTGTTTGAGCGTTTCGCGTGACACGTTCTTCTCCGAAAGCAGCCCGGAGGCTATGACCTCCTCGACAGTGATGGGGAAGCGGGAGTCAATCATGTTTTTCTGCGGGAGGTAACCTATCGGAAGACGGTCTGAGATCTCTCTCTCGGGGGAAAGGTATTCAACTTTCCCGGAAGTCGGCTTCAGCAGCTTGAGGATGATTCTCAGCAGGGTCGTCTTGCCTCCGCCGTTAGGGCCGGTTATCGCGATGAAGTCGCCACGGTTGACGGTGAGGTTGACATCCTTTAGGATTTCACGGTGGTCCCAGCCGATTCCTACTCCCGAGAGCTGTATGGCGGCGGGGCCGTGTTCTCTTTGATGGGACGGCGGCGTGAGTGATATGTCGGGTATTATTTTCATCTGATGGTGGAGTCTTGGGGTGGGTTTGGGAGCGTTGCCGCCACCGCGTCGGCGGCTTTTATGACGGCCTGCTCGATGTCTGCCGACAACGGGGCGATGGTGACAGGCTCCAGCCCCGTGGCCTCGGTTATCGACTGCGCCTGGCGGCTGTCATACTCCCGTTGGTAGAAGAACACGAGGGGTTTCTCGCGTCGGGCCATGTCAAGCCTGTCCTTCAGGCCGGTTATGGATGATTCCTTGTGTTCATGTCCCACGGCGAGCTGCTTAAGTCCGTAGTCGCGTGAGAAATAGCTGAGCGAGGGGTGCCAGACAAGTATGGTTTTCCCCATAGCCGGGGCGAGACGCGTAGAAATCGCGCGGTCAAGGGAGTCAAGGCGATGATCGAGCGCATCAAGGCGCGCCTTGAAGTAGAGGCTGTCGGCGGGAGAGAGGGCCACAAGCGCGTCAAATGTGTTACGCGCCAGAGTCCTGGCGTTGCGCAGCGATGTCCATATGTGCGGGTCGTAATTGCCGTGGCTGTCGTGATGGTGGCCGTCGTGTCCCTCCTCTTCTGAATCTTCCTCGTGGTGTCCGTGGTCGTGAGTGCCCTCTATCAGGTCGAGTGAATGGTAAAGTTCCTCTATCCGGATGTCGGGATTGGATGCGCTTATCGCTTCCGACACTTTTTCCTCGAATGGAAGCAACCCCACAGTCAGCAGCAATCCGGCTTTGGATGCCTTGCGAAGCTGGGCCATAGAAGGCTCGAATGTCTCGGGGTCGGCTGAGGCAGGTGCGAGGCATTCCACGCTGACCTTGTCCCCTCCGATTCTCTCCACGAAATATTTCAGTGGTGGGATTGAGACCACCACGACAGGTGGCTCTGCGCCTGCGTCGGCTCGCTCCGTCTTCCCGGCGCACCCGGAAAAAACGGATGCGGCGATGCCTCCGATGACAAGTATTTGAAACGGGGAGGGGCGCATCACTGGTTGTAGACTATCGTATGGAGTATCATCGCGAATGCGGTGGGGTCGGGGAGGGGCTTAGATGACATCAGCATCATGGGGACTTCGGGCAATCCCTGGCGGTAGGGAGGCTGCCAGTAAGGGAAGTCCTCAAGGGGTGTCAGGCCGCATCTCTCATAGAATGATATCCGGGAGTCGGCAAATTCAGATGCGCCGGGAAGCTCGACCTCAAGCACCAGTGGACGGTTCCCCGCCATATTGATGACCTCCTTGATTACGGCCGCTCCGAAACCCTTGTTGCGACAGCGGTGGAGGGTGGCGAAATGCTCGCAATACAAGGCCCCCGGGAGGTTCCAGAGGGTTATAAATCCTATCGTTTCCGAATTGTGTTGTAAAACATAAAAATCAAATATGGGGTCTCCGGTTTCTATCCGACGTATTATGTCAGACCAATCGCGACGCTCCTCATCGGGGAAAGCGGCGTGATATAAATCTTTGATTTCTAATGGTATATCTGTCGAATGATTAATCTTTTCAAGTTTGATTTCCATAGACGGGCAAATTCATATAACACTACAAATGTACTGAATTTTTTCCAATTGTGTCCAAAAAGCGGATTCCAATCTAAAAATTCAAGCGAAATATTTTTGGGATTTAAAATGTTTATTACTAAATTTGTGTCGAAATGCGGTTGAGAGTCGTAAGCGGAAACAAAATTCTCCCTAAAATTCAGCCGTGTTTGCCAATCCAAGGGAATATTAAACTTAACCGATAATTACCATGGCCCGATTACAAATTGACAAGCTGGACACCAAAATCCTCCAGATGCTGGTAGACAACGGAAGGAAGCCTTTCCTCGAAATCGCCCGCGAGTGTGGCGTCAGCGGCGCCGCCATTCATCAGCGTATCGCAAAGCTTCAGGCAACCAATATCCTCGAAGGTTCACGTGCGCTCATAAAGCCCACGACTCTCGGATATGACACATGCGCTTTTGTCGGGATATATCTCAAGGAGGCCGCTTCGTTTGATGAAATCATCGAAAAGCTCCGTACAGTGCCTGAAGTGACCGAAGTCCACTTCACTACCGGCCAGTATGACATGCTCGTCAAGCTTTATGCCCGCGACAACGAGCATCTGCTTCATCTCATCCACGACAAGCTCCAGCCGATGGGACTGCTCCGCACCGAGACAATCGTCTCCTTCCGCGAAGTGTTCTCACGTGCACTCCCTGTTGAGAACAAGGAATAATCCCGTGGCGTGCCGGTGGATTCCTCTCCGGCCTGCGGAATAAATGATTTCAACGGTCGCCCCGACTGATGGCCAGTAAGTCCATCGCGGGGCGACCGCTGTCATTATTCCTTGCCGCGTTTCTGGCGGCGTCTCTGAATAATCTTCGCGAAAGATTCGGGCAACCTCACATTGTAGAGGTCAAACGCCTCGTCAAAGAGGGGAGCGATCTGCTCGTCGGTGAATCCCGCGATGCCGCATCCTATCCGGGTGATGTAAAATGTGGTCTGATCCCATTCCCGGGCGAGTTCGATGAATTCATCGACATAGGGCTTGATGGTCTCCACTCCGCCCTGCATTGTCGGGATGGCGTAAGACTGCCCCTGCATGCCGACGCCCTGTCCCATTTTGGCTCCAAAGAGTCTCACGGCGGTACGCGCCGCGCCTCCTGCGTGGTAGCCTTGCAGGTTGCTGCCGAAGACAAACACCTCATCCTTTCCGAGGCTTGTGATATTCTCCGGGGTATACTTGAGATTTTCCATAGGTTATAATTTGATATAAAGAAAAAGCTCCTGAATATCAGGAGCTTTAGTTGTCTTGGAGGGATTCGAACCCCCACAGGCGGAACCAGAATCCGACGTGCTACCATTACACCACAAGACAATCTTTGTTTCAACCATTTGTTGACTCCGCTGAGTCGGTTGATGTGGTTGTTGTCGTTTGACGTGTGCAAAGGTAGGAACTATTTTTAAACTGACAAAATTTTTTGGTGATTTTTTTCAAAAAAACTGTTTTTTTTCTTTGAGCGGGAATGTCGGAGAATATGGCTATTTGTCAAACCATGTCTTGGATTCGGGGCATTCTGCCGCGCTATACAGCCGTTTTGTCGCTTTTGTCAATTACATTAGGCGGAAAATATGTAACTTTGCACAGTCCAATCTGATTGGGGAGAGAGATTCGATATCTGACAGACTTTTTCTCCCATCGATTTCTAAGGTTAAAAAAGATGATAATGAAAACATCGACACGCGTGTCATACGCGGTCAAGAGTTGTCTGGTCTTTTCCGGATTGATTCTGGCCGGTAACCCTGCCAAGGGGGAGACACCTGCCAATGTGGCTCCGGTGTCTGAAACAGATTCCATAGCTTTTGCCAATTATGAGGAGGAGCTGCAAGAGGTGGTGGTCACCGGCCAGTCAGCCCGTCAGCGCATAGCTGACATCCGTCTGGGAGCGGAGCATCTCGAATTGAGCAAACTTGCTGTCGTTCCGGCGCTGTTCGGAGAGAATGACATAATAAAGTCAATTACCCTGATGCCCGGTGTGTATGGAGAAGGGGAGGGGGCCGGTGGGTTTGAAGTCCGTGGCGGGACATCTTCCCAGAATCTTGTGCTGCTCGACGGCCTGACGCTTTACAATCCATCCCATGTGATGGGAATTTTCTCCACATTCAACGATGACGCTCTCGGGAGGGCCACCCTTTACAAAGGGCCAATTCCGGCAACATACGGTGGAGCGACATCATCGGTGCTTGACACCTCGCTCGCCCCGGGAGACATGGAATCTTACCACGCCTCCGCGACAATAGGGCTTCTCGCTGCCAAACTCGCCGCTGAAGGGCCCATAGTCAAGGACAAGCTTTCTTTCGCTGTCACTGCAAGACGCTCGTATGTCGATCTCTTCCTCAAGATGATACCTGAATACAGCCATACGGTGATGAACTTCTATGACGTGACAGCCAAATTGCGTTATCAGCCACGAAGGGGTGACTATATAGATGTGTCGTTTATGGTAAGCCATGACAATATGGGTATCAGCGACCTCATGCAGATGAACTGGGGAAACCTGGGCGCGTCGGTCAACTGGCTTGTGGCGAGAGGGGACGCGTGGAGATTCGCCACTACCGCCTCATTCACAAACTACACGGCTGACATGAGCATGTCGGTGATGCGCACAGACCAGACGCTGAACGAGTATATCCGTTCCTTCTCCATAAACGAGAAAGCAATATGCGCGTTGTCCGAAGACCAGTCGCTCGAACTCGGGGCGCGTTCCGAACTGCTGCGGGTCAAATCGGGGGAGTTCGACGTAAATGTTGTCCATGAAAAGGAAATCAGGTCGGGATGGCAGAATTCCCTGTGGGCTTCATATGATGCCACGTTCAACGAACGATTCTCGGTGTCGGCCGGAGTCAGAGGAGTGGCATTTTCAGCAATGTCAGGGAGCCGTTTCCATTCTTTTACCTCTATGCTCGGATTGCAACCTGATTTCTCAGCCAAGACATATCTATCCGTAGAGCCGCGAGTTAGCCTGAAATATGATATATCGCAATATCATAATGTGAAGGCGGGTATCAGCAAGACGAGCCAGAACCTCCACGCTGTCCGCGCCAACACAACCAGTTTCCCGTTTGATCGATATGCCGTCACATCGGCTTCAATAAAGCCGGAGGAGTCTTGGCAATATGGTATAGGATACACGGGGATGACTCCGGACGGGGCATATGACTGGTCGGTCGAAGGATACTGGAAATCTCTCAACAATGTGTATGACTTCCGTGACGGGCGCACTATGTTCTCAAGTGTAGACCTCGAGAGCCTGGTGCTTGGCGGAAAAGGGCGCAGTTACGGCATAGAGCTGATGGCCCGCAAGAATTCGGGCCGTCTTACGGGATGGATTTCCTATGCCCTGAGTCATACCCAGTCAAAGATTCCCGGCATCAATGACGGGGACTGGTATGACGCGTCAAACGACAGGAGGCATGATATTTCGGTGGTGGCCATATTCCGCCTGACCGACAAATGGAATCTCTCAGGGTCATGGACCTTCTCCTCCGGCCAGCCAATCACAGCTCCTGATGTTAAATTCGAGCTTGACGGCCAGACATGCTATTATTATTCCTCCCGGAATGGCTACCGCACCCCGTCGTCACACCGTCTTGACCTGTCGGCGACTTACACCCGCCGTGGACGGCGTTTCACCACACAGTGGGCTTTCGGTGTCTATAACGCTTACTGTCATTACAGCCCGTTTGTGGTCTATTTCGAGGATGATCCCACGAAGCCGTCAGGCACCCGCGCCGTTCAACAGTCTCTTTACGGCCTTGTCCCGTCAGTTTCATACACGTTGAAATTCTGAATCATATGAAAATCCCAGCATACATATTCACATTCGGGGCCGCGTTGGCGGTCGGTCTGACATCCTGTGAGAAAGAGCTTGATTTCGAGTATCACGACATCGAGCCGCTGACAGTAATCGAAGGCTCCATCGACCAGGATGGCAGTTCGATAAGGATAACCCACACCACTCCGATGGATGAGCCGATGAATCGCACTCCTCTGACCGACGCCACAGTCACTTTATCGGATGTCACCGCCGGCCAGTCCGTCGAGCTTCTTCTCGATGAGGAGGGCAATTTTGTCAATCTCACCCCGGGGATTGTCGGCCATACCTATACCTTGACGGTTGAGAACGGCTCTGCCCGTTATGAGGCGACATCGACAATGTTGTCCCCGGTGGGGCTGTCCGGTCTTGAATTCCAATGGATAAAGATGCCGTATGATTATGTGGCAGTCCTGCAGGTCTCTTTCTCTGACAATCCCTCGGTCAACGGGGAATGCTACTGGGTGAGGATCTACCGCAACGGTGAAATCTATATGTGGTCGGCCATAAATGACCACCTTGCGGTTGACGGCAGAATAGATGAAGTGGTCATGACTTCGCGGAAAGACATCGAGGAGGAGGATGAAGACCAAGTGCTGCGCGAGGGGGATGTGGTCTCTGTCAAGGTGACCCCCATAAGTCAGGAGATGCATGACTATCTTGAGGCCATCAGCAACGGGACGAGCAATGGCCCGCAGATGTATTCCGGGGATTTCTGCCTCGGTTACTTTCTGGCCGCTCCGGTGGCGGAGTCGTCAATCGTCTTCCACCCTGATGAGATGACCGAATTCAAATGACTACCATGTCAAAAACGATATCCCCCCTCTCGTCGCCGCTGAAATACACGCTTGTCATTGTTTCGGCTATGTTCCTCTCTTCGGGGGCGGTTGTCGCTGCTTTCCTTGACGAGACTGTGGTGGTGGGTGATTCCATAATGTGGTTGATTGTCCCGACTACGGCCCTATTGCTGTCAGCTGCCTATATAAATCACAGATGGCTTACGCCGGGATGGTTGCTCGAAAAGCGTTACGGCGCATATCTCGCCTTGGCTTTACTGGTTTCATATTGCGTGCCGCTCTTCGGAATCGGGATAGAGTATGTGGCCCGTGAACTACTTGGATATGGCCATCGTATACATGATTACCTATCACCTTGGATTCTTGCCGACACCTTATGTTCAGCGACCTTGGTACTGCTTCTTCTGGCGGGGATGTCATTCGCGGTGCTGTTCAAGAGATGGAAAGCCCAGTCCAATGAAGAGAGGCGGCTCGCCGAGGAAATCGATGAGAGAATCGCGATGATAAGGGAACGGCTCAATCCGGCATACATCTCATCCTGCATCGACGGCATAGCTTCCGTCGCGGCGGAGAATCCAGACGAGGCCACCGTCCGCATAGGGAGTCTGTCGGCATATCTGCGACACCATCTTTATGAGTTATCCACTCCTGACAATAAAAATAAAGAGGCGGAACATATGTCGCAGCCTGCCGGTCAGGAGAAATCCGGTCATTTGTCCCTGAGATGGCTGCTGACCTCAAGGAGAATGCGCCCCTTACGTCATCTTGTTTTTCAATGCGTCATACTTGTCATCGCCTGTGGCTCGCTTTTTGACGCGCCCGACACTCCGGTGTTCTCCGTCAGCAGATTGTCCGGAATACTTGCTTTCTGGTTAATCCTGAACATCATAGCCTATGGCAACATCTATCTGTTATTTCCCGTGTTTCTTCGTCGGGGCAAACAACGACTATATATGATCTCAGTAGGACTGTTCATCACCATATTGACCGCCGTGTGCGCTGTCATCCAGATAGTGACTTACGAGCCGAGCCATTATCTTCACCCATTGCCATATTACATAATGGCTGTCTCGACTATCGGTTCTATGCTGACTCTCGGCCTGTTTCTCGGAGGGACCGCCTCCTTGCTGGCCATCAAGGAGTGGGTGATGGGGGAGCAGCGGTTGACAAGGCTTCGCGCCGAGACTTCGCGTTGCGAGCTGCAATATCTGCGCAAACAGGTCAATCCCCATTTCCTGTTCAATGTCCTCAACAACACCGGAGTGTTGGTCTATGAGAACCCCGGTCTGGCGCGGAAAGTGCTTGGCGAACTCCGGCGGTTGCTTGGTCGCCAGTTGTCACAGACCCGTCGCGCCAAGACAAAAATACGAGAGGAGGTTGAGTTTCTCGGCAATTATCTCTCGCTGGAGGCAATGAGGTTCGAACCATTGGAGTATGTCATAGACTCCTCCCCGGAAGTCGATGACATAGAGATTCCGACATTGCTGTTCATCCCCTTCGTGGAGAATGCTGTCAAACATGGCGGTATTTCTGATGGACGGCGGGAAATCAAAATGGGTTTCAGTATGGATGACGGATGGCTGTGTTTTGAATGCCGCAACACCTGTAACCCTTTCAGACGAATTAAGGCATCATCAGCGAGTTCGGGCCTTGGGCTGTCGAATCTGCGTCGCAGGCTCGAATTGCTTTATGGTGATAATTTCCGGCTCCACCAGGCTTACAAAGGAACGGAATATTTGGTAAATCTTCAAATACCGGTATGAAAATGTCAGAAAAACTTAAATGCGTGGTTGTCGATGATGAGTTGATTGCAAGACGTGGTATGGCGAGAATGATTTCCCGCCGACCCGAGCTTGAACTGGTAGCCTCTTGCGAAGACGCGGATTCTGCTGTCAAATGCGTGGAGACGGAGGCTCCCGACATCCTGTTTCTTGACATAGAGATGCCGGGAATGAACGGATTGGATTTGGCAAGACAAATCCCCAAATCAACTTTGGTGATATTCACAACGGCATATTCCGAATATGCCGCCGAAAGTTATGATGTCGAGGCCTTGGATTATCTGATGAAGCCGATTGATCCGGTGAGGTTTGACAAGGCCGTTGACAAGGCGATAGAATATCACATGATATTGCGTGACAAGCTGGCCGGAGAAGGCGCAACCTTGGGGGATGCCGACTCAGTCGAGTCAGGGAATCCTTTCCCCTCACCAGACTTCATATGGGTGAAATCTGACCGGCGTTATGTCAGGGTCAACATCGCTGACATCCTTTTTGTGGAGGGGCTTAAAGATTATGTGATAATCAGGATGGCGGACAGGAATGTTATTACCCGGATGACAATCAAGAATATGCTGGAGATGCTCCCGGGGGCGACATTCATTCGTTCAGCCAAGTCATACATCATCAACCGCGACAAGGTTGACGCGTTCGATAACAACGACATATTCATAGGCCAGTATGAACTGGCCATCGGGGCGGCGTATCGCGACAGCGTGCTTACCGCGCTGTTTGACACAAAAGGTTGAAAGACCGTTTTATAATTGGCCGAGCCAGCGGATAATGATGGCGATGGTTTCCGGTGAGGGGGACTGACCGAGACCGGAATATTCCTGTGGCAGTCCTGTGATCGCCTCCTGGAAGAGGTGGTTGTGTCCTTTCACCTGGATTGCATTAGCCTTGGGATTAAGCTGGCGGATTGTGTCGAGATTTTCCGGTACTACCTGGAGATCTTTGTCTCCGTTTAGGGCGAGCCATGGAACCGTCACCGACTTTATGGATGATTCAGGGTCGAAACGCAATAACTCGCGGTAATAGGGGGACAGGACAGCTCCCACCTGGGCTGTGATCTGTTGTTGCACCTGTGGCATCTGGGCCGCGCTCCCGAGATTCTTGGCGAATATACCGTACAGCATAGGTGAGGCTATGCTTACCGGAAGAGGGCCACGGGCGATGTCGAGTATTTCTCGTTGCATGCCTTCCATAGGCCAGCTTCCGGTCATTGCGGTTGACAGCGCCCGCGCCTGCGACATTATCAGTGAATCTCCTCTCCAGGCCGGAGCGGCCAATGTGATTATGAAATCGGGTGATGAGGTGGAGATGGCCTTGGTTTCAGCTGCGATTCTTATCGCGAACTGTCCACCTTCGGAGTGGCCTATGATTCCCTTCGGGAGGGATGTATAGCATGAATCAAGGAAAGCAATCCCCGATTTGAGGTCGGAGAGGAAATCAGCGGCGGTGGCTGTCTGGAAATCTCCTCCGCTGGAGCCTGTACCCCGGTCATCCATCCTCAGCACCGCATATCCGGCGGCGGTCAGTGAATCTGACAGCACTTTGAACGGGCGTAGCCCTATGATTTCCTCGTCGCGGTTCTGCGGACCGCTCCCTGTGGCGAGCAGAATCGCGGCCTTCGGTTTTCCGGAGGGGTTCGACAGGGTGGCGGCGAGTTTGACTCCGTCGCTGGGATTTGTGACCGATACCTCACGTTCCTCGGCTGAGATTGCTGATGGTGCGGTCAAGGAAAGCAGCAATATGCTTCCCCGGACAAGGTGATGTCTGAAAGGATTCATGATGGATGATGCGATATGTCGTTTCAAATGCAAAGATAACGATTTTTCATATCCCTCAATCATAATGAACCGGAAATTTGATGACGCGTGTCGAATCTTCGCCGGGATAGTTGCCGGGCTGAAAAAATAATGGTATCTTTGTCAGTGGAGCGCGACGGCTTCATTTATAAAGTATCTTGTGATGGACAGACGAAATTTCATAAAAACCGGGGTGTTAGGTACATTGTCGGCGATGGTGGCCCCATCTTTAGCGGCTCTTCCCGTGGTGGCCGCCCCCGAAGTAAACAAGGCCGGCTCGACCTTAAACGGCCTGGCGATGAAATTCTTTCCGTATGAATTGCAATTGCGCCATGCCTTCAACCTGGCTAAATATTCCCGGACAACCACACCGGATGTGCAGGTGGAAATCACAATCGATGGCATCACCGGCTATGGAGAGGCCTCGATGCCTCCATATCTCGGGGAATCGGTCGAGTCTGTGACCGGATTCCTCTCGCGGTTGGATTTGGGACAGTTTAATGACCCGTTCAGAATCGAGGAGATACATGAGTATATGGATTCGGTCGCACCCGGCAACAATGCGGCCAAGGCGGCTGTCGATATCGCCCTGCATGATTTGACCGGAAAAATAATGGGTCAGCCCTGGCATAAGATTTGGGGACTTGACGCGGCGAAAGCTCCGGCGACATCATTCACAATAGGGATAGATACCCCCGAGGTCGTCAGGGCCAAGGTCGCGGAAGCCGCGCCATACAAGGTACTGAAAGTGAAGATGGGGCTTGACAATGACAAGGAACTGGTGGAAATCATCCGTGATTGCCGACCGGAGGTGCCGATATGTGTCGATGCCAATCAGGGATGGACTGACCGGGAGAAAGCCCTGGATATGTGTCATTGGCTTGCCGAACGGGGATGCCTGTTTGTCGAACAGCCCATGGCGAAGGAGAACATCGACGACGCGGCGTGGCTTACCGAGAGGTCGCCGTTGCCGATTATCGCCGATGAGGCTGTGAAACGTCTCGGGGATGTGGCGTCGCTCAAAGGGGCGTATGACGGCATAAACATAAAACTGATGAAATCCTGCGGAATGCACGAGGCTTACCAGATGGCCACTCTCGCGCGGGCGCTCGGGATGAAGGTGATGCTTGGTTGCATGACCGAGACCTCCTGTGCTGTCTCCGCAGCCGCCCAGCTCGCTCCGTTGGCGGAATATGCCGACCTTGACGGGAACCTGTTGATTTCCAATGACCGTTTCGACGGGATGAAAATCGTTGACGGAAAAATCACCCTTCCGAAAGAGGTTTCTGGCATAGGGGTGAGGCCTCTGTGATTTTTGCATATCCGATTTAAGGTTGTTTAATGTCGATGGGCAATATTATGGCCCTGGCGGGTTGTAATTTTGTGGCAGTAAACCAATTTAAACTCTCGACAACCATGGACTACGAACAGGATTACACCCGGCTTGACATCGCGGACAATTGCTGGTATGATGCCGACAGCAAAAACAATCCACAAGAGGATGAAGTGATAACCGCCACAAAAGATGAACCTCACGGCATAGTTACTGCGGCTATGCTCGACAATGAGGATTTTGACTGAGAAAAGGAGCGCTCAAGCGTCCCTGAAAAAAATTGCGGAAAAAATTTGGCGTGAGTTGTTATAAATACATATCTTTGCATTCACCAAACGGGGCCTATTGTTCCCGCAGGTACATTCATAGAAAAAACAGCTCAACAAATGATATTCAATTTCCGCATAGTTTCTGACGAAGTCGATAATTTCCGACGGGAAATCCAGATTGACGCCGATGCCACATTCCTTGACCTCAAGAATGCGATTTGCGAGTCTGTGGCATATGACAAAAACCAGATGTCGTCATTCTTTATCTGCGATGACCGCTGGGAAAAAGAGAAGGAAATAACGATGGAGGATATGGGCACAGATTCCGCTCAGGAGGTCTACCTGATGGAGGATAGTGTGCTGTCTGATTTCATTGACGATGAGGGACAGCGTCTTATGTTCACATTCGACTATATGACCGACCGTTCCTTCTTCATCGAGATGAAGGAGCTGCAGACCGGCCGTTCGCTGAAAGACCCCGTATGTTCGCTGGCTATCGGGAAGGCTCCGGCCCAGAATGTCGACCTTGAGGAATTCGAGGAGAAGGCGGCAGCCAAGGCCAAGACTATCGCCACAGACGACATGGGTGAGGACTTCTATGGTTCGGATGCCTACAACGACGATGAGTTTGACGTCGAGGGCTTCGACGAGATGACTTTCGACGACAAATATTGATGCGGACTCTTCGGCCTGCCGACAATAATGGCCGGTGACGATGGACGCACAAATGAGCTGCGGCCTCCTGACATAGGTCAGGAGGCCGCAGCCGTTTTATTTCTCTTTTAATTGTTGTTTCCTATGAAAATAAATGGAGAGTGGAGGAGAGATGGTATTGTCAGTCGAAGTTGGTGACTGAGTGTTCAAAGTACCATCTTGCTGCGCGTTTGATAAACTTGATCATAACTTTGATTTTTGAGTTTTACCTTAGTTAGTTTTTAAGTTTGTACCTTTTGTTGAAACCTATTGGAGAGCGGTCAATCTTTAAAACCGCCTGTTATTTGGATGAGAGGGACATCCGCCCTCTGTCATGAATAAGCTACATCATTAATAACATCCTGTTCCGGGATATGTTCAACCGTCGACGACAGTTGCCCGGGGAGAGAGTCTACACTTAAAATCGCCGCAAAGGTAGTGATTATTTCTGAAACTGCAAACACCACTGTTAAAATAGCGCATAACCTTTCCTATCTCGATATTACTTGCTAACTTTGCGCCGCTAACCGACCGGCCCCCATGATAAACTGATGTCATAGGGTCGGTTGTGTCTTGATTACACTTTATTATATTATGGGACTTATACTTCAATTGGGAATCATTTTCGGATTCCTTGCTTTGGGAGAGCTTGTGGTGGCGCTGACAAGTGTGCCGCTCCCTTCAAGCATCATCGGCATGATTTGTCTGACAGTATCGTTGAAAGCCGGAATCATCAAAATTCAATGGGTCGACAGATTGGCGACATTCCTCGTCCATAACCTGGGATTTTTCTTTGTGCCTGCCGGTGTCGGGATAATGAACTGTATGGGGTTGCTGGCCGACCAGTGGGTGCCGATTGTGCTTGCCTCGATAGGCAGCACAGTGGTGATTATCGCGGTCACCGGTCATACCCACCAGCTGGTGAGACGTTTTTCCGCCCATCACTCAGGGACTCCTTCCGGGCCGAAGATGGCAGGAGGTGTAAGTGAGGACAAATGACAAGAACCATTGCTATGACATCTTTTCTTACAAACAAGATATTCCTGATTGCCCTGACATTCGGTGTGTATGTCGGCGCTCAGCTTCTCCAACGCAAGACGGGATTGAAGATACTCAATCCGATTCTTGTCTCGATATTATGCCTGATATGCATCCTGTGTGTGTTCGGGATAGATTACCGGACTTACCAGGAGGGGGGAGTCTACATTGACGCGTGGCTGAAGCCGGCGGTGGTGGCTCTCGGGGTGCCTCTTTACCGTCAGTTGGAGAACATCCGCAAACAGCTGATGCCTTTGCTGATGGCCGAGCTGGCCGGATGCGTGGCCGGTATACTGTCTGTTGTGTTTCTCGCCGAGCTGTTCGGGGCAAGCAATGAGGTTGTGTTGTCTCTTGCGCCCAAGGCTGTCACTACCCCTATCGCTATGGAGATTTCCGATACGGTCGGAGGGCTGTCGCCCGTTACAGCAGCGGTCGTGGTCGCCACCGGTATATTCGGCGGGATGGCCGGATTCAGGATAGTAAAGTTCACTCATGTCAACAGTCCTATCGCCTCAGGTCTTTCCGTCGGGACGGCTGCCCATGCCGTCGGCACCTCTGCCGCGATGGAGCGAGGTGAACGTTACGGAGCTTTCTCGTCGGTGGGCTTGACCATCAACGGCCTGCTGACTGCGTTGTTGGCACCATTTATTCTTGAACTGCTGGGCTACCAGATGTGACAGACAACCGGAACGTTGGCCACAACGTGCGGATAAAATTCAGGGTGTCGCAACCTTCGCCGGTATAAACCGGGCCGTGTTGCGACACCCTGTGTTGTTTCCTATCGGGAAGTTATCTTACTTGTTGCCGAAGAAACGCTCGTAGAGACCGGCGAAACCGCGTCCGTGACGGGCCTCATCCTTGGCCATTTCGTGAACAGTGTCGTGGATGGCGTCGAGGTTGGCTTTCTTGGCGTTGGCGGCGATACGCATCTTGTCGGCATTCGCACCGGCCTCGGCATGCATACGCTTCTCAAGGTTGGTCTTGGTGTCCCATACGCAGTCGCCGAGGAGTTCGGCGAACTTGGAGGCGTGTTCGGCTTCCTCCCAAGCGTAACGCTTGAAGGCCTCTGCGATTTCGGGATATCCCTCGCGGTCGGCCTGACGTGACATGGCGAGATACATGCCGACCTCGGTGCATTCACCCATGAAGTGGGCGTTGAGGTCTTTGATCATCTCTTCGTCGAGACCTTTGGCGACACCGATTTCATGCTCGGTGACGAACTGGAGACAAGCCTCGGGGCTCATTTCCTCGAACTTGCTGCGGGGAGCGCCGCAGAGGGGGCACTTTTCGGGAGCCTCATCACCTTCGTGGACATAACCACATACGGTGCAGATAAATTTCTTTTTCATAGCGAATATTAATCCGTAATTATTGTGATATTGGGTTGGCAATATGTCGGCGGTAACATTTTATAATGTTTTCCGTCTCGCAAAGATACGCAAAACTTTTGACTCCGCAAATAAAAATGACCACTCTGAATCTATATGCTCAGAGCGGTCATTTCCTTATGGAATGCAGTCTCAGAGAGGCATCAGGCTTATTCGATGCCTATAAGCCATTCTGATTCAAGATAGGTGAACTGTCCTACACCGGTCACTTCATATTGGGCCACGCAGGGGAGGGTGCGGTAGTTGCCCGCAGGGGTGAGCGCGTAGGCGTAGAAGTTGATGGTGTAGATTACCTGCAGCCCTTCGATAGGTTTGGCGTCGGGATAGAACTGGGAGAGGACTGCGGGGAACACCTCGCGGTCGCAACGTTCCTCCATCGTGGCCACGATTTCCTCGTCGGTATAGCCTTCCCATCCGGCACCGTACTGGGCGCGGGCCGAGGCGGCGCGGAGGTCGACATTGTTCTGGTAGGCGGAGGTGCCGCAATAGTAATCGTTGTTACCGTAGGAGGTCACCCAGAATTTGCCTGACTTGATGGAGGTGTCGCCCAGGGGCACACACTTGTTCTCATAAACCCAGTCGACGCATGCCTGATAGAAGGGAGCGGAGGCGGCCTGTCCCTTACCATAGGGGAGGTTGATGGTCACGTTGGGGTCGAACATCCATTTGCCACCGGCGCGCACGAACTGAGAGGTCTCTGTCTCGACTCCGGTGAAGCATTTCCATTCCGCACCGTCGTAGATGTATTCGGCGCAGGCGTAGCCCGAGTTGTTGTAAAGCACATACTTCACATCATCAGCCTTGGCGTAAGGATATTTCTGTTTCAGGAAGATGGGCAGGTATGAGTCGGGCTGGGAGAGGGAGCCGGAAAGTCCCATGGCGGTATAGTCTGCGGGATTGAGGATCACGAAGTTTTCGGGCACAACCCATTTGGTGCCGTCGTAACGGTAGATGGCGTTCTTCTCCACGGTGGGAACAGGAGCTGCCAGTGAGCGGCTTGCCGCAGACATTCGTCCCTTGGCGGGGGCATTAGTCAGGAATTCGATATTGTTGACCACGAAATTGCAGTAGCGTGAGCCGGAGATGCTGATGAACCAACCGGTGACCTTGACAAAAGCCCCGTCAGTCAGCTCCTCGCGCTGAGTGTCGGAAGCATAGTAAATCGAGCCCTTTGCGGTCTCAGCGCCATCGACCTCGATATTGATGTTGTTACCAGAGACGACCACCTTTCCCGCAATCGAGGCGAAAATGGCCAGCTGGTCGGCAGGACGGGTCAGTGCGGCATCCAGAGTCGCGCCGTCATATACCACCGGGGTAGGGAAGTTGTATTCCTGGCTGCCCACCTTCTCGATTGTGGCTCCCTGGGCAATCTGGAGGTTGTTTTTGAACGAGGTGGCCTCACCTTCAAGGTGAAGCTGGCTGCCGATGGGATAGGTGGCCGCGTCATAGCCGCCTCCCATATATACGAAGATGGAACCGCTGAGGTCGGTCAGCACGAATCCCGCGCCGCAGACTCCGGCTACCACACCGTCGACGGTCACGCCGTCACCGGCTGCCACGTCGGCAAGGACATCAGACATCGTGAAACCGGCAGGTGGCTCGTCGCCGCCGCCGACATTCCCGAAAATGGGATTCTGGTCAGCCTCAAGATAGGATATGATGGCATATTGCCCCTCCTGGGCGGTGTCACCAAGTGTCTCCTTGATGGCTGTGGGGAGATAGCGTGAGGCCGGTTTTTCAGGAGCGAAGCCGACGATATAATTCTCGTCGCTTTCCCATACGTTGTTTTTATAGAAATCTTCGCTTACCGACAGGTTCCTTGCTCCGGCCGACTCGGTGACCTCTTCGGGAAGCCCGACCGACACGTTGTAGGTCAGACGGATTGATGAGCCGTCGGTGTAGACCATATACGGCGATGTCGCGGCCAGGAAGGCGGGCACATATTCGGCGGCTGTGATTTTGTCGGTGAAATATTTGTTGCCTGACAGGGCGGCCAAGGCTTGCGCCGCATCGTTTTTCTCGGCGATGGCCTTGTTTTCCTTGTTGGAGGCGATGGCGGCGTAGTCGGCATCAGTCAGGGTGTATTCGATAGTCTTCACCTCGGTAGGGCGGAAAGAGGAATCGAATCCGTCGAGATGGTCGTTCCATGCGTTCTCATCGCATCCGGTCAGCGCGGCCATCGCTCCGATGGCCAGCAGCGGCAGATATATTGTTTTTTTCATCTCTGTTCTGTGGATTAGAAGTTAAGACGGAGCTTCAGGGCATATGTGCGGCCGAAGGAGTAGAACACACGGAAGACATTGTCCCATGCGCCCGGTTCTTCAAGCTTGCCCCATGCTGTGGTGACATAATGGTAGTCACAGAGGTTGTAGACATTTCCGCTCAGGCGGGCGTTGATGCCGCCGACCTCGAAGCTGTAGCTTGCCGAGAGGTCGAGCTGGTTGCCCCAGGGGATTCTCCAGGGATCAGGCACATTGAGGTCGGTGCCGGGATTGAAGTTGGAGGCTGTCACCTGGTAGTCGGAGTAGTTGCGGGCATGGAATGTCCAGTCGGCTCCGATACGCCATCCCTTGAAGGGACGGAAGGTAGCCGAGATGGCTCCGGTTGTCATCGCCGAACCGCCGACTTTCACACCCTTCTGGTTGAGCTTGGCCGAAAGATGGTCTCCCGACATGATACCGGAAGCAGGGGTGCCGTTGAGCGAGGATATGGGGAATCCGCCGGGGCCGTAGAACCAACCGGTGGGGTTGGAGTCCCATACATAGTCACCCAGTGAAAGCATTCCTTCGAGGGTGAACCAGGTTGTCGGCTGGTAAGTGGCGGCGATTTCTATACCCATATGGCGGGCGTTTACACCCTGCATGTTGAATGAGCCATACTGTCCGCTCATCTCGCCGAGCATCTGGACGGAACGTGATGTGGTCTTGTCCATCCACTTGGTGAAATAACCGTTGACATCAACGCTGAATACGGGGGAGTGGTAGCCATATCCGATTTCAAATGAGACAATCTTCTCATTGAGAGGATTCGGATTGACCATATTGGAATTTTGTGACGACAGGAACACACCGTAGCTGAAGAAGGGGACACGGCTGATATATCCGACGTTGAAGAACACGTTGTTGTGACGGTCGATGTTGTAGTTTGAACCGAGTTTGACCGACCCGCCGATGAAGTTTTTCCAAGGGCTCTTGGAGTGAGCCTCGTCGGCATAGAAGTGTTCGATACGCTGATATCCGGTATTGTTGAGAGAACCGGAGAGGACGATGTTAAGAGCCTTGTCGAGCATCGAGTATTCTCCCTGGAGGAAGATTCCCTCGTTGTGTGATACACCGTCGAAGTTGCGGTATACCACATCGCCGACCCCGAGTTTCTGGTTCACCCATTCCGTGTTATTCTTGTTGAAGACGGCTGAGTTCTCGGGAAGTACTCGTGAACGGTAATAATCGTCGATGTAATATTCGCCGTCGAAAAGGTCTACGATGGTGGCCTTGTGGAACGCCTTGTAATAACGCATGTCGATACCGGCGGTCAGGTTGAGCTTGTTGTCAAGCAGGAAGTGTTTGTAGGTCGATACCAGGCCATACCAGTTGTGGGAGTTCACGTTGTCGGCCAGCACCATGTTCGAGCCGGTCTCGGAGTTCATGTTCATCAACTGGATCTGGTCGTAGGCGAATGTGCCGTCGGGGTTGCGGAAGGTGGTGTTGAGCTTTCCGTCGGAGCAGCCATACCAAGAATCGCCGCTGAGGGTTGTTCCGTTGTAGCTTACCGAACGTCCCATACCCTTGTAGCCACCGCCATTGGCGAAGGAGGCATACAGCACGGTCGCCAAAGAGGAGTGGTCGTTGATTTCCCAGATATGGTTGAGTGAAAGCTGGGGTTTGTGGTAATGGTTGTAGTTGGCTCCGGTGGATTTCTTGCCGTTGAGCAGGTAACCGAAGGAAGGGTTGTAGCGATACTGGCTTTCGCCGTCCATATACTGCTTGGCTGTGGTTGCCCATCCCTCGATGGTAAGTCCGTCATATGAGGAACGCTGGGCATGGGTCTGCGGTGCGCCGAAGGCGGTGAACGAAAGCTGATGGGCATCGTTGATGCGCTTCGACACATTCAGGAAGTAGTTGTAGGAGTTGTACCAGGTGCCCTGCACATAGTTGTCATCGCTCCAGCGGCGAGAACCGAGAAGGGTTACGGCCCAACCGTTTTTCATCAGGCCGGTTGATACCTTGAGCCCGATCTGGTTCATGCCGTCATTTCCCATACCGTACCATACGGAGCCGCCTCGCTTGGCGTCGAGGCTTTGGGTAGTGATGTTGATGGTTCCTCCGACAGAGGGGGCTGAAAGAAGTCCGGCACCGAGTCCGCGCTGAGTCTGGATAGAGGTGGCGACATCGCTGAGACCTGCCCAGTTGCTCCAGTATACACCGCCCCATTCCATGTCGTTGATGGGAATACCGTTGATCACGACAGCTACATTCTCGCTCTTGAATCCGCGCATGTTGGTCTTTGCGTCGCCGAAACCGCCTCCTTCTTTGGTTGTCCATACACCGGGGGTGGTCTTCAGCACTTCGGGGAACTCTTGGTTGCCGAGTTTGAAGTCTATTTCAGCAGCGTTGATTTGTGAAAGGGCCACCGGGGTTTCGCGGGTGCGGGCGAGTGACTGGGTCACAACCACATCGGCGAGCATCTGAGACTCGACCTCCATGGCGAGTGTGCCCATATTCTGTTTTGCCCCGACAGTGAGCGGCTTGAAGCCGATGAATGTCACTGTCAGGTCACGTGTGCCGTCGGGAACCTGCACTTTGAATTTACCGTCGATGTCGGTTACTCCCAATGCTTTGCCTGCGGCGGTGGAGATGGTCGCGCCGGTGACAGGTTCGTTTGTGTCATCGACGACAATACCCACTGACGTAAACGCGCCAGGCGCGGCGATGGCCACGATGTTGGCCAGCCACAGCGCGATCAATGTTGAAAGTAGTTTTCTCATTACGTTGTGAAATGATGGATTATAATGATTGGTATGTGGTCAGGATATTTGAGCGTTTTGTAGTTTTTAAGACTACCGTTAAAAACTGTTGCAAAATTACGCAATCATTCCTGTCCGTACAATAGCTGTACAACACATTTCACAATTTTGTAATGACAAAAAGAGGATAAAATCAGTTCGCTCCGTCCTCAAAAGGCATTTCGGCCATAGCTTTTATTTCCTGCACCTCCTTTTTACGCTGTGATGGCGGTTCGTCGTCGTTGCGCATTATCACATATTGCTCGTAATAGGAGAGAATCAGGGTAGTGAGCGGCAGGGCGATTATCATACCGATGAGTCCGAAGAGTGAACCCCATATAGAGAGACTGAGCAGGATGATGGCTGGATTCAACCCCATGGCTTTTCCCATGATGCGGGGCGTGAGTATGAGGTCTGCGACAATCTGGACAACCAGGAAGACGGCCATACACTCCCACCACTGCGTCCAGAAATGGATTCCGCTGTTGGCCGAGTCCACCAGGCATAGCAGGGTGACGGGGATAATGGAGAGATACTGGCAGTAAGGTATCATGAACAACACGGCTGTTCCCAATCCCAGGACAATGGCGAGCGGCAACCCGCATATCGAGAACCCTACGCAGTAAATCACGGCGACCACGCAGGCAATGAGTGCCTGGCCCCGGAAATAGTGGTTCATCGAATCCTTGATGTCGTTGCCGACCTTATATGCCACAGGGCGGAAGCGGGGAGGCACGAGGAGCTTGAATCCGCGCATCAGCCGGTCATAGTCGAGCATTATGAATATGACATACAGGAAGACTATGAGCCATGCCACAACTCCGAGAATCACATGCACTCCACCGTGGATGACTGTCATCCCCTTGTCGATGATGCTACGTAAATCCTGCTGCATCAGGGTATGGGCCAGTTCCTCGAAATCTATGTTCTTTTTCAGTATGTCGTGGATTTCGGGAGGAAGATACTGAATGGAGACATCCGAGTTGGCGTAATTGCGCAACAGGTCGGCCATCTGGTGCATTTCCGTGATTACAGAAGGCACACAGAAATAGGCGAGTATCCCGAAGAAGACCATCGCTTCGAAGAGGGTAACGAATATGGCGGTTATTCTCCCCTTCAGATGTAGCAACGATCGGTTGAACTGCACGAACGGCTCAAATAGGTAGGCAATCAGACAGGCCACACAGAATGGCAGCAGGACATCTTTGAGCAGATCGAGCAGCCATATGATGAAAGCGAATATGACGCAGCCGATGAGCAGCCTGACGACGCGGTCGAATGTGTACGGACGGGAGTGTGGTGACATTTCGTGTCGATGAATTGATAATTGTGGTTTGCGCAAAGTTAGCAAATTATTAACAATTTTAGCCGAGGTTTTGTATGTACAACAAAAAAAATTACTACTTTTGCCAATGTAACAGGCCGGAACAGCCTGTCTTTTAAGTCAAACGAATATCTCAATTTTGATTCGCAAATCCTTAGACTGAAAATATGATGGGAAACATTAAGATAAGGCTCTCGGCACTCAATTTCCTTGAGTTCGCGGTATGGGGAGCATATCTGACCTGTATGGGCAACTATCTTGGCCGGGCTGGAATGGGAGAGGAAATCTCCTGGTTCTATGCTATCCAGGGAATAGTCTCGATATTTATGCCGACCCTTATGGGTATAGTGGCAGACAAGTTTATCCAGCCTCAGAGATTGCTCGGGTTGTGTCATCTCGTTGCCGGACTTGCCATGGTTTTGCTCTGCTGGCTCGGGATACAGAGCGCGATGCCCGACAAGACCCTCTTTATGACAGTCTACACTGTCAGTGTGGCGTTCTATATGCCGACTCTCGCGTTGTCCAACACCACCGCTTTCACGATTCTCAAAGACCATGGTCTCGACACGGTAAAGGATTTCCCCCCTATCCGCGTGCTTGGCACGGTGGGATTCATCGTGACTATGTGGTTTGTCAACTGCGCCACATGGGAGGATGGTTCGTTTGGCTTCACTTTCGCCCAGAACGACGCGAAATTCCAGTACACCTATATGCAGTTCCTTGTGTCTGGCATCCTTAGCCTCGTGATGTTCGCCTATTGTTTCACCTTGCCACAGTGCAAGCTTGTCAGCAAGCCGAAGCAGTCGCTTTCGGAGCAACTTGGACTCAGTGCGTTCAAGCTCTTCAAACAGCGCAAGATGGCTCTGTTCTTCATCTTCTCGATGCTGTTGGGTATGTCGCTGCAGGTGACCAATGGTTTCGCCGGTCCTTTCCTTACCAGCTTCAGGAGCAGCCCGGTGGCTGAAATCGCCAACAGCTTCGCGGCCAACAACGCCACTATGCTCGTCTCTGTGTCACAGGTCAGCGAGGCCCTCTGCATATTGTTGATTCCATTCTTTCTGAGGCGGTTCGGCATCAAGACCGTGATGCTTATGGCTATGACCGCTTGGGTGCTGAGATTCGGTTTCTTCGGCATCGGAAGCCCCACATTCCCCGGGGTGATATTGTTCTTCCTCTCATGTATCGTATATGGAGTGGCGTTCGACTTCTTCAATGTTTCGGGCGGCCTCTATGTGGATAATGAGTGCGACCCGTCGAACAAAGCTTCCGCCCAGGGGTTATTTATGCTTATGACCAACGGCCTTGGAGCCACAATCGGCACACTCTCGGCCGGCGCGGTGGTAAATCATTATTGCCACTGGTCGGATGGGGTGCTGGTCGGTGACTGGGACACCACCTGGTTGATATTCGCCGGTTACGCCCTTGTGGTGGCTGTGCTGTTCTTCCTTGTCTTCAAGAACCCCGAGAAGAAATCCGACAACATCTCGCTTGCAAAGGCGGTCGATGAGGACTCTCTTCCCGACGGTTTCGTCGATGACAAACAATGAATCTGAATTATTTTGATGATTAGGTTTTATTGTCCTGACATAGAAGAAAATCCCTTGATGCCCGAGGTGGAATCGGGTCATTGTGTCCGGGTGTTGCGCCATCAGCCCGGAGACCTGCTTGAGGTCGTTGACGGCAAAGGTGGGCTATACACGGTCCGCCTTGTCGACGCGCATCACAAACATGCGATGGTCGAGATTTTGGAGCGGCGTGAGCTTCCTCCATATTGGAAGGGGCGGCTCGTGCTGGCTGTGGCTCCGACCAAGAATATGGACCGTATGGAATGGCTTGTCGAGAAAGCCACCGAGGTCGGGATGGATGGGTTTGTGCCCTTGCAATGCCGCTTTTCGGAAAGGAAGGAAATCAAGCGCGAACGTCTTGAGAAGACAGCCGTATCGGCGATGAAGCAGAGCCTGAAAGCCGCGCTTCCCGATATCGGGGAGATGACTCCGTTCGCAAAGGTGATAGAGCGTTACCGCGATTTCCCCGGCAAGTTCATAGCGCATTGCGTCGATGACGGCCAACGCCATCTGCTCTCGCGGGAATATCGTCCCGGAGAGGATTCAGTAATTCTGATTGGTCCCGAGGGGGATTTCTCCCAGGAGGAAATCAGACTGGCGATGGAGTCCGGCTTCCGGCCTGTCTCGCTCGGCGATGCCCGGTTGCGGACAGAGACGGCAGCCCTGACGGCATTGCAGACCTTCCACATAGCCGGACAGATGGAGCCTTCGGCCGGCTGATATTATCTGAAACTTCATTACATATGACATACGATAAGAACATTCCTCTCCCTCAGTATCTCTCATCATCGGCCACTGGCAATTTCTTCCTGCTTGCGGGGCCTTGTGTGATTGAAGGGGAGAAGATGGCCCTGGAGATTGCTGAAAAGGCTGTCGAGCTGACAAGCCGCCTGGATATTCCCTATGTTTTCAAGGGGAGCTACCGCAAGGCGAACAGGTCGCGCATCGATTCCTTCACCGGCATCGGTGATCTGGAGGCGTTGAGAATCCTCCGTAAGGTGGGTGAGACATTCGGAATTCCGACAGTGACCGACATACATACCGAACCGGAGGCTGCTATGGCGGCTGAATATGTGGACATGCTCCAGATTCCGGCATTCCTCTGCCGTCAGACTACACTCCTTGTCGCCGCGGCCGAGACAGGAAAGATGGTCAACATAAAGAAGGGGCAGTTCCTCTCACCCGGAGCGATGGAGCATGCTGTCCGTAAGGTGCGTGACGCGGGTAACCCGAATGTGGCTGTCACCGAGCGTGGCACTACTTTCGGCTATCAGGATCTGATTGTCGATTACCGTGGCATTCCCGAGATGCAGCGCAACGGTTGCCCCGTGATTCTCGATGTGACCCATTCATTGCAGCAGCCCAACCAGACGGCTGGGGTCACCGGAGGACGTCCGGATATGATAGAGACTGTGGCCCGTGCGGGAATTGCGGTCGGATGTGACGGTATCTTTATCGAGACTCACCAGAACCCGGCTGAGGCGAAGAGCGACGGGGCGAACATGTTGCGCCTTGACCTGCTTCCCGACCTGCTGGAGAAACTTACCGTGCTGAGAATGGCTGTCAATGCCATCAGCAGATGATAACAGAATAAAGAAGATAGAAATGAAGAAATTCCTGACGGCTGCGGTTGTGGCCGCTTCCATATCCTCGATGGCGGCCCAGAGCCAGCAGTCAATCGACAATCCTATGACTCAGGCTATGCTTGATGTCTACGCCAAGGAACTTGAGGCCAATCCCAAGGATGCCGACATATATTTCCGCAGGGCTAACGAATATTACAAGTTCAACCAGTATCTGAGGGCGTTGGCCGATGTCGACAAGACCCTTGAATATGCCCCCGCCGGAAACCGTGACCTGAGATTCCAGGCATATATGCTCAGGGCTGACATTTACCAGATGCTTGACAAGCATCGTGAGGCGTTGGCCGACTTTTCCGAGGCTCTCAAACTTGACCCGACTTCATTCATGGCCCTTTACCAGAAGGCCAACGAGGAATACGCGCTTGGCGATTACTCCGCCGCGAAGGCTGATTACACCCGTCTCCGGGCAACCAACCCGCGCAGTGTGGAGGCCTTGACCGGACTTGCCCGTGTGGCTGTGAAGGAGAATGACCTGGGCCGTGCGTCGGAGTATATGGACGGGGCGGTGGAGATGATGTCGGCAGACAGTGACATATACATCCGCCGCGCGTCTGTGCGCCGTATGCAAGGCAACAACACCGGAGCTGTCGAGGATTTGCTGATGGCCATCTCGATAGACAACAATACCCGTGCGTTCCAGGAGCTGATTGATATGGCCAATGTCGATTATCCGGCGGTGATTTCAGCTATCAGCACCTCCATATCCTATGCGCCGCAGCAGGGGATGCTCTACTATATTCGTGGGTTTATCGCCCAGGCCCATGACCATTACGCGTCCGCCCTGGCCGACTACCGCAAGCTCATAGACCAGAATATGTATGAGTATGCCGGGCTGTATAACTCGATGGCGCAGTGTCAGCTCGCCTTATGCCGTTATCCGCAGGCTATCGACAATATAGACCACGCGATTTCGATGGACGGCGGAAAGAATGGTGAGTTCTATGCCACCAAGGCGCGTATCCTGTATGCCCAGGGGAAGAACAGCGAGGCGATGGATGCCCTGAAACAGGCTTCATTGAGGGGATACTCATCGACAAATATGGATGAGCTCCAGGCCCTCGTCGATTATGCCGCCGGAGATTTTGAAAAAGCCAACGACATCTATGCCGCGATGATTGTAGATCATCCCGAAGTGATGCGCAACTATATATACCGCGCATGGGTTCTGGCTGACGGTCTCAAACAACCTGCCAACGCCCAGACTCTTTACAACCGTGTGGTATCAATGACAGCTGACTCCGACAACGGCGAGAAGGCAACCTCCCCGCTGTCAGCCGTGCAGAGCTACCGTGGGTTTGCTCTCCTTTTCTCAGGCGACCGCCAGGGAGCACTGGACTGGGCGAAAGGATTGTACAGCGACTATCGCGACACAGATGGCTATCTCAATTTTGTACTCGCCTGTCTTTACGCCCAGGCTTCGGTTGCCGATCCGTCGATTTCATCTTCCGAGAAGTATGACCTGACAGCTTCGGCCATCAAGTCGCTTGAGCGTGCGCTCCAGCTCGGATATGGCAATCTCTATGAGATTACTAAGGCCGACACCGGTCGCGTGTCTCTCGCCCCTCTCCGGAATGACTCCCATTTCAACGCCTTGATAGCCCGCTACGCTCATCTGTTTGAATAACCCAACCGATTGAAATAGAAAAGTCGCCGCGTTCTCAGGAATGTGGCGACTTTTTTACTGATGGATAGGTGTTTTTCTCGAAGTATATGTAGGATGAATCAGCCCCCGGGCATCCAGTAATGGAAAGGTTGCTTGCGGCGGCTGATGACCCATTGGCGTAGCTGGTCGAGGGTGGTGATGTCGTGGTCAATCACACCCTCGTAATATTCGACACCGTGGATAGGGCCTTGGATGGAGTCCTCAGGGGGTGTTCCTTCCTGATAATCGGTGGACTCTAACTTCAGCCGGAGGATGGTTTCCCGTTGCTCGGGTGTGGAATGCGCGATAATCCTGTCTGCCATCTCCTCGAAGTACCCGTCATATCGGCTTCCTTCTACGATATGAATTACATCGAACTGCCACAGCTTGCCATTATGCCCTTCGTAAATGAAATGCCACGCGATGCAATGTTCGTCGGTCATCAGACCGTTGATACATTTGATTTCCTTCACCTTCGGATTTTTCGCTATTTTCGCGGCGATGGCGAAGCTGTCAGCTTCGGTGACAACCTGGGAATAGACATGCAGGTCGATGTCGCGATGGTTGCCCATCAGTCTCATACGCATTGACCCGACAATCTCCACTCGGCAGCCTGCGTCGCGCCAGACGGTCGCTATGCCCGATTCCTTCAAGACTGCTTCTGCTTCGGCCTGAAACTCTTCCGACCTCTTTATGATGTCCTCTGCACGGGGCATCTTAAAATCATTTTCCATAATTTGACAAATGATTTGCGGTTAAACAAATCTACAAAGTTACGGAAAATTCCCCAATTACAGACAATATAATCAGAGGTCTCCACGGGAGAACCTGACGGACAGGCCGATAGCTTTACCCAACAGCGGAGGGACGGCATTGCCAATCTGGACAAGCTGCTTGTTTTTCGGGCCTTCGAAGATGAAGTCGTCCGGGAATGATTGCAGACGGGCCATCTCGCGGGCGGTAAGGACGCGGGGGAGGCGGGGATGGATGTTGACCCCTCCGTGATTCTCCTTGATGGTGCAGGAGGCTTCATCCCATGGGCATTTTTTCCAGGCATCCGAATATCCTTTGTAGAGACTTTGTCCCTCGGGCAGAGCGGCCATACGTTCAGCCATGTCCGGCCGGTGACGTGTGGGGACATGGTTGAAATCCTTGTTCTCAGGCATCGTCATCAGGTCGGCAATCGCGTTGCCTGTCGTGACATATTCCTTTGGGGAAAGGAGAGGAGTGGGGTGATAGTTAGGACGGTTTATCCGGTTGCCGATGAATATCACACGCTCTCTCTTCTGTGGGGTATGGTAATCGGCCGCGCAGAGAACCGTGACATTCATCTCATATCCAATTTCACGGAAATCATCCAGAATCTTTTGTTCGACCATCCCTCCAAGCATACTTCTTAACCCTTTGACATTCTCGCAGATGACAAACTCTGGTTGAAGATGACGGACAATCTCGATAAGTTCCAGATAAAGGGAGTTGCGGGGATCGTCGACAATGCGGTTGCCTGCCATACTGAACCCCTGGCAAGGGAAGCCGCCGGCGACAATGCTCAGCTGACGGCCCCGGAGTTGGCGGCTGACCGTCTCGTAAAACAGATGTTTGATGGCGGGGTCTTTGATGTCGCCGTTGACAAAAGGATGGTGGAAATTGCGCCTGTATGTCATACAGGCTTCCTTGAACCAGTCAAGTCCGCAAATACCTTCCAGTCCTGACATTTCCAGCCCTTTCGACAACCCTCCCGCGCCGCAGAAAAGATCGACGAATGTCATTTTGGATGGTGTGGGGTTTGCCCAGTAGGGGGAGATGTCACACCAGTTCACTTCTGCGGTTTTCCCGGGAGCTGAGATTTCTGAGGGGGCTTCTGATGGTTTAGAAACGCGCTGTGATTTTCCGGTTGCATTGTCTCCTTGGAGAAGCCTCTCCCTGAAGTCGTTGAAATCCTGCGGGCTGATAAGATAGCGGCTGCAGCTTTTTGTAGCCGGGAGTTCACCTGAGGCCACGAATCTCCTGACCGATTTCACAGACAGGTCGAGTTTTTGGGCAATATCGTTGATTGTCAGAAATTCTGGGGTCATATGGATGTCTATCAGCCGTTGTGACATTGAACGGCGATACAAATTTACGCAAAAAATCAGAGATAGGGAAGTCGTCGGGGCGACGCGGGCATATGGCAATCAGAACTAAAGTCCGTCTATGACAGAGGTGAGTCTGCCCGGTTCTCGTTCAAGAATGAATATCACGCTTGCCTTGCAACCTTTGTATTCCCGGGTTCGGATGTGAGAGAAGTTTTCGCAATAGGTCTGGTATAGCGGCCTTTTGTACTCCCATTCGCATCGGAGCTGCAGCTCGCGCCGGCAGTCGACAAATGAATGATGCACTATGAACAGCCTGTCCTGAAAGCGGTAGCGTACACCTTTGCTTTGATTTTCATAGTAATACTCAATCAGTTGCTGCGGATTGAGGATATGTTTCTCAATCTCCCGGTGAAAAGAGCGCGGAATTCTGGTGCCTTTGATGTCGAAATCGGTCTGACCATCAATGGTTATGTCATACCGTTGGTCAAAGGGATTTGGATTTGGCCGCACATTGTCAGGAAGAGAGAAAAGGTATTCATCGCATTTGGAGCAGTTCCATACATACCATCGTCTGCGGAAATAGTCCTGAATGTCATCCGGAAAGTGTGTGTTATTTTCGATTCAAGCTCCTCGTAAGACTTAATCGGAAAAATATTCAGGAGAGAATCCAACTCATCATTCTGGACGAATTCCCAATGGAAGGGAATAAACCCGACAACGGAGCAGAGTTCGCGGGAAAGTTGGGTGAATTGAGAGGATGTCATTTTCGATCGATAAGTCAACCGACCACACCCCGGATGGAAGTGTGGCCGGTCATATGAAATTGTCAGTTATGTCATAGAAGGGTTGAATCTCCGTGGACGGTTTACTTGTATTCGTCCCAGGACTTGATCTGGATGTCGGCGGGGGAGAGGGTGGTGAAAGCGTCGATGAAGGCGGAGGCCAGTCGGGCATTGGTCAACAGGGGTATGTTGAGGTCGATGGCCGCACGGCGCACTTTGTATCCGTTGGATAGCTCGGCCGACGAGAGGTTCTTGGGAAGGTTGACGACGAGGTCGATTTTCTTGTCGTGGAGCAGTTGCAGCACCTGCGGCTGGCTTTCGGGCTGAGTGGGCCAGTAGGCGCGGATTGCCGGGATTCCGTTCTCGTTGAGGAAACGACAGGTGCCTTCGGTGGCGTAGATGGTGAATCCATGATTGTGGAGACGGTGGGCCGCATCAAGCATATCCGCTTTCTGACGGGGAGTGCCGGTCGAGAGCAGGACGGTCTTGCGGGGTATCTTGTAACCGACAGAGAGCATGGCTTTCAGGATGGCCTCGGAAGTGTCGTCACCGATACAGCCGACTTCACCGGTGGATGCCATGTCGACACCCAGGACGGGGTCGGCACCCTGCAGGCGTGAGAAGCTGAACTGTGATGCCTTGATTCCCACATAGTCGAGGTCGAAGAGGCTCTTGTTGGGCTTTTCGACGGGGAGTCCGAGCATTACCTTGGTGGCGAGGTCGATGAAGTTGAGCTTGATGACCTTTGACACGAAGGGGAAACTGCGGGAGGCACGGAGGTTACACTCGATTACCTTGATGTCGTTGTTCTTGGCCAGGAACTGGATGTTGAAGGGACCTGAAATGTCGAGAGCCTTGGCAATCTTGGCCGAGATTTTCTTGATGCGGCGCATGGTCTCGACGTAGAGTTTCTGGGGCGGGAACTGGATGGTAGCGTCGCCGGAATGGACACCTGCGTATTCGATATGCTCCGATATGGCGTATGCCTTGATTTCGCCATTCTGTGCCACGGCATCCATCTCGATTTCCTTGGCGTTCTGGATGAATTCGGAAACTACCACGGGATGGAGCTTGGAGACATTTGCGGCGAGTTTCAGGAAGCGGTGAAGCTCCTCCTCGTTGGAGCAGACATTCATGGCCGCGCCGGAGAGGACGTAGCTGGGACGTACCAACACCGGGAAGCCGACCTCCTTGATGAACTCGTCGATGTCGGCAAAGCTGGTAAGCTCGCGCCAACGGGGCTGGTCGACACCGATACGGTCGAGCATCGCCGAGAACTTATGGCGGTCTTCGGCGTTGTCGATAGATGTCGCACGGGTGCCGAGAATGTTGACCCCTTCATCGTCGAGACGGGTGGCGAGGTTGTTGGGAATCTGGCCACCAACCGAGAGGATGACACCATGGGGGGATTCCAGTTCGAGGATATCCATCACGCGCTCGAATGTCAGCTCGTCGAAGTAGAGACGGTCACACATATCATAATCGGTGGAGACGGTCTCGGGGTTGTAGTTGATCATCACCGAGCGCCAGCCCTGTTTCTTGACTGTCATCAGGGCGTTGACCGAACACCAGTCGAACTCAACGGAGCTTCCGATGCGATAAGCTCCCGAACCGAGGACGACTACCGAACGTTTGTCGCCGAGATAGTTGACATCGTTTGTCGAGCCGTTATAGGTCAGGTAAAGATAGTTGGTCTGGGCGGGGTATTCGGCGGCAAGGGTGTCGATTTGTTTTACCACGGGGATGATTCCCAGCTCCTTGCGCACCTTGCGCACTTTCTGGTTGTCAGCGCCGGTGACATCGAGGTCTTCCTTCTTGACCGCGCGGGCAATCTGGAAGTCGCTGAAACCTTGCTCCTTGGCTGTACGGAGAAGTCCGGCGGGGAGTTTGTTGATTTCGTCAAATTCGCGCAGTTCGTTATCGGTGGTGATGATGTTGTGGAGCTTTTCGAGGAACCAACGGTCTATCTTTGTCAGTTCGTGGATGCGGTCGACTGTGTAGCCCTGCTGGAAAGCCTTGGCCACGACGAAGATACGCTTGTCGGTAGGCTCGGAAAGGGCCTGGTCGATATCCTCGATTTTCAGCTCGCGGTTCTCGACGAAACCATGCATGCCCTGGCCGATCATACGGAGTCCTTTCTGGATTACCTCCTCGAAAGTGCGGCCGATAGCCATCACCTCGCCGACAGATTTCATCGACGAGCCGATTTCGCGGCGCACGCCGTGGAACTTGCCGAGGTCCCAGCGCGGTATCTTGCAGACGATATAGTCGAGGGCCGGCTCGAAGAATGCCGAAGTCTCGCGGGTGACGGAGTTCTTCAGGTCGAAGAGGCCGTAGCCAAGTCCGAGCTTGGCGGCCACGAAGGCCAGGGGATAACCGGTGGCTTTCGACGCGAGTGCCGAAGAGCGGCTCAGACGGGCGTTGACCTCGATGACGCGGTAGTCCATCGAATCGGGGTCATATGCGTACTGCACATTACACTCGCCGACGATTCCGACGTGGCGGATAATCTTGATGGCGAGCTGGCGCAGATAATGGTAGTCATCATTGGAGAGGGTCTGGGAGGGAGCTACGACGATTGACTCTCCGGTATGGATGCCCAGGGGGTCGAAGTTCTCCATGTTGCAGACCGTGATGCAGTTGTCGAAGCGGTCGCGTACAACCTCATACTCGACCTCTTTCCAACCCTTGAGGGATTTCTCCACCAACACCTGGGGGGAGAATGAGAAGGCTTTTTCGGTGAGGGCCACAAGCTGCTCGGGGTTGTCGCAGAATCCGCTGCCGAGTCCGCCGAGGGCGTAGGCAGCACGCACGATTACGGGATAACCGAGTTTCTCAGCGGCGGCAAGGGCTGCGGCTGTTGTCTCGACGGCCTGACTCTTGATGGTCTTCACGTCTATTTCGTCGAGCTTCTTAACAAAGAGCTCGCGGTCTTCGGTGTCCTTGATGGCCTGGACGGGTGTGCCAAGCACCTCCACACCATATTTCTCCAGCACTCCGGAGTCATACAGCTCCACTCCGCAGTTGAGGGCGGTCTGGCCGCCGAAGCTGAGCAGGATGCCGTCGGGACGCTCCTTCTCGATGACACGTTCCACGAAGTAGGGGGTCACGGGAAGGAAGTAAATCTTGTCGGCGAATCCTTCGGAGGTCTGCACAGTGGCGATGTTGGGGTTGATCAGCACCGTCGATATGCCTTCCTCCTTCATGGCCTTGAGGGCCTGGGAGCCGGAATAGTCAAACTCGCCCGCCTCGCCGATTTTGAGGGCGCCGGAACCGAGGAGAAGAACTTTCTTTATATTGGACTGCTGGGAATTCATCATTTGGGGTTTGAAGCTTGATGGGGATGGGTTTGGGATGGTTCTCAGAGCATTTCGATGAACTTGTCGAAAATGAACTCGGTATCGCGCGGCCCGGATGATGCCTCCGGATGGAACTGCGCCGAGAAATAGGGCTTCTCCTTGTGGCGGATGCCCTCGTTTGTGCCGTCGTTCATATTGGTGAACATCGGCTCCCAGTCGGCGGGAAGTGTCGACTGGTCAACGGCGTATCCATGGTTCTGCGAGGTGACATAGCAGGTGTTCGTGCCTTCGAGACGCACCGGCTGGTTGTGGCTGCGGTGGCCGTATTTGAGCTTGTAGGTCTTCGCTCCGGCGGCTTTAGCCAGCAGCTGGTTGCCCATGCAGATGCCGCATATGGGCTTTCCTGTCTCCATCGCCTTGCGGATGTTGGCTACGGTCTCTTCGGCGAAATCGGGGTTGCCCGGGCCGTTTGAAATGAAGAGTCCGTCGTAGGGGATGGTTGAGAAATCGTAGTTCCAGGGAACACGGACCACTTTCACTCCTCGGCGCGTCAGGCATCGGATGATGTTGTATTTGGTTCCGCAGTCGACAAGCACCACAGTTTTCTCCCCCTGGCCGTGGATTTCCACCTCGGGGCAGCTTACTTTGGCAATCAGATTCTCGATGTTGGGGTCGGAGAATTCGATTTCATTGGGGTTGTCGAAGTAGATTTTTCCGAGCATCGAGCCTTTCTCGCGCAGATGCTTGGTCAATGCGCGGGTGTCGATGCCGTAGATTCCGGGGATTTTCTCATCGCGCAGCCATTGGTCGAGCGAACGGGTCGAGAGCCAGTGGCTCGGTTCCCAGCTGTAATCCTGGGCGATGATTCCCCGGCAATGGATTTTTGAGCTTTCGAGAAATTCACTGACGGCGTCCTTCTCCCTTTCGGGGGGGACGCCGTAATTGCCGAGAATCGGATAAGTGGTGACAAGTATTTGCCCCTCATAGGAGGGGTCGGTCAGACTCTCGGGATAACCGGTCATGGCGGTGTTGAACACCACTTCCCCTGCTGCGGGAGCTTCATAACCGAAAGATTTGCCCTCGAAAAGAGTGCCGTCTTCAAGAAGCAGATATGCTTTGCGTGGACTGCGCATAAGTCGGTAAGTCTATAATGTGTTGAAAACCGTCTGCAAAGTTACTAATTTTTTCCGTACTTCCCTCCCGGCGGCGTGAAAAACTTTTCGTACCTTTGCCGGAGAAGATGGAGCAGGCTCCGTCATAGTCGAATATACCAATGTCAATCGAACAGGAAAGCAGCGATTCTTTCAGCCGGACGGTGGTTTTCAACCGCACCGAACGGCTTGTGGGGGAGACCGCGATGGCGGCTCTGTCTCGCGCACGCGTCATTATTTTTGGTGTGGGTGGGGTAGGCAGCTGGACAGCCGAGGCGCTTGCCCGTACCGGGGTAGGTCATCTGACCATAGTGGATGCCGACAGGGTATCTCCCACCAACATCAACCGTCAGGCCGAGGCGAATGTTGCCACGGTGGGGGAGGTTAAGGTGGATGCTATGAAGCGTCAGCTCCTCGCGGTCGCGCCCGGAATCGAGGTGACGGCTCTTGAAAAGGAGTACACATCACTGACGGCGGATGATTTCGACCTTGAGGAATTTGATTTTGTGATTGACGCGATAGATTCCCTTGCTGCGAAAGCGTTGCTGTTGCGCAACGCCACTGCGGCTCGTCATCCGGTGGTGCTCTCTTCGATGGGGGCTGCCTTGAAGATAGACCCGACAAAGATTTCCGTCGCGGAGTTCTGGAAAGTCCAGGGATGCCCGCTTGCGGCTTCGCTCAGACGTAAATTCAAGAAATCAGGGGAATTTCCAAAAAGGAAATTCAAATGTGTCTATTCCCCCGAATTGCTGACAAACCAGGGAGGGGCTCTTGAAGAGGATATGGCAATGAGCTTCAACAAAGTTGCGGTCAACGGTTCTTTGTGTCATATAACTGCCATTTTCGGTATGACTTTGGCCGGGCTGGTGGTTGAGCAGATTGTCAAAGCAGCTCAGGGATAGGGCCGGAAAAGAGAAAAGATGTCGTTGAAACGTTAAAATATGTTTTTGAGCATATTTTTTTGAAATTTCTCCCCAAAAATTTTGGTAGGACAAAAATTGTTTGTAACTTTGCTTTCGAAAAGCATCCAAGGCTTTTGTTGAAGATTCCCGGCATATGCCGATAATCTTTTCAAGTTGGGAAATCGCCGCCGTGAGGTTCCGTTTACCGACAAAGCTTCGGATGAGATGAATGTAAGTAAGATATAATCTCTACACTTAAGTTGCTTAGACAACTCTTTTAGAATCACAAATCTTGCCTTTTGGCTTTAATCCTGATGTTCCTGTGAAGGTACTTCAGGTTTTTTTATGTCCGAATTTTTTCCCATTATAAACCGCCCCGATTCCCGTTCGCAGTATTAGAGGTTCGGGGTTTGCCCAACCACACAGATTTTCCACATATATAAATACAGACTTCTAAAAACAGACTCTTCCTACATATATAAATATACTTCTATAAATATACTTCTTTAAATACAGATTCCACCACATATAAATATGAACTGATAAATATTGAACAGAAAGGCGACGACGATTCCGAAGGAATCCTTTGTCTGTATAGCCGTGGGTTGGCGCAAGGGGAGGCCTGCTGGCCGACCCGAAGCGGTAACCCACGGTAACGGAATGGACTGATGGATTCCGGAGGAATCTTTTTTGGTATCTGACGAGAATGGGGATATCAAAAAAGATTCCTCCGGAATATCTCCTTTACGAAAAATAACCGTGGGTTACCGCTTCGTAGTCGTCCCAAATAGGGACTCCTACTCGCGCCAACCCACGGCTATACAGACAAAGGATTCCTTCGGAATCGTCGTCACTCTCGGCTTGGACGGAATATAACAAAATATAATAGAATATAACGGATTATAATGGTATATAACGGATTATAATGGAATATAACGGATTATAATGGTATATAGAGGATTTAGTAAAGGGGATTTACTTGCCCGTACCGAAACGGGATGTGTCGATAGTGTTGTCCTGAGGCTTGAAGCCGTTGAAACGCCATATGAATGTTAGTTTTAGATTGCGAGTCATATCGCGGACTTTCATACGATAGTCCTGCCCGGCTGTGTTGATGGTCATCGTTGGCGACCAATGGTTAAAAATGTCATCGGCCTTTAAATCGAGTTCGCAACAGCGTTTTCTGCCGAATTGCCATTTCACGCCGGCATCAATCTTCCATATGCCCGACAGATTTGATATCCCTTGTAAAGAGGGAGATAAGTAAGTAAAGTCAACCGTCAGAGAAACAGGACAATTCTGACTGAATTTGAATGAGTTATTGAGCGAACCGTAGAAAATCCATTTGCTGTTGTCGAAGCTGATGTCATGAAACCTGTCGGCTTTCTCGCGCTGATTGAATATGTTAGCGGTAACTGCCGTGTTCCATATATAGCCTGCATTGAAAGGCAGATATAGGTTGACACCCGCAGTACGTTTGTAATTTGTGTTTATGGTCTGATATATCAGATTGAGCGCATCGGGAGACTGGTAAGGTAATTGCACAGTCGCTTTATCCCCATATTGTAAATAAACGGTCGCCACATATTTTTGTTTGATGATATAGGAGAACTGCGCGTCATATTGGATGTATGATTGGAGTGCGGGATTACCTATGACGGTAGAATAATCATTGATATGGCTTGTGCCGCCGTGTAGCTCCCAGTATAATGGGTAAACGCGTCGGGTTGAGAAATTGAGTTGAAAAATGTTTTTAGGGGTTTTGTAGTACGTGGCTCCAAGCTGAGGTATGAAATTCCAATTGTGTTGATACCTGTTGTGGTAATATTCAGCTTTGGCCGAGATATTGAAAGAAAGCCCCCAGTCGAAAGAACGTTGTGTGCCGACATAAACGTTCACCACATCTTCATTGAGTTTATCCTCGAAGTCTTGGCTGTCATACGCGACATACTTCTGCGAACTGTTGTCTTCCGAGTGTAGATATTCAGTTCCGTAATTCAATTGCCATTTGTCGAGTTGATGCTCCTGGTCGATATAAAAATGGTAACGGTCGATATGTTGCATATTATCTGAGCCAAGCATAAAATCGGAACCTTTGAAAAGTGACTGCGAGCGGTTTTCGGAATAAGAGGTGTAGTCGCCACCTAAAGTCATTCCGAAGGGAGCTGCATAACACAACGCCACATTATGATAATTGACAGGGGACAACATCTTATAGATGTTTGTGAAACTGCCAAGAGTGCCGGAGGAAAAACTGCGACTCTTGGAGCCGGATATAATCTGCCCGTTGTATGTGAGCTTGATGGTCTTCCATGATGCCGAGGTAAAAATTGTATTGGCCCAGTTTTGACTATCGCGGCTCATATTGTCCTCTATCACCGTGTGTTGACCATTGAGCATATGATTGGACCATGTATCCTCCCGGCTCCAGGATTTGGTACGGGACAGACCATAGTTCAAATCAAAAGTCCAGTCACTCACAGCGTAGGTTGCTGCAAGTCCTCCTCCATAAGAAGCATGGTGTGCCTGATTATATCCGGCTCTGACTTGACTCTGCAGTCCGTCAAGCGGCTTAGGAGTTTTTAATATCACATTGATTACGGCTCCGTTTACATGATATTTGGCCGGAGCCGAATACATGATCTCGACATTTTTCAGCCGGTCAACCGGAGTTGTATAAAGAAGTTGATAAAGGTTCTGAATCGGCATATTAGTCAGTTCGCCATTAATAATAATGGTCACGTCAGACGCCCCCGCAAGCCAGATCATGCCGTTGTTATTTATAACCCCCGGCATATAGCCAAGAGCTTCGAGAATGTTAGTGACAGGCTTCTCCTTTACGATTGCGGGCAGGTCGATGATCATAATGCCATCTTCCCCTTTTATTTGAGGTTTCTCACCCTTGACTACCACCTCATTAAGCACTTTTCCCGAAATGGTATCTGTCATTTCAGTTTGAGCATAAACCGTGGCGCTAAATAGAATTGTTATTAAGAACAGAGCTTTTCTCATTGCGTTGATATTTTTGTTTCCGATGCAAAATTACCCCGCTGAACGGAATGAGCATCTATGGTGATGCTTATTTAGTCTTAAACCTTCCCTTATTTAGTCTTAAAACTACGAAAATAACACGCTGGAATAACCACTTTTACCAATATTCTCAAAATTGGAGGGGCGCAAATAGGGGTGCTTGCCATAGTTTTCTATGACAACATATAGTGGCCGACAACTATGAGCAAATTATCGTTTGGCAAGGAATTTAACAAATTCCCAACCCAAACCGATAGCAAGAAATAATGGCGAAAAGATTATATAAAACAACTCAAAGGTATTAGGTTGCTGACCGCGTTCGTATTCCTCTAATTCCGCAATATCTTTATTATAATCATAGATAGTCAGCTGAATGTCTCTGAAATAATTTTCTAAAATTCGGTCAGAAGTAAGTAATACTGGATAATTGATTGAATCAATAGAAATTGGTTTCTGCTTATAATAGCATTCAGATAAATATTCTTTATAATCTTTTATCCATTGACAAGTCGTAAAATAATCTTCTTGTATCAGATTAAGGTTCTTAGGACTATGTTCAGTTTCTATAAACTCTTGACAATAGTAGTCCTCGTTCAAATTCGACAATAAACGCCATTTATACTGACCTTCTATTCGCATTTGGTTCCTATAGTATTCTCGTTCATAGAATATCTGTCGGCTATCTTTAACGACACCAAATATACCTAAACAAGTAAACAGCAACCCACATAAATTGGCTATGCGCCAAAATTTATCGCGTGGTGCAAATATCTTTATTGCGAGCAACCAGCCTACAAATACTGTAAGCAATAAAACGCCTAATAAAAATAAAGGCGAAATTAATAGTTTCTCAATTAGTAACATATATATAGTCGGCTTATTAATATGCAAATTTACGACTTTTATATGATAACCATTGCAAAAGCCGCAGAGGATTATTTACAAGCATTCTAAGCCGCTTTCAAGGCTATGCGGTATCTTTCTATCTGAGTGCGGAAAACGCTGCTATGACGCTTAAAATAGGCTTGCAACAAAAGTATAACCTTAACAGCCCGAGCAAGGCTCAAAGAATATTGTAATACTAATTAGGGATTGCACATGCAATCCCATTTATTACCATTTACATCCAAGATATATAATTCTTACGCTCTAAGGTTAAATTGCAATACAAGTATTTTTTGAGATTCATTTTTATATTACAACAAAGATAAAATTTAGCTCTATTATATGGCATTACTCATTATATTACAATTACATATAGTCTATTGTAGTTAATTAATTCCTCTTTATTATATGGCACTTATTTTAAACTTTCGTCCTTTATTAGTTCTCCAAAGGATATGAAACAAATCACTTAGAGGGAGCTTCTCTCTATTGCGGTCTATCCAAATCAATCGTTTCGCTATCGTCTTGCGAAAGGAGCGTATTGAACAATTTTGGGGAGATGAATATTCATTCATTACCGCAAACACTTGTCGTCTTGCTCGGTTCTCATATGAATTATAAAACTCCTTTGCTAATCGTGTTACGGCATTAGTGAAAGACCATGACTTATTAATAATTCGGGCGATTTCTCGCTGACGCAATGACATATTTTCGGAGATGTAAACCTTACTTTCTATCATAATCTTTGATATCTCTTTTACCAAAAGAAAATGAAGATTATTCCAATTATTATAAATGTTCCTCAATGTACAGATTTGAGATAATCCATATTTCTGAAACGAATGTTTGTCATCAAATGTCACTTCAATCCGACATAGTGTCAGACCTTTGGTTTTTAAATCGGATACTATATTCTCAGCCGTGCTTTTTAATGCGTGATTATTTATGTTAGTAGGCATCTCTTTGCTCTTGTTATACATTTTCAATCTTTTATCATCGCCATTCCAATACAAGCATTCATTTCTATTATCATAGTCAATTCTTTTTTGGGTTCGTCCATATTGAATACAATGCTTTACAAACTCTTCCCAGCGAAGATTAATAAAGAAATTATAGCCAAGTTCCGTATTATAGATGCTTAGCCTATCCCATACAATATCTTCAGAAAGACACAGTCTTTCTGCAAATTCTTTTACAAATAAGGGTAACTGTCTTTGGGTTATATCTTCAACCGATGTTTTGCCAAGCAACCACTTTCTGATACTTCCGTCAATTCTTAAACGTTTCGTATTGCCCTTCCTTTCAATAGCAACGCGGAAACTATGTGTCTTTCTCGAATTGGGTAGATAGCGTTCTTCAACTACGCGCCATTTGTACCGATTATCATCAGTCTCACGTTCTACATCTTTGATATAAGTCTTTTTTATCGGCATAGAGTGCCTAAGAGTTCCACCTAAATTGTCAAACTCATCTAATAGAATTCCAAAAGTTACTTTGTCTGTCATTATTAATGTATTTAAAGAAGCCTACTATGGCTTTCTTACCTATATAATAGCACGGAAAGCAACGTAATTTTACGCCGCTTTCTGTTAAATATTATTAATCAACAAACTTTCAGCTAATTATGTTTGAAATTTTTCAGCCTTTTTCTGTGTCCTCGTTTTTACTTTCGGAAATATACCAGCATTTCGTTTTCAAGTTCTTCTTTATTTTTCTTCTTCTGCGCACGAGCGATGAGAATAATCCATAAGACCGAACATACTCCTCCTGCCAATAAAGACATCGAGGATATATCATCTGAACAATCGTATATGAATTTTCCGACATGGCTCACGCCCATAGTCAATGGTATTAGGGCTAAAGCCACGTCAGACCGACACCGAACAAAATCCGATTACGATTGCTTTGAGAGTTTGATTAAGGTTCATATCTTTTTCACTTTTTGATATGACTAATAATTCTATTATATTGTTCCTCCCCAAGATTTTTCTTTGTAAGAGATTGATTGAGCGGATTTTTCCCGATTATTAATCTATCCTCTCGCTCCAGTTGGCGCCAAGTCAACCCAAGTAACTTTTGCCAATTCTTCACGGCTCTTGGCACCACAAAGATTGCGTCTGTGTAATTGGCGATATATGTTATCATTTTTTTGATGAAAACTTGGGACGGTAGTACACATCCTTTAGGAAGGCTTTTCGCTTTTATCGAAGCATATGGTATTGATTGTATCAAGGCTACATTTGAGAATATTTCATCAAAACTTAATCCTTCATTCTGCCATTTCGAGAGAATATCAAACCAATACCAATCACCAAGCATATTATAAGCGTCTTGATAGTTCGGGTGTTCTTCTGCCAAACTGCGTGCATCTGGCAGAAAACCTTTTACGTTCAGACGCAAATTTTCACGCATAAAACACATTACCCCTTCCGCTAATTGAGGATAGTGTTGTAGTATCTTTGCAAAATAGCAGTTTACTCTTGGCACATAGCCTGCATTAAGACTTAATATCACCACTTTTGCCGTCAAAGGATTGCCTTGAAACGGATAAGGTATGGTATTAAGAATAAAGCGTGTTTCATCGGTAGCAGTCGCGTTATATCTTTCAACACAAACCTCATCACCTGGATATATATATTCCTTGCAATCGCTATACAGTGCATCGTTGCCTTGACATTCATCAGCAACGATGTTCCAGTGATTGGCAACAAGAATATCATTATAGGTTGTTTCCCGTTTGGGAGAAATTAGATAGTGGTCCGAATCATCAAACGGCAATACATATAACATGACAAGATACTCTTTCAAATCATCTGCCATATCCTTTACTGAAACACGTTCATACCTTGCCTCTACAAAACTTATCCCTTTTTCCAATAACTCAGACAGAAGTAAAGCTATGGAATGTTTGATGTCTTCTTCTGAGATATAGGAATGGTTTTTCAAGATTTCATGAACATCTTGGGTAATGTCATAGCCCATTGTAGTCACATAACCTAAGTCAAGCAACTTTTGCTTTGGAGTGCAATCATTCCATTCTTCCGCTCCATTATCAAAATAGGTGCGGATTGGATATGGCAGATGCAAAGTTCCTCCAGAGCCATAGCGTAAGGAGTAATCAATCATTGGCGAATTTCGAGTTATCCGTGTCGCAGACAAAACACAGGGGTATACATAAAAGTGGACTGCTCCCATGCAAACTCGAAGGCATCGCCAAACGCCTGTACCAACGCACAGAGAGCAGCCCACGATATATGAGCTGTTCAACTGCGCCTCGTTGGTTCTGATAGATTGGCGATTTATCGAGCTTGAGGCACTTTCTTTATTCTTGTCACTCTTGACGGTACAAAATTAGTCATTTATTCCGAGAGTAACAAGAGTATAATCCTGTGCGCCAATGATTATTAAGTGTTTTAGTTGAATGTATCTATCTCTTCCATATTGACTTGCGCCACTTTAAGGTCGAATTTCAAATATCTCTCCGTCATATTGACAGATTTATGACCGAGAAATTTCTGTATCTTATATATTGATACTCCGTCCATTACAAGTAAAGTCGCAAACGTATGGCGGCTTGTATGGAACGTCAGATGCTTATTTATTCCAGCCATCGCCGCCAATTCTTTCAGTTTTTTATTGATGTATGGATAGCAATAATCTCCAAAGACCTTATCCTCACTCCCGATTTTACTTTTGCTCGGTAAAACACGCAGAAGTATTTCTCTTGCCTTTTCAAATAGCGGAGCTTTCACTTCGCCCTTCGTCTTGACCTGCTTTTTGATAATCAGACCTTTTTTAAAGTTGATATGGTTCCATTGCAGTGTCACGACATCAGATAAGCGCAATCCGCAATAACATGCAAAGAGGTACATTTCCAAACATTGAAAAAGCATACCGTCTTTTGGGAGTTTAGCATATAGTTTTCGGAATAGTTCAATCTCAGACTTTTCAAGATAGGTTTCTTTGACTTTACATTTGGGCATCTTGAAAAGCGGATAAGGGTTCTTGACGGGTAAATCGTGTTTTATCATATCCAATATGATAGTTTTAAGGTGTTTATGCTTATTGGCACGTCCACCGTCTTCATTGCCTCTCACATCACGCAAAAAGGCATCAAAATCCTCAATAAACGATAGGTTGATTTCCGAAATATCTATTACATTCCGATATGCTTTAAGAGCATTGTAAGTGTTCAGATAAGCCATTATCGTACCTTGACTGAGGGTAACTTTCATTCTTTCCACGAAAGCGTTGTAGTAGTCATAGAAAGTGCCGTTAGCAGACTTTCGTGAGCGAGGACTTGACGTTGATATATAATTTCTGACACTTGTAACTGAAATCGGAACATTAGTAGCTATGCAAGTGTTCAGAAAGGTTTCTATGGCAAGTACCTTTGAAACAAGAGCCAATCGGAGGGTTTTCTCCTTTGGCTCTTTTCTCTTGGCGTTCCAATCTGCTGGCGCGACATCCAAATTGGTAGGTAACTTGGTTTCTCGGTCATATACCCTGACGCGAAGATAGATTGGATATTTGTTATTCCTCTTTATCGGTTTGTCGTTTCTGATGAATGCAGATATTGAATAATCAGCCATTTACGATTTGCTTTACAGTTTTCCTTGGGCGAAGTTATTGGCTTGTCATCAAAAGGCAAAATTTCCGCCAAAGAATTTTAAAGTAAGGCGTTAATTTATTGGCAATTATGCTAATTTTCTTAATCTTTTGAGGTCAAGAAATGACAACTTCGGTGCAACTTTATCTGCTTCATAAGTATTCCACTGACGGTATCTGTCAGTAACGTTTTTAGGCTTATGCCCGAGAAATGACCCTATGATTATTTCCGAAATGCCATTCATGAAACATTGTGTTGCAAATGTTCTTCTTGCCGAATGAAATGTTATTCCCTTTGATATTCCAACCCTTTTCGCCAACGACTTTAAAGTGTCATTGATTTTGGTCGGGGAGTACACTTTGACAAAAACGCTAAGGTTATTATCGACATTATCCAAATCACCCTCAGGAGTATAACATATTATATCACGAGCCATTGGACTTAATGGGACAACTACCTTTCGTTTGGTTTTTTTACAGATAAATTCAAACACTCCGTTACTGCAATTCAAATTTAAATTACACCATTTCAAGGCACGCATATCACTGATGCGTATTCCTGTCGTACATGAAAGGAGATACATCATCAAAATTCTACGTTCTACGATTGTCAATTTATTATTGTAGGATAATTTTACCATTTTAGATAATTCCTTTTCATCAAGATAAACTTCACTCCTTTTACAAGGCTTTATGAAAATCTCTCCGCTTTTGAAAGGGTCTTGAACCATTATCCCCTTGGCTGAGATATAACGGACAATAGTCCGAATTTGAACGAGTTGTTTACTAAAAGTCAAGTTTTCAACGGTTCTTCCTTTTGCTATTCTTCGATTTTTAAGGAATACTACAAATTTCTTAATGAAGTCAGCATTAATATCCTTTACACGCAATCTTGGGTTAAATTCTTTTATTGCCGACATCATGTAAATATGACCTTTCATCGTGGATTGACCTATCTGCCCATTTCGTTCTTTTATGTTCAAATATTCTATATAATATTGGAGAAACAGATTATCCAAAGGGTCTGCGGTTCTCTTATCTTTTACAATATCTCTAAGTTTGGAGAATGTTATCGGAACATCATCAATAATACAACGATGTATCTCTAACTTGATGCGTTGCATTTCCTTTTCAATTTCCGTTCTCAGCATTTCATCTTTTGGTAAATTGGTTTTGCTATCCCACTCATCTAAGGACAAGCGTAATTTACCAACTGAAAACTTGGGTTCTTTTCCGTCCAATCTTGGAAAACGGATAAAGAGTGGCATGCGCCCCTCGCAATCTACTTTATCCTTGCGAAAATAGAGTTTGGGAGTTAATTTGCTTGTTAGCATTTTTATTGTTATTTAGTATTACACAAAAGCAACGCTAAATTTACAATCAAGTTTTGAAATTTCAAGGTCTGTAACGAGGGGAGCAAATTAAGCCGTCCCGAGAAGTTCCAGAGTTTATATAGGAAATCCGAGGTTTGTTAAACATTTATAAATGTTAGATTTCCGAAAAATTGCCCGTTTTTATTACGAGTTTGGAGTCTTATTTAGTCTTAAATGAATGCGTCCTCAGTTCAGCATATTGCGGGATTTCCTTAAATTTGCGGTATGAAGCATTTTAAGATCATATCGACCTCATTTATAATTGTAATTGCAGTAATTTTTGGGTGCAATGTTTTTTATCTTGTCAGCCTTTACAATTCGATAAGAAGCAGCGTGGAACGGGATGTGATGACCGCTCTGGCTGATGCTGATCTTGATGAACTTTGGGTAAGAGCGGAAAGGGCGCAGGTTGCGACCGACTCAGAAGCTGATAATGCCAAAAAATATAAGGATGACAGGCCTCATGGCGAAACATCCGTATATCAAGATTCCAATGGAGATATGGTGGCGACCACACGTCATTTCGATGGTACGGTGGAAACTCAGGGATATGAGGTAAACGGACAATCATCATTCAAGAACAGATTCATTGATGCCGTAGGGCAGCAATTTCACAGTATTGTTGACAATTATGTGCCTGCAGATTTGGATGTGATGGACAGCGTGCTGGTAAAACGACTTAATGACAGACGCATATATCCCGAATTTGTGTCCACCGAAGTGGTGGATTCCATGGGAGTGGTTATAGTGAAAAATCCCAGGCAGAAGGTGGGGCGATGTGACAGCTTTTTATATTGTTATAATCCAATCACTGGTTTGTCTTATCGCGTATATATGACGCCATTGACACGTCATATCGTTTCGGAGATGGCAGGGGTGATTGTCACGGTCTTTCTCCTGATGGTGGCGTTCGCGATGGCATTCCGGTATCTGTTTCGTACGGTTTCGCGTCTGCGCACTATCGAGGAAATGAAAGATGACTTCGTGAGCAACATGTCCCATGAATTGAAGACACCGATTGCTATCGCCTATTCGGCCAATGATGCCCTGCTCAATTATGATACGGAGAATGACCCGACAAAAAAAGTCACATACCTCACTATTGCCAACAAACAGCTCAAACGACTTGGAGAGCTGGTGGAGAATATCCTTGTGATGAGTATGGAGAGGAGGAAATCCCTGAAATTCAAGTCGGAAAAAATCTGCCTGAAGCCATTCCTGGAGGAAATTGCCTCTGCCCAACGAATGAGGGGCGGGAAGGAGATTACAATCAATGCTGAGGTGGACAAGGATGTCTCGATAGACGCTGACAAAACACATTTGTCTAATGTGCTGAATAATCTGATTGACAATGCGATAAAATATTCTGGCGACAATGTGACGATAACGATTAGGGCTGACGGGAGAGGGATTTCAGTAGAAGATGACGGAATTGGTATTCCGGCCAAATCAATACCGTTTCTTTTTAATAAGTTCTACCGGGTTCCTCACGGTAACCGTCTGGATGTCCGTGGATATGGAATAGGGTTATATTATGTCAAAAATGTTCTTGACAAGATGGGTTGGTCGATTTCTGTGAGAAGCAAGGAATCTGAAGGCTCTGTTTTCACAATAAAATTTACCGCAGATGAAAAATAGAATTCTGTTTGTAGAAGATGAGGCTGACCTCACATTGATTGTCGCTGACACTTTGAAGGAACAAGGTTATGAGGTCGTGACGGCATCCAATGGAATCCAAGGACTTGAACGTTTCAAGTCTGATGGCGCGGATATAATAGTAGCGGATGTGATGATGCCGGGAATGGATGGATTCAATATGGCACGGGAAATAAGAAAATTATATCCTGATGTCCCCTTGCTTTTCCTGACAGCGAAGAGTACCATTGACGATATAGAAGAGGGATTTGAAATCGGCGCGAATGATTATCTGAAAAAACCTTTTGAACTCAGGGAACTGATAATAAGAATCAAGGCTCTGCTGCGTCGTTATGGAAAGAGCCGAAATGATGACATTACGTTTGAAATAGGTCAATATATATTGAATATCACCACCCAGACCCTTTCTATGGGTGACAGACGTGTCGAATTATCGCATTTTGAGGCAAAGATACTTGAGCATCTGGCTTCCAACATCGGGAAAACTGTGGATGCCTCTGAATTGATGTTGTCCGTATGGCAGAGAGATGAGCAGAGCAATCGCAACTCCCTCCACGGCTACATTCATAAACTCCGTCGTGTGCTGCGCCACGATTCGTCAATCACCATCATAAATCAACGAGGGTTCGGTTATATGCTCACAATCAACAGCTGACCGAATATGTAATGTGAGGTGGAGGAGAATTTCCGAAGAGGAGGGTTAGGGAAATCGGGTGGAGCGGTTTATATGGGTGTATGACGACAATATGCGACATCGAACGGCTTTTCCGCGATAATTACAAGGCGATGTTCATCCTGGCAAACCGGTTGCTGAGGGATGAGGAATCGGCGCGTGACATTGTTCATGATGTGTTCACTTCCTTGCTGGGAGGGGATGTTTCCGAAGTCACTCCAGCGTATCTGATGCGCGGGGTGCGTTTTGCCTGTCTCAATCATATCAGGAATCTTTCTGTCCGCGACCGTCTGGCGAAGCTTTACTCTCCGGATTGCCAGGAGCTGGATGAGGCGGCGTGGCCTGACGAGGATGAGATAGCGTTGCTGAACGAGGTTGTCGACAAACAGCTGTCGGAGCAGACCCGGAGGGTGGTGCGCCTCAGGTTCAATGCGGCTATGAAATATAGGGAGATAGCCGAGGAACTCTCGATAAGTGAGGTCGCGGTCTATAAGCATCTGCGTCATGCGATGAATGTTTTACGTCAAAATCTCAACAAAAATGAAAGATGACATTGACCGGCTGCTTGATGCGGTTGAACATCCCGAAAGATTCTCAGATGAGGAACTTGAAAAGATGTTTGAGGATTCCGAGACATTTGAAATGTATCGGCTTATGGGGCGGACAGCATATGCTTTGACTGATACTCCCGAGCCTGACATAGACAAGGAGTGGCAGGATTTTGCAAAAGAGCGCAGCGGGGCGCGCCGAGGGAATGCATTGCGCTATTTCACAGGGATATTCAGTCGCAACGCCGCAGCTGTGCTGATATGTTTGGGTGTGTCGCTTGCGGTTGTGGCCGCCACGATAGGTGTCAGATATTCGATGAAGCATTCCGAGGAGCTGGAAGAGATAACGTCCGTCGCTGAATCTGATTTATCAAGTGTAAGGGAAGTGGAGGTTGAGGCGGATGCCGCCAAATCAATCACTTATTCCGCGACAACCCCGGAGCAGGTGATTTTTATGGATGAACCTCTGGAGAAAATCATATCTGAAATTGCCGCCTACTATGAGGTGGAGGTCTCATATAAGAGCGATTCATCCCGACAGTTGCGTTTGTATTTCCAATGGGATCAGTCTCTCGGGCTGGAAGAGGTGGTGAATCAGCTCGACAATTTCGACCAAATCAGGATTGAACTTTCCGACCACGCCTTAACGATAGAATAAGATGAAAAAATTGTCTGTTTTTATTGCGGCGATGTCGTGGGTCATCGCCGTATCGGCTTCTACATTCAATTACAAGTTCAATTCCGAGCCTTTGTCGAAGGTGCTTGTGCTTATGGCCGAGGAGCATCCTGATCTCCATCTCAACTTCATATATAATGAACTTGAAAACTACAAGGTGACGGCAAATATTGCCACCGACGATGCAGATGACGCGTTGCGAAAGGCCGCAGGGCTGAATCCGGTATCTGTGGTCAAAAAGGGTGGACGCTACTACATAGAAGCGCTGCAGCACGGCAAGTTCCTTTATTCAGGACGCGTTGTCGGCGCGGATGGTGAACCGATGGCTGGTGTGACCCTTATGTTGCTGTCACCGAATGATTCGACGGTCGTGACATATGGCTTTTCAGACAAGGATGGAGGGTTCGCCATACCGTGCGACCGGGCCGGAGTGATTGCCAAACTGAGCTGTGTCGGTTATAAGACGGTCTACCGTCATCTTGACAAATATTCGGTCGGGACACTCATAATGAACGAGGATGCGATTCAGCTTGGCCAGGTCACAGTGACGGCTGACGCTGTCGTCAGGAAACTCGACAGGCAGATTATCATTCCCAACGCCCAGCAACGTCGGGCTTCGACAAATGGAATAAATCTGATTCTGGCCCTGAATCTGCCACGGATATCGGTAAGCACCCTCAACAATACCATCAATATCGACGGACAAGATGCCGTGCAGTTGCGGATCAACGGGGTAGAGGTCGCCACCGAGGAGGTTCTGGCCCTGAATCCAATGGAGATAACGAAGGTGGAGTATATCGACAATCCCGGATTGAAATACGGAGGGGTCAAGGCTGTCATGAATTACATCGTGAAATACCGTACGGTCGGAGGGAATGTCAACGGAGACTTCTCTCAGGCTGCCAATTACGGAGGGTGGGGCGGCTACAACCTCGCCGGAAGATACAACACCGGGAAATCGATGCTGAACGCGGTGGTGAACTGGGAGCGGCGCGACAATGACTGGATACGGGAAAATGAGGAAACCTATCATTTTCCCGACAAGACGGTGACCAACCGGGAGGTAGGTGACGAGACCCCTTTCAAATATGACAAGGTAAAGACCTCGTTAAGGTATGTATGGCAGGATGCCGACAAGCAGATGCTCAGTGTGAATTTCAGGCATTATCACAAGGATGAACCTAACGCATTGTCAGACCGTAACAGCATATTATATCAGGATGGCCGGGAATACCATATTTTCGACAATGCCACCACGCGCCTTGATATTCCGTCGCTTGACATCTATTATCAGCTGAATCTGCCCCGTAAGCAGAACCTTTATTTTGATGTCGTCGGCTCGTACCTCGACAGCCGTAACAATCACAGCTATCGTATGAGCCATGGCGATATGGTGGTAGATGCGTTCGAATCCGACATTGACGGACGGAAATGGTCTCTGTTTGCCGAGGGAATATATGAACGTGAATTTGGCTTTGGAAAAGTGAGCGGTGGAGTAAGACAGAGTCAGGAGTGGATGAAAAACCTCTATTCCGGGACTGAGGGGCGTGAAGTCAGGATGAACTCATCCCAGACCAATATATATGTCGAGCTTCAATCCCGAATCAGACAGTTAAACTATTCCGTAGGTCTCGGCGCGTTGCGCACAAACAGCAGCCAGGATGGGCGGAATCTTGAAAAATATATCTTCAATCCACGTCTTAACTTTTCGTGGGGCGGGGTGAGAGGGCTGTTCCTGCGGTTTTACGGGGAAATCTCCGGATATGCCCCTTCGCTGGCATATTTAAGTTCGGTCACACGCCAGATAGACGCATATCAGCTCAGGCGTGGAAATCCGAACCTGAAGACGGTCACATATTACAGCGCACAGTTTATGGCAAACTGGGACTTCTGTAAATTCATGGGGATAGGCTCGATAGCCATATACAATTATGACCATAGGCCGGTGATGGAGCAGGATGTGGCCGAGGATAACCTGATAGTCAGGACGGTTGACAACCAAAGAGGATTCCACCGGCTCAACTGGCATACCTGGCTGTTTGTCAAGCCCTTCAAAGACTACGTCACATTAAGGTTCACCACCCTCTATCAGCGGTTTGTAAGCCAGGGCAACGGCTATACCCACACGCATTCCAATCTGGGATTCTACGGCGAACTGTTCGCCTCATGGCGTGACTGGTCTTTTATTTTCGAGTTCACGACCGCGAGCAACAACCTGTGGGGGGAGACCCTCCGCATCGGTGAGCGCAACCACCAGTTCACGTTTAGATACAACCGTCCGAAATGGAGCGCGGCCCTATGTGTCTACAATCCTTTCGAGAAGGAGTACCGCCAGACGGTGGAGAACTTCTCGGCAATCGCGCCATATACACAGACCCTCTATTCGGGTAATCTCACTAAAGTGTTTCTGCTGAAATTCTCTTTCAACCTCGATTTCGGCAAATCCAAAGGAAACGCCCGCCAGAGGATGTCAAACGAAGATACCGACACAGGTATAATGTCAGGGACGCGATGATGCCCTGAATACGCAATGCGCCTGGTCAATCCTCGGAATAATGCCGCAGGACACGACGGTAGGAATTGAAGATCTTTGATTTCGACACGAAGCCTACATACCTCTCCTCCTCATCCACGACGGGGAGGTTCCATGCGCCGGTGTCATCAAAGGTCTTCATTACCTGTTCCATCGAGTCAGAGGTATGGAGCTTGGTCGATGCGGCTGTCATAAACCGGCTGACATACAATCTCTTGTAAAGGTCCGGACGGAACATTATGTTGCGGATGTCATCGAGCAGCACGACTCCGATGAGGTGGTTTTCACCGTCGATTACCGGGAAAAGGTTTCGGTTTGACTTGGAGATGGTGTCCACCATCTGCCTGAGATTCATGTCGGGGGTCACCGAGAGGAAATCGGTCTCGATTACCGAATTCATCTTCATAAGGGTCAGCACCGCCTTGTCCTTGTGATGGGTCAGCAGCTCGCCGCGACGGGCCAGACGCATCGTGTAGATGGAGTACGGTTCGAAAATCTTGATTGTACCGTATGAGAGGGTTGACACCACAAGCAATGGCAGGAACAGCTCATATCCGCCGGTCATCTCCGCCGTAAGGAAGATTCCCATCAACGGGGCGTGCATGACGCCCGCCATCACTCCGGCCATCCCCATCAGGGCGAAATTCTTGACCGACAGCTCCATGCCGAACCCGAGATGGTTAAGCAGGAACGCGAAGAAGAATCCGGTCATACACCCCACATATAGTGAGGGGGCAAATGTACCGCCGACACCACCGCCGCCGTTGGTGGCTGAGGTAGCGAAACCTTTTAGGGCGATAATCAAACCGATATATATGATGATGAACCAGACATCGCCACGGTCGCCGTAGAATATCGAGCCATCCACAATCGACCCTGGGTCACCGTTGAGCAGGGAGTTTATCGAGCCGTAGCCTTCGCCGTAGAGGGGAGGGAAAAGGAACACGAGGGTAGCCAGGATTGCCCCTCCGACAGCGGTGCGTTGCCATTGTTTGAGGAGGTGGCGTTTGAAAAACTTCTCCATCATGTTCATCACGCGGGTGAAATAAAGCGATATCAGTCCGCAGAAAATGCCGAGGGCGATGAAGAACGGAAGTCTCTCCATGACGAACGGCTCGCTCTGGACGAAGAAAAATTCGAGGTCGTAGCCGGTGAAGATGTAGGCCACGGAGGCTGCGGTGATGGAGGCGATAAGCAACGGCATCACCGTCACTGTGGTCAGGTCGAGCATCAGCACCTCCAGGGTGAAAAGCATCCCGGCAATGGGGGCCTTGAATATCCCGGCGATTCCGGCCGCGGCTCCGCATCCGACAAGTATCATCAACACTCGCGGGGAGAGTCTGAAAGCCTGTCCGAGGTTTGAACCGATGGCCGCCCCGGTGTAGACAATCGGGCCTTCCGCTCCCACCGAACCTCCGAATCCGATTGTGATTGACGAGGCCACCACGGAGGTGTACATGTTGTGGGGTTTCAGACGGCTTTTGTTCTGGGAGATGGAATACAGGACTCTCGTCACACCGTGGGATATGTTGTCTTTGACCACATACCTTACATACCAGCATGCAAGAAGAATACCTATGCAGGGATAGATTATGTAGAGGTAGTTTCCTCCGTCGACATTCACAAACACCGTCAGTGAGCCGGATATGAAATGAATAAGCCATTTGAGTACCATCGCCGCCAGTCCGGCGAGAATGCCGACGGCCAGGGAGAGAATCATGACAAGGGTCTTTTCCTTGATATGCTTCTCCCGGAGAATCAGTATTTTCAGCCACAAGTCGTGGACCGGTTTTCGCAGACGGTGGGGCAGGTATGGATCACGCATATAATCAGATGAATGTTTTCAGACACCACGGCCTTTGATGACCGTGTTGACCGTATGTAGCAAAATTTTCAGGTCGACCATCAGAGAGATGTTCTCAAGATATATCAGGTCAAACCTGGCACGCTCGACCATCTCGTCGACAGTGGAGGCGTAGCCGTGCTTCACCATCCCCCAGGATGTGATACCGGGGCGCACCTGATGGAGCAACGAGTAATATGGGGCTTTCTTGAGTATCTGGCGGATGAAGAACTCCCTTTCAGGGCGTGGGCCGACAAGGGACATCTCCCCTTTGAGGACATTTACAAACTGGGGTAGCTCGTCGAGACGATATTTACGCATAAAACGTCCGAGACGCGTAATGCGGCTGTCACCCTCGGATGAGAGGCGCGGGCCTGCGGGTTCAGCGTCGGCCACCATCGTGCGGAATTTTATTATCCTGAAAGGCTTCTTATGATAGCCGATTCTTTCCTGACGGTAGAATACCGGGCCTTTGGAATCTCGTTTTATCAGTATCGCGAAGATGGCGAACAGCGGTGACAGCAGAACCAGCGCGGCAGATGACACAAGTATGTCACCCACGCGTTTGAGGTTTTGCGTGGAGTCTGACATCCGGGCCGAGCAGATGTTGATGAGCGGTTCCCCCGCGATGTCCCTGAGATTCTGCAAATGGCTGGCTGGTTGCATGGAGGAGGGGGAGACCAGTATCGGTATCTCAAGAGGGAACAGACGGTTGAGCACCTCGGAGAAGTCGGCCGTCTTGCCTGCCGAGATACCTTCGGGAATCAGGAGCGCTACCAAGCCGAGTGTTTCCTTGGATGATGCGAGTTCATCAATGGAGAGTACGGGAAGCCCGTCGAAGGTCTCTTTCTGCGTCTCTGCTGACAAGCCGCCTGGATTGACGAAGGCGACCACCTTATGGCCGCGTCCCGGGGTGGATTCCATACGGTGGCGCAACCGCCGCGCGTCATTGTTTACCCCGATTACCACCATCGGCCGTGTCAGCTTGCCCCGGTTTATCTTTTTGAGGCCATAAGCTGTTATGCTGAGTCTGACAAGGTAGACTATCGAGAACAACAACGCGAAGAGTATGGCCACAAGCTCGATGTTGCTCGCCCGGTCTGGTATCGGGTCATTCACCAACGCGAGGAAAAATATGATGATTGATCCGATTATGGCTGTCGAGATAGTTGTCAGCAGTTCGTCAAGCCTTGATCGAAAGAGCGGGCGGTTGTAATATCCTGAGAGATAATACAGTCCCATCATCATAAGGGGGAAGAAAATCTGTCCCTGGATTACCGGGTTGATGGAGTAGTAGGCGGAAAATGATGGAATCGTCATTCCCTGGGGAATGACAATCTGGGTGTAGCGGATGATGTTGAACACAAACCAGGCCAATGATGTCGCCAGAAGGTCTCCGACGACATAGCGAATCCGTTGATATTTTTCGGTAATCATTGGTGGCGGATTGTCATTAGCGGGGTTGTGTCAATCTTCATTCATACCGGCGGGTCAGGGGCGCAGTATCTTGAAAACACCATTGGAGGAGAGTCTCATCACGGTGGATGGCCGTTTGCGCTGGAGATCGTCGCGACGGTAATCTACCACATAGTCTACCCCGTTGATTATCTCCTCCGAGATTTCAGGGAAAAGCGCGGCGGCAGGTTCGCCGGAGATATTGGCTGAGGTTGAGACAAGTGGCCTTCTGAGCTTGCGGCAGAGATTGGCCGAGAAAGCCTCCCGGGTGACCCGGATGCCGACAGTGCCATCCTCGCCGAGCAGTTCCGGGGCAAGCCGGGTTCCCCGGTCGTAGACGATGGTCAGCGGATTCTCTGACACCTCTATCAGGTCACGGGCGATGTCAGGCATAGACTCGACATAGTTACCCACCTCATCGGCTGAGCTGACAAGCACAATCATGGCCTTGTTGTCGGCGCGGCGTTTAAGAGCGTACACTTTTTTCACCGCCTCGGGATTTGAAGCGTCACATCCTATTCCCCACACTGTGTCGGTGGGGTAAAGAATCAGGCCGCCACGTTTGACGATTTCAGCGGCTTTGGCCACCTCTTCGAGCATCTTCTTGTCGGGAGTCGAGGGGTGGCTTATGTTGATGTCTTTTTTCTTTTCCATTTTGCGCTAACAAAGGTAGCAAATCCCGCGCAACTGACAAAATTATGGTTTCCCGGAAAATGTGTCTGTAAGATACGGATGATTCCGGTCAACGGCTGGCACGTTCCTTCACGATGCCGTGGCGATAGGCGTAGAGCAACCGGGTCAGCTCGTCAATCTGGCTTTGCAGCTCGAGGCCTTTGTCAGTGTCCCTGACGCGCTGGCGATGGTTTGACAGCTCGACAATCTGTGTCGTTCCGAGGATGTCGGCCGCTGAAGATATCGCTTCCTCCGTGGATGTGAACGGTTCGTGCTGCACGAGCTGCAGCCCCCGGGAGTGGTAGACCAGAGTGTAACCGGCAATACCGGTCGTGTTGTGGTAAGCCTTGGCGAAACCGCCGTCGATGACGAGAAGCATGCCGTCGGCGCGTACCGGGCATTCCCCTTTTCCTACCTTCACCGGAACATGGCCGTTGATGATATGGCGATGCTCACCCTTCACGCCGAAAGCGTCGAGAATCATCTCGCAGACCTTCGGATCATCTCGGAGAGTGTAGTAAGCTCCTTTCTCCTCTTTGTGGGTCTCCTTGTCGGCGATGAAATAGCGTTCGAAGGTGGTCATCCGGGCCTTGTCGAAGAGGGGAGAGGATGGGCCGCACCACAGATACCAGAAATAGTCGGTGGCAAATTCCTTCCGGTCAGCGGGGGTGTCCTCATTGAAGGCCGCCCTCATCGTCATGCCGACACGGTGAAGCAACTCGCGTCCGCTGTATTTCTTTCCCTCAAGGTCGACCTCCTTGAGTGTGCCGTCAGGATTCAGTGGAACGGAGGCATGGAACAGCAGGTTTGAGTTAATTATGGTGTAGAGACAGCCGTGGGAGAACATCAGGTCGACATGGCGGCGCAGTTTGTCGCTGACCAGGAATGAGTGACGCAGTTTGGTGACGAGGTTTTTCTCCTCGGGGGTGAGACGATAGGGGGCATCCGGGTCGATAGTCGGGAAATTGTTGTCGAGCAAGGGATGCGTGGTACCGTCAATCTCAATCGTCGCGTGGGGGATGTTCATCTTATGGAGCAGCTTGCGTTCCTCCATATTCCATTCCGGCCTTTTGTCTATCAATACCCCTTCGAGCTTGAACTGAATTATGGCGATGGCTTTGTGCATCCTCGCGAGGAGCATACGGCTCTTGTCATCGATGTCATAGTCCTCAGGCAGTTTCGGAAGGAACTGGCTGCAATCATCATCGCCGTAGGTCTCCATCGCGAAAGTGGCCAAGGGCACAAGGTTGATTCCATATCCGTCTTCAAGGGTGGCCATATTGCCGTAACGTAAGGAAATCCTGAGTACATTCGCTATACAGCATTCATTCCCGGCAGCCGCTCCGATCCACAATGCGTCATGGTTGCCCCATTGCATGTCAAACCGTTCGTAGGTCATCAGGCGGTCCATTATTATATGTGCGCCAGGCCCACGGTCGTAGACATCCCCGAGGATGTGGAGCCAGTCGATGCTAAGCCGCTGTATGACCTTTGAGATGGCCACGATGAAATCATCTGCCTGTCCCGTCGATATTATGGTCTCGATGATGCGTGAATAATAAGCCTGCTTGTTGTGGTCGTCATGCTCCTCGTGGAGAAGCTCCTCTATTATGTATGCGAATCCCTTCGGGAGGGTCTTGCGCACCTTCGAGCGGGTGTATTTCGAAGATACCGACCTGCAGACCTTGACAAGCCTGTGGAGGGTGACGTTGTAGAAATCTTCCATCTCCTCCTCCGTCTCCTTGATTTCCTCAAGTTTCCGTTCCGGATAATAAATCAGGGTGCAGAGCCTCCTGATTTCCTCGTCACGCATAGTGTTGCCATAAATTTCATTGACCTTCCGGCGGATATTTCCGGAAGCATTGCGGACGATATGGTCAAACGCCTCATGTTCGCCATGGATATCGGCGATGAAATGCTCCGTCCCTTTCGGCAGGTTGAGGATTGCCTCAAGGTTGATGATTTCTGTCGATGCCGCGCTTACGGTAGGGAAATTCTGGCTCAGGAGTTCCATCAGCCTGAGGTCGTTGGCGAAACTGTCGGGGGTGAAATGATTATGATTATCCATAGCTTGCAGCATTGATTTGGAATGAACCTCCGCAAATGTAGTCAAAATTCCAAAAGGACGCAAACAAAACAGTCATGAATCTTGACAATGCCGGTGGTGACCCCGCGAGCATTGATCGGCCAGGAATATGCAAAAGGGAAGCGGCCCGCAGTCTTGTGACAGACTTGCAGGCCGCTTGTTGAGAATATTGTGCTTGAATTAAAGCTCGTTTGCAGGAATCTCGATTTCCATCGACTGGCCTGAAGGCTTGCCGGTGTACTTGAAGATGATGTTGGCGTTGGCCTTGCGGCAAAGCTCTACCATAGCGGCGATGTCTTTGTCAGAACCTGAGAGGATAGCCTGTTTCATGGCGTCGCTCATCTGGTCTTTCGCAGCGGTGAACTGCTGGATTGCGTCAGCTCCGTAGATGGCCTCGTCAACCTCGACATTGTAGACCACATTGTTGTCGGCATAATCGATTGATACGATAGACATGCCGTAATCAGCCTGTACGGGACACTGCTTGGTGGCCTCCTCGCAGGCTTTCTTGAGTTCATCCTGGCTTGATGAGCAGGAGGTGATGGCGATCGCGAAGATAGCCATCAGGAAAGAGAAAATAATCGACTTTTTCATATGATATGTTTAAACAAAATGATTGTCAGTCAATATATTAAATGACGAAATCGCTAAAATCACATTGGACTGTTGAGTTTAGCGATTCCGATTGGAGCGGTAAACGAGGCTCGAACTCGCGACCCTCAGCTTGGGAAGCTGATGCTCTACCAACTGAGCTATTACCGCGTGATGTCATATTTTCGATGCAAAGTTAATGCTTTTTTTTTATATGCCAAGGGAAAATGAATTTTATTTTGATTTTTCCAATGGGGCGGTGGACGATGGCCGTAGAGCTAAAACATTCGGAGAGGATTTGGATAAGTCGTGAAAAAGATGTTACTTTGTGAAACTAATTCTTAATGGAGGTTGCGGCCTCCGACTTTTCAAACTTATCCTTAACTTAGAATCATGAACAAATTATTTGCCGCCAGTTTGTTGGCGGCGGTTGTTGTCCCCTTGCAGGCCAAAGTGACGCTCAACTCTATGGTGGGAGACAACATGGTGTTGCAGCAGGAATCAAAGGCCAGACTGTGGGGCAATGCTTCTGCTTCCGGCACGATTGAGATAAGGCCCTCATGGAGCGATGATGTCACTGTCGTCAAGACCGGCAAAGATGGCCGATGGCTCGGCACGGTCGATACTCCCTCGGGAAATTTTGACACCCATTCCATCACTTTCATAGATAATTCAGACCGGGACACCGTCACAATCAACAATGTCCTCATAGGTGAGGTATGGCTCGCGTCGGGACAGTCGAATATGCAGATGCCTCTTAAAGGTTACGAGCCTTGTCCGGTGAAGGGGGGGTATGATGAAGTGGCGGAGGCTTCAAAACGGGCTGGGTCGATAAGATTCCTGACTGTCCCGCTGACACAAAGCTATCATCCGCTTGACACGGTGGCAGCCTCCTGGGTGGTGCCGTCCCCCAAGACCGCCCCTGAATTCAGTGCTGTCGCCTGGCATTTCGCCAAACGGGTGTCTGATGTGCTGGAGGTCCCGGTCGGAATCGTCAGTGCGGCTTATGGCGGTGCGAGGGTGGAGAGCTGGCTGCCGGAAGAGATTGTTAAGGATTATACGGATATCAGTCTTGACCGCGACAGCATCGAGGGGATGGTGCATTGGATGCGTCCCGTTGTGATGTATAATGCCATGTTCATGCCGGTCAAAGATTACACATATAGAGGGATACTGTGGTATCAGGGCTGCTCGAATGTGGACAGCTGGCAGACCTATGCCTCGCGATTGGCCACAATGGTTGGTCATTGGCGCGAGATGATGGGAGAGGGGAATATCCCATTCTATGCCGTCGAGATTGCTCCCTTTGATTATGGCAATGACCGTTCCCCGTATCTGCGTGAAGCCCAATGGGATGCGATAGGTATGATACCCAACAGCGGAATGGTGGCCACAAATGACATGGCTATGCCCTATGAACGTCACAACATCCATCCTGCAGAGAAACGGACTATCGGCAACCGCCTGGGGAATCTCGCGCTCAACCGCACATATGGTCATACCCAGTTCCCGGTTGATGCTCCCCGTTTTAAAAGCCTTGAGCAGGATGGAAACCGATTGAAAGTGGTTTTCGAGGCTCCACGCAACGGTTTGTGTAGAAACTACGACATAAAGGGCTTTGAAATCGCCGGGGAAGACAAGGTGTTTTATCCCGCTGAAGTGGTGGGTATAGACGACCAGAAAGCATTCCTGATTCTTGCATCACCGGAAGTTGAAGCCCCGCGTCATGTCCGCTATTGTTTCCACGATTTTCAGCTCGGCAATATGTGTGGTGCCGATTTCCTCCCCCTTATTCCGTTCCGTAGCGACCGTTGAGGATTGGCTTGAAACTGACTTACTTAGATAACATATATACTGACTCAAAACCAATTATTGTGAACAAAGCATTTGCAATTATCGTGATGGGAGCTGCTATGGCGGCTTCCATTGCGGGATGTGGCGGCAAAAAAGCTGCCGATGTGGCCACCGTGGAGGGGGAGAATGATACCCTGACAACTGTCTCTCAGCTACACGTCGACGGATTGTTTCTCAGAAATGCCGCAGGAGATACGGTTGTACTGACTGGCCCGAGCCTCGGATGGCATTCCAACTGGGGACGTTTTTACAACGATTCGACGGTCATGGCCTTCAAGCAGAAATGGGGAGCCAACATCACCCGCGCGGCTATCGGTGCCCACACCTCAGGGGATGTCGTCAACTGCTATGATGCGGATTCCGCAGATGCGATGACAAAGTTGTATGCTGTGATTGATGCGGCTATCGACAATGACATGTACGTCATCTGTGACTGGCATTCCCACGAGAACCGCCTGGAGGATGCAAAGAAATTCTTCACGGCTGTGACTGACAAGTATGGCGACACCCCCAATATCCTCTATGAAATCTGGAACGAACCGACAGAAGTTCAGTGGCAGGAAATCAAGGACTACGCCAATGAGCTGATACCTGTCATCCGGGAGAAAGCACCCAATTCGGTGGTGATTGTCGGCACCCCGAAGTGGGATCAGGATGTCGACATCGCATCCGAGTCACCGCTGGAGTTTGACAACCTGCTTTACAGTCTCCATTTCTACGCCGCAAGTCATGGCGATGAATACCGCGACAAGGCGATGACAGCCATTTCCAACGGGCTTCCGCTTATAATCTCGGAATGCGGCTCGATGGAGAACACCGGTGACGGCCCGATTGGTTATGAATCATGGGAGAAATGGGTCAGGCTCGCCGATGACAACAAACTCTCAATGCTGATGTGGGATATAGCAGACAAAAACGAGACCTGTTCGATGGTCACCCCGGATGCTTCCGACAACGCTATGAATTGGACTGACGACCAGCTCAAGGAGTGGGCGAAACTGGCGATGAAGACCGTCCGCACCCGTAACGGCGCGAACTGACCATATTAAATTAACTCGTTATAAAAATGATGCGTCCTTGGTTTTTCTAACTGGGGACGCATCATTTTTATCAGTTGAGCGGGGATTGATGTGTGCTGTTTTTGCGGTATTGTGCGGGAGTCATGCCGTACAACTTGTTGAAATGGCTGTAATAGGTCGCACGTCTTATATAACCCGCACCTTCGGCAATAGCGTCGATGGTCCATTCCGGATGTTGCTTGATGAGCAGGATGGAGTATTCCACTCTTAGCTTGTTGATATAATCGTTTGGTGTCAGGCCTGTGTTTTCCTGAATCAGCTGCATGATTTTCCCTCGCGACACTCCGCAGGCTTCAGCAAGGAAGTCTCGGTTAAGGTCGGGATTCGTGAAAATCCTGTCTTCGCGAATCTTTTGTTCGATTTTCTGGAATTCGTTTTCTCCCGAGGGAATATCTGTGCGGATTTCTTTTTTTGCAGCGAGCAATTTCTCACGTTGTGTCTGAAGCTCATCAATCTGCTGGGCTGCGATTCTGTTGCGTCTGACGGTTCGGCGGTATTGAAGCAATAATATGAGAAGAATGACCAGTATAAGTACCCCGATACCGATGGCGGCAATCATCATTGTATGTTTCCTTTGCGATTCAGCCCTGGATTTCTGTAATTCAAGTTCCTTTTCATTGAGGGAGAACACTGTGGCCAGCTCTTGCGCCTTGCTGTTCTTCTCCCGTAAATATAGGCTGTCTTGTATGGCGGCAGCCCGTTCAATCAACGAATATCCCTCTTTGTAATTCCCGAGTCCATACTGGGCTTTCGCGTTTGACACCAGCAGACTCCGGAAATCATCGTTGATTGTGTCTGACTGGGTGAACAGAGGGAAGAGGGGGCGTGTGAAATCCAATACCGTCCTCCATTGACCCGCTTCCATCAGATAATCGGTGATGTAACTCCGGCCTATGACAGATTCCCCGTAAGTGGTTGAGAGGAATTTGTCATAGGCATCCCGGGCTTCCCGGATTTTTCCGGCTTTCTGTGCGCAGGACGCGATACGCGCATAGGCATATGCCCTCTGTTGGTCGGTGAAACCGTCCGGCGCTCCCCCCACTTGGTCGATACGGTCAATCAACGCGAGGCGTTTATATCCTTCCTGCAACGCCTCGTCATATTTATCCTCAGTATACAATTCAATGATTTTGACTCCATAGGCCGCCGAGATGTTGGCGAGTTCCCTGGCCGTGGTGGCATCCTTCTCGAAAGCGAGAATCTGGCCGAGATATTCATATCCCTGTTTCCTGTGACCCATATCGAAAGATGTCTTGGCCATTGTGGTCAGGATGTTCAGTTCTCCGGGCTTGTTTCCTTGTTGGCGGGCAAGATTGATAGCATTGATTGCGGTCTCGATACTCCCTTGATAATTGCCGTAGAAGCCTTGCGCGCAGGAAAGCAACGTCAATGCGTTAAGTTTTTCATTTGGATAGCTGTCGATGGAGTCGCTGTTCAAAGCCCCCATCGCGTAACGTTCGACCAAGGAAAACATCCTCTTTTCGTTATATGCCAGACCGCGCAGCAACGCGATACGAAATGGCGGCAGACCATCAGTATTCACGGCTTCGGCGCTGTCAAGAATCGTCAACACGGAATCGGGATTCTCCACAACCATCTCGCGTAGCTGCTTGGATAATAGTGGATGTCCGGTGGAGGTTTCAGCATAACTTACCAGACCGGTTATAACGAATATGAGTAATATCAACCTTTGTTTCATACCGCAAAATTAGCGGAAATCCTCGATATGTCTGATAGGCGTGTTGCGGAAAGTTCATTTTGCTGCTGATTTAGTAAAACCTTGATATGCAAGATGTAGACAAATATAGTACACGAAAGCGTACAAACTTTCACGGATTTATTCCCGTGGCGGTTTCCTGGCGGACAGATAGAGTACGACTCTGGGTGTCTGAAATTTGTCGTTGACATTATTCCTCCCGAACTTTGCAGGGTTTAAAAAAGAGATTATGAGGCATTATGCGTTTTTCAAAATTATGTCTTTTTTTGCTGCATTGGCCATATTTATGTCTGCCACCGGCTGCAAGGATGACAATGGGAATAATGACAACCCTGCGACAAATGGGGATTATTCTGTGGAGATGAACCTGTCATTATCATCTGAAGGGGATGAGAATTATATGAGTCCGTTCGGAATTTTTGTGCTGCACGATGGGGAAGAGGCCTCCCACGAGATGGTTCCGTTAAACCAGAACTGGGCCACGACCGTGAGTTATGCTGTCGTGCCGGGGAATGTCGGCGCAATAGTGGTGCCATCTTTCAAGGAGGGGATTGCCGCCGACAAGAATGTCACACTTAAATACACTGTAAAAATCGAAGTGACATTGAAGCGCGATGGGGAAATCGTGGATTACAAGACTGAGGAACAGACCACTGAAATCACATTCAACGACAATATCACCGCAGACTCTGATTTGTCAGACACCTATCTGTTTGAAGTGACTGCCAATGGAATCACAAAAGCCGCGGATGTCATTCCGAATGATGAGGACTTGCGTAATCCCGAGACTACTCCTGTCAAAGATATGGATGAGAAGAAGGTAAACGGCACTCTCTATCTTGCGTCTGATGAAGATGATGTCGAAGATGAGGAATGCCTTCATGACAATTTCATCGCACGTTTCACCAACCGCGCCGCTTGGCATAATTCTCCTCTTGGCAAGGGTGACTACCTTTATATCAAGGGAAATGACATCAATCGGTTTGATAAGACGATAATCAAGGAAAGTCTCGCGGCGGGTACCGTGGTACTTCTTGATGATGTGGCGAATAGCCGTCAGCTTGAGGAGTTCTGTGATGAAATGGGTATATACAATCCTGTCGCCCCGGGTGATGAGGATGGAATTGACAGTTCGATGTTCATTGTGGCTGCTTCCAAGACTCCGTTTTATTCCACTGAGGACAACATCAGTTACCACGGATTGTTTTTCCGGGTTTCGACAAGGGCTTTCGACGGTGGTCACATATCAGATTATTCCCAGGGTGTGATTGCCGACAGGGTTGTCGGGATATTGAACGAGATAAACCGGGAAACCGCGTTGCGGGCCAAGGGAGCTGTCTCCCGTGCTGACGGCCCGGCTGACTTGAAGAGCGTAGTAAGTGCTTACAAGGTGTTCATAAGCGATGACGGATGTCTCCAGACCCGTAAGAAGGGTGATTACAGAGGGAGTTATGCAAAAAATAACACTCAATCAAATGTCTATAATGTGGAATTTGATGTGTGGAATGTGGCGTCGGGCGACCGCAACTATTATTATATCCATCAGGAATTCCTTGGCTCATTTTCCGAATGCTATGCAGGTGTTAATTCAACAGCAGTGACAACAGATGGTTGCCACACTATAGCGAAGGTATGTGAATGGTATGGCGACAACGTCACTATCACCACTGAGCCTGTCGGCACAACCGGTTTGCAGATCCATCGTAATTCTCCTGCCACAACCAATACTATGACCACCTATACCTCAGGTTTCCAATGGGAACTGAGTGGAGATGTCTCGTGGTCACAGGGAACTGGGTGGGGAGGTGCCGGTCATGGTGGCATATCGGTCAGCACTTCCGAATCTTACGGCAAAGAGGATGTCACGGTGTTGAACAATTGTGTGCCCGGTCGTAAATTGTCATGGACATTCGAGTTGAAGCGTCCACACACCTCATTCCACCTCTTTTGGACAGCCTGTACAAATATGCATGAGGGGGCGGCTGCCGGACGTACAAGCCTTAACACCGGTATGGATTACATCATCTCATTCCCGAATTCCCAGACCACTCCGAAAGTGAAGCTGTCTCTTGATGTGACATTACGCAGTTCCGCGGGCAAATGTGGAAAAATATGCGGGGAGCGTACAGACAAAGTCACATGCGAAAAGATAATCACCCTCCCGGTCGTGGCAAAATAAATCTGATTCAATCACCATAATATCAATCAATAAACAATTACTTCAAATGAAAAAGATGTTTTTAAAGGCTATGTCGGTAATGGCCGGCCTCGCAATGAGTGTGTCTCTCGTCGCTTGTGGCGATGATGAAAACAGCAAGGATGAACCCACGCCTGCCGATCAGGACAAGGTAGAGACTGTTGAAGTATCCTACACAGTAGAGCTTGGAAAGGCTTACTGGGATTATTTCGACATTAAGCTCGAGTACACAACCTCTGCAGGAACCGTCGAGACCAAAACTCTCACCCAGGCATGGAGCGACAGCTTCGAAGTGAGCCTTACAAACGCAGCAAGCACATATACTTGCAAGGTGACTGCTACCCCTAAGGCTAATCATCCCGAGGTTGTCAGCGGCGTAGAGTATGATCTTTCCACCAATATCATCGCTGATATTTCCGGAAAGACTAAATCCGGAAAATATGATCCGGACTATGGAAGCCTGGGCTCAAACAAGGGTAATTGGGCAGCTTCCGCTAATGAGTTGAACAGACATCTTGAGAAGACCTCCTGGTCGCTTCTTGATTTTAACTGGGTGACTAAGAAATGAGGTAACCCGTAAAAGAGAAAAGTCCCGCGAAACTGTTTCGCGGGACTTTTCTCTTTTACGGGTTACCTCTATGGGATGGGATTTACATCATGCCGCCCATACCTCCCATTCCGCCCATTGCGGCGGGGTTGGGGGCGGGAGTGTCTTCCTTCTTGTCGGCGATGACACACTCGGTGGTGAGGAACATTCCGGCGATGGAAGCTGCGTTCTCGAGAGCCACACGGGTCACCTTGGCAGGGTCGATTACGCCAGCAGCCATCAGGTTCTCGTAAACGTCGGTGCGGGCGTTGTAGCCGAAGTCGGCGTTGCCTTCCTTGACTTTCTGAACAACCACGGCACCTTCGACACCGGCGTTGGCCACAATCTGGCGGAGGGGTTCCTCGATGGCGCGGAGAACGATATGGATACCGGTCTCTTCATCATCGTTGGAGCCACGGAGACCTTCGGCGTTCTTCATCGCACGGATGTAAGCCACACCGCCGCCGGGGACAATACCTTCGGCGATTGCCGCACGGGTGGCGGAAAGCGCGTCGTCAACGCGGTCTTTCTTCTCTTTCATCTCGACCTCGGAAGGTGCGCCGATATGGAGGACTGCTACACCGCCGGCGAGCTTGGCCAGACGTTCCTGGAGCTTCTCGCGGTCGTAATCGCTCTTGGTCTGCTCAATCTGGGCTTTGATCTGGGCCACACGGGCAGCGATTTTATCTTTCTCACCAGCACCGTTGACGATGGTGGTGTTCTCTTTGTTGACGGTCACCTTTTCGGCTTTTCCGAGAACTTCGAGGTTAGCTGCGTCGAGACGCATACCCTTCTCTTCGCTGACCACTACACCGCCGGTAAGGATGGCGATATCCTCAAGCATCTCCTTACGACGGTCGCCGAAGCCGGGAGCCTTGACAGCGCACACCTTCAGGGAGCCGCGCAGACGGTTGACAACGAGGGTGGCGAGAGCTTCCTGGTCTACATCCTCGGCGATAATCAGAAGGCCGCGTCCGCTCTGGGCGGTCGCTTCGAGGATGGGAAGCATATCCTTGAGGTTGGAAATCTTCTTGTCATAGAGAAGGATGTAGGGTGACTCCATCACGCACTCCATTTTCTCGCCGTCGGTGACGAAATAGGGGGAGATGTAACCACGGTCAAACTGCATACCCTCGACGATATCGACAGTGGTCTCTGTGCCCTTTGCCTCGTCGACGGTGATGACACCCTCTTTCTTGACCTTCTTCATGGCCTCGGCGATGAGATGACCGATAGCCTCGTCGTTGTTGGCAGAGATACGGGCGACATCCTCGATTTTCTTGAAGTCGTCACCTACCTCCTCGGCCTGTGCCTTGATGCCCTCGACGATGGCTGCAACAGCCTTGTCGATACCGCGCTTGACATCCATGGGGTTGGCACCGGCGGCTACATTCTTGAGTCCGTGGGTGATGATGGCCTGGGCGAGGACGGTAGCGGTTGTTGTGCCGTCACCTGCGTCGTCACCGGTCTTGGAGGCTACCTCCTTAACGAGCTGTGCGCCCATATTCTGGAAAGCGTCTTCAAGCTCGATTTCGCGAGCCACAGAGACACCATCCTTGGTGATATGGGGTGCACCGTATTTCTTCTCGATGATTACGTTGCGGCCTTTGGGGCCAAGGGTTACTTTGACGGCGTCGGCCAGAGCGTCAACACCTTTTTTCAGCTCTTCGCGAGCCTTGATATCGAATTTGATTTCTTTAGCCATTGTGGTATAGTTGTTGAGAGAGTTTCTTGTTTTTGGGTTGTAGTTTCAGGAATTATTCAAACACACCGAGGACATCGGCCTGGCGCATAATGAGGTATTTCTCCCCGTCAAGTTCGATTTCGGTACCGGCATATTTGCCATACAATACCTTGTCACCTTCCTTGAGAATCATTTCTTCATCCTTGGTGCCTTTTCCGGCAGCGATGATGGTGCCTTTGAGGGGCTTTTCCTTCGCGGAGTCGGGGATGATGATGCCTGAGAGAGTGGTTTCTTCGGCCGGGGTGGGCTGAATCAGCACGCGGTCGGCCAGCGGTTTGAGTTTCATGATTGAGTTATTGTTATTTTAGATTTTCAATTGTCATTGTGGATGGGATGGGCAACCTTGGTGTCAAGGTCTGCTTCCCGACTTATGATATCAGCGAAAACTGTGCCAAACTTGAGGGGACTGCCAGACATACCGGTCAGGACTGTCATACGCCACCCTGCAAATCTGCCAATTTAACATTTCTGTCAGTCCTAATGTTCATTATCCAATGGCAATCCCCTGACATTTTTCCTCGGATGAGGAGTTGTGTCAGGGGATTCCTTGATACATTTATTTTACAGATGGCTTATGCCTCCGGCTGGGCCTCTTCGGCGGCGGTGGGTTTCAGCCAGCGGTCGAGCCAGCGGAAGAAGACACGCTGCCACATGATGGCGTTCTGGGGTTTCAGAATCCAGTGGTTCTCGTCGGGGAAGATCAGCATCTCGGCGGGAACACCACGCAGACGAGCGGCGTTGAAGGCCATTTCTCCCTGTGAGGAGAGGATGCGGAAGTCATATTCGCCGTGGGTTACGAGGATGGGGGTGTCCCAGTTGTCGACGAATTTGTGGGGAGAGTTGGCGAAGGTGCGCTGGGCGACAGGATTGTTCTTGTCCCAGAACGCGCCACCCATATCCCAGTTGGCAAACCACATCTCCTCGGTCTCGAGATACTGGGCTTCCATATTGAAGATACCTGCGTGGGCGATAAAGGCTGCGAAACGTCCCTGGTGGATACCGGCGAGCATATATACCGAGAATCCGCCGTAGCTTGCGCCGACCGCGCCGATATGTGCGCCGTCAACATAGGGCTGCTGCTTCATATAGTCGACTGCCGAGAGGTAGTCCTGCATGTTCTGGCCGGGATAATCGCCTGAAATCTGGGCGTTCCATTCGGTGCCGAAGCCGGGAAGACCGCGACGGTTGGGGGCAATCACGATGTAACCCTTGGAGGCCATCAGCATGAGATTCCAGCGGTAGCTCCAGAACTGGCTTACTGCCTGCTGGGGGCCACCCTGGCAATACAGGATGGCGGGATATTTCTTGGTCTTGTCGAATTTCGGGGGATAGATTACCCAAGTGGTCATCTCCTTGCCGTCGGTGGTGGGCACCATCACCTTCTCCATCTTGGGAGCGTCAATCTGGCCAAGGATATCCTTGTTGACCTCGGTGATGGGGGTCGCCACATTGTTTACCACAGAGAAAATCTCGTTGGGGTAGAGGAATGAGTGGCGCATTGTGATGAGGGTGTTGCCGTCGACCGGAGCGAGGGCCGCGTAGTCGCAAATATCCTGCTTGCCTGTAACGAAGTCAACCTTGTGGCTCTCCACGTCGATGGAGAAGATTGGGGTGACACCCTGGTATGCAGCGATGAAATAGAGCTTTTTGCTGTCGGGATACCAGGCAATCTGATCGGCTGTGTAGTCCCAGTCGGCTGTCAGGTCGGTCTTCTCGCCGGTTGCCATATCCATCACGAAGATGCGGTTTTTGTCGCTCTCATATCCGTCATGCTCCATCGAGAGCCATGCGAGCTTGGTGCCGTCGGGAGAGAAGGCGGGATTTGTGTCATAACCCATCATACCCTCGGTCAGGTTGCGGGTCTCGCCGGATTCGAGATTGTAGCAATAGAGGTCAGAGTTGGTTGAGACGGCATACTCCATACCCTCTTTCTTGCGGCTGACATATACAAGCTCGCGCGAGTCGGGAGACCAGGCGAATGACTCGATGCCTCCGAAAGGTTTCATCGGGGACTCGAACCGCTCACCCTCCATAATGTCCTTGATGTTGGTCAGGCGGTAGTTATCGAAATCGGCGATGAAGGGGTGGGGGATTTCTGTAACCCATTCGTCCCAGTGCTTGTACATGAGGTCGTCGATGAGACGTCCGGTAGCCTTGGTGAGGTCGGGATAGACATCCTGGGCGGTGCGGTTGTATTTTACTGTGGAGACGATGACAACTTTCTTCCCGTCAGGGGAAACCTTGAAACCGCCGACACCGTTCTCAAGACGGCTTACCACACGGCGGTTGGAGCCGTCGGCGTTCATCACCCAGAGCTGGGGTTTGCCGTCATGGGCTGCCACGAATGCGATTTTGCGGCCGTTGTCAATCCAGACAGCCTCTGCTTCTGATATGGCTGTCTTGGTCAGACGCTTCACGTCGGAGCCGTCGAGGTTCATGGTGTACAGCTCATTGTTGCTCTTGTTGAGTTCGACGCTTTCATAGCTGACACCGTAGAGGACTTTCTTTCCGTCGGGTGACACCTGAGGGTTTGACACACGCCCCAGGGCCTCCAGCGCATCGATGTCGAAGATGCCTGTGGCTGACGTGAAGTCGGGCTTCTCAATCATTTCTTCCTGTTGTCCGCAGCTTGTGGCGATGGCCATCAGCGACGCGGCTGCGACGGGCAGAAGGGATTTGTTCATGGTGGTATGCAGTTAAAATTTGATGACTGGAATCAGGCCCGGGGTGAAACCGGGCGATTCTTCACGGCAAAGTTAACGAAATTTCGCTGATTTTTTGTAATTTTGCGGGCAAAATGAACTTTATGAAAGAATTAGCCTCCAAATACAACCCCGCAGAGGTTGAAGACAAATGGTATGCCTACTGGATGGAGCATAAACTTTTCAGCTCCAAGCCTGACGCAAGGGAACCCTACACAATCGTAATCCCCCCGCCAAATGTCACCGGTGTGCTTCATATGGGCCATATGCTCAATGAGACCATCCAGGATATCCTCATCCGCCGTGCGCGTATGCAGGGTAAGAACGCATGCTGGGTGCCGGGCACCGACCATGCCTCAATCGCCACCGAGACCAAGGTAATCGCGAAACTCGCCGCCCAGGGCATCAAGAAGACCGACCTCACCCGTGAGGAATTCCTCGAACACGCCTGGGACTGGACCCGTCATCACGGGGGAATCATCCTCCAGCAGCTCCGTAAACTCGGTGCTTCCTGCGACTGGGACCGCACGGCGTTCACAATGGACCCACTCCGCTCTGAGGCTGTCACCAAGGTCTTCTGTGATCTCTATGATAAGGGGCTGATTTATCGTGGTCTCCGTATGGTCAACTGGGATCCTGTCAACCGCACCGCCATCTCTGACGATGAGGTGTACTTCGTTCAGGAGCAGTCGAAACTCTATTACCTCCGTTATTATCTGGCGGAAGGGGAGACCTCCGATGCTGTCAGCGAAGAGGGTGGCAATGTCGTCCATATCGACAAGGATGGCCGCAAATATGCTGTTGTGGCCACAACCCGTCCCGAGACCATTATGGGTGACACCGCGATGTGTATCAACCCCAAAGACCCCAAGAACGCCTGGCTCAAGGGTAAGAAAGTTGTCGTGCCTCTCGTTGGCCGTGTGATTCCGGTCATCGAAGACCGTTATGTGGAGGTGGACTTCGGTACAGGCTGTCTGAAAGTGACCCCGGCCCATGACAAGAATGACTATATGCTCGGAAAGACCCACAACCTTCCTTCGATAGACATCTTCAATGAGGATGCCACTTTGTCGGAAGAGGCCGGGCTTTATGTCGGTATGGATCGCTTCGAGGTCCGCGACAAAATCGCCGAAGATCTCGAAAAGGCAGGCTTGATGGAGAAGGTCGAGGATTACGTCAACAATGTCGGCTTCTCGGAGCGTACAAAGGTGGCCATCGAACCGCGTCTCTCGCTCCAGTGGTTCGTGAACATGAAGCACTTCGCCGACATCTCCCTCTCCCCTGTGATGGACGACATCATCAAGTTCGTGCCGGAGAAATACAAGTCGACATACCGTGTATGGCTGGAGAACATCCAGGACTGGTGTATCAGCCGTCAGCTCTGGTGGGGACACCGCATACCCGCCTACTATTATACCGATCCCGCCAATCCCGACAAGGAGACCTTTGTGGTTGCCGAGTCGCTTGACAAAGCCCTGGAGAAGGTTCACGCCATCACCGGCTGTCAGGACATCTGCGCGTCAGACCTCACACAGGATGCCGGCGCGCTCGACACCTGGTTCTCCTCCTGGCTGTGGCCCATCACCCTCTTCGACGGTATCAACAACCCCGGCAACGAGGAAATCAGCTACTATTACCCGACCGCCACACTTGTCACCGGACCCGACATCATCTTCTTCTGGGTGGCCCGTATGATTATGGCCGGATATGAATATATCGGCAAAGAGCCGTTCAAGAATGTCTACTTCACCGGTATCGTCCGCGACAGCCTTGGCCGCAAGATGAGCAAGTCGCTCGGCAATTCCCCCGATCCGCTGGAACTGATTGCCAATTTCGGAGCGGATGGTGTACGTCTGGGCCTTATGCTTTCCGCACCCGCCGGAAACGACATTCTCTTCGATGAAAAACTTTGCGAGACCGGACGAAACTTCTCCAATAAGCTCTGGAATGTGTTCCGTCTGATTGCCGGATGGTGTCCTGAATCCACAGAAGCCGCTTCCTCCAACGGGCTGACCGCCGCCGACAAGGCTGCAATCGACTGGTTCAGCTCGCGTCTGTCAGCAGCCGTGGCCGAAGTGAATGACCTGATGGAGAAATTCCGTATCTCCGAGGCCGCAAACCTCCTATATCGTCTTATCCGTGACGATTTCTCCTCCTCCTACCTTGAGATGGTGAAACCGGCATTCGGAACACCGATTGACAAGGAGGTTTATGACCGCACTGTAAGTTTCTTCGATGACCTCCTGCGTCTGCTCCATCCCTTCATGCCGTTCATCACTGAGGAAATCTGGCAGAACCTTGAGGAGCGCCGTCCCGGCGAGTCCCTGATGGTGCAGATGATGCCCCAAGCGACCACAACCGACACCGCGCTGCTGAAAGAGATGGATTTCGCCCTTGAACTCCTGACCGCTGTCCGTGGTGTCCGCGCATCGAAGAATCTTCCCCAGCGCGACGCGTTGCAGCTCCTTGTCATCAACCGTCCCTCCGGACTCTCGGCCGGTGTGGAGGCTCTGGTGAAGAAGCTTGCCAACCTGTCAGAAATCGTCGCCGACTCTTCCAAGCCTGAGGGACCTGCCGCCGGATTCATTGTTGACACCACTGAATTTGCGATACCTCTGTCAGCAAACATCGATGTCGAGGCCGAACGTGCCAAGATTGAGAAAGAGATTGCATATCATAGCGACTTCCTCCGTAAAATCGAGGCCAAGCTCGCCAACGAGCGTTTCGTCTCGAAGGCTCCTGCGGCTGTCATCGAAGCTGAACGTCGCAAGCAGGCCGATACCATCGCCCGTCTGGATGCCCTCCGCGCATCTCTGGCGTTGCTCGGCTGATACATTGACTGAAACAATACAGATACGACAATCCCCCGGTTCGCGAACTCCGAAGCGGGGGATTGTCGTAGTAGTAGTATATGTATTAGAGGGGAATGGAATTACTTGAGGGTACCGTTTTCAGCCTGCTGAATCATCTGCTGGTTGGCGGTGATGTAGATCTCCACACGACGGTTCTGGGCACGTCCGGCAGGTGTGTCGTTTGAAGCGACATAGTCGGCCATCGGGATACCCTGATAGGTCAGACGGGTGGGTGAGATACCGCTGTCAACCAGGAAACGGTCTACAGCCAGGGCACGTCCGTCGGCCACACGGGTGTTGACTTCGAGTGAGCCGGTATTGTCGGTGAAACCGAAAATCTGCACGTTGGTCTCGGCGTTCTGCTTGAGCGATGCAGCGAACTGGGCGAGTTCGGTCTGTGCGCTTGCGCTCAGGGTCGTGCCGTTGGTGGGGAAGAGGATTCCGCCGGGGAAGGTCACCTTGATGGCGGCCAGACCGTTCTGGTCATCCACACGCTCAACCTGTGCGTTCTGGAGCTGTTCCTCAAGCTGTTTTGCCTGCTTGTCCATACGGTTGCCGATGAGTGCGCCTGCGCCGGCACCTACTGCGGTACCGATTGCAGCACCGATACCTGCGCCTTTGCCGCCACCAATCAGTGCGCCGAGGCCTGCACCGAGTGCGCCACCGCCGCCACCGCCGATGAGTGCGCCTTTGCCGGTGTTGGTCATTGAATTACATCCGGTAAGCAGCATCCCTGCCGCAACCATACCGAGGCATAAAGTCTTTAACGCTTTCATACTTAGATAAATATTTAGTTGATGTTAAGTTTCAGTCTTGTTGCATGTCTACGTTTGACGCAACGTGACGGCAACATGTATTCGTTACTATTGGAAACAATTGAATTGCGTCGATAGTCGGGAATCGGTGCAAAGTTAACGAAATTTATATAAAATTCATCATCCATTTTTATAAAATTTGGAAAAGCAGAATGAGTTAACTAACTTTGCACCCGAATTGTTATACCCTAATAACAAACAACACTTATCAACCATGCTTAAGAAAATTCTTTCGATTTCCGGCAAGCCCGGACTCTATCGCCTTGTAAGCCAGGGCCGCAATATGCTCATCGTGGAGAACATCGCCACCGGTCGCCGTCAGCCTGCCTACGCTTCCGACAAGGTCGTGTCTCTGGGTGATATCGCCATTTACACCACCGATTCCGACACCCCCCTGGCTGATGTGCTGGAGAAGGTGAAAGAGGCCACCGGCGGCAAAGAGGTGGATGTGAAGGCTCTCGGAGATGATGCCAAGGTACGCGAATATTTCAAGACAATCCTCCCCGATTACGATGAGGATCGCGTCTACACCACCGATATCCGCAAGCTCTTCTCCTGGTATAATCAGCTTGTCGCAGCCGGTGTGACCGAATTCAAAGACAACGAAATCGCCGAGGACAAGGCAGCCGAGGCTGCTGAAGCTGCTGACGAAGCCGCCAAGGCATAACGCGATAGGGCAGTGTGCTTGCGTGCAAGCTAGCTGTTGCAAATTGAACGGCGACCCCGATTCCGG
>ULSR01047466.1_pt1 | contig 214049 bp, 212 predicted proteins | sample 1956861 | NCBI WGS metagenome assembly ULSR01 (sample SAMEA4835713, study PRJEB28245) | human gut metagenome | biome: gut microbiome; material: fecal sample | place: Denmark | collected 2008 | reverse complement strand
TATGACATACTATCATAACTCGGGGGCTCTGCGAGGCAATAAAATTTATTTTACACAAATAAATTTTATTCAAATTAACTATCGCCACTTTCATTTTTATTTCGTAAAAACAAAACGTGCCACGTTAATTTTTTCCTTCTGCATCATCTTCGCAGAACTTTACTGGCTTAACACCTACTGAAATAGTAGTGGTATCTTTTGAGTAAATTACACTATTGTTAGTTTCATCTGGAATATAATCAAATGCTGTATCAATTTCTTGCATTTGAAATTTATCTTCTTCACGAATATAAATTATTCCAAATTCATAAGTTTTCATTTTACAATCTGGATCTAATTTATAATAATCTTTTAAAGGGAACACTCTAACAATAGCGCTATTATCTTCAACAAAGTTAAAGTAAAACATTTGCTTATCTAAATAGTATGTTGCTTCAGTATAACCAACATCATAATATTGTCTTAATCTCATTATTACTTCGCCAAATTCTTCTTCAGATAAATAATTACTAAATCTTATATTACCAACCACATTACCAAATATAACTGGTTTAATAGTATCAATATAGCCTTTATCAAATAATTCTTTACATGGCTTACAAATATTTTCTCTAAAGTTAATTTGCTTAACTACTATTTCTGTACCAACTAAAGAAAGTTCTATATCATCAACACATTTCATTATAAGTTCTGCTTGTTCTTCTCTGTTATAATCTTTCCAAGTTCTAGTTCTTGCTTGATATTCTTTATCTAGTTTTATCTTATTAATAAAATCAATATCTCTTTTTAATAAAATATCTTTTGGAGTAAATCGTAGTTCTTCTACACTATCAGTAGTATCTAATTTTTGCAAACAAAAAAATCAACCATTTTACTGATTGATTTTTGTATCTGTAGTTCGAACAGATTCGTTATTGGCTGGGCTGGCAGGATTCGAACCTGCGCATGGTAGAGTCAAAGTCTACTGCCTTACCACTTGGCTACAGCCCAATATATAAACTTAATACATATGGGGTGGAAAATGGGATTCGAACCCATGACCTCCAGTGCCACAAACTGGCGCTCTAACCAACTGCGCTATATCCACCGCTCACAGTACTTTTAATTTTACATTATTTCTTTTATTTTGTCAATATTTTATACTAATTTTATTAAAATTTATTCTTTTTTATCATATAAATATTATACTCTAGTAAAATTAATATATACTAATTATCTAAAATTTTGCAACTAATTTATAAATAGGTCCAAAAGGCGAAAACTTCTTTTCATATTCAGTTTCTACATTAAAAACCTCTGTCTTATGCAAATCTAAATAAACCTCAATAAATTCCATACCAAAATTTTGCATACTTACTAAACTATATTCAAAAAGTCCCCTATTATCAGTTTTAAACTCAATAATTCCATCTTTATTTAAAACTTTTTTGTAATTTTCTAAAAAATCTTTGTAAGTAAGACGTCTTTTAGTATGTCTCTTTTTAGGCCATGGATCACTAAAATTTAAATATAGCACATCAACCTGATTTTCACTAAAATAATCAAGTAATTTTAAAGCGTCAAAAGACATAAAGTATAAATTTTTTAAAGATAGACCATTTTCTTCTTCAAACCTATTTAATTTTTTAATTGCAAGAGCTAGTACTTGGGGAGACAATTCAATTCCAATATATACATTATCTGGATTTAATTTTGCCATATTAGAAATAAAATCACCTTTTCCCATACCAATCTCAATGCAAATCTTTTTATCTGTATTAAGTATACCTTGTAATTTTTCTCTATCTTTAATAAATCTATCAAAATTTTCTATTATATCATTTGCCTGTGGGTTATATCTTGTCCTCATTTTTCCTCCTAAACTCTAGAAATAATTGTTCCTATAGCTATAATAACTGTACTAATCAAAAATGAAATAACAAAATATCCATAAGGTACAGTCACGTTGTTTTTTTCATTTTTCGCTGTTTTTTCTTCTTTTTTCTTAGCTACCTCTTTTAATTTCTTTTTATTATCTGTTGCTTCATAAAAAGTTCTTTTAAAATCAAGCATCGAATAATCCTGATTCCTTGAATATCTCCATCTTCTTGTACTAAGAAGACAATACTGAATTCCAGTTGCTACAGAAAGACCTACTGCTATTAACTGAATTATAGCGCCTATACACATAGGAATTACACTTGCTTTCCCTGTTAAAACATTAAAATTAGTAACAATATCACAAGCTAAGCTATATGATGATGCTATACCAATAACAGGTATAAAGAAATATGGCGCAATTCCTGCAAGTATAATCATGAAAATTAAAGGTATTTTCTTTGTAATTATTAAAGAAAAAACACCATTAGAATCTTCACTTACTTCTTTTGCTTTTTGTGCAAGTTCTGCAATATTAGGAGTAGAATTTATTTTTGATATTAGAGTTGCTATCATAACAAAAAAAACAACAAGACATATTATATATACAATTATATGTTTTCTCATAAGTTTTTCTTTATAAAATTTAAAATATCCTATCATAATATTTTTTATATCAAATTTACTACTCTTATTATCGGAAACATTAGCATTTTCATCTTTTTTATTTAATTTATTTTTATTATCTTTACCTTTTACATTACCAGAATTTCTTGATACATTTCTTCTTTTTTGGGTATTTTGCATATTACACTCTCCTTAAACTAAACAATCATAAAGTCAATTTCTTTTAATTTTATGTCTGCCCTTATAAGTTTAACTTTTAATTTATCGCCTATTTTAAAAGTTTTTCCTGTTTCTTTTCCAAGAAGTCTATGTTTTTTATCATCATATATATAATAATCCAAATCATTAATATTGTCAAATAAAATTAAACCTTCAACCGTATTTTCAAGTCTTACGAATATTCCAAAAGATGTTACATTTGAAATTACAGCTTCAAATTCATCACCAACAAATTTACTCATGTATATACATTTATATAAATCATCAAAATCTCTTTCTATTAAAGTTGCATTTTTTTCAGTTTCACTAGATGTTTTTGAATACTCTATAGCTTGAGTAGCATATTTAGCTATCTTTTTATCACTTAAAACATATCCACTTTCGATATAATCAGATATTACTCTATGAATAAACAAATCAGGATATCTTCTAATAGGTGAAGTAAAGTGACAATAATATTTTGCAGCAAGACCAAAATGTCCTAAACATTCTTCAGAATATTTTGCAATCTTTAATGTCCTTAACATATAACTTGAAATAATTCTTTTTTCTTCCTCATCTTCAATATTATCAATTAAAGTAGATAAAGTCTTTGGATGTATATTTTTTATTCCTTTTAATTTAAGTTTATATGAACTTAGTATCTCATTTAACTCTCTTAATTTTTCTTCATCTGGCTTTTCATGAATACGATAAATAAATGGAATATCTAGGAAATAAAATTTCTCAGCAATTTGCATATTTGCAGCAAGCATAAATTCCTCTATTATTTTATTTGCAATTGTAATCTCATATGGTTTTATATCAACAACTTTTTTATTTTCATCAAGCACAACTTTGGTCTCAGGTATATCAAAATCTATACTTCCACTTTGTTTTCTTTTTTTATTTAAAATAACAGCAAGTTCTTTCATAAGCATAATATCATCTATATAGTCTCTGTATTCTTTTAATACATCTTCATCTTCACCACATATAACTTTATATACCTTATCATATGACATTTTTTTGGTAACACGTATAACAGACTTAAAAACATTGCTTTCTATAACATTACCATCTTTGTCAAATAAAATATCAATTGCGAGAGTTAGTCTTCTTACTCCTTGATTTAAGCTACAAATTCCATTTGAAAGTTTTTTTGGTAACATAGGAATAACAGTACCAGGAATATATATGCTAGTTCCTCTATATATTGCTTCCTTATTTAAAAAAGTTTCTTCTTTTACATAATTAGAAACATCTGCTATATAAACAGATAAAAGATATCCATCGTTTTTCTTTTTTACCTGAACAGCATCATCAAGATCCATTGCATCACTAGCATCTATTGTATATACTTTTTCTTTTGTCCTATCAACTCTATTTATTGTATCATTATCAGTTACTTTGGAAGGAATTTGCCTTAACTCTTCCCTAATTTGTGATGAAAATTCTTTCATATCCTCTAACCCATAAGATATACTTAAGGCTTTAATTTCTGACTTTTCATCTTTACCACTTGCTATAGTTCTTAATATTTTTCCTTCAGCCCTAGTATCACTAGTAGCATATTTAGTTATTTCTACTTCTACAATTTGTCCATTAATACGTCCAATTGATTCCTTTTTAGGTATATATATATCAGGTATTTTTTTATCAATTGGTTCCACAAATCCAAAATTATTATTCTTTATAAATCTACCAATTACATTAACGGTATTTCTTTTTAGTATTTTTATTACTTTACCTTCTCTTCTATGATTAGAATCTAAAATTTGCTTAACCAATATTTCATCATTATTTATAGCGCCAAGAGAATTTTTTGAAGATATGTATATATCTTCTCCTTTATTAGCAATACCAAAACCAAATCTTTCTGACTTTGACTCAAATACACATTTTATAACATCCGTATTATCAACAGGAACATATCTTTTACTTTCATCTAAATATATAATTCCTTCAACTTCTAATTCATCAAGTATTTCATCTAATATACCTATATCATTTTTTGGAATATTAAAAAAACTGCAAATTTGTTTTTTAGTCATTAGTTTATATTCTTTATTTGAAAAAAAGGAAGTCAACGCTTCCTTTCTTCTTAAATAATCTCTTTTATTTATATCAATTTTTTCCATATCTTTTTCCTTATTTAATTATTGCAACCGTAGTGGCAAAACATAACACGCAAAATAATATTGCAAGGCCTACAGTCCATTTAGATAATACACCATCTAAAGTTTTTGATTTATTTGAACCATAAAAAGTATTTGCTCCAGTTAAAACTGATTGTGAATCTTTGCTATTTTGCATCATTACAACTATTGTAAGAATTATACCAACTACTACAGTAGCTATTGAAAGTGTCCAATCTATCCATCCCATTTTGTATTTCCCCCTAAAAATTTCTCTAATATAACAATTATAGCATAAAAATATATAAAAGACAAGTAATTAGAAAAATGTTTTGTTTAAAAATTATATTTGTTGATTACTTATTTGAAATAAATTTTCTATTTTATATAATTTAACTTTTTATTGTATATCACAAATGAAAAAATAAACCTATAGGAACAGACACTCTTTTTTCGTGTCCACCCTATAGGGTACATTTTAAAAATTACTATCATTTTTGTTTTTAATCTTTTCTTGATCCAAATAGTTGTAATAATCTTAAGAAAATATTAATAAAATCAAGATATAATTGCATAGCGCAATATATAGCTAACTTGTCATTACTTCCATTTACACTTTCTGCAAGTTGTCTTACTTTTTGCATATCCCACGCTGTAATTCCAAAAAATACAATTAAAATTACCCAGTCTACAGCAATGTCAACTACTGAATTTCCTATAAATAAGTTAATTAAGCTTATTATTACTCCTACAATCAATGTTACCAATAAAATATTACCTATTTTATTTAAATCTCTGTTTGTCACCTTACCATAAAAAGCACAAATTCCAAAGATAGCAGCTGCTGCAAAGAAAATGATTACAATTGAAGATAAATTATACACATAAAAAATTGTGGACAAAGTTACTCCATTTAATATAGCGTACACAAAAAATAGCACACCTACCACACTTGGTGGCATTTTTTTTAAAAGTAGTGAAAACACTATAACAACAACTACTTCAACAATTAATAAGACTGGCCATATTTCAATAAAATTAATTGTAAAACCTGTAGCATAGGAAAATACAGATACAAATGCCGTAGCAAGTAATCCTAAAAACATCCATAAAAAAGTCTTAGTGTATATGTCTTTATGTACATCCACATTTTGAACAGGATTGATATTCTCTTCCATAAAATTCCTCCTTATATTTATTATAACATTCATTCTATTACTTTTATTCAAATTTGTCAATAGCCAGAAAAAAGTAGCCAAGATTTTATTCTTAGCTACTTTAATGCTACTAAATTACTTTCTTAAATTTAATTTTGAAATTAAATCTCTATATCTTTCAACATCTTTAGACTCAAGATATCTAAGTAATCTTTTTCTCTTACCAACCATAATTAAAAGTCCACGTCTAGAATGATTATCTTTTTTATGCACTTTCAAATGTTCAGTAAGTTCATTAATTCTTTCTGTTAATAGAGCTACTTGAACTTCTACAGAACCTGTATCTTTATCAGCTCTTGCATAACTTTTTAGAATTTCAGATTTTCTTTCTTTAGTCATTTTTTCTCCTCCTTCTTATTATCACTTGCCTATAACTAAGAAACAGTACGAGGATACTAATTTCCGAGTAATAGGTGAAATTTATATAAATGGATAAACCAATTATATCAAATTATTTTCCAGCAATATATGGATATGGATTAGTAGGTACTCCATTAAATCTCACTTCAAAATGTAAGTGAGGTCCAGTAGTATAACCTGTCATACCAATTTTTGCAATCATTTGACCTTCTGTTACCTGCTGTCCAACTGAAACTAGAAGTTCACTACAATGGGCGTAATATGTTGTCATACCATTTCCATGATCAATTTTTAGGTGAAGTCCATATCCACTACCCCATCCAGCAAATGTAACTGTTCCTGTTTTATATGCATATATTGCAGTACCAATAGCTCCTCCTAAGTCTATACCAGTATGTCCAGAATATCCCATATATTGGCAGTTTATTCTTCTGTTAACTGTAGGCCATACACCTCCACCAGTTGCTTGGACAGAAGTTGCACCTATAGTTTCTGCTTTCTGCACATTAGAAGAATTATTTGTACTTTTAGTAGTCTTGGTAGAAATTGTTGCTTTTGGAGTTTCAACTGGTTTGTTCCTATCTACTATATCTTTTAAAATACTGTCTGCCCTCTCAATAGTAGTAATTTCTCCCTTTTCTTCTACTTTTTCTTCTTTTACTTCTACATTTAATTTTGATACTTCAGCTTTTAAATTTTCTGCATACTTATTAGCATCATCTTTTGTATCAAATTTCATTTTATTATCACCGTCAACAGCCACTTCATAAACTGTATATTCGGTTTTCATTTCAGCTCTTAAATTCGTATAAACATTTTGTTTAGCAATAAGTGAATCTCTTGTATAACTTGTTTCAAAAGTAGGTTCACTATCTAGATAAACTTTTACATCGGAATCAACATTTTGTTTCTCGGTAACCAAATCATTATACACTTCATCAAATTGCTGTTCTGATGAAAAGTACCCAACAAATCTATCACCTATATAAGCTTTAACTGTTGGTTTATATGTATTTAATACAGTCACTAAAACAGCACTAAATATTAGAACTAAAGCTAGTATTGTAAAAAATACAAATCTTAGTGTACCAAGCACACTTCTTTTTTCCATAACTTTATTTTACACCTTCCTTTTTAGGCCGACTTAATTTATTATAGCATAAAATGCAAAATCTGTCAAATTTTAAGTTTACTGTTACAAAATTATACCTCTAAAAATCTAATTTCATTGTAGCATATAGTATATTATATGTCAATAATATTACAATGATTTTACAAAGCAACTTAAACCCAGATAATATACCAAAAATTAAGGCAGAAAAAACAGGATGAAATCATAATTATGATTTTCACCCTGCTTTTGCTCCAAAGATTATTTGTGATTTTTTATAATGTTTCTTAATTCATCACCAGAAATAGTTTCCTCCTCACTTAATCTCATTGCAACAGTATTTAAAAGTTCCCTATTTTCTTCCAAAATCTTTTCACAAATTTCATAACATTTGTCAATAATCTTTTTTATCTCCATATTTACTGGATTATTAAAATCATTTGCAACTGAAATAACTTCATTGTCACTAAGATATATTGGACCAATACACTCACTCATTCCATACTTAGTAACCATTAAAGTAGCTATACTAGTTGCTTTTTCCAAATCATTTGCTGCTCCAGTAGATATGTCGTTTAAAACGAGTTTTTCTGCTGCACGGCCTGCAAGAAGTGTAGATATTTTCTTAATGCAATATTCTTTTGAGATATAGTTAATATCATCATCGTTTCCTTCATACATGGTATATCCGCCTATTTTTCCTCTTGAAACGATTGATACTTCTATTACATTAGAACTATCACCAATTAATGAACTTACTAATGCATGGCCTGCTTCATGATAAGATACCAATTTTCTTACTTTTGGAGAAATAACTCTATCATTTTGAAATACACCAATAAGCTGCTTTCTTAAAGCTTCATCAAAATCTGCTTGATCAACTTTAGTATGCTCATTTCTCACTGCAATAATTGCAGCCTCATTTGAAATGTTAGCAAGTTCTGCTCCACTATATCCTGCTGTTTTTGCAGCAATGGCCTTCAAATCAACATCACAATTAACAGTAAGATTTTTAGTATGTATTTTCAAAATAGCTTCTCTTCCATGTAAATCAGGTTTAGGAATATAAATTTTCCTATCAAATCTACCAGGTCTTAACAATGCTGGATCAAGACATTCTTCCCTATTAGTTGCTGCAATAACAATAACATTATCATCGTTAAATCCATCCATTTCAACCAATAACTGATTTAATGTTTGTTCAGAATAATTATATTTTCCACCTCGTTTTAAGCCAATTGAATCAATTTCATCGATAAATATAACACTTGGAGCGTTTTTTCTAGCTTTTTTAAAAAGCCCCCTCACTCTAGAAGCTCCCAGTCCAACAAACATTTCTTCAAATTCAGAACCATTCATATTAAAGAAAGACACTCCTGCTTCACCAGCTAGTGCTCTAGCAAGTAAAGTCTTTCCTGTTCCAGGCTCTCCACTAAAAAGTATACCCTTTGGAATCTTAGCACCAATTTCTTTATATTTTTTAGGATTTTTAAGAAAATCCACCACTTCAGTTAATTCTTTTTTCTGAGATTCAATTCCAGCGACATCATCAAACTTAATTGCATTCTTCTTTGAATCATCAAATTTTTTCGAATTACCCTTAATATACTTTGAAAATGTTGATCTAAAAATCATAACAAATAAAAGTATGTATAACAAATTCATAACAATACTAAATATCGTAGTTACAACTTTTAAAAAAGCTGCTCTACTATTTATTACGTTAAATTCAATATGGTTTCCATCCTTTTCATTTTCAGTAATAAGTTCAGTAATCATATCAACTGAAGGAATAACAACGCTTTTCTTTACATCATCACCTTTTACAACTACTTCAGCTTTAGCTTCAGTAACATCAAGGTTAAGTTTTTCTATTTTACCATCTTCAATATACGATACTAACTGAGTATAGCTAATATCTTCATTTTTTGGTAAATTAAGAAAAACTATAGCTCCGATAAATAATATAGTGATAAAAACAAAAATTATGATATTATTCCTCTTTGAATTTTCTCTTCCATTTAATTTTCTCATAAATTAACTCCTCTTATTAAAAATAGTAGTATTCCTATTATTTAATTTTAAATAAATAGAAAACATATTTAAACTTGCTATAGCATTATACATCGCGTTACATTTTTTGTCAACTAAAGTGCTAATTTTTCTACTTATTTAGCTATGTTACCACTTTTATTTACATTTATTTTTTATAATTCTATTGCTTTTTGAATATACATATTGTATAATATATTTAACTACTAACTTGAGAGGAGGAAAATCATGTTTGGTTTACCACTTTGGGCAATTTGGTTGATTTTATGTGGAGCTTTCTTACTTATAGAAATTTTCAATATTTCATTTTTACTGATCTGGCCCGGAATTGGATCATTTTTTGCATTTATAGCTTCTGTTCTAGGCGCACCTATTGAAATACAACTTGCAGTCTTTGCGATAAGTACAACTATAATGATAATATTTATGAAGCCCCTAACTAAAAAGTTATTTAAAAATAAAGACAATACAAAAATGAATAATGATGCAATGATAGGAAAAAAAGGTGTTGTTATAAAAGAAATTAACTCAACAGAGGATGTCGGTCAAGTAAAAGTAGCTGGTGAATTATGGTCAGCTATCACTCTTAATGATGAAAAAATTAAAATTAATGAAATTGTTGAAGTTACAAAAGTTGATGGAGTAAAACTTGTTGTAACAAAAATTAATGAAAATGTATAGGAGGAAATTTTATGGAAATATTTTTTATAATAGTAATTGTTTTAGTTTTAATTGTAGCTTTTGCATCAATTAAAGTAGTAAGACAATCAGAAGTTAGAATAGTTGAACGTTTAGGTAAATATCATAATACTGCTGAAGCTGGACTTAATTTTATTTTACCATTTGTTGATAAAATTAGAGCTGTTGTTAGTCTAAAACAACAAACAATGGATGTAACACCACAAAGTGTTATTACAAAGGATAATGTTACAATTACAATTGATACAGTTGTTTTCTATCAAATAACAGATCCTGTTAAAGCAGTTTATGAAATAGAAAGTTTACAAAAAGGTATTGCATATATTGCAATTACAACAATTCGTGATATTGTTGGTAAAATGGATTTAGATAGTACATTCTCTTCAAGGGATTCAATAAATAACCAACTAAGACAAACACTTGATGAAGCTACAGATAGATGGGGATGTAAAGTTGACAGAGTTGAAATTAAAGATATAAAACCTCCAACAGATATTCGTGATGCCATGGAAAAACAAATGAATGCAGAAAGAAATAAAAGAGCTATTATTCTTGAAGCTGAAGGTAAACGTCAAGCTGACATCACACTTGCAGAGGGTAAAAAGCAATCAACAATTCTTGAAGCTGAAGCAGAAAGAGAATCTAGTATAAGAAGAGCTCAAGGTGTAAGAGAATCTAAAATACTAGAAGCTGAAGGTAATGCTGAGGCAATAAAAAAAGTTGCTGACGCAAAGGCACAAGAAATTTCACAAGTTTATGGAGCTATAATGAGTGCAAAACCAGATGATAAACTTGTTGCAATCAAGTCTCTAGAAACTCTTGAAAAAGTTGCTGATGGAAAATCTAATAAAGTATTTATTCCTTTTGACACAACAAAATCACTTGGTGCACTTGGAGCTTTAACTGAAGTTGTAAAAGAAAGTAAATCTAATAAATAATAAATATTGTTAATGGTCACTAGAAAATCTAGTGACCATATTTTATATTCATCTATATAATTTCTTGTACTCAATAAATTTACAAATATCTCCTAACTCTAATTTGATATTATTATTAACACTCTTTTTTATATTAATTATTTAACTTTTACATTATCGCTTCCAAAAGTTATACTTAGTTTATTTAAAACATCATTATTTAAGTTTAGAGAATATTTATCATTTAATACTTTAATCTTATTTGTACCTTCATAGAATAAATTGACTTTGGCATTACCGCTATTTTCCTTTGCAATATCATTTATTACATTAAGTACAACACCTTCTAAGTCAAGTTTATCTTTGGGTATTCTTATATATACCTTTCTTTTTTCCTCCATTTTTTTATTTGATATATCTTCTATATAATTTACTAATATCTTTGGTTTTTCTCCCTCTTTAATATTTACCTTACCAGTTACCTTTACAACCATGTCTGTTTTTAATAAATCATAAAATTTATTAAAAACTTTCGGAAAAATAACTAGCTCAACACTGCCATACATATCTTCAAGAACAGTAAACATCATTTGATTGCCAGATTTAGTATTAAGTAACTTAGATGAAGTTATTATTCCACATAAACTAACAGTTTTATTATCAAAATCCTCTTTTTTTGTTTTACTATTCTCATCAATATCTTCATTGCTATTTAAATCTATTGTACTGACTGTTGAATTTTTTTTGATATATTCTTTATATTCATCTAGCGGATGACCAGATACGTACATTCCCAACATTTCTTTTTCCATATTAAGCAAATCTTTATTTGTAGGCTTTCTTGATGATTTAGCTATTACAATTTTTGCGTGTGCATCATCAGATACAACATCAAAAAAGTTCATTTGATTAATATAGTTTTTCTTTTTTGTTTCATTTATATTATCAACTATTGTCTCGTAACTGTCTAATATATCAAACCTTGTACTTTCTTTTTCTATTTCATCAAAACATCCAGCTTTTATTAAACTTTCAATACACTTCTTATTTAATGTATCTCCTGAAACTCTCTCACAAAAATCAATAAAACTTAAAAATTTACCATTTATTTTTCTATCTTTTATAATTTCACAAATAGCATTATTTCCTACATTTTTAATTGATGATAATGCAAATCTAATTTTGTTATTTATAACTGCAAATTTTAAATAACTTTCATTAATATCAGGTCTTAATACTTCAATATTAAGTTTTCTACATTCCTCTATATATAAAGGAATTTTATCAAGATTACCAAGGAAACTATTCATAGTAGCAGCCATAAATTCATGTGGAAAATGTGCTTTTAAATATGCTGTTTGATAAGCAACCACTGCATAACATGCTGCATGAGATTTATTAAATGCATATTTAGCGAACTCAGCCATTTCATCAAATATTTTATTTGCACTTTCCTTATCAATATTGTTTCTTTTAGCCCCTTCAACAAAAACTTCTCTTTCCTTTGCCATTACATCAAGTTTCTTTTTTCCCATAGCACGTCTTACTAAATCAGCTCTTCCAAAACTATACCCAGCTAAATCTCTAAAAATTTGCATTACTTGTTCTTGATAAACCATACATCCATATGTATCTTTCAATATTGGTTTTAATGAATCATGAGTATAAATAACATTATCTGGGTTTTCTTTATTATGTATATATCTTGGAATTTGATCCATAGGTCCAGGTCTATATAACGATATCATAACAATTATATCTTCTAAAGTATTTGGCCTTAATTCCATCATAACACGTCTAAATCCTGAACTCTCCATTTGAAATACACCTAAAGTTTTTCCTTCTGTAAGTAGCTTAAATGTATCTCTATCATCCATTTCTCCAAAATTCACATCTACACCATGTATTTTTTTTATAAGTTTTAAAGTATCACCTATTACAGTAAGAGTTCTAAGTCCTAAAAAGTCCATTTTAAGAAGTCCTAATTCCTCAAGTGTTGTCATAGTGTACTCAGTAGATATAACTCCGTCACTTTCATAAAGTGGGACATAGCTTACAACAGGCTCTTTAGTTATAACAACACCCGCAGCATGAGTAGAAGCATGTCTTGCAAGTCCTTCTGCCTTTCTAGACAAGTCAATTATTTCTTTAACTTCCATATCAGTTTCATAAAGTTCACTAAGTTCTTTATTAACTTCTAAAGCCTTATCTATAGTGATTTTTAAATCTCTTGGTATAAGTTTTGCAATCATATCAGCTTTAGCATATGGAATATCTAAAGCTCTTGCCACATCACGAATTGCAGCTCTTGCAGCCATTGTACCAAAAGTTATAATTTGTGCTACATGATCATGTCCATATTTTCTACATACATACTCTATTACTTCTTCTCTTCTTTCATAGCAAAAATCTACATCAAAATCAGGCATACTGACTCTTTCTGGATTCAAAAACCTTTCAAATATTAAATTAAATTTTAAAGGATCAATATTGGTTATTCCTATAAGATACGCAGCTATTGAACCTGCACCACTTCCACGTCCAGGGCCTACTGCAATCCCCTGTGATTTTGCATAATTAATATAATCCTGCACAATTAAAAAATAATCTATATATCCCATTTTATCTATTATTTCTATTTCATAATCAAGTCTTTTTTTTGCTTCTTGTTTTTTTTCTAATGGATATTTTTTTTCCAATCCCTCGTAACATAGCTTTTTAAAGTACTCCAAATGAGTCATATTTTCATTTATTTTAAATTCAGGCAAAATAGTTTTTCCAAATTCAAATGTTACATTACACATATCTGCTATTTTTTGTGTATTCTCGATTGCCTCAGGTAAATTTTCAAAATCACTTTGCATTTCTTCTTTAGTCTTTACGTAAAATTCATTTACTTTAAAGCTCATCCTATTAGGATCAGACATAGTGGTTCTTGTTTGTATACAAAGTAGCACCTCATGAAAATCATAATCTTCCTTATTTAAATAATGACAATCATTTGTAGCCACAAGACCAACACCAAACTCTTTAGAAAATTCAACAAGTTTGCTATTTACTAATATTTGCTCTCTTAATTTATTTCCCTGAACTTCTAAGAAAAATCTATCTTTCCCAAAAATTTCTAAATATTCTTTTACTGAATCTTTTGCTCCCTCTATATTATGATTTACAATTTTTCTTGCAACTTCACCAGCAAGACAAGCACTAAGAGCAATTATTCCTTTATTATATTTTTTTAACAAATCTTTATCAACACGTGGCTTATAATAAAATCCTTCTGTATAACCTGAAGATACTATTTTAATTAAATTCTTATAACCTTCATTATTCATTGCAAGCAAAATTAAATGGTAAGGCTCTGTATCTATTTTTCCTTGCTTATCAAATCTACTACGAGGTGCAACATATACTTCACACCCAATTATTGGCTTGATTCCCTCAGCTATACAAGTTTTATACATTTCAACTGCGCCAAACATATTACCATGATCAGTTATAGCAACAGCATTCATTCCATTTTCCTTTACTATTTTTACTAAATCTTTTATTCTTATTGCACCATCAAGCAAACTATACTCTGTATGCACATGTAAATGCACAAAACTCATAAAATCACCACCAAACATTTCAATAAGATTATATCAAAAATAATGGTAAAAGTCTATACGTTTATTTATTATACAATATCAACTATAAAAGAAATGTGATAATGTCTTAAGTAAAGAAATGAGAAAATGTCCCAAGCTCCAAAATCACTCACTTAAATAACATAATACACATTAACAATTAACACACTCTCTCCCTTCCATATCCCAGAGTTAGTTTTGTAAAAAAGTATACAATTAGATTTATATATCGTATCGACAAAACTAGACAATAATTAGTATTATTTTTTCCTTGATTTCAAATTAAAAAAATGCTATACTAAATTAAATTTCACTGTGGGGTACACAGGTTGAGCGTTCTAACTACACTTTTTAGTGACTATCTACGAATTTAGTAGTACCTATTTTTTTCTTTTGGAATGGGAGTTATACATACTAAAATGCCAGAAATTCTAACTCAAGTTTATTTATATTTATCAAAAGATTTAAATGTCATATATAAAATAGCTATTCAAAAAAAAATTAAAATTTGTATGGCTTAGTTTTTCATGTATTTTTTATTTTTAATTTATATTTTTTCATAATTTTTCAGATTTTTTCATATTTTTTACAAAACTAACTCAGAGGGGTGGGGTATGTTTTTTCTTAGTTTATAGAGCATTGTTATGTTGGGGAGTACCATGAGTGCATTTGCTATTGAGGAAATGCTCCAGATTATTTCTATTTTTGATATTGAGCCTATAAATACGCATAATAGAAATATTATTCTATATTTTTTTATACTTTTTCTGTTGTTGAAAAGATATTTTATTGCTATGCTTCCATAGAAACCTGAACATGGAATTGTTGATATTGCAAATACTACTATCATAAATATGAATATGTAGTTTCCAAATGGGAGAAGTGAAAATACATAATTTGCAATTAAAGCTGGATTTTCAGTTATTGTATACATTCCACTTGCTACAAATACAATTCCTGTGAGTGTGCAAAGTAATACTGTGTCTATAAATACACTTGTTGATGATATAATTGATTGCTTTTTTATATCTTTTTCATTTACCATTACATCAAATATTGGAGAGGTTCCCATTCCTGCTTCGTTTGTGAATAGTCCTTTTGATAGTCCTGTATTCATTGCTTTTACCATTACACTTCCAAAAATTCCTCCTACACATGATTTTATATTAAAAGCTTCTTTTATTATTTTTAATATACTTGATAATAAATTATTTCTGTAAATATACATTAAAATAATGCATGAAACAAGATAAATTATTGTTGCTATTGGTATTAATACACTGCTTATATTTGATATTCTTTTTTCATTTCCAATTAATGCGTATGCACATGGAATTACAATAATAATTCCGAGAACTACTATATTTATATTAAAATTTGATATTATACTAGATGATATTGCGTTTGATTGTATCATTGCTCCCATTCCTAGAGTTGTAAGTATAAGAAAATAACAAAATAATTTTGCAAGTAGTGGCATATGTAGCTTTTCTCCTAGTACATACATTGCTCCTCCATAATATTTTCCTTTTTTATCTTTTTTTCTGTACTTTAAAACTACATATGTTTCTGCGTATTTTGTTGCAATTGCGAAAAATCCGGAGATAAATATCCAGAAAATACTTCCTATTCCTCCTATAGTAATAGCTGCTGCTACCCCTATTATATTTCCAGTTCCAAGAGTTGAGGCTAAAACTGCCATAAGAGATTTAAATGAACTTATTCCCTCTTTTGTATTTTTTTTATCTCCTAATATCATATATTTTATACCTTGTAAAATATTCTTTTGGGGAAACTTAAGTTTAAATGAAAAATATATGTGTGTTCCCATTAAAATTATTACAAGGGGAAATCCACATACAAAATTTTCTATACTATATATTAAATCTACCATGTAATCACCATAATAATATCTATGCTTTAATAAAAAATATTTGACAAAAAAATAATTATAATGTATAATATTTATGTAAATTTATATTTACTAATAAATAATTATTTAAAGGAGATATTACAATGATATATAATAGAAAACTTTACTAATCCATTTAGGAAATTATATAAAAAGGAGTCTTAAAATTGGAAAGAATCTTATTTCTTGTGGATGGTGAACCATACATCCTTGAAGACGGTATAGAGTATGCTATAACATTAAATGTTACCGAATGTCTTGAAAAGATAAAGGAAAGATTTAAGTATAACAAACCAAATATACGCCCAAGTATGGGGAAAATTTGGAAGTGGATTGCAAATGATATTGGTGCTTCTACCTTTTCACCTAGACGCTGTAGAAAAACAAATTTTTCTACCAATTCTTTTGAATCTATTTTAACCAAGGAAATTAAAAGTTTTTTGGATGTTATTTATCCATTTGACTACGAACTACTTGAAGCCCAAAGAGCTCATACCAAATTTAAGAAGCAAACTAGAAGGGAGTTAGCTCCTTGTGTGGTTTCCAAAATTAATGAAAGGCTACGAAAATCAAAAAAACGCTAAAAGGAAATGATAGAAAAACAAAATAAAAGACCTCAAATGAATGACATTTGGAATATGTTAGCTAAAACTATTGATGGTTGTGAGTATTTTTCACCAAATAAAAGTTTTAGAACTAAACCAAATATAAATTCGTTTGAATCCAGATTTACTAGAGAAATAAATGATTTTTTAAGTTCAAAATTTGAAAGGCCATTGTTAAAAGATGGCAAATATAAAAACTGGCTATTTCAAAACTCATTTATAATTCGTAAATCACATTTTAACTAAAAATTACAGTAAAGGAATTTTAACAATGCAAAAATATTCAAACAATTTAGTACTCTGCTTCGTAAATGGAGAGCCATATTTATTTAATAAACTGCTCAAAGAATATAATAAGCTTTCTATTTTGCCAGATGAAGCATTTGAAATTATCCAAAAAAATATAAATCTTGAAAATTTAAGTTCAATGCCTCCGATAACTAAAATCTGGAATACTCTTGCACCATCTCTTGGAGCATCAGGTTATAGCTACATTTTTAACAAAAATGATGGCAAAATACCAAATAATTCTTTTGAGGAAGTTTTAATAAAAAAAATTGGAGGCTTTTGTAAAACAAAATTATTTTTATGTTTTGTAAATGGAGAGCCTTTTTTATATAACACTTGGAATAAAAAATATATAAAATCTGATATATCTGTTGATGAATCCGTTAATATTATTAAAGAGCATATTTTGATTATGCCAAATTCATGTCCATCTGAAAAAGAAATTTTTGATACTCTTTCAATTGAATTAGGTGCATGTGAATACAACTGCAGACATAATAAAGGAAAAAGTTCTCTTTATCCTAATTCATTTAAGAATAATGTAAACAGAAAAATTTTACTTTATTTTAGTGAAATTTATAATTATAAATTCTTTTGCTTTGTAGATGGAGATGCATATATTTATGATAAGCTTTCTAAAATATATACTAAGTATGATATTTCTGTTAGTGAAGCAATGGAAATTATAAAAAATAACGTTTCATTATCTAATATCAATAATATTAATGCTCGTCCAAAAACAAGTGATATAATTCAAATTCTGGCTAAAAATATTGGCTGCATTGAATATAGATGGCAATTTAATAAAAAAACTGCTATACCTAGGAAAGATTCATTTGAAAATATTCTACTAAAAAATATAACAAAATTCTTAGATGAATTATATCCGCCAGAAGAAAGAGATGAGCTTTTAAAAAAGAAGCATGAGTATGATAATAATTTAAGGCGTGAAAGATCTTTATCAGCTTCATATGCTGCAAAGAGAGCTGAAAGGGAAATCTTTATGAAGAAAAAAAGTGGAAGAAGATTATATTAACTTCTAAAATAAAGTATAGGGTCAACTGACTCTATACTTTATTTTTTATAATTTTAGTAACTATTATTGTTACGTCATCATTTAAAATATTTTTATTTTCTCTTAAAACATTTCTATAAATTTCATCTGTTATTTGTTTAGCTGTTTTATTTACGTCTATAGTTTTTAAATATTCTGTAAAATAGTTATTTGAAATATCTAGTCCTTCATGCAATACTCCGTCACTTATTTGAACAACAATATCTTTATCAATTAGTTTTCTAGATATTGGTAAATAATCAGGATTATCTGACACTCCAACAGGTATATTCATATTATTAATAGTTACAATTTTTCCTTCATGAATTATATATGTAGGTGCAGCCCCAAGTTTTATATATTGAGAATATCCTGTTTTTAAATCAATTATCATATTATCTAAAGTAGATGAATTTTGACTATCTGATTTTAATTTTAAAATACTATTTATAATTTCAATTGCACCACATTCATCAAATCCACCTGAAAGAAGTCTTTCTAGCATATCTATAACATTTTTTGATGATTTTGAAGCGTTTCTTCCATTTCCTTCTCCATCTGAAATTACACTTATATGCTTTAAATCTTGCAACTCCTCAATAAGATAAGAATCTCCTGATACCTCTTCTCCATTTTTAGCTATACTTATAACACTATTTTGAACATTAAATTCAGGAGTTGAAACAACTTTTATCTTTGATTTTTCTTTTTTACTACTATTTAGTATAAGTTTAATAACCATTGGCTTTTCAAGTATATTACTTAATATAGAAATTATTTCTTTTTTCTGTTTATCTATATTATTTAGTATATTTGTAACAAATGTATATTCTATACCTGTGTCATCTTCTTTATATTCATCTTCGTATACTAAATATCCATAAAATTTTAGTTCTTCTCTTAATTTTTCCTGCTTTTTATCTATTTTAATAAGATCACTTTTTATATTTTTCGAGATATTAGATAATATTTTTGAAACCTCTTTATACTGGTTTGATAGTTTATTTGCATTATTTCTTTCTTGTTCTTTTAATATTCTCATAAGTTTCATACTATTATATATTTCGTAAATATCTCTTACAAATTCTTTTGAAAGTTCACAATTAAAGTCTAGCATTTTTTCATCTATTGTTTCATTATTTTCAAGTTTATTAGAAATATAGTCTACAACTAAATTTAATTTTTCATCATTTAAGCAATTTTTTCTTCTATCACATCCAAGACATTTTTCATTAACTGTATTTTCTATATATTTTTTTATAACTTCTCTAGTTTCTAATTTATCTTCATCACTTACATCTACTACAACGCTTGCAATACTATCAAAAACATCTGACATAGCTCCTATTTTTTCTTTTACGCTTGTACTACTATCAAGCATGTTTTGATATGGATTTTCCAAAGATCTATTTTTGTTAAATATTCTGTCTAACTTTGTTTCAAAAACCTTTGGCATAAATAGAAGTGAAACTGAAGCAATAACAAGTTCACTAACTCTCATTGTAAGTTCAGAAAATCCGTTAGCGTAATATGCTATATAAAGGTTTCCAGCTATAAAGCCGATAACTACTCCTATTTTCCCTACCTTGGATAATATACCTGATATAAATCCGCTAAAAGCTAATGTTACTACATATGTCATGTTTATATCAGACATAAATGTTAGCATTAATCCAAGAACAAGACCTGTTGCAGCACCTGCTACCCATCCATTTTTCCATCCAAAAATTAATACTAATATAAGGACTAAAATATTAAATATAGATAGTTGCATTATAGTTATATTCTTAAAAATACTAAGTGCTATTGCAACTACAATTACCATTGCAATACTTTCTTCTTTGGAAAATACATATCCCTTTGAAATATTAGTAAGTACATAAATTCCTGAAACGAATACGAAATACAATATTGCTGCTACCACTATATTGCTTAGGCATGTAAAAAGATCTGTTATCAAACTTCCCTGAATTAAGTTATATCCAACTTCAACAGCTGAAAATGATATCATAAATTTTATAAATACGCTAAATCTTTTACTTACTCCTTCTATATTTACAATTACTGTTATTAGAGTAAATATTATAAAAAACGAAAGTAATTTTACAAGTACTGTCATAGAAACCGATTGAACCAGGATGCCAACTATTGACGATATTAAAACTAGTATCAAAGGGACGTTAAAAACACTTGCAACTCCAAAAAGCACCAGTGAAAGCGGTGAACTATCTCCCATAAATGATGTATTTGACATTGCAAAAGAAAGTATTATAAATATAATATTTTTTATATTTACAAACTTTTTAATTGTATTTACCACACCTGTAATTTTTTCATTTGAATTTTGTGTTGTCCTTACATAACTGTTATTTGAAATCATTATATCCACCTCATTTGTTTTATTTCATACTACTTATTTTACACTATTTATTAAACGATTTTTGTCGTAATTTAATTTCATTATAACTTTTTATTAAATATACACCAAAACAACTTGAACTCAAATTATTTTGGTGTATAAAAACTTTTATACTGCTTTTTTAGATTTTTTTACTTTTTCTGCTTTGCCTGTAGTTTCTTTATTTTGAGCTTTTTCTTCTTTTTCTTCTTCAACTATTTCAGTATCTACTTCATTAACAATGTCCTCTGGTATTATTTCTTCTTTTGGTTTAATACTTTCTTCTATTAGTTCTTTTACCTTATCAGAACTTGTTATTTCTAGTGCTCTTGATAAAATAAATTTATTTAATTCTTCCTCTTCAACATCTTCACTTGTGACTAATTTTGAATATTCTAAATATTCATCCTCTGTTTTTATGGTTCTATGTACATCGTTTACCATTGTTTTTATTTTCATATCATAGATATCTCTATACATTTTTATATAGTCTGGAAGACTTATTACATCTTTTTCTAAACTTTCATCATATATTTTCTGTAATTTTTCAAATATCTTGTCTATAATTTTAAAATATCTATATGAGTTCTTACATATGTTTATTATCAAGTTATATTCATACATATATCTATCAATATCTGATTCAATTCCTTTTATCATTGTTTCAATAACATATTCAATTAATTCTCTTTCATCAGATGGAAGTTTTGATATATCATAATTATCATTAATATAACTTACATAATCATCTATACTTGAAAATAGATTTTTATACAATTCATCACTATATTCATCAGTTTCAATTTTAGCATCAATTTCTTCTGCAGATTTTATAACCTTGTTATATCTTTGTGATTTTCCTTCATCCTTTATATTTTGCTTAACATCATCTATTGCAGATGAAATAGAAAAAAGTCCAAATTTTATATCATCTCTTGATCTAAATTTTGCTCTTGTTATTCTATCATATTCCATTTCTAGAAAAGCTTTTTGTAACTCAAGTCTATCAATTTTGTCTGTTGAATTTATTTTATCTAATATTTCAGCAGGATATGATAATTTCAATTCATACATTTCTCTTTGCATAATATCATATTGATATTTTACAAAAACGATTTCCCTTAAAATATTCTCTTGATATACCTTTTGCTCTTCTCCCTCTGTTTTACGTATTACACCTAAATGTTCATCAATAGCTCTATTCATTTTATTCATGTTTACAGCTATAACAACACTTTGGATTACTCTATCGAAGAGATTTATTTTCTTTTTGGAACTAACAACTATATCAGCCATTTATTAATCCTCTCCCTCTAATCTATTACAAATTTATTATCTTCATTAGTTTACTACTTATATTATACAGTTTTTTTCTATAATTTCAAGTATTTGTAGCAAAATTAACAAAATTGTTAGAAAAAAGATTATAAATAGAAATGTAATAGTAACAATTTAGCAAAAAGCTTAAAACATAGGGATAAATTAGATTTCACTTTGTTTTCTACATACGCTTGAATAATTACAATATTTACAATAATCGCATTTTTTATTAGGTCTAATCCTTACCACTCCACTTATTATTTCTTTTCCAATTTCACCTAAAATATTTTTTGTTTGGACAAATAAGTTCTTATATTCATCTTCACTTAGTGCTCGGTTTGTATTATCTTTTGTTAGTGTAGTTTTTGATATATCTATCAACCTTTTATCTGTTGAAAGTTTTTTATCCATTTTCTCTATTATTTTTAAATCTTTTAAAAATATTCCTTTCATTCTTAATGCTTTTATTGTCTCATCTTTTATTTTTTCTTCATCATTTATATAATCTTTTAGATTAATAAGTTTATCTGATAAATTAAAATAAAGCATGCCTGCTGGTAATACCTTATTTATATTTTCTTTTTGTTTTTCTATTTTATTTACATTTTCAATAAAAGAATCTAGATATGTTATTAATTGAAGTGATATTCCATCTTTAATATCTTCTAATTTTAAATCTTTTTTACTTGATTTATAGTCAATTATTCTTACATACATATTATCATTTGCCCTTAAAACATCTACCCTATCTATTTTTCCTATAATATTCATTGTTTTATTTTCTGAAATTTTAATCTTTATAGGAGCAAATAACTTTCCCTCTTTAAATTCTATTTCATATCCATACGGTACAAATTCACTTTGATTAAAGCTTGTTGCAATTACTTTTACAACTTTTTTCATAGTATTTATTAATTTTTCTTTTAATATTTCATATTTTATACTTTGTTTTTTATTTCCAAGATTTGCATTTAATTTTTTTTCAATAACTTCATCTAATTTTTCATTCCACTCTTCATTTAAAAGTAATGATTGCCATGTTATATTATTTTCAAATAAATATTTTGAAAATTCTTCTAAAACTTCATGCATAAAACTACCTACGTCAAGGCTTGATATTTCAAATTCTCGTCTTGGTTCAATCTTTAATAAATACTTCATATAATATGAAAAAGGACACTTTTTAAATAATTCAAGTTTAGATATACTTGTATCGAACTTATCTCCATATATCTTTTCAAGATTTTTTTTATTTAAATTATCATCATTTTTTATATAATTTAAAAGGGTATTATATTGTATATCATTATTTATGTATTCATATATACTAGAAATTTTTTCATTAGTATAATCTTCTATTTTTACATTATTTATTAATTCTAACATATACTCTAAAATTTCATTTTTTGAATAAATAGAATTTATATTTGTCTCATTTAATTCACTTAGAATATTACTTTGTATTTTAACATCCAAAATCTTTTTTATATCATTTATTATACTTGAAATTCTTAATGATTTACCTGAATAATCTGATATAGGTATTAAAATGTTAATCTCATTAGTTACACTGCTTAAAACGTTATATATATTGTATTTAGCCATATTTTGCTTTGATATTGTTGTTTCCTTTAATTCAAGACCTTTTTCTTGTAGTTCTTTTAATTGTTCATCATTAAACAAAATATCTTCTTCTGAAATTTTTGGAAAACTTCCTTCATTTACTCCAATAAAGAAAGCATTTTTAGATTCTTTCCCATTGGATAAGTTTATATCTAATAAATTTACAGAATCTAATACTGGTGGTAAAGTTTTAACATATGTATCCTTTATTTGCAGTTTAAATACTTGAACAAATACATCAAATGTCATCTTTTCTTTATATACCTTTGATATTGAATTAAATATTTCACATAGTTTTCCCCAAACTTGTTTTTCTTTATCTAAATTTGAAATATCGAACTCATTAGAAATTTTTTCAAGTTTATACAAACTATCTTTATATCTTTGAAGTACACCACTATTATTTAAATGTTCCCATATATATGCAACATACCACTTGGCACTTTCTTCCTTTTTTATACCTGTATTATATATATCAATCAATTTACTACGTATACTATTTAAATTTTGAATATCATATATATGTTCATTACTCCTCGTATTATTTAACTTAAATTCTTTTGTTAAGTTATAATCGGTTATATTAAATTCTAACATATAATTTTCAAACTCGTATACATCCGCTTCACTTACATCACAAAATCCAAGTTTTAATATATCAATTAAGGTATCCTTTTTTACTCCATTTTTTAATATATCAAGATATTTTAATATATATGTAGTTAATTTTGAAAATTTTATATTTTCCTTGCTATTTATATATATTGGTATATTTGCTTGAAAAAACACTCTTGAAATAATATCCTTATATCCATCTAAATCAGTTGTATATATGTCAAAATCTTTATATCTATACCCAACTCTTACCTTTTTATTTATATAGTTTGCGATATATTCTATTTCTGAAAATGCGTTTGAGTACATACCTATATGGACATTTTGAGAGTTTATTTTTTTATCAATTTTGTTGGAAAAAATATTGTCTGATAAATATTTTATATCCTGTTTTTGTTTTAAATATTTTATATACATTAGTTTATTATGTACTTTAATACCTATGCTACTTGCAATTTGAAGCAAATTTAAATATGTCATATTTGATGTTTCAAATATTTCACTTGTATTACATGCATATATATCCTCAACCTTTGTAATATCTGTTGTTATAGAGATTGTAATATCACATTTCATGTCTAAAAACATTTTAACTATCTCTAATTCTTTTTTAGTAAAATTGTTATATGCATCAAAATATATTGAAGTATTTTCTAATTTTATTTTAGATATATTGTTAATAAAAATATCCATTTCATCTATATTGTCTGTAAAGTTTTCCTCAAGTTTCTTTATATACTTAGCATATATATTGCATATTTCTTTTAATTTCAAATAATTTATATTATTTTTTATACTAATTTCATCTATTTTTTTAACATCAAATCCTGATTTCCTTATTAAGTCAATATATATATACATCAAATCAAGAAAGCCATCTTTTCTACTTACACCTTTAAATACTTTTATTTCATTTTGCATAGATGATATGACATCTGCTAGTATGATTTTTTTATCATTAGTTGAAACATACCCCTCATCGTTATACAGTCCTAAATTTATTATATTTTCCTTTACATACTCACTTATTGTAGTTATATTTACTCCTATTATTCCACTCTTTTTTAAATATTTAATATAATTATTTTCAGTTTCTTGCCTTCTTTGAGATGGTACAAAGAGAATAACATCTTTATTATTTTTTATATCTTTTTCTATATTTTCATATATATATGTACTCTTTCCTGTTTTTGGTTTTCCTAAAACAATGTTTAAAGCCATTTTCTACCCCTTATTTATCTTCATTTTTTTCTTCAAAATCATTTACAAGTAATTGCTCATCTTTTATTTTAATTTCATCAAATTTTGGAAGTTCTTCTATGTTTTCAATGCCACAAGATTTTAAAAATTCATTTGTAACAGAATATGCAGCTGGTCTTCCAGGAAGATTAAGTCTTGCCACCTCTTCAACAAGTCCACATTCTAAAAGTCTGCTTACAGCAAAATCGCTATTTACACCTCTAATGCCTTCTATTTCTGATTTTGTTATCTTAGGATTATATGCAATTATACTTAGTACTTCAAGTGCTGCAGTTGATAAATTTTGCCTTTTAGTATTTTCAACAAATTTTGTTACATATTTATAATAGTCTTTATTAGTTACAAGTTGATACATTTCTTTTATTTTAACTAGTGTTATTCCACAATTTCCACTATATTTTTCTTTTAATTTTTCTATTGCATCTTCAATTTTAATTTTTTCTTCTCCAAGTGTTGATGAAAGTTCATCTATTGATATTTCTCTTCCTAGTGCAAATAGCACCGCTTCTACAATATTTTCTAAATTTTCCATAAATTAAACTCCTTTTTTATACTCTTTTCATAACATACACATATTATATCAAAAACAGAAGTTTTTTTAAAGTAATTTCAAAAAAAAGAGTAAATCTGAAATATTTCAGATTTACTCTATAAATTACTCCTCTTCTATGAAAACAATATTTTTGGGAGATAACGGTTTGTAATACCACACATTATTGTTATCTATACATCTTGATAACATAACCCATAATGGGCTAATAGAATTAATACAATTAAATTCAATAATCGTATTGCCTCCAAAATCAAAGCCTACAGTCCCGCTGTTAATAGACGTATTTAAGTTCATATATTTTATTTTGTTATATATTGCTATATGAACAAAACACCATGAACCATTCTTTACATTATTTTTTAAAAATTCTGTCAGCGGTTCATCTTTTGGTAATTTGAGTATATCAGTATTCACCTGCTGCCCTCCTTATATTTGTTACAAATTCATTATTTGGTAAAGGTTTTTTAACACCTTTATAATTGATCTGTATCAACTCATTACTCTTGTTGTCAATATACATAATGACAACTGGCTTGAGCGCTGTCGATGCTCTCCAAATATATGAATCAACTGATGCATTCAAATGAGTAACACAAGCTTTTTCCCTCATTTCTTTTATAACGTCTTCACTTAATTTTACTTTACTTGAGTTTGTAACAGCGTCGCTCAATAACTCGACAAAATTATAGAACTCAATTTCTCTGCCAATAGACACAGTAGTGTTAGTTTTCATTTAAGAATCGTCCTCCTTATTTAATTAAATAATAAATAAAAACCTTCTGCCTACATTAATATTATACCACTTTTTACATTTTATGTCAACAAAACATACTTCTTTAAATTAATATTATATAATTATTTGTACTTCATTATTAAAAATTTATTATTTTTGTTACTAATTTATCTTTTTAATAATTTTTCTCTTTACTTTAAGCATTTATACATTTTTACTTATGATATCTCATAAAAATTATTCATTATTCCTCATAAAAAATGCACTCACTTTCAAATTATATAATTTTACTAGTAAGTGCATTTTTAAATATATTTACCATACTGGGTGAATGATGGTCTAATACACCATCTCTTTAATACTTTTTTTATATTAAAGCTTAAGGCAAAACCATATATTGTCATTATTTATCTCTAAAATTCATAGTATATACAAACTCCATTTTTGTATATACAAAATATCTAGTACACCTGACAGTGGTCTGTGCTACTTGATATAAAGCCTAGGTCGAAACCCTATATAATTTAACGCGCTAATGGCAAAACGGGAATTACGACATGAAACAGGACCGCCATTAACGTCATCACCAAAGCTACCGCCACGATAAATGGGATCAGAACTGTCAGCCTCGCTCGTCCATTCCCATACATTTCCTGCTAAATCATATATATTTTTTACCATCCATTTATCACTATATCCTGCCACTTGTTTTGTTCCGTATCCTGATACATTTGCTGGTGATAATGAATCATAATAATTTCCATAGTATCTACTATTTTTTAGGCTTGCTGAGGCATTAATGCTACTTAAGCTATCTTCTATCCAGTGACATGTTGTATCCCATGCTTTTCCTGTTAGTAATCCTGTTTGTACATAATCATTTACAATCATATTTTCTGTGTTTTTCTTTGCATTTGTATAATTTATATATGTCCAAACTATCGCACCTTTTTTACTTACTGGAGTTCCTTCAACATTTGAAGTATCAGATGATTTTCCATCTATAGTAGTTTGATTTTCCGGTATTCCTGCTTCATATCTTCCTATATAAAAGCCTCCATATTTTTTTACATCTGCTGTTTCATCTGTTATACCATTTGGTAAAGTATCATCACCTGTTGGTTTTATATTGTTACGAGAAGGAAAACTTGTATCTTTTACATATGTACTCTCAGTTGCTGGTACCCATACAAATTCATTACCCTTTTCATCTTGTATTACAAGTCCTGTATCTTTTGTTCCCTCTTTATGTTTAAATCCTTTTGGAATTGGTACTCCCTCTACTTCTTCTGCTATTTTTTCTTTCCATTCAGATCTAACACTTTCGCTTTTCTTTGTTGTTCCATCTGTTACCTCTGAAAACCATTTATACTCTGTATTATTTTCAGTTTCACCATTCCATGCTAATTTTCCTTTTATTACTGATACTTTATCTTTATACTTCTTTGTACTTGGTAACTCTGTTACCATACTATCTCCTGACAAATTTACACTTGATTTATCAAAGCCTGTTGGATCATCTGTATATTTTTTTGACAAATACATTGACAATTCATCTTGTATACTAGTCATATCTTCCTTAAATGTAGCCTCTTTTGCACTTGATACCGGGTTATTTTTTGTTATTGTTAAAATAACTGCTGCCGCAAGTATAATTATTACTATTATAGTAACAATCAACACAATTAAAGATATACCTCTTTTATGAGTTAGTTTTGTAAAATTTTTATTTACATCTGTTTTTTCCTTTAATTTCATATATTTTTCCTCTCTTTCTTTAGTTTTTATACATAGAACTAGTACGTATTTTTATTATATTGTATATTTAATCTTTTTTCAATAATTATTTATAATTTTTTTGTATATTATATTGCTAATAGAAATTGATTTTGTATTTTTGGTTAAGTATACGCTGACTAGTAACCATTTCTTTAATAACATATATACAAAATTAAGCCAAAAATGTTGTAATGACTGATAAAATATGATATACTTTCACGTGTTATATGTTAATATTAAAAGTATTGCATATATAATAAATTAGGAGGAGATTAATTTTATGCTATGTTCAGTATGTAAAAAAAATATGGCAGTAGTTTTTATAAATAGTTTAGATAAAGAAGGTAAATCTACAGGTAAAGTTAAAGGATTATGTCTTGAATGTGCAAAAAAGCAAGGAATTGACCCTTTATCTAATATTGTAAAAGAAATTTCAAACATGTCAGAAGAAGAAATGGAAGAAATGTCAAATCAATTTAGTGACATGTTTAATAATATGGGTGGAATGGATGGTTTTCCAATTGATGAAGCTTTAAATGATCAAAGTGAAGATGATGATGGAGATAATGAAAAAAAAGGAAACTTTTTTAACCTTTCTAATATGTTTAATATTTCACCTTTTAGTAATAAAAAAGAGGATAACTCAAATAATTTAAATAGTGAAAAAAATAATAATAAAGACAAAGAAAAGAAAAAAAAGAAAAATAAAAAGACTAAATATTTAGATACATTTGGTGAAAATTTAACAGATAAAGCAAGAAATGGTAAATTAGACAAGGTTATAGGCAGAGAAAAAGAACTTCAAAGAATGATACAAATTCTAAATAGAAGAAGTAAAAATAATCCTGCTTTAATTGGTGAACCTGGTGTTGGTAAAACTGCTATTGTAAATGCACTTGCTATTGCAATTGCAAAAGGTGAAGTTCCAGGTAAACTAATAAATAAAGAAGTATACCTTGTAGATATGACTTCTCTTGTAGCTGGCACACAATTTAGAGGTCAATTTGAATCAAGAATTAAGGGTATGATTGATGAATGTAAATCACTTGGTAACATCATACTTGCTATTGATGAGGTACACAATATTGTTGGTGGACTTGAACATGACAACTCAATGAATGCGGCAAATATGTTAAAACCTGCTCTTGCTAATGGTACTGTTCAACTTATTGGTGCAACAACTTTAAAAGAATATAGACAATACATTGAAAAAGATAGTGCTTTAGAAAGACGTTTTCAACCAATACTTGTTGATGAACCAACTCCTGAAGAATGTTTTAATATTTTAAAAGGTACTAAAGAATATTATGAAAGTTTTCATAAAGTAGTAATTCCAGATGATGTGCTAAAGAGTGTTGTTGAACTATCAGATAAGTACATACATGATAGATTTCTACCAGATAAAGCTATTGACTTACTTGATGAGGCTTGTGCAAGAGTAAATCTTGATGATATAACTTTAGCAAAAATAGAAAAAATTGAAAATGAAATCTCTAATATTGAAGAAGAGGAACAAGAACTAGAAGATATTTTAGATAGTACAAAGGAAAATGATAAAAATGATGAAATGGATATGTCCTCTTTTGAAAAAGCAGCTAAATTAAAAGCAAATAAATGCAAACTTCAAAGTGAACTCGAAAAATTACAAAAGAAACTAAAGCCAAGAATTGTAAGTTTTGATAATCTAGCTGATGTAATTGAGCTTTGGACAAAAATACCTGTTTCAAGAATTAAGACTGCAGAAACAGAAAAACTTTTAAATTTAAAATCAAATTTGAGTAAAAAAATAATTGGCCAAGACGCTGCAATTGAAGCATTATCAAATGCTATTTTAAGAAAAAGGGCAAATATTCGTACAACTGAACGTCCACCATCTTTTATATTTGTTGGACCTACAGGTGTTGGTAAAACTGCCTTGGTTAAAGCTTTGGCTTATGAATTATTTGATAATGAAGAAGCTGTTATAAAGCTTGACATGTCTGAATATATGGAAGAACACAGTGTTTCAAAACTTATTGGTTCTCCACCTGGATATGTTGGTTATGATGAAGCAGGTAGACTTACAGAAAAAGTAAGAAGAAATCCATATAGTATTGTTTTATTTGATGAAGTTGAAAAAGCTCATCATAGTGTATATAATCTTCTACTTCAAATACTTGATGACGGAAAACTTACAGATTCACAAGGTAGAAGTGTTTCCTTTAAACATACTATTATTATTTTAACATCAAATCTTGGTACTAATTTTAAAAACGAAGGGTTTGGATTTGCAAATTTAAATATTGCAGATGATATGTTAAAAAATAATGCAAATTCTGCATTAAAAGAATTTTTCTCACCTGAATTTTTAAATAGAATTGATGATACAATTGTATTTAACAAATTATCTTTTGATAATATACTAATAATTTCTAATATTCTATTAAAAGAATTACAAGAAGAAACTAAAAAAAGAAAAATTTTATTTGATTACACAGAAAATGTAACTAAATTTATTGCTAAACAAGGATATAACGATAAATTTGGAGCAAGACCTTTAAAAAGAGCAATTCAAAAATATATTGAAGATGAGATTGCAATTAAGCTTATAAAAGGTGAAATTAAGGAAAATAAAAAATATACTATAGATATTAAGGATAATAAAGTTGTTATATCATAGTAATAAGAGAAATGACACCAAATTAATTGGTGTCATTTTGATTATTTGGGTTCAACCATGTAAATCATTTCTGAATTTGTCTGTATCTCAAAAATTCTGTACTTGCAACCCTTTTGAACTTCAAGTTCTTTTTTTTCTTTTATTTTGCCCTCAAAGCCCTTTATCTCTTTGAACTTATCATCTGTGTATTTGTAAAATTTCTTGCCAAAATGATAAATCGGCTCATTAAGCTCAATAATTGATGCGCTGTCTGTAGAAAAACTATTTCCATAAGGATAAAGTCTTCTTACTTTCTTATAGTAAATTTCAATTACTGCACCTATAAAAGAAATAGATTTTACAATCCGTTTCGTGCTGGTATCAGCAAGTACAAGTTCATTTGGTACTGTGATAAAATCATCTGACGGACGAACTAACTGAAAAAATAACATAATTTTAACTCCCCTTCTTAATTTATAATTATGGTTTCTATTAACTAACGATAATATTATACCATTTTTTTGAACACATGTCAATATTAACTTTCAATATCCTCAATAATTAAATTTAGTTCCTCTTTACTATTAGCCTTTATTCCTTGATTTAATTCCTCTAACATTTCTGGATTTAATGTTTCCGAATCAACTTTTATTTTTTTATATACCATTGTTGCACTTTCATCTACTATATTAGATATTACAATTTCATCATCTTCTAATTTTACTAAAAAATGATTTGGGCAATTTTGTTCTATCTTTCTAGAATATACAATCTTCTCATTACTTTCTTCTTCTATTTCATATATATTTCCATTATCCTTTTGTTTATTATTTTCTTCATCTTTTACCTTCTCTATTGTTGTTCCATATATAGTATTTTTATTTTCAATAACATGACCACACTTTATATACTCATCTTTATATATAACTTCAATATCATATGTCTTAGTGCTTACTGGTGTTGTATCGTCATTTTTTATTTCATCTTCCTCTGCTGTAGTTTCTGTATAATCAGTTAGATTTTCATCATTTTTCGTATACTTAAAACCTACATATATTCCAAAACTTAAACAAAATACAAATACAATAAACACTAAAAATCTATACAAAATATTTTTTTTCATATCATCACCTTTTTATTATAATCTGTAAAAAATAGAAATTTATACCAATTTTAAATTTTAATTTTATATGCCCCATTTTTTTCAGTTATTTTTATTTGTATATTATGATTTTTGAATGTTTTTAGTGTATCTTCTGACGGATGATTGTATACTTTTTTCTTAGATGATATTACTCCTACTTTTATATTTAGATTTTCAATAAATTTATCACTACTTGAAGTTTTTGAACCATGATGTCCAACCTGATATACATCAATTTTATCTGGTAATAATTTAATATTTTTTAAAATGTTTTCCTCTGTTTTTTTAGTAGCATCTCCCATAAACATTAAATTGTTGTTTCCAGCTATAACAGTTGCAACAATGCTATTTGCATTTGCTACATCTTCATCTTTAATTTTTATATTTATATCTGGACTTAATATTTTAATTTTTATTTTTCCTAAAATTATTTCATCATTTCTTGTAACTTCAACTTTTGCAACATTATTTTTATTCAATAATTTTATAAATTCATAATACTCTTTTTGTTCTTCCTTTGGAACCGTATATATTACCTTTGAAACATCAATGCTGCTTAATAACTCTTCGCTTAAACCATTTATATGATCTGTATGAAAATGTGTAAGAAGTACTGCATCTATTTTTGTAATATTTTTCTTTTTTAAATAATTTAACAGAATACTTGAAGCTAAATTTTCCTTGGTAGATCCCATGTCAACTACAATATTTGTACCTTTATACCTAATAAATGCCATATTTCCCTGTTCGACATTAAAATATATAGCATAATTTGAATAATAATTAGTATATACATAAAATATTTGAATATATAAAATTACTAAAATATAACCAAAACTTAAAATGTTAGATATAATTTTTCTAAATTTTATCTTAAAAACTAGACTTAAATATTTGCTATAATTAATGCTTAAAACTAGAAAATAGTATAAAATTATGGTTATGATATCTGGGGATGCAAGTTTTATATTAAATTCTGAAAAGCAAGCAAAGAAACTAGAAATATAAATAATGACTCTAAGAATAATGAATGTTGTATTTGCCAAAATTTCAAATACATATGGAATAAATGACAAAAGAATAGTTAAAAAGCCCATTATTCCAAATATATTATCTATATATGAAATTATTATATTTGAAATAAAACTTGAAATATAAAATGAATTAAAAAAATATATTTGAATTGGAGAAAGTAAAAACTGCACTGCTAAAGTAATAGAAAATGGATATGTAAAAAAGCAAAAAATGTTATATACTAATTTTTTTAATTTATGTGGTTTGGTATATTGTATTCTTAGTAATTTTTTTACTCTATTATCAATAAAACTTAAGATTTGAGTTTGAAACATAACTATTGAAATTACTGATATGTATGACATTAAAAGTCCAATGTTAAATATACAAAAAGGGTTATATATTAGTATAAAATAAAAAGAAAGAAAAATTTTAAAATATGTATTAATGTTCTTTTCATGTTTTTTTGAAATATTAGTTATTACCAAAAAAAGACTTGCTCTTACAATTGAAAGTTCAAATGAACAAAATACACAAAACACAAAGGTTACAATGATACAAAAAATCACTGAAGTTTGTTTATTTAGTTTTTTTACAATATATGATACAACAAACATGAGTATCGCTATATTAGAACCAGATACTGCCAAAAGGTGACTAAGTCCACTTTTTTCAAAATTTTCTTTAATATCCTCATCTAAGAATTTATCATCTGAGTATAACATACTTTTAAATAAGTTATATTCTCTTTTAGGCATTACTCTTTCTAAATTATTTGATATTTTATCTTTAAAATTTAATATTATTTTTACAAATATATTTGCTGTTTTAACATCGCACAATTTTACATCATAGGTAGTTATTGTTCCTATAATGTTTTTTGAGTTTAAATATTTTTTATAATCAAATTCATAAGGATTTCCTAGTTTTTCTGGAATACTCATTTTTCCTCTTAAGCTTAATTTATCTCCATATTTATACTCTGCATACTTGCTTAAATTTTGATTTATATCTGATTTTGAATATTTATTTTTGTAAATATTTAGTAAAAACTTATCACCGATTATATCCTACTAAATATGATATCTTATCTTCACTTACACTATTTATTTCTTTTACAACCACTTCAATTCTACTAGTATTTTCTGTAATTTTATATTTATAATTAAATTTATATACTTTAAAAATTACACTAAATAAAATAAGTAATATGCTAAAAATTACTGTTATTATTTTATGATTTTTTATATATTTTATTATCTTTGCCATATGTATAATTATATCATTTTTTTAGCGATAAAAAAATAACTAGACAGTCTAATTTACTGTCTAGTTTTGTAAATAGGATTATTTTATATCTTTTATGGCTTTAATGCTGTAATAGGTAAAACGTAAATTCCATCTTTTCTTTTTACAACAGCATTATATAACCCACAAATAATACACATAAATTTAGGTTTTACTTCAGCTAAGTTATAAAATTTCTTCAAATTATCTGCTGCTTCCTCTTCCATATTTGAGCCTAGTTTTATTTCTATAGCACCGTATTCACCATCAGATAATTCAATTATTGAATCTACTTCCAATCCAGAAACATTATCTCTATAATGATATAATTTTGCTCCTATATTTTGAGCATATATCCTCAAATCCCTCTCACATAACGCTTCAAAATATAACCCAAACGTATTTAAATCGTTCATTAGTTTTTCAGGTGTTATATTAAGTGCTGCACATCCTAAAGATGGATCAGTAAAATGCCTTTTAGGATTTTTTCCAACATTTGATCTTGAACGAATTTTATACATAAATGAGTCTTGATTTTCAATCAAGTGTAATCTATTTAAGACATTTAAATAATCAGATACAGTGTTTCTACTAATCATTAATTCATTTTCATCCGAAGACTCACATATATCTTTAACAAGAACACTGTTACTTGAAATAGAACTTTCATTTCTTGCAAGAGATCTAAGTAACATTTCCATTTTATTTTTATCTCTTTTTATATTATCAATTTCAATAATATCCTTATCTAATACTGCATCAATATAACTTCTTGTTACTTTCATAGCAGATTTTGTATCCAGATCGATAACCTCAGGCCATCCTCCTCTAACAATCAGATCAGCTAATTTATTAAATTCTGTTTTTTCAACTAATTTATTCGTAAATTTCCCCTTAAATAACTCTGAAAGTGAAACATCACCACTAGATTCCCCAGATTCATATAATGACATAGTATACATTTTTATTTTGCATATTCTTCCAGCACCTGAATGGTGTATTTTATCTGTTACAGGAGTAGCTGAACCTGTCAAAATATATTTTCCTTTATTTTTATCTTGATCACACTTAAATCTAACTGCATCCCAAATTGAAGGTACTTCCTGCCACTCATCAATCGTTTCAGGAAATTCCTTATTTAATACTAAGTTTACGTCCATTTCAGCTAAGTGTTTTTCTCTAAAATTATCCTCTGTATTATTTAAAAAGGCTACGCTATTTGAATGATTAAGCGCTGTCCACGTTTTTCCACACCATTTAGGTCCTTCAATACTTAATGCACCAAAAATTTTCAAATTTTCTTCTATTTCTTTATCAACTAATCTCTTTTTGTAGCCTGCTTTTGTTAATGGCATTTTATCACCTCTATATATAGATTAACATATTTTTTAGATTTTTTCAATACATTGTGCACTTTTTTATCATTTTATTGTGCATTTTTTAACTATTTCATTGTGCAACTTTTAATTGCTTTGCTGTGCAACTTTTAAATTAATCCAACAATAGTAGCAAATGTTGCGTAATCATCATCATTTCTCATTGTAGCTTTTCTAAAAGAATAAAAATCTTCTTCATTGCAACATGTACATATATTTGCCACTTTTATATTTTCCTCTTTTATTCCAAGCTTTTCTAAATCATTTTTAATTACATATATAAGATCAAAATGGTATTTTCCATCTTTATCTTTTGTTATATATTCATCTTCATTATGAAAAAACTCTACAAATTTATCTTTGAATTCATCTTCTAAGCTTGTAAAGCAACATTTTCTAATTGAAGGTCCAATACATACAATCATATCTTCAAATTTAGAATTAAATTTATCATGCATAATCACTGCAGCCTTTTTGGATATTCTTTTTAATGTTCCCTTCCATCCACTATGAACATTTGCAAATATATTATTTACAGGGTCATATATAATTATTGGATTACAGTCAGCAGTAGTTACTAGAGTATTTATATTACTCTTATTTGTTATATAGCCATCATAACACTCCTCTGATAAATTATTAAAATTATACTCTTTTTTATTATCATTATCTAAAATTAAAATATTATCAGTGTGATTTTGCTTTGCTTTATACACATCATCTCTTTTTATTTTCATATTTTTACACATTATATCTAAATTTTTATATACGTTTTTTATATTATCTTTACCAACAGTTCTAATATTTAAACTACTATATACTCCATTACTTACTCCACCATGTCTTAATGTTATCATATGAGTTATTTTATCACTATATTTTTCTAATATTCTAAATTTTAGGCATTCAAAATCTCCATTTTTTATATGAATCAAATCTTTATTATTATAATCACTCATATTTTATCTCTATTTCCTTTCCTAATTTAAATGAATATATATATGTTTTTTCAACACTAATTCCTGTTAATTTTTCAAGAGCTCTCTTATATATATCAAGTTGTATATTATATTTTTGTATAAACATTTCCTCTTCTTCCAAATTGTCTGTTTTAAAATCAACAAGTGTAATATTTCCATTTTGATTTATATAATATAAATCTATAATACCTTGTATTTGACTATTTGAAATTTTACTATCTACAAGTATAAACTCCTTTTCTTTATTTATTTTTTTACATTCTTTTAATTCTTTACCAATTTTAGAATTTAAAAATTTATATATTTTTCTAATCATATCAGAAGTTATACTTTCTTTTTTTATTACATTATCAGAAATTAAATTTTCAATATATTTTTGTAAATCCTCTTTAGTACTAATTTTATTATAATCAATATACATAAGCATTTTATGCATTGTTGTACCATAATTTGCTCCACTTTGTATTTTATTTTCATTTATACATTCTGGAATTTCAAATGAGTATTCCTCAACATCTATATTATTTTCTTTTCTTTTTAACTCACTTACACTAACTCTTGATTGTAAATTAACATCATCTAAATATTTATATTTAAAATCAAGATTATTTTCTATAATAGATGATAGTTCCTTTACTTTTACATTATCAACATCTTTTCCATTTAAAAAATTTTCTATATTCATTTTTAAGCTTAAGTTTTTAGTATCTCTTTCATTTTTATCTTTTAATTTTATACTTTCTATTACTTTGCTTTTATTTAGTATATTTACATCAAAATACTCATTTTTTTCACTATCATTAAGAGTTGAAATAGCAAGTAAAATATTTGAAAAATAATCACTATTTTTTTCTACAATTTTGTAATTTACCTTACCATTTTCTATACTTATTTTTTGATTTTGAATAAACTTTTCGTAATCATTTAATGTACCAAATATTATAAGTTTTTCTTTAGCACGAGTAAGTGCAACGTAAAGCATTCTTAATTCTTCAGATTTGCTATCCTTTACTATTTTATTTTTTATAGCTTGTTTTATAACAGATGGATATGTTATATTTAAATCCTCTTTTACAACATTTACACCTATTCCAAGACTACTTTCCATAACTATAGTATCTGATGTATCCCTTATATTATATTTTCTTGTTGTATCACATAACATAACAACAGGAAACTCAAGGCCCTTTGATTTGTGTATTGTCATTATTCTTACTACATCTTCATTTTCAGAAATTATTTTTGCTGTAGCACTACCACTATCTACTTTATCTTTTAAGCTTTCTACATATTTTAAATATGTAGATAAACTACCATCAAAATTATTTTCATAATTTATAGCTATGTCTACTAAATAGTTAAGATTGGCTTTTTTCATTTTAGCTGTATCTTTTTCAAGTAAGTATTCATTATATATATTTGTTTCTTTATACAATTTTAAAATGATTTTTGATACTGAATATATTTTTTTTATATTTATGTATTCTTCTAAGAATGTTATAAAATATTCAATTTTTTGCAATAGTATTTTATTGTCAACTTCTATGTTTGTATTTTTTAACTTATCTTTTAATATATCTCTTGAGATATAAAGAGAATTATACATACATGTATTATTAGCAAGTGATTTAATTACAAGCATTTCATCTAAAGTAAAATTACCAATTATACTATACATTACACTTACCATATACACATCTTGGATAGGATTATCAATTACCTTAAGTAATGATAAAACAAGTTTTATCTCATCGCTTTCAAATATACTAGAGCTAACATCACAAAATACAGGTATTCCATTTTCTTTTAATACATTTTCTAGTATCATTCCCTTATCTTTAATGCTTCTTAAAAGAATAACTATATCTTTATATCTTGCTTTATGAAACTTCTTTTCTTTTACATCATAAACATTAAACTTTCCTACAATATTTTTTATTTCTTCTAAAACCATTCTAGCTTCTATTTCAAAATTTTTAAGTTCAGATAAATACGCATCACCATCATTATTTTCTTTATTACTTTCTTCCTCATCTTTTAAATCTATTACATTAATTTTTGCTCTATAGTCTAAAGATTTGTCTTCCTCATATAAAGTTGCTCCAAACTCTAATTTTTCACTTTCAGAATAATTACAATTTCCTACCTTATCACTCATTATCTTTTCAAATATTTTATTTATGCTATCTATTACTTGTTTTCTACTTCTAAAGTTTTTATTTAGTAAAATTTTTACACTGCCTTTACTATCAGCATTATTTACTTCATAATTTTTGTATTTTTCATTGAAAATCTCTGGCATTGCTTGTCTAAATTTATATATGCTTTGCTTTACATCACCTACCATAAATCTATTATTATTATTTGAAATAGCCTGTAAAATAGTTTCTTGAACCATACTTGTGTCTTGGTATTCGTCAGTATATATCTCTTCAAATTCACTTCTTTTTTGTTTTGCTATTTCTGTAAGTTCATAATTACCATTTTCATCTTTTTTTACAAGTAATTTTAGAGCTAAATGCTCAATGTCATTAAAGTCTATTAAAGCAGCATCTTGTTTTAATTTACTATATTTTTTATCAAATTCAAATATTATATCATACATGTAACTAACATATTCATAAGCTATTTTATTATCATTTAAAATATTACTACTAGTTTCATATACTTGCTTTTTCAAATCTTCTATTTCTTTTTTTAATATTTTATTTCTAAAATATAACACATCCTCTTTTAAATCAATATCTTCTCCTTTGTACGCACTCATTCTAGAAAAGGAAAAATTATTAAGCATAGTGTATAACTTGTCCCAAGAGTCTGCATTATCTAATATAGATTTTATATATGTAACTTCTGAATCTAATATTTCATATATCTTTACAAAATCCTCTTTAGCTTCAATTAATTTTAATTTATTATTTCCTTCTAAAAGGAGTAAATTTAAAGATGAGATAACATCATCATAAATTTCTTTTCCAAAGTCAGTTTTTACTAAGTCTATATTATCTAAATTTTGATTGTATTTTTCAATATTACTTTTTAACGTATCAAAAGGATAGGAAAAGCTATTAATGTATGAATATATTTTTAAAATATATTCTGTTAGTTTATCATCCTTTGACGAAAATAATTCAAGAAATTTATATAATTTTTCTTTCTCAAAATTATCTTTATTTGCTTTAATGTATAACTTTTCTAATACATTATTTATAGCCTTAATTTTTAAAACATTAGAATATGATTCATCCACTATTTTTATATTTGGATCAATCTCTAATACATCAAAATTTGCACGTATTAATTTTAAACAAAATGAATGTATTGTTTCTATATTTGCTATATTTATATTTTGTATTTGTCTTTTTAAAAAGGCATTAGACTTATCTTTGTCTAATGCCTCATATATTCTTTTTAAAAGTCTTTCTTTTAACTCACTTGCAGAAGCATTCGTAAATGTTACAATTAGTAGTTTATTAATATCCACATTATCATCTATGACACGATTAATAACTCTTTCAACTAGTACTGCTGTTTTTCCACTCCCAGCAGATGCTGATACTAATATATTACTATTTCTTTTATCAATTGCTTCTTTTTGTTTTTCTGTCCACATAAACTTCTCCTATTATATTTTAATTATTAATGTATAATGCTACCCTAAAACTATATGAAAAGCCAAGATTATTACTTATTTTGTTACGTGAAGAAACTGATGCATCATTCTTTAATGTATATGCTGAGTTCCCTCTTGTGATTACTCCATCATTATCAGCATATTTTTCCATTGTAATTTCTTCGTAATTACCAGACAGATCAAAAATATTTTTTTTACAATACTTACTATTTATTCCTGTTTTATTTAAAGTCTTAGTATCCACATTACCATATTCATATGAATTTTGAATATATTCTGGATAATTTTTTTCTATAAATTTAAGTGCAAGATCCCACTGTATTCCATATATTAAAGTAGAAATTACCCCTGTATTATTTGATAAATCTGAAGGTAAGCCATATTCAGAAATTTTACTTGTATTTACGTACATAGCTCTTGAAAGTTTTTTTGCATTATTTATATCTGGCATATGCCATACTGTGTTATACCCCTTAGACACAGGTAAAACACTTCCATCTACTTTTGTTTTATCTGCTCCATTAGGTAAACCTGCCTCATATCTTGCAATATAGAAACCTCCATTTTTTCTAACACTTTCTTTCATTAAATTAAATTCATCACCTTGTATATCCTTATACTTTGAAAGCTCATCTTCACTCAAATTCCAAGGATATGTGACAAATTTAGAATTAAATTCAGTATCATTACTACTTTCAACAGGTATCCAAACAAATTCATTTCCATTATCATCTTTTATAACAAGTCCATTGTTCCATCCATCTGCACTCCCCCATATTGCATCTCCAACATTAATTGGTGCAAAACCTTTTGGAACAATAGGGTTATAGTATGTACCGCTACTTTTTAGATTAAATGTCTTATTTTCATTTGCTATTTTACCTATTTCTAAAGTATTATTACTTGATAACTTAAAAATTCTAGTAAATTTATTTTTAGATATAGAATTATCTACTGCTGTTACTTTTACATATTTTATATTTTCAGGATTTTCATGTCTTTGCTCTACTATTTTTATTTTTTCATTAGAAGAACTATTTACAGATGTTGTAGCCACATTAGAATAGTTAATACCATCAGAACTTGTACTTACTTCAAAAGTTGATACTCCTTTTTTATTTACAAAAACTAAGTTATATAACAGTAAACTTTTTGTGTTTTCTCTTACATCCATTCCAATGTACATATTATTATCTTCATTATACAAACCAATTTTTAAAAGTGTACCATTTTCATTTTTAGATAACACATTTCCAGCTTTATCTATAACAATTAACTGTATTCCTTGAATATCTTTATCTATTTTTAAAGTAATATTTCCATTTTTATCAGCAACAGCTCTTCTTCCCTTACTCTTTAAATAGTCAATATCATATTCGTTTATATTTGGATAATAATTTTGTAAATTACCATTTCCATCATATTTTGATAAATATTCGTATCTTACTTCTTTTATACCACTATCTACATCTGAAACATTTATAGGGACCATGTTATAATCATCTTTATACAAAAAATTTGATGAATCAATTATATAGCTTGGTAAGGTAGTTTCATAATTTGACATATCAACATCTATTTTACCTAACAAATTTCCATCCTTTTGTTTTAAAAATGTTATTTTTTTGCTTTTTTGCTCAGAAGATTTGAAGGCATTGCTCTCCTCTTGTGTAAAACCATTTAACTGACTCAAATCGTCAAAACTAAATTCATTGTTTCCTTCATTTGTAACTAATTTCTTTTTTGAAACATTTGTTGCTTCTAAATATATCTGTTCACCTGATTTTAAATTTGCTTGCACATAAATACCAATATTATTAGCCCAACCTTTTGTTATTTTTTTTACAGTAATTCCATCAATACTTTGAACAGAAGTACTACTATCACTTTGATAGCTCATATTATCATTTAACTTTACTTTATTTGTTAGCTTTGAAGAAAGTGAAAAATATTTTTCATTTTTAACCTTTATTCCAGCAAGATAATATACATTCATAGATGGATATGATACAACATATATATCCTTTAGATTACCTTTTTCTTCTGTACCTCTACTTGTAGATTCAATTTCTAGTTTCTTTAAATCAATTGGATAATATTCCCCTAAATTATCATTTTCATCATTATAATCATTATTTAATTTTAATTCATCTATAAATTTATCCTTGTTTTCTTTCCCAACTCTTGAAAGCAATTCTCCTTGATTCATAACCATATCTTCTTCTTTTTTAGAATCTTCAACTTTTATAGGGAAGCTGTTGTTTTTCATGTAATATGATGAAGTCAAGTCTTCAACAGAAGAAAGATCTGTTGCAAATGCTGCAAGCTTAGAATTTCCAGATACATTATTTACACTAACTATAATTATTGAAAGAAGAATAAGCATTACAATTATTGTTACAATTAAAACTATTAGTGATATACCTTTTTTATGAGATGGTTTTGTAAAATTTTCTCCTATTCCTATTTTCATATATATCCTCCTCTATATATATATCTACATTTATAGTATAACAGAGGCAAAAACTTTTTTCAATATATAAAATATAATTAAATTATTTTTATATGTTACAATTTGGACTAGTGAAAATTTAGAAATTAAATAATTATATGAGAAAATTGGTATAATGTACATTTAGGAAATTATTAATGAGCCAAATATTAAATTCGTTATGTATATTATATTGCTAATAAAATTAGATTTATATTTTTGATTAATTTTTAGCTATATTCTTTTTTATAACATTGCTATTTTACATATATTTTGGTATAATTTATATGGTGATTAATTTGGAAAACTTAACACAAGAAAATATTGAAAGTGTCATACAAAAAATATTAGAAGATAAGAAATCTAAGTTTATGTATACATTTAACTCTAATTCTGAAAATGATACTCTAATGCTAGGTTATATACTAGCTAAATATATGAATTCTTCAACAATTATTACACTAAGTGGTGAACTTGGTTCTGGTAAAACAGTTTTAGTAAAAGGAATTGGAAAGTATTTTAATATTTTAAATGATATATCAAGTCCAACATTTACAATAGTTAATGAATATTATACGCCAGACTTTCCTATTTACCACTTTGATGTATATAGGTTAAACGATATGTATAATTTTTTAGATACAATCGGAACTGATTATTTTTCAAAGGGACCTTGTATTATTGAATGGGGAGAAATAATACAAGAAATACTTCCTAGAAATACTATACATATTGAATTTAAAAAAGAAGATAAAGATGTAAGAAAAATAAAAATTTGGAGATGATAAAATGAATATTCTTGCAATTGATACTACAACTAAAACTGCTTGTGTATCACTAAAAAAAGAAAAAGAATTATATACAGATAAAATTGAAAATGAGATAACACATTCTGAAAAACTACTTCCACTTATTGATAAGGTACTACAAAATGCAAATTTAAAAATATCTGAAGTAAATAAACTTGCATGCATAAATGGTCCAGGTTCTTTTACAGGCATACGTATTGGACTTGCAACTATAAAAGCAATAGCTCAAGTTAAAAATTTAGATATATTTTCAATAAATTCATTAGAACTTATTGCATATACTACATTTGTAAAAAAAGGACCTCAAAATAATACAAATATTATATCTATAATATCAACTAATAATGATAGAGTTTTTTATTGTATATATAATATATCAATAAAAAATGAAAAATTAGTAATGAAAAATCTATGTGAAATTCAAAATGAATATATAGATGATGCCACAAAAAAAATTAATGATTTTGTAAACATTAACAAAAATACATATATTATTTCTGGTAATTGTATAGATGAATTTGAAAGTGAATTTGCAAAATTAACATGTGATAAATATAATTTTTATCCTTCAACAAATGATTGCATAAATATAATGAATAAAATCTCAAATTTAGATGATTATATATTTAATGCATACACATTAAAAGCTACCTATGCTAGGCCATCACAAGCTGAAAGGATGAAAAATGCAAAGAATTAATTTAAATAAAATTAAAATTTTACCACTTGATGTTAAAAATGTAGACGATGTTATTGATATTCAAAATAATTTAAACATCCACATTCTATCAAAAGAAAGCATTTTAAATGATTTAAATAATAGTAATTTTAAATGTCTTATGGCTATATACAAAGAAGAAATTGTTGGATATATATCATTTAGTTATATTTTTGATATAGAAATTGAATCTGTAATTGTAAAATCATCATATCAAAGACAAGGTATCGGAAGTTTACTTTTAGACTATATATTTGACTTTGCAGAAGAACATAAAATTAACAACGTTTTTCTAGAAGTAAGAAAATCAAATTTTGCTGCTATATCCTTATATAAAAAATTGGGATTTAAAGAAATATCAGTAAGAAAGAATTATTACAAAAACAATGAAGATGCATTAATACTAAAAAAATAGTCAATCTTTCTATTTGATGTTTATACTCAAAATATTGACTTTTAAAAAAAAGAGGTGTATAATTGCATTACATAATTTTATAATTCTAATTCAAATTTGGGAGGATATTTTAATGAAACATTTTTTTCGGATTATTTCTTTAATTTTTATTGCAATTATTTGCTCATTTGCAATTTGTGCATGTAATATTTTTGATAATCCATCTCAAGCTCAATCTTCTGCAAACGTTGCAGAAACTGAAGATAATTCAAATGAAAAATTTGATAACTATGTTGTTACAGCTGAATTAGTTAATGTTCGTAAAGAACCAAACACTAAGTCAGAAATAATCTGTAGCTATTACAAAAATACACTTATTCAGGCTTCCAAAACAAATAATAAAGATTGGGACAAAATTAAACTTTCAGACAAATCAGAAGCATATATTTATTCACCATACATTTCACCAATATCTGATAAAAAAATTGAAGTTTATGAAGATTATCAAATCGTAGATAATAACGTGAAATATGCTGTTATATCTGGTAATGATTATGCTAATTTACGTTCTATGCCCACAACTGAAAGTGAAGTAGTTGCAGTATATCAGAAAAATGATACTCTTGAAGTCCTTGGAACAACAAAAAATGGATGGTATGTAATAACTCATGACGATGTCACCTGTTATATTTCTTCGGAAGTTGCTACCGAACTTTCTAAATATGAGTATGATGGATATAACAAAAAAGTTAATAAAGGAACTTTTGATGACAAAAATTATACTCTTATAGGTTCATACTCAACATATTATTCATCTTCATCTTCAAACAGATCATATAATCTTGAAAAAGCCGCAGACAATTTAAATAATATGATTATTGAGTCTGGTGCAATGTTCAATTGGTGTAGAGATATGGGGGCATGTGGAAAAGATGATGGCTACAAAGAATCAATAGAAATAGTAAATAGTGAGTATGTAACTGGTTACGGAGGCGGTATATGTCAAGTTAGTTCAACATTATGCGCTGCAGTTATATCTTGCGATAAAGATTTTGCTTTCATTGATAGAAATCATCATGCAATTGCTCAATCATATATTCCTGAAGATTTGGATGCAACTGTATCATATCCTGATTGTAACTTTATTTTCAGAAATGATAATCCATACAGTGTGTTTATTACAACACAACATGATGGTTCAACTCTAACTGTAAATATTTACAAAATGAGTAATGTTATAGTTTAAGTCAAAGGGGCTGTAAAAAAGTCCAAGAACAAAAGTGACTTCGTCACTCCACCACTAACTACTTTTTTGTAGTTAGTGGTATTTTTAAAGATGTTGTATTTAAGTTTCCACCTATCTCTAGTCTGCTCTTTTCTTTAACAGTCGTTGTTCTAGGACTCTATCCATCGCAATTTCTTGGTTTGGACTACTTTTTTTATATATTTTCTTAATATATTTAAACTTTCATTTATATCTGCATTTATTTTATAAGATGATTATATCCCACGCTTGTTCTATAGTAAACATTTGTTGTGTATTTTTATATACTTTTCATCGCATTTTTCGACAAGAATTATATGATATGTTAATTTATATATTTTTTAAAAAGTGCTATAAAAATTTGGGCATGGTAATTTCAATATGACTTTCCTATTATACAAAAAATGAGTGAAAAATTTCACTCATTTTTCGTTTGGACTTTTTTTACAGCCCTCCCATTTTTACTATTGAAAGTATTATGTCACTTTTTTTGGCTGTTTATCTTTTCTTTCTTCTTTTTAATTTTCTTACGATATTCTTCAAATTCTCTACTCAAAGTAATACTATAAGCTAATCCAAATATATTATATGATGCTACCTCATCTTCAAAAAATGCAATAAGTGGAGAAAAAATTAAGTACACCAACGGAATAATAACCTTTAGTTCTGTTGGTATGAAAGGAATTTTAGCAAAGAAAATCACAAATACAACAAAAGAACTTCCAATTATTATAATTTGTACTAATATCCAAAAATAATAAAAAAAATTATAAAGTGACCTTGGCGGATCAAAAAGATAATATTGGTAATATTTTAATACTATCCAAAGTGCTGTAATTCCAAAAAGAATTGCAGTAGTTATAACGCTTATAGCCAAATTAAAGAAGCACCCAATTACAAAAAGTGTAACAAAAAAACTTACATAAAGAATTGAAACTACTTTTTCGGACTTTGGACCTCGTAATTTCCACTTAAGCCGAGAAAATACTATAACATTTAACATGTATCCAAAAAGAATAACTGTTATTGGAATAGCAACTGAAGCTTCATGAAATCCCCAAAGATAAGCACATTCAGCCAAAATTACTGTAAAAAATGTGTAAAATGAAATGCGATCATCAGTAAGAGCCTCAAAACCATCAAGCCAGACGTCAATCAAATTCTGGGCTAAAATTAAAACTTTCATTTGTTTCCTCCTTAAAATAATTATTTTATTTGAGATTTAATATATATTAAACCTTAAAAACAGGATTGAAAAAATTTACAAAAACATTTTACCACATTTACATAATTTTATCAACAGTAATTGAAATTTTTACATTATTTTTTGTTTGGCAATTGTCTCACTCCTAAGCCACAATCACCACATCTCCATCGTCCAGAAAAATAATAATTTCTTTTTCATGTTCTCGTTATATTTTTAGTACTTATCCTTTTTTTATGAATTTTAAGATTACCACAATATATATCATTTTTTAAAATATTCTTTATCATATAATTCATTTTTAACGTTATTTTCAACTTAATTTTTTATTACGAATATTTTCGAAATTCTCTTGAATATTTTTTTCCTTTATAATACAATATATATGATATATGATTACAAAAGATCTGAGGGGGACATATGAAAAAATTTAAAGAATTAAATGTTAAAGATTTAAAAAACGAATGTGAAATTGAAGATTTTAAATTTAAAAAAACTACTGAACTTGAGCCATTTAATGGAATAATTGGTCAAGAAAGAGCTATGAATGCTATAAAAACTGCAATGCAAATACCACAAAAAGGATTTAATTTATATCTTTGTGGAAGTATTGGAATAGGTAAAACAGCATATGCCTTATCTGTTGTAAATAATCTTGCAAAAGATCAACCTGTTCCAAATGATATTTGCTACGTATATAATTTTGAAAATCCAAATGAACCTATTTCAATAGTTTTGGAACCTGGAATGGGACTTGAATTTAAGAGAGATATGAATAGATTTATCTCTTCCCTTCTAAATAGACTTTCTAAGGATTTAACTGGTGATATGTATGAAAAGGAAAAGAAAAATATTCTGGATAGATATGAACACGCAAAAGAAAAAATAATGAAAGAATTTGATAAATCTACTTTTGAACAAGGCTTTAAAGTAAGAAATACCAAAGATGGAATATACTTCTCTCCTGTTCATAACGGAGTAGTTTTAAATGAAGATGCATACAAAGTTCTAGATGAAAAATCAAAAAAATATTTTGAAGAAAAAGGTCCTAAAATTCAAGAACAAACATTACAAGTATTAAAAAAACTTGATAATTTAGATAAAGAAGCTAAATCAGTTATTGAAGAATGGGAATCAAATTTAACTACTTTTGCTGTTACTCAGTGTATGAGCGATTTAAAAATAAAATACAAAAATAATTTAAAAATTCAAAATTTCCTATACTCTATTCAAAGTGATGTTATTAAAAATATTGATTATATAAAACAATATGAGGAGTCTCAAAGCAAAAATAATCAACAGGTTCCACAACAAATGATGATGCAAATGTCAAGAATGACTATAAACAAGCCATGGGATAATTACAGAGTAAATTTACTTGTTGATAATGACAAGTTAATGCATGCTCCTGTTATTCAATGTAAAAATCCAAATTATTATGATTTATTTGGTAAACTTGAATTTGAAACATCTCCTGCTGGAACAAGAACTAATTATATGTTATTAAAACCAGGTCTTGTCCATAAAGCAAATGGTGGATATTTAATTGTAAATGTAAGAGATGTACTTTCAAATCAACCAACTTGGGAAGCTTTTAAAAGAGTAATTAGAAATCAAGAATTATCAATAGATAGTTCACGTGATATTGCCCAACCAATAACTATTGCAAGTCTAAAACCAGAACCTATAGCTATTAATATGCAAGTAATTTTAATTGGTTCTGAAATGCATTATCAACAACTTGCAGCTATGGATGCCGATTTTAAAAAATTATTTAAAGTAAAGGCTGATTTTGAAGATACTTATCCTAGAAACAATGAAAATATAGAAAAATTAGCTAGATATATTGCCTTTGTTGAAAAGAAACATAAGTTACTTCCATTCTTAGCAAGTGCTGTTAAAGAAATAGTTGAATATAGTTCGAGATGTGCAAACGATAAAAATAAATTAACTGCTGTACTACAAGATATTTCAGATATTGCAATTGAGTCAAACTTTATTGCTAAACAAGGTAAAAGGAAATCTGTATCTGATAAAGAAGTAAAACAAGCATGTGTTACAAGAGCTGAACGTTTTGGAAAATATAACGATAATTTAAATCAAATGATTACTGATGGAGATATAATGATATCAACAAGTGGAGAGAAAGTAGGTCAAATAAATGGACTTACAATAATGATGAATGGAGATCTATCATTTGGTCATGTTGTTAGAGTTACTGCAAATACGTTTATTGGAAAATCTGGAGTTATTAATATCGAACGTGAAGTTTCTATGAGTGGAAATACTCATTCAAAAGGTGTATATATTTTATCTGCATATATTGGTGAAAAATATGCTCAAGATAATCCATTATCACTTACTGCAAGTATTTGTTTTGAACAACTATATAATGGAGTTGATGGTGATAGTGCCTCTTCTACTGAACTTTATGCAATATTATCAAGTCTTTCAGGTATACCTATAAAACAGAGTCTTGCTGTTACAGGTTCTGTAAATCAAAAAGGTGAAATCCAACCAGTTGGTGGTGTTACTGATAAAATAGAAGGTTTCTTTAGAGTATGTAAATCTAAAGGTTTAAATGGTGAGAATGGAGTAATAATTCCTATCCAAAATGTTAAAAATTTAAATCTTAGTGATGAGATTATAAAAGCTGTAGAAGATGGAAAATTTCATATATACCCTATTTCTTCAATTGATGAAGGTATTGAAGTATTAACTGGTATGAAATCTGGTAAATTACTTGAAACAGGCGAATATGAAAAAAATTCAATAAACTATCTCGTTCAGAAAAAACTTAGAAAATATGCACAATGTTCCAACAATAATTAACAAAAGGTGAGTCAATGGCTCACCTTTTTATATATTTGATATACTCTTATCATATTCATCAAAATAATCTTTTACTTGTTCTATATCAGACTTATACTTAGCATATCCATTCATTACTTTTTGGGTATTATCATTTCCTTTTCCAAGAATTAATAAAATTGAATTTCTATTTAATGATATAGCATAATTTACAGCTTTTTTTATTGCGTCTTCTCTATCATCTATTTTTTCATAATTATTAGTGTATTCTTTTAAATATTTTTCAATTTCGCTAGAAATTTTAGATACTTCTTCAACACCTGGATCATCAGCAGTAATATATACCATATCTGAGTTTTTTCCTGCAACCTCTCCCAAATTTTTTCTCCTTATTTGAGCTTTGCCACCAGGACATCCAAACACTGTTATTACATATCTATCTTTATACTCATTTTGTACTGTTTCATATATTTTTTCAAAACTTAATTTATTATGTGCAAAATCAACAATAGATACCATTTTATTATCTTTAGTTTTAAATAACTCCATCCTACCCGCAGTTTTAGCATTTTTAAGACCTAAATACATATATTTACTATCAATTCCTAATGTATATGTTATTGCAATAGCTGCAAGTGCATTTTCTACATTAAATTTACCAGGCATAGGAATAACAAATTCTCTATCAAACTTATCAGTTTTAACGTTAAAATGTGTTCCATCATTTTCTACCATTATATCATATGCATAAACATCTGCATTACTATCTTTAGTAGAAAAAGTAATGATGTCATTTGTATATTTCTTTGCACATTTTAATATTCTATCGCTATAATCAGAATCAAGATTTACACAAGCTCTTTTTGTATTCTCAAATAATTTTAATTTGCAACTAAAATAATCTTCAAAAGTTGGATGTTCTATTGGACTTACATGATCTTCTGAAATATTTAAAAATACTCCTATATCAAAATTTAATCCATAAAGTCTTCCATATTTTTTAGTATAAGCTTGTGATGAAACCTCCATTACAACATTTTTAATTTCTGAATCTACAGCATTTCTGAAATGTTTATGTATTTCATAAGATTCTGGTGTTGTTATATGTGACTCAAAATTCTCAATACCGTCATATGTTGTAAGAGAAGAAATTATTGCGGTATCCTTTTTCAAATTTTCTTTTGCATATTCATCTAAAATATATTTAGTATAAAAAGAAGTGGTAGTTTTTCCTTTTGTACCTGTTATACCAATTTTAGTTAAATATTTTTCTGGAAAATCAAAATACATATCTGATAGAAGTGATAAAGAGTTTCTAATATTTTTTACAATAATCCCAGGAATATTCACGTTATATTTCTTTTCACTTACATATACAATTGCTCCATTTTTTATTGCAGAATTTAAATATTCTTCCTTAAATTTATCACCTTTACATATAAACATAGTATCAAACTCTACATTATTTGAATTATATGTCATATAATTTATTTCTATGTCAAGAATGTCATCACACATATTTAAGCTTTCTATTTCATTATCTTCTTTTAATTTATTTATATATTCTCTAACTTTATATTTTTTCATGAATTCTCCTTTAAATCTATATAATATAGTTTTTCGCCATTACTTAATTTTCCCATATACTTTGCACCAAATTTTTCATAATAATTATTTAAATCAGTTTTTAAATATATTCTCTTATATCCTCTTTTTTGTGCTTCACTTAGTATTTCTCTATTTAATATTTTTGAATAACCTTTATTTCTATATTCTTTTTTTACATACATTGTAGCATACCATGGACCTAAATCACGTCTTTCATCGCTATCATTTGGAAATAATGATATAAATCCAATTAGTTCATCCTCATTTAGTAATATTAATTTGCAAAAATCATTCTTATTTAAATTATTTTTTACCTTTTCTATTTTTTTATTTATTCTATCTTCAAAAGACTCTTGAGGATCCTTTGCCCATTCATTATGCTCTAAAATAGCAACTTCCCTTAAATATTCTATTTTATCTTTTATATTATATACCTTAAGCATATTTTTCACCAAACCTTAATATTTATGCTTCTATATTACTTATATATTTTACCATTATGCGTTATGAAATACAATAGAAATTAAAAGAAAAAAGAATAAGAAATTTTTACATCTCTTATTCTTTTTATTATAAACTAACTGTACCATTACCATCATTATTTTGATTTTCACTTAATTTATATGAATCCTTTATAGCATCCTCAATCTTTTCGTCAAGTACATCATGTGACATTCCTTCTGATAATACCATTTCACTTATAAGAATGTCTTTTGCTGTAGATAACATTTTTTTCTCACCAATTGAAAGACCTCTTTCCATATGTCTATGTGAAAGATCTCTTACAACTTCAGCGACTTCTAAAATATCTCCAGATTTTATCTTTTCAACATTCATGTTGTATCTTTTACTCCAGTTTACATCATGAACATAGTTATCTTGTGGTTTTTCAAGTACATCGAATACTTCATCTGAGATACTTTTGCTTGATACTTCTCTTACTCCAATATCATCAGCTTTATCTGTTGGAACCATAAGCTTCATACCACCGATTGGCATACGAATGATATAATAATCTTTCTCGTCTCCTAGCATTTCTTTTTGCTCAATAGCCTCAATAGTTCCAGCACCATGCATTGGATATACTATTTTGTCTCCTACTTTAAACACAATACATCCCTCCTCGCAAGATATAACTTTAAGTACATCTATATTATACCATAATTTAAGCAAAAAGTAAAGAAAATTTAGTTAAAATAAATTTAAATTTGTACTAAATTATGTAAACGCCGTTATTTGATATACTTTAAAACTATATATTGTAAGATTTTAATATATACTGTTCTTGTAACCTCTTTAAAGACTGATTAATTATTTTTGCTCTTATCTCACCTATACCCTCTACATCGTCTAATTCATCAATAGAAGCAGAACAAATATGTTGTAATGATCCAAATGCTTCAACAGTTTTCTCAATTATAGATGAAGGCATTTTAGGAACTTTAGAAAGTATTCTATATCCTTTTGGAGAAACATTAGTATCTAATATATCAGATGAAACTTCATATCCTAGTAATTTAACTATTTTTTCTGAAACTATCAAATTTTTCTTATCTATCTTCCTTATTTCCTCTAAAATACTTTGAGTTGATATTTCCTTGTTTATGTTATAATCTTGTATAATCAATTTTTCTTCATCCTCAACATTAGCCATAAGTTCCTCAAGTTGCATATTAACAATTCTTCCCTCATCACCAAGTTCAATTATACTTCTTTTTACATCTGTCTCCATTCTCATGATAATTTCGCTTCTATAAATACAATTTATTACAGTATCTAGTGTTACTATATCGTCAAATTCATGTTCACTTAAAATACTAAGCATATTATCAAAAACAGTTTTATATTTTTCAAGAGCTTGTAGAGTTTGATTTGCACGCATAAGTACTGATTGTGTATCATTTATTACATATCTAAAATTTCCTTTAAAAAGAGTAATTATACCCCTTCTCTCAGAAATACTAATAACAAGTTCACCAGATTGTTTTGCAACACGTTCTGCTGTTTTATGCCTTGTACCAGTTTCTCGAGTTGATATACTAAAATCCGGATTTAACTGAACATTAGCCCTTATTATTCTTTTTAAATCACTACTTAATATTATTGCACCATCCATTTTGGCAAGCTCATAAATATTAGTTGATGTAAATTCTTCATCTATTTTAAATCCCCCATCAGCTATTTTTAATATATCTTCGCTATCAGATACTACAATTAAAGCACCTGTTTTGGCTTTTAATATATTTTCTAATCCTTCCCTTAATTCAGTTCCTGGTGCAACTAATTTAAGTATTTCTAATATTTTATCATTCATAAACATCACCCATTTACAACATAGCTTATTGCTTCATCAATTGTATTTATTCCAATAAGTTTTATATTTATATCTTTTATACTTTCCTTAAGTCTTTCAACTTGTCTTTTGCTTGCATATATTTTCTCATATCCCATTTTTTCTATTTCTTTTACTCTTTTTTCAAAGTTATTTATACTTCTTATTTCTCCTGTAAGTCCAAGTTCACCTATAAATACAGTCTTAGGATTAATAACTTTATTTTTGTAATTGGAAACAATTGCCATAGCCACAGCTAAATCTACCGCAGGTTCATCAACTCTAATACCACCAATTACATTTACATATATATCTTGTGTTCCAAGACCAATATTACATCTTTTTTCAAGTACAGCAAGAATCATGTTTAGCCTATTTAAGTCTATTCCATTTGCAACTCTTCTTGGATTGTTATAATAAGAATGTGAAGTTAAGGCCTGTATTTCTAAAAGTATAGTAGATGTTCCCTCAACTGTTGCAACTATAGCCGTTCCTGGTAAATTATTTTTTTCATCAGATAAAAATAATTCTGAAATGTTTGTAACTTCAACCATTCCAACATCTTGCATATCAAATATTCCAATTTCATTAGTTGAACCAAATCTATTTTTTACACTTCTAATTATTCTATGTGTAAAAAATCTTTCACCCTCAATATATAACACTGTATCTACCATATGTTCAAGTATTCTAGGTCCCGCTATGACACCATCTTTGGTTACATGACCTATAACAATAACTGTAATATTTTTTCTTTTTGCAAGATACATCATTCTTGCAGTTACCTCTTTTACCTGAGAAATACTTCCAGGTACTGAAGATATATCTTCATCATACATAGTTTGTATAGAGTCTATAATACAAAATTTCGGTTCTGTTTCTTCTATTTTATTTTCTATTTGTGATATGTCTGTTTCACTTAAAAATAATATATTATCAGATGATACCTTGAGCCTATCTGCTCTTAGTTTAACTTGTGTTTCTGACTCTTCTCCTGAAACATAAAGTACTTTTCCATGATTACTTAATTTATTACATACCTGCATGATTAAAGTAGATTTACCAATTCCAGGTTCTCCTCCAATCAATGTAAGTGAGCCTTCTACTATTCCTCCACCAAAAACACGATTTAATTCTGCATAACCAGTATCTAGTCTTATACTTTTATTTATTATAATATCATTTAATTTTTTAACTTCTGATTTATTATTAAAAGTGTTTGAAAATCCTTTAGAAGATGACTTTGATTTACTTTGTTTATTAATTTTCTCTTCTACAAAACTATTCCAACTATTACATCCTGGACATTTTCCAAGCCACTTTGCAGATTCATACCCACATTCTTTACAAAAAAATACTGTATTTGTAGCCATTTTTTCTCCTTCTTATTTATTAAATATTAAACATTCAATTTTTGTATCAAGTAATTTGGCAAATTCAATACCATCTTCTTTTTTACCAACAATTGTTCCATAATGAATAGGTATTACATACTTAGGTTTAATACTATTAGTATAGTCTGCCGCCTCTTTATAATCCATAGTATAAGTTCCACCAATTGGAACAAATAGCACATCACATTTTATATTTTGTATATCCTCATTTACATCAGTATCTCCTGTTATATAATACGTAACACCATTTATTTTTATTAAATATCCAACCCACCCGTATTCTTTTTTATGATACTCCTTATTAACATTATACGCAGGTATAACTTGCATTTCTATTTTATTAAATCTATACATTTCATCTGGTGCAACAGTAACTATTCTTTTTTCATCTACACCAATTTCAAGTAATTTTTCCTTACAATCTGGTGTAACAAAAAATATTGTATCTTCATTTCTTACTTTCTCGATATCCTCTATTGAAAAGTGGTCATAATGTGAGTGTGTTATAAACAAATACTTTGCATTATGCGTCTCATTTTCAATTTTATATGGATCAATATATATATTATCATACAACACAATTGACGCATGATATAAGACTTTTACATTTTTTAACATTTAATCCTCCTAAATATAATTAATATTATATTATTTAATCATTTCTTAAAATGTATTTTTTCACACTCTTTTATTATACCATATTAATTTACTAAAATATAGAAAAAATAGTGAATTAGAAAAAATATTTTCCTAACTCACTAATTTCTCCATACAAAAATTTTTGCACTTTTTTCTTTAAATACGTGAACAAACCTCAATTGAAATAATATTCAAATTAAAAATTCTGCAACATCGATCTTTTTATTATTAATTATAAATATGTATTTTTTATTTAAGTAATTTGCTACTTTATATGGCACTGTAATTGCTTTTGACCAATTTAATATATTGACATCAAATTCACCTTGAGTTGTATATATAACTTCTCATAGTTCAACCAAAGTCCCAAAAACTTTTTTAACTATGCTTTCCTAATTTTCTCTAATATGAGTAGATTAAAAATTAATTTTTGTATCTCTCTTTCCTATAAAAAGTTCGAAAAGATACGTCATTGGTGCCGCCGAAGTAGTTATCTACAACTTTTTTTGGTTCTCATAACGATTGATACAAATATCAATCTATTTATTAATAGTATATCATAAATTTTAACAATTACAATAATTTTGCTAAAAATCTCTAAATTTCATTTTGTGATTTTTCACAAAAAAGATTAGTTATATTTCAAACTAATCTTTCTTCTTTTAAGCATTTTCTTTTTCAACCAAGTAAATCATTCCTAAAATTGTAAGTTGAAAACTATCATAAATATAATACTGTTCTCTTAATTCACAAAATTCACCACATTGTGTACTAGTATAAACTTCACCTTCAAATATCATGCAAACAACTGCAACAACTTCAACATATTTATTATAATCTATATCTAAATGATCTTCATTTAATAAATTATATAAATCAGTCATATCAATTGCAGAATTTATGTTTTTATGAAGCTTGTACATTGCACATATAATTTCAAGATAAAATTTATATCTTTGACACAAATCAAATTCACTTTTAAAATTTGAATAGCTACTTCCAGCATCCTTATACTCAAATCCCTGATCATAAAAATCTGCTTCATAAGACTCAATATAATGTTGATTTTTTCTTAGATATATTTCAACTTTTTTTCTGAACTTTTTCTCATCTTTCATCCATTTCTTTTCAATACAGTCTGAAAACATTTCGAGAAGTTGTTCCTTGGATATACCACAAGAATATGCTTTGTTTAGTAAATCTTGTGTCATCTCTTCCATAGGTATAATGTTGGATTGTTTTCTTTTCATAAGTTTTTTCTCCTTTACAATAATTATTGTTAAAAGTTACTATATTCAAAACTTGCATATTTGCAAGATAACTAAATTATGAAAATATTTTACCATAAAATATTGAAATATTCAATATTGGAGACCATTATTTCAAAATTTTATATAAATTATTTATTTAACATTTTTTTATTTTCCTTTTCTAATTGTTTTAAGCTTTTTTTAGGAGTAGGTAAATCTTCTGGCATACTTCCACCAAGCTCTTTTATTGTATTCCTTATTTTTGAACCGACTTCATAATGAGCTTTATTAGCTTCTTTTTCGGTTTGTATATTATCTCTTTTTAATTTTTGTTCAGTTTGAGAAATTCTAAATAAATTTGCTATAAGTTCATCACTTCCCATATTGTCTAAAATATCTTCTCTATATCTTAAACCTTTTCTTTTAGCAATGTCATCAGCAGTTTCTCCATTATATAAACCTTTATAACCATTATTATGAAATCTATCAAAATTTTTAACTCCTGCTTTTTTAGCTGTTTGATTAAGCGAATAATTTCCTTTTCTTGTTAAATTTCTTTGATAAAATCTTTTTTCATCCTCTGTTAGCATACTATATTCTTTTTCAGTAAGTTCTTGCTTTCTTGTTTGTACTGCAAAATATGTTTGAGCAAGAGCAACAATTTTTAATCTTGGATTTGCATTTTGAGCTATAAGATAACAAGCATATCTTGTTAATTTATAATCTTTCTGTTCTCTCTTTGCCCCAGAACCTATCTCAACCATTTTGTTGTTAACAACAAAATGGTCAATATCACTTAGTTCAGAGTTTTGACAAGCTATTTTTGCTTTTTCAATTACTGCATCAAAATATCTCCAATCTTTATAACTCAAAACTTTCATAAGTTCTCTTGCATACCAAAATTCAATACCATTTTCATCAATATGTTTAATATCTTCAAATGACTTATTGCTTTCATCTATTTCTTTCACTAATATCATCTCCATTCCTTAATATTTTATTTTTAATTATCTAGGCGATATTATAAAACAATTGTTTGCATATGTCAATTATTTTTCTCTATCTTGTTTAAGTTTTTATATTATTAAATAAATACAATGCCACTTTATTTCGCTCTGTTATTTCCATTTCCATAAATTTAGCCATTGCAAACATTACAAGTTTATATTTTGCAAAGTTTATAAGTGTAGTTCTATATTCTTCGTCAATGTCTTTTAACATTTTATCAAATTTTTCATAGTTTTCTTTTCTGTTATATATAAGATCAGACCATTTGCTTTGGCTTATACATATTGCTAGCCTTAATTTATTTTTAATATCCATATCATATATCATATCTATTAAATATTTAACTTTTTCATTTTCCATATTCAAATTACCTCCATCTTAAAATCTTGTATCATTATTTTTCTTTCTACTCTTTTCAGCTTTATTTTCATCTGGTATTGTCACTTTTCTTAAAATGTTATTTGCTATTTCATTATCATTGTCGTCAAATATGCCATTTTTATATAGGTCATCACTTACAATTTTATAGCTATTATCTTTATCATAGCAAATTCTTTTGTGGAAATGGCTCATAATGCTATGCCAAAAGCCTTTAAACTTCTGCAATTCTTGTTTTATTTTTTCTTTTTCAGCTTGTAACTTGTTAATAATCTTGTCTTTAGTAGATAGTTCCTTTTTCAAACTACCAATTTCATTATCTTTTAGTTCTATTTCATATTTAAGGGAACGATTTTCCTTTTCTATTTCAAAAGTAGAATGTTCAAAATCTTTAATCGCCATATTTAAGTCATTTACACTTCTAACAGTTTTAGTAATATCTTTTACGTCTCTTGTATAATTTTTTAATTTCTGGACATCTTCGCTTGAAATAGCCATATTATTTTTGTTCATTAGAGTAGGTTTTAAATTGTCTAAAATTTTATCTACATCATTACTAACACCACTCCGTATGTTCTATTACCCTGCTATAAAAATTTTTGCATGGTAATTTCAATATGACTTTCCTATTATACAAAAAAATCAACCAGATTTTATTTTCTGATTGATTTTTGTATCTATCTGTTTTATTAGTTCGAACAGATAAATCATTGGTGGAGGCGATGGGAATTGAACCCATGTCCGAGCACCTTTCATATAACTTTCTACGAGTGTAGTAAATACTTAAATCTTGCTACCTATCCCAAGTATTTACAAAAAGGATAAGCAGTGTAGTCTTAAAATACCCTCTAACCCTAGACTAAAGATTAGATTTGTAAGCTAGATAGTTTGATGCCTTTATACTGCCCTCTAGCAAAGCTGTACAAGACATAGCCGCAACTTAGGCAGCTAGTGCTAATTCATTTCTATCAGCGTTTAAATTTATTTCCCGATGATTAAAGTGGCCAACGGGAGTCCACTACTCGCTTATTATACTTCTTGCATGTTCGTCGAAACCTAACGCCCCCATACATATATTTATTATATCATTTTTTGTAACATGTGTAAATACATTTAAGAAAAATACAATATTTATATTTTCAGTGCAAAGTCATCTATATATGATGATATTTTCCATGTTTTTAAATTTATTTCCTCTAAATGTGAACCACAGTATACACACTCTCTTTTATCTAAATTAACCAAAGGTGCTCCACAATTAGGACAATTAAGTATAAATGTTTCATTTTCTGAGTTTTTAGGAAGTTTAGATAGATCATATATGTAAACATACTTACATGTATACCTAGTCTGAGTTTTATAACTACTATTATCTTTTCTCCTACTATCGTAAAAGTTATATTCAACAGAAGATGAAGTAGTAATTGTAGCCATTCCATCAGCCTTTAAATATGATTTAATTCCATGTCTATGAAAAACTATATTATCGTATTTTATAGCTACCCCTTGTTCCTTGTAATCTTGTATTTCTTTTTCAAGTGAATTTTGTATTAATTCTAATTCTAAACATTTTTCATAATTTAAATTTTCAATACTATTAAATATTGTTTTTAAATCAGACTCTATTTTTGAATATAATATTTCTTTATTAAAATCAGGAAAATCTCTTAATATTTGAGGCTCTACTAGAGTAGTCATTGCATTTACACTTTTGGGCGTTATACTATTTGAAATTTCGGTCTCTTTTGAAAAGTTTTTAAGTGCAGTAACCGGATTTACACCAGATATTCCAGTTGCTTTTTGTATTTTTTTTAGCACTATAAAAACTATTAAAAATAACGATACAAATATACCCAAAATTACTCCTAGAAACCCTAATACAAAAGACATTGTTTTCTTCCTTTCTTTTTAATACTTTAAAAATATATAATACTATATTTTTAGTATAATGTCAAATAAAGAGAACCAACATTACATTGATTCTCTTTAAATTTATGAAATAATATATTATTCCATTACTACAGTAGCACCAGCTTCTGTTAAAGTAGCTACTAATTTTTCAGCATCTTCTTTAGATACTCCTTCTTTAATAGCTTTAGGAGCTGAATCAACTAAATCTTTAGCTTCTTTTAGTCCTAATCCAGTAGCCTCTCTTACTGCTTTGATAACAGCAATTTTAGATGCTCCAGCATCTTTTAATACTACGTTAAATTCTGTTTTTTCTTCTGCTCCAGCAGCAGCTCCAGCACCTGCTCCAGCAGCTACAACAGCAGCAGCTGCAGATACTCCAAATTTTTCTTCAATAGCTTTTACTAAATCAGAAAGTTCAATTACTGATAATTTTTCGATTTCTTCTACTAATTTTTCGATTTTTTCCATTTTAAATTCCTCCTTAAAAATCATTATTAATTATTTTTTATATTACGCATTTTCTTCCTTTTTTTGTCTTGTTTGATCAAGAACAACAGCAAGATTACGTATATTTCCAAGTAATGCTGATGCAAGCATAGCATATAGAGTTTCTTTTGATGGTAGAGTTGCAAGTTTTTTAACTTCAGCAACATCAATCATCTTTTGATCCATTACACCTGCTTTAATTTTGTAAAAATCACTATCTTTAGCATAGTTATTTACTACTTTAGCTGGTGCAATATAATCATCATATCCTATAGCTACAGATGTTGGTCCTTCAAGAACTGTATCTAGTCCTTCTATACCAGCTTCTTTAGCTGCATGAGATATTATAGAATTTTTAACAACCATGTATTCACAGTTATTTTCTCTAATTTCAGATCTTAATTTTGCATCATCGGCAACGTTTATACCTCTGTAATCAGAAAGTACGATCATTTTTGCTTTCTTAAATTTTTCAGCAAGATTTTTTACTTGCTCTTTTTTAGCGTTTAATATTTTTTCACTTGGCACTTTTATGACACCTCCTTAAAATAAAAATTTCTTATCTAGACAACCAAAGGTTATAATCTAAGATAAGAAACATTTCCGTTCTATTCTTTTTATATAACCTCGGTAGGAATTGTGGACTTGCCACCTACTGTCTAGGGTTTAATATATTTAATTATTTAGATGTTGGATTTATTCTTATACCAGCACCCATAGTTGTAGATATTGCAATTGATTTTAAATAAGTTCCTTTTGCAGCTGCAGGTTTTGCTTTTACAATTGCATCTAATAATGTCATATAGTTTTCTTTTAGTTTATCTGCTCCAAAAGATACTTTACCGATTGGACAATGTACAATATTATTTTTGTCTAATCTGTATTCAATTTTACCAGCTTTAATTTCTGTTACAGCTTTTGTAACATCCATTGTAACTGTTCCAGCTTTTGGATTTGGCATAAGACCTTTTGGTCCAAGGATTCTAGCTATTTTACCTAAAGATGCCATCATATCAGGTGTAGCAACAACTACATCAAATCCAAACCAGTTTTCAGATTGAATTTTTTGAATCATGTCATCATCACCAACAAAATCTGCACCAGCAGCTTCTGCTTCTTTAGCTTTATCTCCTTTTGCTAAAACTAAAACTTTTTTTGTTTTACCAGTACCATTTGGAAGTACAACTACTCCTCTTACTTGTTGATCTGCTTGTTTACCATCAACACCTAGTCTAATATGCATTTCTAAAGTTTCATCAAATTTAGCTTTAGGCATTTTTAATGCTAGGTCTATAGCTTCAGCAACATCATACATTTTACCTGGTTCAACAAGTTTATTTGCTTCAACCATTCTTTTGCTCATGTTTTTCCCTCCTTTGGTTTTAACGAACTAATAGTTCTCCCATAATTAATCTATAACTTCGATCCCCATTGATCTTGCAGTACCTTTTATCATAGATACAGCAGTTTCTAGAGATGATGCGTTAAGATCTTGCATTTTTGTTTTTGCAATTTCTTCACATTGTGCAGTTGTTACTTTTGCAACTTTATCTTTATGTGGTTTTCCAGATCCTTTTTGAACCTTAGCAGCTTTCTTTAAAAGTTCTGCAGCAGGTGGAGTCTTTAACACATATTCAAAAGTTTTATCAGCATAAACTGTAAGAATAACTGGGAATATTGTTCCAGCATCTTTTGCAGTTTTTTCATTAAAGTCTTTACAAAATTGCATTATGTTTATACCAGTTGGTCCAAGTGCAGGTCCTACTGGTGGTGCTGGATTAGCTTTGCCAGCTTGAATTTGTAATTTTACTACGTGTGTTACTTTTTTATCTGCCATCATTTTCACCTCCTTAAAATAGGATTATATTAAATATATTATATATACTTAAAACTACTTATATTTTTTGTATTTGATCAAATTCAAGATCAACTGTTGTTTCTCTACCAAACATAGAAACTTTAACTTTAACTCTTTTTTTATCTTTAAAGATTTCTTCAATTGTTGCAGTGTAATTGTAAAATGGTTCTGTTATAATTCTTACCGTATCACCAACTTCAAAATCAAGATTCATTATATCCTCTATTCCTAAAGTTTGCATTTCTTTTTCAGTAAGTGGCAATGGCTTTTCACCAACACCAACGAAATTAAACACACCTTTAATATTTTTTACAATATACCAAGTTTCATCAGTCATTATCATTTTGATCAAGACATACCCTGGAAACACTTTCTTTATAGATGTTTTTTGTTTTCCATCTTTTATTTCTATCTCTTCTTCCATGGGTATAATAATTTCTTGGATTTTATCTTGCATGCCTCTATTTTCTACTAATTTTTCTAAAGTTACTTTCACTTTATTTTCATAGCCAGAATATGTGTATACTACGTACCAATGTGCTAAATCAGTATTGTTTTCATTTTCCAAACCTACCAGCTCCTTAAATTTTTTAATTTAATAACTACCCAATTTTTCTGCCAATTATATCCCATAGCTTTGCATCTGCAAACTCTAAAATCATATCAAATCCTAAAACAATAACAGATAACGCAACTACTAATATTACAACCATAATTGTATTATGTATTAGTTGTTTTTTTGTTGGCCATACAACTTTTTTTAATTCTGATTTTACACCTTTAAAAAATCCTTTAGCCATTTTTTTCTCTCCTTTAATTATTTTGTTTCTTTGTGAGTAGTATGTTTACCACAAAATTTACAAAATTTACTTTTTTCTATTCTATCTGGATTATTTCTCTTATTTTTCTCAGTTTCATAGTTTCTTTGTTTACATTCAGTGCATGCTAAAGTTACATTTTCTCTCATAAAAAAAACACCTCCATGTCTCTTTAAATCATATATGCTAAATTATTTTAACATAAAAACGCAAATAAGTCAACCATAATAAGTGAATTTGCTTGAATTTTTAAAAACTATTTAATATCCAAAGCCATTATATATATATTTTAAATAAAATTCCACGGGAATATAGAAAATATCTTTTACTTATTGTATAATAATTTTTATTGAACTACGAACAAAAGCAATTAAACTTATAAATTTATTTTCAACATATTTTATATCGTTATGAACGTCTATATATATTACAAAAACTAATTTATTAATATCAACAGTAAACTATCAGATAATATATATTAATTAAAGAAAAAGTAAATGAGGTAAAGAAATGAAAAAAAGACAAGAAGTATTTGATTTATATTGGTATTTTGCCTGTGAGAGACAAAATATATTTTGGAAGAAAATAAATGGAGATCCAGCTCCATGGACACACGATAAAATTTTACAAGAATATAAATTCTGCAATAGTTATAGGGTTAATGATAGGGTTAGCCAATACCTATTAAAAAATGTTATATATAACGGTAACAACTATAATTACGAAGATATGCTATTTAGAATAATATTATTCAAACTGTTTAACAAGGAATCAACCTGGGAGTTATTATCAAAAAACTTTGGGGATATTTTATTAAAAAACTTTAATACTAAGAAATACTCTATTGTACTTGAAAATGCTATATCTAATGGTATAAAAATATATAATGATGCATATATAAGTTGTGCTAATAAAGCATTTGGCTATGATAGGAAACATGACAATCATTTAGCCCTTCTAGATAAGATGTTCAATACTGATAAAATGCAAGATAAAATTATTAAATGTAATACCATGCAAGATGCGTTTAATATTATTAAAGGATATCCACTAATTGGAAATTTTATGGCTTATCAACTAGTAACTGATATTAATTATAGTGCATTTGTAAATTGGAAAGAAAATGAATTTACAGTTGCAGGTCCAGGTTCACTTCGCGGAATAAAAAAATGCTTTATAGATAAAGGTACTATGACCAATGAAGATATTATTAAATATATGTACATGCACCAAGATGAAGAATTCAAAAGGCTTAATTTAAACTTTAAAAGAATTGGTAACAGACCTCTACAACTTATAGACTGTCAAAATATATTCTGTGAATTAGATAAATATTGTAGACAAGCTTTGCCAGACTTAAAATCAAATAGAACCAAAATTAAAAAACATTATGTACCTAAAAAAGATAAAATTGAATATATATATCCTCCAAAATGGGAAATATCCAGAAATATTTGAATAATGAAGCAGTTAAAATATAGTAACTGCTTCATTACTTGTTAATTATTATTCTCCTAGTCTAAATAATAATATTTTTAAAGCATACTCAATATGTTCTTAAAATTGATTTTTCATATGTTATAAAATATTTAAATTAGTCCTTCTCTTACATTATAAAATAAATGTTGCTGTACAATTCCTGCATCATTTCCAAAATATTTTTCTGCATATTCTAGTATTTCTTTTTTCTTCATTGCTCTTCCATAATCTTTAAAATAAAGATTGGTCATAACTCTTTCCACCCATACATCAATTGGAAACACTTCTCTTCTTTTGCATGAAAAAAGAAGTATACAATCTGCAACTTTAGGCCCCACACCCATTATTTTTAATAATTCCATTTTTAACTTATTTGTTGGAAGCCCTCTTAATTTTTCAATATTTATCTTTTTACTCAAAATTCCTTCTACTGCATACTTTAAATACCTTGCTCTAAATCCAACTCCACACTTTTTAAAATCTTCTTCAGATACATCCTTCAATTCATTTGGAGTTGGAAATAAATAATATTCCTCATTTTCAAATATAATTTTCTTACCATATTTTTGAGATATCAAATTAACTGATTTTGAAATTCTTGGAATATTGTTATTAGCTGATATTATGTATGAAATTAAAGTTTCAAAAAAATCTTGATTTAATATATGTATACCACTTGTATTTTTTACAGCATTATTTACATTCTCATCTATTTTAGATATTCTCTTTTCTATATTAATGTAATTAGTATTAAAATCAAAATACTCATAAATTACATTTTCTAAATTGTTCATATTGTCACTAGAAACATATAATTTATTACCTTTTTGTTTTATTTTTATCACCCTATCTTTTATAACACCAATATAATACTCTTCATCTATTTTATTCCATCTAAAACACTGACCACATTCTAATGTGTATTTTAAGTTAAAACATGTAACTTCTATTATAATTTCTTTCATATTCTTCCCTTCACTTTTTTATATAATTTGATATATTATATCATTAATATATTTTTTTTCAACAAATAATTCTAATATTATCACTTTTTCAAACAAAACCTTAATTAAATATAGATTAATTTAAAAGTATATGATACAATAAAATAAATTTAATTTTTTGGATGGTGGCTATGATTAAATGGATTAAAAATAATTATAAAGCTATTATTATTTGGGCATTTTTTGAACTTGTTGCAGTTATATTATACTTAACTACTAAAAATCTTTTTTACCTCTTAAATTTTTCATATATAGGTACATGTATTACTGTTGGAAGTTATCTTTATATGAACAATATAAAATATGCAAGAAATGTTGTACAATTTGCAGTTGGACTTTATATGCTTATTTACCTTGGTATAATATCAAACGAAAATATGCAAATAGAAGGTTTTTGGTATTATTTGTTTTTAGGTGTATTTGAAGCAGCAGTTATTCATTACCTTGTGGCAAAAATAATCGGACCAATTATTTTTGGAAGAGGTTGGTGTGGTTATGCATGTTGGACTGGAATGATACTAGATCTTCTACCATATAAAGTTCCAAAAGAAAAAAGGAAAAAACTTGGATTTATTAGATATATAACATTTTTGCTTTCATTCGTTTTTGTGGCAATTCTTTTTATATTTAAATTTGATAATCTAAGTAACATTATGTTTTGGGCTTTTATAATAGGAAATGTTATATATTATATTACAGGTATATCACTTGCATTTATATTTAAAGATAACAGGGCCTTTTGTAAATATATTTGTCCTATTACAATATTTTTAAAGCCAGCAAGTTATTTTGCATTAATCAGAGTAAAACGTGATAAAGATAAATGTATTAATTGTAAAAAATGCATTAAATCTTGTCCTATGAATGTAGACATGTTAGATAACTCAAGAAAAAGAAAAAATGCAACTGAATGTATTTTATGCAACAATTGTGTTAGAAATTGTCCTAAAAAAGCTTTACATTTATAAAAATATAAATGCTTCACTTTAACTAAAAGCGGAGCATTTTTTCTTAAATGTATCTGTAAAATTAACAAATATTTATAGAATTTTAACAATGTCTATAATATAATATTTTATGTAAATTTCTAGTAATTTCTTATTTCATTATATTGTATAAGATGAAATAATTAAAACATAATTGGAGGAGAAAATATGAAGGAAGTATTATTTGTCAAGATGGAAAATCAACAAAATATAATATTTTGTTATACATCAAAATTACAAGAGCAAAATATTTTTATGACTTGTATGTGCTTATAAAATATTACTGGAATAAATTAGACAAAAACAAATTTAATTAAAGCTATACAAAACGCATGTAAAAGAAGAGATAATTTATATATTCTTGATGAGTTAGAATAAAGATATAGTGAAGAATCAAAAGTATATTCAAGATGTTTAAAATTAATAAATGAAATAAGGTAGGTGTAAATAAATGATTAAAAATATAATTTTTGATTTAGGTAACGTTATTTTGAAAGACAAACCATCTATTATATTAGAAAATTTAAACTTAGGTGATGAAGTATATAATGACATTAAAGAAAATTTTTTTAATACTTGGTCAAAATTAGATTTAGGCTTGATTTCATTGGAAGATTTCTTTTATCAATGTAAATTTAAATCCATAGTTTCTGATAATATAAAAGAAAAACTAATTAATTATTATAAATATAGACCTTTTAACGAGAATGTTTTAAATGTTTTACATGATTTAAAAAGGAAAGAATATAATATTTATTTATTGTCAAATAATAATAAAGAAACTGCAAACTATTTAAGAAAACTAGATTTTTATCAAGATATTTCCGGAGACGTATATTCATGTGATTATAATGTTATAAAACCAAACATTGAAATTTATAATATATTATTAAATAAGTTTAATTTAATTCCACAAGAATGTTTATTTATTGATGATAATCAAAGTAATATTGAAACAGCACTCAAATTAGGATTTAAAGCAATTAATTATAATACTTTAAACGATAATTTAAGCTTGAAAATTAATAAATATATAGATGAAGAAAATGAATGATTTAAAAATTAGAATATTAGATAACAAAAATTCTAGTGAATGTAAAGAATTAATGCATTTAAGAAAAAAGTATTATTGTTTAAATTTAATAATATTTTAAAAACATTAAGCACAGATGAAATTAAAGACAAAACAAAAAGTTACGATATATATGACAAAAATTACAGGCATGAAATATCTGTAAAATAAAAACTTACGAACTTTTAAATCCGTAAGTTGATTTCAAATGGAGCGATTACGGAGCAGGTATGCGAAAAAATATCTGCAAAGTAATGCTCTTTTTATATAATTCGATTTATTGTTTATACTTTAACACAAAAAACAGTTTTTAACAAGTCTATTTTTTGACTTTTTATGTTAATTATGGTATAATATAAGTGTTGAAACTTTTGTTAAGCTCCATGTTTTCATTAAAGAAAAATAAGAAAACATAAAAAAATTTTTAGGAGGAAGAAAAAAATGTTGAGAATTACATTTGATAAGTGTTGGGAATGGAAAATGATGCGTGAGGAACACCTTTCTGAAGAAGAACTCTCTGTCAAGGAGAACAATTTTGAGAAGTGGATTCTTAACATCATGGGTGCACTGGCTACCAATCATTATTCCAAAGTAACATTTCACCATTATCGGACTGCACGAGTAATTGACGAGATTTTCGACGCAGATCGTGACTCCATGTGCCCGTTAGAGTACATACTTGCTATCAAGGCAGGTGTGAATCCTGACAACCACACCGTCTATGAGGTGTATAATGGATGTCAGACATTTTACATCTGGTGCACTGACAACTTGTTACGTGTAGGCAAGACTATCGTGAAAGAAAGCTGGTAATTCGTTCATTCTAATAAAAGTATCCTTTTCCCTGTATCGCTTTGGTGATACAGGTTTTTCATTTTCTATTAAATTTATATAATATTATACAAGTAAATTGCAACTCTGTTTTGTTCTGTATTATTCATTTCCATTATTTTAGCCATAGCAAATAGGATTATAGGATATTTTCTCATATTTACATAGTTTGTCAAATATCCGTTGTCAATTTCTTTTAATCTTTTATCAAATACACTACATATATGTGCCTTATTATATTTTAAGTTAGTATAAGCACTTGAACTCATACATACACCTAATCTTAATTTATCTTTTATATCCATATCATTTATCATATTTATTAAATATTCAACTTTTTCATTTTCCATATTCTAATTACCTCCATATTAAAATCTTACATCATCTTTCTTCCTTTTATTTTTATTCTTACTTATATTATCTTTTGGCTTAACCTTTCTAGCTATATTATTTGCAATCTCATTTTCATCATCAGTAAAAATACCATTCTTGTATAGGTCATCACTAACAATTTTATAGTTATTATCTTTATCACAAATTAAATAGCAATGATATTTTTCAAGAGTACTAATTAAAACTTCTAAATCACGAACGCTGCGAGTAATTCTATCTAATTTATAAGCTACTATATAGTTAATTAAACCATTTTTCATATCTTCAATCATTTGTTGGAATTGAGGTCTGTTTTTCATATCTTTTGCAGATATTCCTGCATCTTTATAAACTTTAAATGCTTCAAATCCTTTATATTTGCATAATTGTCTTAACTTTTCTTCTTGTTTTCCTAAACTAAATCCTTCTCGTGCTTGATCTTCGGTACTTACTCTATTATAAATACCTGCAATTTTCTTTTCTTCTGATGATTGACTCCATGACTCTGACATTTTAGAAACCTCCTTAAAAACATAAAAGTGCTAGAAAGCTTTTAGCTAACTAACACTTAAAATTTATCTTATTATTTACTTGTATTACTTGCTGATAAAAAGAAAACCTTTAGTATTAGTTGCCACTGATAAAATCTCTTAATCTTGAGAGTGGTATTTTATTTGCTAAATTACCTATATAGAAATACTCGTGCTGATTAAAGAAGAGATATAGCTTTTCTTTAATCAATACACTGTGTGGTTCTACATAAGCAATATTAGTTTTTTCAACCATTCTCAAATTACCATTCTTTATCTTTGGTTCACAATTACTAAAAGTGCAAGCCCATTCAATTTTAGAAAGTAATTCTTTTTCTACTGCTAATTTTCTTTTAACTATGCGTATCATGTCACAAAAGCCTCCTTTTTTCAATGATTTGAGGCTTTTTTTATATACTTTTGGTAAAAAAATAAGCCGATTAAATCGACTTATATAAATGTGATTGATACTCACTTAATATTTTCATCAAACTTACTTATATCAATATTTTTAAGTAGTTCGACGAAAATGCATTATGGAGCAAATCACATACAAGTTACGAACTAAGTTCTCTTTCTATATTTATTATATAATAATATGATAAAATATTTCAATAGAATTTAAGATTAAAATTATATAAAATTAATCTTTTCATCATTTAATATAGCATCTATATATTCAATTGTGTAATCTCTAATAAATTTTTTAGGTTCTAAAACCCATTTGTTTATTTCATTATAAAGTCTTTGAAATCCAATTTCTCCATATTGATTGTAAAATTCAGAATAATTAATTAAGCCTTCTTTTAAATACTCTCTATATGCAGAATTACCTACATACATTCTTTTCGACAACTTACTTCCAGACCAATCAAGAATAGTTGGTGTATAAATAATACTAGGAACATCTGTAATACCTAATTTTAAAAGAGGTTCCATATAAACTCTTAACGGCCACATTCCTGACCAGTCACCACCATCTACTATAACACTTAAAGTATTATTCAGTTTGTCAGTTTCAAGAAAATAAAGTATTTTTACTAAATATCTTAAAGGTACATTCATATCAAACTTATCAGTACTTTTACTGTCAATTTTTGTTTTATATAGTCCATGTTTAGGACATACAGATGACATTTCTAGCGAATTTTCATTTATACTTTCAATTTTTGTATTTAAAATATGCTTTTCAGTTAATCCACATTTTGGACAAGGGAATCTTAATCTTATTTCTCCATTTTTGGGATCTAAAGTATATTTTAATAAATCATAATTATTCATTACTTTTATAAGAGATTTTTTAACTAATGGATTTTTCTGATAATCATAAAAAAACAAAATTTTATAATCTATATTATCTAGTTTTTTTAGTCTTTCTAAAATATCTATAAAGTATGGCAAAAATTTATCTTTTATAGTAGTTCCTTCAACTGTAACAACAGAATCCAAGTTTTTATAATATTTATGTCCATTAATTATTTTTTCTTCACCAGTAACGCTTTCTAACAACTCCACAATTATTTTTACTGGTTTATTATAATACTCTTTTAAATGTTTAGCCAAAGCAAATGCTGAAATAAAATTTGTTAGTGTTCCAACATGCGGGTAACAATTTACTTGCGCTGAAAGCCATAAATTAATTTCTTCTTTTGCATCCATTTTATTTTTGATAATTTCTGCTAAATCGTCTATAACATAATTCATTCCTGCAAGAGGATAATACACATTTTTCATAATTTAATCACCTCCTTAATTTTTTTGTAATGTATCCGCACTCAACTATACTATATTTTTTCTGCGATGTATATAATTTATCTTTTTCATCAAATTCTTTTGTTTGTTCCATTTCTTTACAAGTCATTGCAAAATTGTTTTCATAGATTTGATTGTGAGAATTAACAAACTCAATATCATAACATTCTTGCAGTTTTAAATAATTAAATATAATGGGATAATTTTCTAAATTTAGATAGCATTGTGGAATTGTAAAATGTTCATCTAATTTTTTCAGTGTGTCAACATGAACAGGCGTTTTAAATAATGTGAAACTTTCAATTGGAATTGCAAATTTTTCACCACCATTTAAGCATGATTCTATTCTAGAATAAATTACACTATTTACATCATAATTTTCAATTATTTGATCCATATGAATTGGTTTTCCTAGTTGCATTATGCCAATAACTTTTTTTACTGGCGAACTTAAATATAAATATGCACAAGTTGGTTCGTCACAAAATCTTTTCCTATATTCATATTTCTTTATATCATACAAAATAGGTCGAAAAAATTCAGGACGAAAACTTAAAAATATATTCTTCTTTTGATTCATCTAATCATCTCCTAAAAATTTTTGAATAAATTAATGATTTCATATTTCTATTATACTATATATCAAACTATATTTCCACATTTTAACTCAAATTATTTATTTATTATTAAAAAGGGTTTGGGTTTTTTCCCACATCCGAATTTGTACGTGAATACAAATTCAGTGCTTGCTAGACAAGATATTACTCTCAAATTAAGAAAAATATAAAAAGAGGATTAAATTATTTTGATAATTTTTCCTCTTTTTTGCATAAAATAAAAACTTACGAACTTATAAGCTCGTAAGTTGATTTCAAATGGAGCGGAATGTGGGAATCGAACCCACGCCAAAAGATCGGAAGCCTTCTATTCTACCACTAAACTAATTCCGCATAATTAATATGTATATATAATAACATTTTATACATTAATAATCAATATATTTATACAATTTTAAAAAAATACATATATATTTAAATTAGTTAAAAGATTCCATGGTAATTAAACACAAATATTTAATTACCATGGATTTTAATATAAATTTATTCACTTATGTTGTTTAGTTCACTTGAAATGTCAGAATATCCTGGTAGAATAGCATTTGTTATTTCATCTTTATCCCCTGATAAATTCCAAGTTCCATCTTCCCTCTTTAAAGTAACCGTAATATTGTTTGTTTCAGTTTTTACATCATCAGAATTATATATTTTTTCAAATTCTTCATTTAGTTTGTCATTCAATTGTGATTCAGACATATCTTCTAAATCTGTAGAGAATGATAAAGTTAAAAGTTTTGAAAACATTTTTTCAAAAGCACTTCCAACATTCTTGTTTGTAACTTTAAGTTCAACCTCACATTCATTAAACTTAGGTTTTGCAGATACAACTTCGTAATTTAAATTCTTTAGCATTAATTTCATTAACCACTCTTCTTCTTCCTTATCTGAACTTGATGTACTTTCATCTATTGATGTATATTTCTCAAGTTCACTAATATTTCCCTCTTTAATATTAGTAAATCTCTCATCAATACTTTGTAAAGCACTGTTTTTTACTAATTGCAAATATCCAAAATATCCTCCTACACCAACTAATGCTACTGCAATAACAATAATAATTACAATTAAAAACTTTTTCATATATTTACCTCCCATTTTCAACACAAACAGTATATCATATTTCTACATTTTTTTACAACACTTATTTTCATTTTTTCTAATTTAAAAAAAAGACAAGCCGTTTACAGCTTGCCTAGGTTTCATAGTTTTTATATGGTGGGCAGGGATGGATTCGAACCATCGTAGGCGGAAGCCAACAGATTTACAGTCTGCCCCCTTTAACCACTCGGGCACCTACCCAAATATGATATATAAAAAGTGGTGGGCCTTCAGGGATTCGAACCCCGGACCATCCGGTTATGAGCCGGGTGCTCTGACCAACTGAGCTAAAGGCCCACTTCTATGGAACAAATATATTATAATAGAAATATTAAAGAATGTCAATAGTTTATAAAGAAGTTTTTTTATTTTTTTTTTACAAATTAATAGGAAAGTTGTATTGAAATTACCATCCCAAAATTTTTATAGCATGGTAATAGAACATACGGAGTATGCTTTTTAAAAAATATATAAATTAACATATCATATATTTCTTGTCGAAAATTGCAATGAATAATGGTCGAGAACAACGACCGTTAAAGAAAAGATTGGCTTAGAGATAGGTTGAAACTTAAATACAACATTTTTAAAAATACCACTAACTACTTTTTTGTAGTTAGTGGTGGAGTGACGAAGTCACTTTTATTCTAATTTATCACTTAAATGTGTAATATTACCTGCACCAATTGTAAGTATAATATCTCCTGGTTTCATATTTTCTTTTAAATACTTTCTTATTTCATCAAATGTTGGTAAATATATTGCATTGACTTTGTTATTAACCAATTTTTCAACTAAATCCTTAGATGAAATAGTACCATCATCTTTTTCCCTAGCAGCATATATATCTGCAATTATTGCAATATCAGCATCTGAAAATGCTGTAGCAAAATCATTTAATAATTCCTTAGTTCTTGAAAATGTATGCGGTTGAAATATTGCAATAATTCTTTTATGTTCTTTTTGTTTTGCTGCTGCAAGTGTAGATTTTATTTCTGTTGGATGATGAGCATAGTCATCATATACAAGAATATTTTTACCAATTTCTTTTTTGAATTCAAACCTTCTCTTTGCACCTGAAAATTCATTTAAACTTTTTTGCATCTTTTTAAATGATATTCCATGCGCATATGAAGTAGTAATTGAAGCTAAAGCATCATATACATTATGAATTCCTGGTACTGTTAAATAGAATTTATATGAATCATCTGTCTTTTCGTTAAATACTTCAAATGAATAAAATCCCTTAATATTACAAGATATATTTTTTGCGTATATTGTAGCTGTTGGATCTCCAATAGAAAAAGTGTATATTCTTACCTGTTTTTTAGATAACTCTTCACTTAATTCATTAACCACATCCATACAATTCATATCATCTTTATTAATAACAAGTATTCCATCTTTAGGAAGCATTAATATAAATTTTTTAAATGATTCTTTTATTTCCTCTATTCCAGAGAAATAATCAAGATGATCCTCATCTATATTTAAAACAGTAGCAGTTTGATGTGGAAAATTAAGAAAACTATCTACATATTCACAAGATTCAAGTATAAAGTAATTAGAATCTCCTATTCTATAATTTAAATTTCCAAGCTTTTTAAATTTTCCACCAACCTGAACATTTGGATCAAGTCCAGCATCAATAAAAATTGAAGAAACCATTGAAGTAGTCGTTGTTTTTCCGTGTGTACCACATATACAAATAGGAGTTTTGTAACTATTTAAAAGTATTCCTAAAAATTTTGCTCTTTCATATAAAGGTTTATTCAAAGCTTTAGCCCTTACAAATTCTGGATCATGTTGATTTATAGCTGAAGTATACACAACGATATCTGCATCTTTTACCCATTCAGCATTTGAACCAATAAATACAGGAATTCCATTTTTTATTAATATATCTATCATATCGCCTTCATTTTTATCAGAACCAGTTACCTCATATCCAGCTTTTTGTAATATGATAGCAATTCCACTCATACTTACTCCACCAATTCCTATCATATGTATTTTTTTTACTTTTTCTAATCCTTTAAATTTTTTTATCATTTTTTCTCACACCTTTATTAAAATAACTTCTATATTATACTCTAAATTTAACCATTAGTCAATTTTTTAATTCTATTTTTGTCTAAACATGTCAAATATCTATACATATTATTGAATGATATAAAAATATGATATATAATGCAAATATTAGGAGGATCATATAAATGATTGTTGAAAAGTTTGGAATTTTGTTAATTTCTATTATTTTAATGATAATGTTAAGCATAAAATATATAAAAAGATATTATCCCGCTAATCTATTTTTTATATCTTTTATGTCATTTATAAATGCAATATATACATATTTAAGTATATATAATATAAATATAAGCCCATATATTAGTTTATTTATATATTTTTTTACTATTATTATCCCTCTTTTTCTTGTTATATTACAATATAATAACATTATACTAAAAAAACAAATTACATATTACATTATGAAATATTTATTTAAAACTAAAGAATATGATAAAGTAATAAAATATATAACAAAACTTGTAACAATGTATGGAAGAACAAATGAATACATGTATATATTAGGTGAGTGTTACAAGAATAAAAATGATTATATAAATGCAAGAGATTCATTTGCATTTGCCATAGAACTTAATCCAAATGACTATTTGTCATGTTATGAGTTAGGATTAATTCTTGATGAAACAAATAAAAAAGAAGTAGCTTGTGCAATGTTTAGCAAAGCCTTAAAAATAAATCCAGATTTTTATGAAGCCGCTGAAGCACTTGGAATTTCTTTAACGAGCCAAGGCAAATTTAAAAACGCTATACGTGTATATAGAAAAATATTAACTAAATTTAGTAAATCATATGAACTATACTACAATATTGGTATGTTGGAAGCTGAAATGGGAGAATATGAAAATGCTATCGACGATTTTAAAAAATGTGTTGAACTAAAACAAAATTTATTTATGGCATACCACCATATAGGTAAATTATGCCTTGCACTAAGTAGATATGATGAAGCAATTGAGGCATATAAAAAGATTACAAATTCAACCATATATGGAGCTAAGGCATATTTTAGGCTTGCAATAATATTTGCAGAAAAAGAAGAATATGAAAAGTCAATGGCAAATTTAGAATACGCAATTGAACTTGATGAAACATTTATAAATGAGATTTCAAATGAATACTCCTTTAATAACATGCGCAAAGAAATTAATAACTTTTTAGAAAAAAGAAAGTTACTAATTGAAAAGAAAAAATCAAATAAAAACTTCCTACTAAATAAATTTACACTCTTAAAAAAATCTAATAATGTTAAAATTAAAATTAGCTAGTCCTCTTTTTTTGAGGGCTTTTTTTTAAAAATCGTTGCAAAGTATTATTTTTTATGATATACTAATTGACGTATAACAAATGCCGAAATGGTGGAATTGGCAGACGCGCCAGACTCAAAATCTGGTGGTAGCAATACCGTGTGGGTTCAAGTCCCACTTTCGGCACCAAGAAAATAACAAGGTGTAAAACTATTAAATATATCATAGTTTTATACCTTGTTTCTAATTAAACATTAAACATTAAATCTAAATACTATAACGTCACCATCTTTTACAATATACTCTTTTCCTTCAAGTCTAACTAGTCCTTTTTCTTTTAAAGCATTCATTGAACCATATTCTTTTAAATCATCAAAGGATACTACCTCTGCTTTTATAAATCCTCTTTCAAAATCTGTATGAATTTTTCCTGCGGCTCCCGGTGCTTTAGTTCCATTTTTTATAGTCCAAGCTCTTGTTTCATCCTTTCCACAAGTTAAGAAAGATATTAATCCAAGTAGACTATAACTTGCTTTGATAAGTTTATCCAATCCTGACTCATCAATATCATAATCTTTCATAAGTTCAATTCTATCTTCTTCATCTAAAGTAGATAAATCTTCCTCAAGTTTTGCACATAGAGTTACAACCTTAGCATTTTCATCTTTGGCATATTCTTTTACTTTTTGAACATACTTATCTTCTTCCATTGTAGAAATTTGACTTTCAGATACATTAGCAACATATATTACAGGTTTTATAGTAAGTAAATATATATCTTTTAAAACTTCTCTTTCATCCTCTGTCATTTCCATAGTTCTAACAGGTTTTCCATTTTCTAAATGCTCTTTTACTCTGTGTAGAAATTCATTATCAATTTTTGCTTTTTTATCACCGCTTTTTAATAATTTAGAAACTCTATCAATTTTTTTATTTACAGATTCTATATCTGCAAAAATAAGCTCTAAATTAATTGTTTCTATATCTGAAATTGGATCTACATTTCCATTTACATGAACAATTTTATCGTCCTCAAAGCACCTTACAACTTCAGCTATAGCATCAGTTTCTCTAATGTGTGATAAGAATTTATTTCCAAGTCCCTCACCTTTCGATGCACCTTTAACTAATCCTGCGATATCTACAAATTCTATTGTAGCATAAGTTGTCTTGCTTGAATCATACATTTTAGATAAAAAATCCACTCTTTGGTCTGGTACTGTTACCATACCAACATTAGGTTCAATTGTACAGAAAGGATAATTAGCACATTCTGCTCCTGCCTTAGTTATAGCGTTAAAAAGTGTACTCTTTCCTACATTTGGTAATCCTACTATTCCTATTTTCAAATTAAACACTTCCTTTTTACTTTACTATTATACCAAAACAACTATGTATAAGTCAAGAAAAATATATTAACCAAAAAATATGGACAAACATAATATATACTAGGTGATAGAATGTTAGAAATTTCTAAAAGATTAATTGATATAAGTGAAATGACTAGACCAAAAGAGAAGATTAAAAAGATCTTTAAAATTGTACTTCACCATGCTCCAATAAAAGGAGCTACAGCAATATCTAATAGGAACTACATCAATGGATTAAAAAAACAAGATGATATTTTTTGTTCATATCATTATCTCATTGATTTTGATGGAAAAATAATTAATCTAGTTCCAGAAAATGAAATGACTATACATACAGGGATTGTCGATTATGATATGCATAGCATAAGTATATGCCTTTGCTATGATTATGAAAATAAAATAACTTCCGCTGAGTTAAATTCATTAAAAGATTTATCCAAAAATTTAATAGATAAATATTCACTAACCCCGACTTTTGATTTAATTAGATGCTTTGATCTAATTAACAAAAGAAGCCCAATTTTTTTCGTAGATAATTATCACAAATTTATTGATTTTAAATTAGAAATTGCAAGCGACAGATTACATAATGTTACGTAATTTAGCTAAGTTATATTGACTTTTTTCGACTCAAATGTTATAATTTTTTTTAATCATTATATAACTAATTTTCTAATTTAATACTTAGGAGGATTTATATGCAAAAGCTTAATTTAAATTCAAATGACATTGTTCACTACCTCGATAGCATAAACAATTACTCAAATGGTTTATACAAAAAAAATACTACAAAATATATAAAATTAAAAAATGATGGAAATATAGAAGAAACTTTAAACTTATCGCTTACAGATATTATCAGTAATCTTGATAATAACACATATTATTTCAAATACGCAATCTATGGCCAGAATATTATAAGTCCATTTTTTGCATTTTTAACAAAAAAAGACTTAAAAAAACATATACACATAAAAGAAATAAAAAATTATCGTTATAATGCATTTGGCATTCGGTTTGAATTTATTGATACCGAATCTAATAGGTATATATACATAGTAACCATATCTTAAATAATTAAAGCAGTGAAAATTCCACTGCTTTAATTATTTTTTGTCTTTTCTTCTATCTCTTTTACTTTTAATTTTTGCTCATCCGTATTAGTCCAATGATCAAATCTAGGAACAAAATCATAGCCAGAGTTCCTTAATATTTTTTTATCTTTTCTTTCAAGTGTTAAATCATTTGATAGATTAGTACAATCTTGATTTTTCTTTTTATTCAATATAATCACCACAAATATTATTATCAATATTTATATGTTATATTCATTTAATTATTGTACTTCAAATTTTTCTTCTATAACGTCTCCATTTTCATTTTCTACTAATATATTTATTCTTTTTTCTGCCTCATCTAATTTTTTTGTGCATTCTTTTGACAATTTCATTCCTTTTTCAAATTCTTCTATTGCTTCATCTAAGCCTAAATTTCCTGTTTCAAGTTTTGTTGCTACTTCTTCCAATTCTTTTAAATTATCTTCAAATGTTTTTTTATTACTCATAAAACACCTCCATTATTTAACCTTAACTTGTATTTTTCCATCTTGTAAAATAACACATAAATCATCATTTTTATTTACATCAGATACTTTTTTTACAATTTTACCATCAACATTTTCAACAACACTATATCCTCTTGTTAATGTTTTTAGTGGACTTAATGCATCAAGTTTTGCAATATTTTTTATACAAATACTCCTATATTTTTCTATTTTCATATCAATAGCATTTTTGCTAATCATAATATCTTTATCAATTTGCATTCTATATTTATTAATAATATCATAAGGTATTTTTTCGAGCTTCGAAGCTTTAATTCTTTTTAAATATTCTTTTTTCCTATTTATATATCCGTTCATTGCAAGAATATTTCTATTTCTATCTGTAGAAATCTTTGTTAAAATATCTGACTTTTTTGGATAAACTAATTCAGCAGCTGCTGATGGAGTTGGTGCTCTTAAATCAGAAACAAAATCACAAATTGTAAAATCTGTTTCATGTCCTACAGCAGAAACAATTGGTATTTTTGAATTAAAAATTTCTCTTGCTAGATTTTCATCATTAAATCCAAATAAATCTTCAAAAGATCCTCCACCTCTTGCAATTATAATCACATCAACGTTGTTTAATTTGTTAAATGTTTTAATTCCACTAATTACTGTTTTTGCAACATTTACTCCTTGGACAGCAGCAGGATAAATAAGTAAATTTACATCATTATATCTTCTAGTACTTACATTTATTATATCTTTTATAACAGCACCTGTTTTAGATGTTATAACGCCAACTCTATCTGGTAAAAAAGGTATTTTCTTTTTATAAATTTCATCAAATAGTCCCTCATCTTGAAGTTTTTTCTTCAATTTTTCATAAGCTATGTATAACTCTCCAAGACCTGCCTGTTTCATTGTCCTACAATATATTTGATACACGCCATCTCTTTCAAAAACATTTATTTGTCCTGAAATTACAACTTTCATACCATCTTCTGGTTTAAAGTTTATAAGTTGTGCAGCTGATTTAAACATAACACATTTTATTGATGAATTTTCATCTTTTAGGGTAAAATAAAAGTGCCCAGTATAATGGGCCTTAAAATTTGTTATTTCACCAGTTATATTTATGTTATTTAAAAAAGCATCTGAGTCAATTAACATTTTAACATACTTGTTAACTTGGCTTACATTAAATACTTTTTCTTCCATAAGCTTTCATTCTCCTATTTTTTATCTTCAATTACTTTAGCAAGCAATCCATTAACAAAAGATTTTGAATCTGCATTTCCATATGTTTTTGCAAGTTCAACAGCTTCATTTGCTGATACTTTAAGTGGAATATTATCCATATAATTCATTTCATAGATAGCTAAACGTAAAATTGCAAGATCAATTTTAGCAATTCTAGAAAAACTCCACTTTTTTAAATTTTTTAATATTATTTCGTCAATTTCAGAAATATTTTCTACAACACCTCTAGTTACTTGTTCAATATATTCTCTTTCTATATCCACACATTCATTTTCTATACAAATTTCTTCTATAATTTTATCTATGTCTTTATCTTTGTTAAACTCATATTCATATATGCATTTAAATGCATTATCTCTAGCAGCTTTTCTACTCATAATTCTCCCTATTCCTTGTTTTTCTTATTTTCTTGATAATAATATACATTATCTTTAAAATTTCTAAATTTACTAAAATTAAAGAAATCTTTTAAATGACCTTCATTATCTTGAAGTTTTTTTCCAAGCCAAATTGCAGCTATAATAAGTGCTACTAATACAAAAAATTTAATTAAAAAATCAACTATTCCAAGTGCATATAGCACTACAACGACTGCAATACAAATTATTACATATTTATTTTTTACAATATAGTCTATTAAATCCTTCATAAACATCACATCCTACTTCTTTTGAGGTTCTAAATATACCCCTTTTATTTTAATATTTGCTTCTTTTATTTCTACTGTTGTTTGTTTTAATACACTAGATTTTATATTTTCTTGTAATTTTGCAGTTAATGCTGGTACAACTGTATCTGGAAGTATCATAGCATAAACATTTGCAACAATCCCTTCTTCGGATACCACTGTTTCAACTTTTATATTTCTAAGTTCTGGATAATTTCTAGCTATTGCCATAATTATACTATCAAACGTATCTTTAGTTATATATGTTGTTCCTTTTTCAGTCTTAATAGCTAGTCCAGTTTTCATGTTCTCTATATCACCTGATTTTGCAAACATACCTATAAGTCCAAGTAATGCAAAAACAGCACCAATAATAATTGCAGTAGTTTTATTTGCAACAAAAAATGCAACAAATTTTCCTAACATAGGCTCTATATTTAACATCTCTGTTGAGTAAAGTATTAATGCTATTGATTCAACAATTATAACTATAGAAAAAACTACAAGTATAAACTTCTCTATATATTTCATTTTTACTCTCCCCCTATACTTTTTCATAGTCCAAAAAGATTTGGACTATGAAAAACTATTCTTCAGTATCTGATTTAGTATCTTCTTTTTTATCAAATGTTATTCCTTGAACATTAATATTTACAGCAACAACGTCAAGTCCTGTCATGTTTTCTACAGCTGATTTTACAGCGTTTTGGGCAGCCCAAGCAATATCTGGAATTCTTACTCCATATTTAACATTTACATATAAATCAATTGTAACTTTTTTACCTTCAAGTTCTATTTTAACCCCTTTAGAATATTTTTTGTTTCCTCCAAGAATTTGATTTATTCCATCAACAAATCCTAAAGTCATACCAGCTATTCCTTCAACCTCAGATGCAGCAAGACCAGCAATTATACCTATAACATCTTCAGATATATTTAAATTAGTATCAATTTCTACATTTGAATCTGCATCTTCAATTACATCCTCTTTTTTAACAACTTCTTTTTTTATTTTTTCACTCATATTAATTACCTCCTAAAAAAGACAACACATATAATTATCTTTTATTTACGAATATTATACCCCAAATAATTTAAAAAGTCACGTATTTTCACAAATATTTCAAAATTTATAATTTATATTAACAAAAAAATGCTACAGCAAATATACTATAGCACTTTTTATACACGTTATACTATTATTTTATCTCCTAAAGTCTTTCCACCTATAACATGGAAATGTAAATGTGGTATTACCTGCCCACCATCTTCACCTACATTAGAAATAACTCTATAACCATTTTCATATATGCCTGTAATTTTTGCTACCTCTTTAATAGCCTTAATACATTCACATACATACTTTTGATTTTCATTATCTACCATATTTAAATCTTGTATATGTACCTTAGGTATTACAAGAACATGTACAGGTGCAACTGGATTTATATCTTTAAAAGCAAGTACATACTCATTTTCAAAAACAATATCAGAACTTATTTCTTTATTTATTATTTTACAAAATAAACAATCACCCAAAGATCTCACCTCTTATTATTCTTTTATAAGGACAGCCTTTATTCTTCTTATACCAGAAGATGAAGCTTCTTCTTTTTTTATTTTAAATTTACCAAGTTCACTTGTATTTTTTACATGTGGTCCACCACATAGCTCTTTTGATACATCACCTATTGTATATACTGTTACAATATCAGGATATTTCTCTATAAACATGCATTCAGCTCCTGATTTTACTGCATCTTCTTTTTTCATTTCTTCACATTTTACATCTAAACCAGCTTTTATCCAGTCATTTACAACTTCTTCAATTTTGGCTTTTTCTTCATCTGTTAATTTATGATCGCAATTAAAGTCAAATCTCATTCTTTCTGTAGTTATATTTGAGCCTTTTTGATGAGTATCACTACCTAATACTTTTTTTAATGCTGCATTTAAAAGATGTGTTGCAGTATGATAAGCTATTGTTTCTTTGTTTTGCTCTGCAAGTCCACCTTTAAATTTTTGTTCAGAACCTGCTCTTGATTTTTGCTGATGAATCTCAAATAATCTATTAAATTCTTTTATATCAATTCCAAATCCATTTTCCTTTGCAAGCTCTTTTGTAACTTCTGGAGGAAATCCATATGTATCATATAACCTAAATACCATACTTCCTGGTAATACATTAATGCTTTTTTCCTTTATGCCAGAAATTTCTTTAAAAAATTCTTTTTCACCTTTTGCAAGTGTTTTTACAAATTTATCTTTTTCTTCAATAATAACTGATTTTATCATTTCCTTATTTGCTTCAAGCTCAGGATAAAGTTCATTTAAAGTATCTATATTAAGATAAACTAAATCTCCTAAAGAACTAAGATCAATCTCAAGTTTATTTATATGTCTTATCATTCTACGAATTAATCTTCTTAAAATATATCCTCTATCAACATTACTTGGCTTTCCACCATCAGATATTATCATAATACTTGAGCGCAAATGTTCAGCAACAATTCTTTTACTTTCAATGTTATCTTTCTTTGAAAGTTCTGTTAATTTTTTCATAACAGGTTCAAATATTTCAGTATCAAAAGGTGTCTCCTTTCCTTGAAGTAGCATAGCCATTCTTTCAAGACCAAGACCAGTATCAACATTTTTTTGTTTTAGTTTAGAATAACCATTTTTATCTTTAAAATATTCCATAAAAACATTATTCCATATTTCAACATATTTACCACAATCACAACTTGGTTCGCAGTGTTCTGAACATGGCTCTTTTCCTGTATCATAAAACATTTCTGTATCAGGTCCACATGGTCCTTCTTCTCCTGCAATCCACCAGTTATCATCTTTGCCATAATAATATATATGATCTTCTAAAATTCCTGCCTTTTTCCATGCTTCTGCAGATACAGTATCTCTTGGACAATCATCGTCTCCTGCAAAACAAGTTACAGATATTTTTTCTGATGGAATTCCTAATTCTTTTGTTAAAAACTCATAACTCATTTGTATAGATTCTTCTTTAAAGTAATCCCCCAATGACCAATTACCAAGCATTTCAAAATATGTCAAATGACGATTATCTCCTACCTCATCTATATCATTTGTTCTTAAACATTTCTGATAGTCTGTAAGTCTAGTTCCCTCAGGATGCTTCTCACCAAGTAAATATGGAACTAACGGTTGCATACCAGCAGTATTAAACAAAACTGATGGATCATTTTCTGGAATCAAAGGAGCTGATGGTATTAACTTATGTCCATGTCTTTCAAAAAAATTTAAATATTTATTTCTAATATCGATTGCTTTCATTTATATTCTCCTTTTCTATATAATTATTTTTAGTATTATACCACTTTTTTCATACATTAGCAACTTTTAGTAAGGAAAAAAACATCAAATCTACCACCACATATACCACACCTATATTTCTTTGTCAAATTCCTATTTAGCCTTTTTCTATAGAAAGTTTGTCCACATTTAACACACTTTACTTTATAATTATATACTTCCTTTTCCTTATATTCTATATTACTATTTTTATAATCCACTTTTTTATTGCCAACTCTTGATATATTATATCCAAGTTTTTCATTAATGTAGTTTGCGTATTTTTTAAATTCTATACCATGGTCATTACAAAAAGGAATACAGTGTATAAGTTCATGCATTATTGTATTTTTTATAATCCCATCATTTAATTCCATCACCCATCTACTTACATAAATGTGATGTATCTTAAATTTTTGATAGGAAATAACTTTTCTATTTTTGTATTTTCTTACTTTTTTATATTTTTTATCAGGGCATTCCTGCTTACAACAACCATATCTTTTAGGTGATTTATTAGATAAATTAATGTCTATTTTACCATACGTTTTCTCATCTAATATATGTATATCAATTTTTTCTAATTCATCAATACATTCTTTATATAATTTTTCTAACTTTTCTTCCATTTGATATTCCTTATATATCAAAAAAATATGTAGATTCTAGATCAGACTCAAAAAGAAGCAATGCAAGTGGATATTTTTTATACGCAGCTCCAATTGTTGAATAAAGTTCTTTAGGTTCAGTAAATCCCATATGCCACCTTATTGCATATTTTTCCTCATTGGTAAGTGGCATAAACTCAGAAATCATCATTACAGATTTTTCACCATGACCATATGGAATTGTATCGTCTACCGTATAGTATGGAACTTTTTCCCATTCACCATTTTTATTTTTTGCATTTCTATAATCAACTTTATAATAATTTAATTTACAAATATCATGCAAAAGAGCTGATATTTTTAGTGTATCTGGATCAAACTCATAATCACTATTTTTTACTTTCTCATATAATATTTCATACACTTTTATACTATGTTCAACAAGCCCGCCTGCATAAGAGCCATGAAATCTTGTACTTGCTGGAGCTTCAAAGAAATCAGTTTTTTCCAAAAAAGATATTAATTTATCAATACCTTCTCTATTTATACTTTTTAATAATTCTAACATTTTTTCTTTCATTGTAATTCCCTCACTTTTGTCTTATATTATATACCACAATATAAATTATTTCAAATATATTTTTTAGGAATTAGAAAAAAATATGTTACTATTCAGACTAGAATCTAAAATTTTAGTAACAATATGTAACTAATAGAAATAAAATATTTAAAATTGATAAATATAGTGCTTAAAACAAAGAAAAAAGATTAAATGTGAATAACGTAATTCATATTTAATCTTTTTTGCATATTAACGATTCATAGTATATACAAACTCCATTTTTGTATATACAAAACATCTAGTAGATCAGATAGTGGTCTGTGCTACTTGATATAAAGCCTAAGGCGAAAACCTATATAATCACTCGTGCAAGAGGCACTATTGTAGTAACGATCTGAAACAGGACTGCCACTGTCACTACCGTCACCATTGCAGCTGCCGCCACGAAAAATGAAATAAGAACTGTAATCCTTCTCACTCGTCCATTCCCATACATTCCCGGCTAGATCATAAATATTTTTAGTCTTCCAATTTTCACTAAATCCTACCGTTCTTATTGTTCCACTATTTTCATTAGCTGGCGCTAATGAATTTCTATAATTTCCATAATATCTACTATCTCTTAAACTTGCTGACTTGTTTATACTACTTAAACTATCTTCTATCCAGTGACATGTTGTATCCCATGCTTTTCCTGTAAGTAATCCTGTTTGTACATATTCATTGCTTATCATACTTTCAGCTCTTGCTTTTGAATTGGTATAATCTATATATGTCCAAACTGTTGCACCTTTTTTGCTTACTGGTATTCCTGTTTCATTACTTGGTGATGTATCTCCTTCAGGTATTCCTGCTTCATATCTTCCTATATAGAAACCTCCATATTTTACTACATCTGCTGTTTCATCTGTTATACCATTTGGTAATGTATCATCATCTGTTGGTGTACGCCCGGGAAAACTTGTATCTTTTACATATGTGCTTTCAGTTGCTGGTACCCATACAAATTCATTACCTTTCTCATCTTGTATTACAAGCCCTGTATCTTTTGTTCCCTCTTTATACGTAAATCCTTTTGGTACTGGTACTCCTTCCACTTCTTCTGCTATTTTTTCTTTCCATTCATTTCTAACGCTTGCACTTCTTTTAGTCGATCCATCCGTTACTTCTGAAAACCATTTATACTCTGTATTATTTTCAGTTTCTCCATCCCATACTAATTTTCCTTTTATTACTGATACTTTATCTTTATATTTCTTAGTACTTGGTAATTCTGTTACCATACTATCTCCTGATAAATTAACACTTGATTTTTCAAAACTTAATGGATCATCTGCATATTTTTTTGATAAATACATAGACAATTCATCCTGTATACTAGTCACATCTTCCTTAAATGTTGCTTCCTTTGCACTTGATACTGGGTTATTTTTACTTATAGTTAAAATAACCGCTGCTGCAAGTATTATTATCACTATTATAGTTACAATTAACACTATTAGTGATATACCTTTTTTTCGAGTTAGTTTTGTAAAATTATTTTTTTGCTTTTCTTTTTCTACTTTTTTCATATATCTTTTTCCTCTCTTTTTTAGTTTTTATACATAGAACTAGTACATATTTTTATTATATTTTATATTTAAATTTTTTTCAATAATTATTTATAATTTTTTGTATATTATATTGCTAATAGAAATTGATTTTGTGTTTTGGGTTAATTATACGCCGAATAGTAGCAAAAATAAAGAGCCTAATTTCTACAATTACACTCTCTATAAAATATACATTTATATATTTTTAACCATCTGACATATAACATCAGCAGCTTTTTCAACACCAAAGCTATCACTATTTATACAAAGATCATAATTTCTTTTATCTCCCCATTCATTTGATGTATAATGCTTGTAATGATTACTTCTTAATTTATTAATTTTACTAATTTGTTTTTTAGCATCTTTTTCATTGATATTAAATCTTTCAACAGCTCTTTTTATTTTGTTTTCCTCTGTGCTATATATAAATACATTAAATGTATTCTCCATATCTTTTAGAATAAAGTCAGCACATCTACCTATTATTACACATGAACCTTTACTTGCTATATTTTTTATAACTTTTTCCTCTTCAATAAATATTTCATCAGAATTATTAAGAGACGAATAATATATATTGTTTAACAATTCAATGTTACTTCTTTTTTGTTCGTGATTTTCAATATATTCTAGAGAAAGTCCTGTTTTATCTGCAATTTTTGTTAGAATTTGTTCATCATATAACTTTATTCCTAACTTTTCTGCTACAAGTTTACCAACATATCTTCCACCTGAGCCATATTCTCTTGAAATAGTAATAACAACATTGTCTGCTTTTTTATCTGCAGCTATTTCTTCATCACTATCAACTGATAAATTATTTTCTTTTACCTGTGATTTATTTAAATTTCTAATTTCAAATATTAATAATATTCCTGATACTAAAAAAGCTAATCCATCTGCTACTGGACCTGCATGTAAAACTCCCAAAACTCCAAACATATTTCCAAGAATTACCATGCTTGGTACCAAGAAAAGTATTTGTCTAGAAAGTGAAATAAATGCACTTTTAACACTTTTACCAATTGCCTGAAAAAATATTCCAGATGGAATTTGAATTCCATTTACAATAACAAGCATTAAATATATTCTAAATGCAAGGCATGCAAAGTTTTTATATAAATCTCCCTCGTTTCCAAATAACAAAATTAATTTATCTGGGATTGTTTGGAAAAGTATAAATGCAATTGTACTCACTGAAAGACTTGTAATAAGTACATATTTTAAAGTTTGTTTTACTCTATCAAATTTTTTAGCTCCATAATTAAATCCAATAATTGGTTGAGCACCAGCAGCTATACCTATAATAAAACTATTTAAAATTTGACTTATTTTCATAACAATTCCAAGAACAGTTATTGGAATTTCTGATCCAAACTCAGACATGGCACCATATTTTTTTAACAAATTATTTTCAAATGCAATTACAACAACAATACTAATTTGAGTAATAAAGCTACTAATTCCAAGTTTTGATACCATAGATGCTACTTTAAAATTAAATTTAAAATCTTCTTTTATTAATTTTATTGATCTAAATTTTCTTATATACAAAATATTTAAAACAAAAGTTACTATTTGACTTATAACAGTAGCAATAGCAGCACCTTTAACTCCCATTTTAAATAAAAATATGAAAACAGGATCAAGTATAATATTAAGAATTGCACCAATTAACATAGATTTCATTGCATATTTAGGATTACCATCTGCACGTATAATTGAATTTAATGTTGTACCTATCATCATAAATGGAAGACCTATTACAATAACGTATCCATAGCTAATCGCATATGGAAAAAATTCATCTGTACAACCAAATACATTAAGTAAAAATGGTAAAAAAACAAGTCCTAAAATACAGAAAATTATTGACACAAATATAGAAACTATAATACCATTTGCGACTCCTTTTTTTGCTTCATCTTTTCTATTTTCACCAAGTTTTAAACTTAGAAAAGCTGATGCACCATCCCCAAACATTAATGAAAATGCAAGACATATCATTGTAAGTGGAAATACAACATTTGTAGCTCCATTACCTAAATACCCAACACCCCATCCTATAAATATTTGATCAACAATATTATATAATGAATTTACTACTAAAGATATAATGCAAGGTATTGAAAATTTTCTAATTAATTTACCTATTTTTTCTGTTCCAAGTATATTTTCTTTTTGCTCCATAATAACTCCTTTCACGCAGAAAAAACGCAATACTAACAAAGTATTGCATTTTTGCAACTTGATTATTATATCACAATTTTTTATTATAGTAAAGTTTTATCTTTTATTTTTTTACTCTTTTATTTTTCTACTCTTTATTCTCTCATCATTTAATATATATTCAAATTCATCTATATTATTTTGTAAATGCTTTAAAAGATTTTGTGGCAAAAATAAATAATCTTTAAAATTATTTACATCTATCCAGAAAAATTCTAACTTATCTTTTTTTCTTTCTTCTATTGATTTAAATACTTCCTTTTGATACATTGATTCATCGCAAAACTTCATTTCATGAACAATCAATATCTCATGATATTTTTTCCCTTTTACTTCAAAAAAATTTTCAACATAAGATGATGATTTAACATATTCTGTATCTGCTCCTATTTCTTCTAAAATTTCTCTTTTTAAAGCAGTTATGCTATCTTCGCCTGATTTGATTCTACCACCAATTAAAGTTACATGTTTTTTACTCTTTTCATGGTGAACCAATATTTTATTCTTGTTCTTTATTATTGCCCCTACTCTAAAATTAAATAAATTATCACCAATATCCAAACTTATATCCATATGATTCCTCCTAATAATATTTAGAATATTATACCATACAGTTATATATTCTTCTACATTTTTGAGTATTTTTCAAATATTTTTTCAACATCAATACTCTTGCAAAACTCATCTAATGATTTATCACAATACCAGTCATCAACTTTTATATTACCATACTTAAGTACACATATCTGTGCATCTTTAGATAAAAATAAATTATGTGATTCATTTGGACCTACTGCAATAACATCACCTAATTTAGCGACTTTTTTAATTACACATTTATCTTTTTTAGTTACCATTATTATTTTTCCAGACTGTACCACATAAACTTCATTACATAATTTATGGTAATGAGAGTTTTGCCACTCATAATTTTCACCGCTTTTTGTTACGCTATATATAGTATTATCATCAATTTTAAATCTATATCTAAGTTCTGTATTAGGCATTTTTTCTACCGAGAACAAAACATTGTTTTTATTTGGTTTCATATCATCTGTCATAACTTTCATTTATCTCCCCATTCTAAAAAATAATTATATATTGTATAAATTACTTATTCAATATATTTTACATAGTTTCCTAAAACTTGACAAAAATATACAAATTTATTCCTTTTTATTTTTTAATTTAAAAAATATAATCTTAGGTTTTATAATTTTTATATACAAATATGCTAGCACACATATTATTAAGAAAATAATAATAGGAAATTTAAACATGTTAAATATACTTGCTATTTTAGTATAATTATTTCCTAAATAATACCCTGAAAGTACAAAAATTAATGTCCAAGGAATACTTCCAAGTGTAGTATATATAACAAATTTTTTAAAATTTAATTTAGATATTCCAATTGGAAGAGAAATAAAAGTTCTAACTATTGGAAAAAATCTACAGATAAAAGCTGCTCTCATTCCATATTTTTCAAACCATTTATCGGATTTATCTATATCTTTTTGCTTCATAAAGAAAAATTTACCATACTTTATTATAAACTTCCTTCCACCATAATATCCCATAGCATATATAACAATTGCACAAAAAACACTTCCTATAAGTCCTATAATAAAAGCTCCTAAAAGTGAAAATTTTCCACTACTTGCAAGGATTCCTCCTGTTGCAAGAATTAATTCACTAGGAATTATAATAATAACTGCTTCTAATACCATAGCAATAAACATTCCAAAGTATCCAAAACTTCCAATCAAATTAACTATATATTCTTCCATTTCATACCTCTTTATATATTATAATTACTTTATATTTAATTTATTCTTTTTAGTAACATAATATACAAGCATAAAAAATATACTAAAACTAGATAGGAGATGATGAATGCTATGTATCTAACTATTGATAAAAAACATATTATATTAAGTTTAGTAATATGCACTATACTTGCATGTTCTATTGGATTTGTATATAACAATGTATTTGCTGCTAAAGGAAATTGGGGCCTTAGTTTTAAGGAAAATGGAAAAATTCCAGATGGAAATGCTACTTCTGATTTTTTAAAGCAATATAATTCATATTATATTGGTGGTACAACACAGAAAAAAGTTTATCTAACATTTGATGCTGGATATGAAAATGGATATATGCCTCAAATATTAGATGCATTAAAGAAAAATAACGTTAAAGCTACTTTTTTTGTAGTTAGCACCTTTATGAAGACAAATCCCGAACTTGTAAAACGTATGGTTGATGAAGGCCATATTGTGGGAAATCACACAATGACTCATCCAAACATGTCAAAAATGTCTACTATGGAGGATTTTAAATCAGAAATTGAACCAATGGAAGAAATGTACAAAGAAATTACAGGAAAAGATATGAAAAAATTTTATAGACCTCCTCAAGGTGTATATAGTGAATTAAATTTAAAAATGGCACATGAACTTGGTTATAAAACAATTTTTTGGAGCCTTGCCTATGTTGACTGGTACCAAGATAAGCAACCTTCTAAAGAAGAAGCTTTTAATAAATTAATTCCTCGTCTTCATAATGGAGCTATTATACTGTTACATAGCACATCAAAAACAAATGCTGAAATTCTAGATGAATTAATACAAAAAATTAAGCAAGAAGGATATGAATTTTCAGATTTGGAAGAACTTACAGGTACAAATAACTAACATAATATAAAAGGATATAACAAAATTTAATGTTTAAGTTATATCCTTCTTTTTTATATTATATATATATATCAATTTTAGATATTTATTATGATATAATAATTTCGTATACATCTTTTATACAAATATATCTATAGTTTATTATAGATTTATAAAATGCTTTTCTAATATTAGATATGCCTTCAATTTCATCTATAAATTTATTTATTTCATTAATTTTTATATCTAAAAATATTTCTTTTATAGCATCATTACACTCTTTATTTTTCATTTTTTTTATATAATTTATATAGTTAATTCTTTTTCCATTTTCCCTTAAACAAGAATAACAATTTATTGCTAAATTCTTTATTGCAATTTCATCTAATTTCTCTATTTCTGTATCTTCTAAAAGTGGATTTAAACACGATCCACAATCATAAATAGGTGAAAACTCTATTTTTTGTGTTTTGACGTTTATCAAAAATCCCCAATTTCCATTATGCCTATCTGTATTTCCTATTAAAGCATCAATTATGAACATTTTCCAAAACATTTTTGATGTATCAGAGCAAATCATTTTATTTGTTTTGATAACTTCCATTATATCTTCCACTTCTGTACCTATTTTTTTATCAGGATTAGAACTTAAAGCTATACTTTCAAACTCATATAATTCATTTTCTTCATCTGTAAAATCTTCACACGCACAAACTATTTTATCATTTCCATTATATTTATACTTTCCTAAAATTGTATTTTGTACCTTAAAGCCAACAATTCTAAATATATTACTTCCAACATATTCAGAATATGCATTATTTATATATGATATATTTTTATTTTTTTCTCTAATTGGATCTGGGAATTTAACTAAATACCTTTTACTATCATATATTAAAGTTTTCTTTTTTTCAGATCCTTTATATTTATTAAATTCTTCTATAGCATTAGTAAAATCAATCATATTCTCCTCCATATTTCTAATATATTATTTCAACATTTGACTGTTTCAAATAATTTGCAAACTGATTAATAGTCATACTCCTATTTGCATAAATTCTTGGAATTCTATATAAGTCATGTTTCTTTGAATTATATACTCCACCCGTCATAGCTAAACCATATTTGTATATTTCTTTTGCTTTATGTACAATTGTATCGTTATATTTTCCAATTGGATAGCATATTGTATCAACATTAATGTTATATGTACTATCCAAATATTTTTTTGATTCGACTAATTCCTTTTCCATCTCTTCTAAAGAAAGTGATGTAAGCTCTCTATGAGATAAAGTGTGTGTTTGAACTGAAACAAGTCCACTATCAACCATTTCTTTAATTTGATCTGTTGTTAAATAGTTTGGTCCATTTACATAGTTGCATATTATATATATACTAGCCTTCTGATTATATTTCTTTAGCAATGGATATGCATTGTTATAAAAATAAACAAAACAATCATCAAATGTAAGTGCCACGGGTTTAGTATAATTTGATAAATCTTCTATTTCATTTACAAATACAGTTTGGTATCCATTATCAACTATATATTTTAATTGCTCTTCAAGTGTGGAAGGTTTTACAAAATTTTCAGTATCTAAATTATCTCCATAATCATCTAAAATAAAATGATACATAAATATTGGCAGAGAAACATTAAGCTCTTTATATATCTTTTTTTCATTTTGAGCTTTAGATATATTTTCAATGTTAACACTATTATCTCTTGATTCATCGTTTACAAAGTCTTGCTTCTTTTTATTCTTTTGAACTACAAATAAACATAACATACATAAAGCTGTTATTAAAGCAACTATAACAATAATTGCTATCATTTTCTTTTTATTTAAATTTACCTTCTTTTCCATATCATAATACCTCTTTTAATATAAATAAATTATAACAATTAATATAAAATATATCAAGATATTATTCAATCTTTTACATATATCTTCAATTTATCTTGATTTTTAAAATATATTAATATATAATTATTTCCGAAAAAAGGTGATAATATGTTACAAAAAGTTGTTGGAAAAATGAGAAAAGCAATAGAAGATTATAACATGATTGAAGATGGTGACAAAATTGCAGTTGGACTTTCAGGTGGAAAAGATAGTATAACTTTACTTAATGCTTTAAATAATTTAAGAAGGTATTATAGTAAACATTTTGACATTATTGCTATAACAATTCACCCCGGTGGTGAAAATTTTAACACAGATAATTTAAAAAAGATGTGTGATGAACTTGGTATTGAGTATATTGTATATATGTCAAATATATTTGAAGTTGTTTTTGATATTAGAAAAGAAAAAAGCCCATGTTCATTATGTGCAAACCTTAGACGTGGAATGTTAAATAGCCTTGCTATAGAACATGGTTGTAATAAAATTGCTTTAGGACATCACATGGATGATGTAATAGAAACTGCAATAATGAATTTATTTTTAAACGGAAATTTTAATACATTCGCACCTGTTACATATCTTAGTCGTAGTGATGTAAAAACAATCAGACCTCTAATATATGTTTCAGAAAAAGAGCTTCGTGCTACTGCAAGAGAAAATAACTATCCTGTTATGCAAAAATGCTGTCCTAAAGATGGCTTTACTAAAAGAGAATATGTTAAAAATTTAATTGCTGATACTCAAAAAGAGATGCATGATATAAAGAAAAATATATTTGGTGCAATAAAAAGATCCAATATTAAGGGATGGAATAAAGAAATTTAATAAAAATCAAAAAAGTACTTGACATAATATATTTTGTATGCTATAATATGGATGTAGGCAGAAACAAATATATTCAAAATTTTGAATATTAAATTAACTTTATTTTAAAGGAGTGTTATAATATATGATTGTATCAAGTTTATCAAATACAATTTGATCAGGTTTCAACGTTTTTTGTTAAGGAGTACACAACAATAAAAATCTATTCAACCGGTTCAAAGGAGGGCTATAATATATGATTGTATCAAGATTTTCAAATACAATTTGATCATTTTTCGGCGTTTTTTGTTAAGGAGTACCTAACTATGACCTATTCAACCGGCTTTACTTAGCATATAAAACTCTGCTTTGTAATCTAACTAATCATTAATTAACTCTATTTCAAAGGAGGGCTATAATATATGATTGTATCAAGATTTTCAAATACAATTTGATCATTTTTCGGCGTTTTTTGTTAAGGAGTACCTAACTATGACCTATTCAACCGGCTTTACTTAGACCAATCCATATCTTTAAATATTTAATAAGTAGAGGTAAAAATTACTATTAAATATTATTCAGATTTAATTAAAGACCAAAAAAGTCACGTGTAAAAACACGTGGCTTTTTATTTTGCATATAATTATTTATCATCAAAAAATTTATTTGCACCGTTTCTCTTCTTTGGAGATTCATCATCTAAATTTTCGTTTGCTTTTCTTTTCTTTTTATTTTGTTTGAACTCTTTATCTAGTCTCATTCTCTTATTTCTTTTAACACCATCATTTAAAATATTGTCTTTAGTTTCTTTATTGCCTTTTGTATCTTTTTTACTATTTTGATTTTTATACAAATATACAATTTCAATAAATTGAACTAGAATTACAATATACATAAGACATACTAGCCAGTTATTTTTAATCTTCTTAAACAGTTTATTAAAAAAATTATTATCATTATCTGTATCTTGTAAAGCATTTATTTCTTCAATATTATTCTCTTCGACTATATTTGAATCCTTTTTTACAGTTATAACATATTCTTTAGTAGTTGTTCCATCTTCAGATGTAACCTTAACAATAATCTTGTTATCCCCTTCTGATAGTTTATCGTTACCTGTAATATCAATCTTTACATTTTCATTTTCACCAAATGCAAGTATTTTTAAAGTTTCTACACTTTTTCCAACTGTTCCACAATCATATTCAAAAACTTCTTTGGAAAACTCTGGAGATAATATTGCATTCTCAACAATCAAATTTTGTAAATATGAATTTGATTTATTTGCATCCCCTGTCTTAGTTACTGTTATAGTATATACTTTCTTAGTTCCATCTTGTGCTGTTACAGTGATATATACTTTATTGTCACCATTTTTTAAACCTGTATTACCTGATATAGCTACTTTCGATTTTGAATCTTCTGCTACAGCTGTAACCTTTAAATCATTTACATTTTCTCCAACTGTAACTGCATAACTTGTTTTATTTTTATTAAAGTTAGGAGTTAATCCTTCTTGATTTATTTGTAACTTTGATAAATATGCATTGCTGCTTTTGGTAGAAGTTGTACTAGATGAAGTACTTTTTGTAGCTGTTTTTGTAGCAGAATTTGAATTAGTATTAGTATTATTACTTGGAGTTGTAGGAGTAGGAGTAGGTGCTGGTGTTGGTGTTGGTCGTACAATTTGAATACTTTTACTTCCACGAATAACTCCTAAATCATTTCCATTAGCATCAGAAGTTCCTGCCTCACTTACAGCTGTGATAGTAGTTGTTCCACTGCTTCCTACTGTAACTGGAACTGTAACAGTATTATTCTCTACCCATATACTTTTATTTCCAGAACCATTTGACACTGTAACATTTACTCTACCAGTAAAACTACCCCCAACTGAAACATTAACCGTATTGCCAGGTGAAGCACTTGAAGCACCCGAAACGGCAATAGAACTTGCATAAATATTACCCATTAAAAATATGCATAAACTAATAAAACAAGATAAACTTATTTTAATAAAATTTTTCTTCATAATCAATCCTCTCTTTATTATTGTGAAATATCACCTGTACCCATTATATAATTTTTGATTTTAACGTAATCTGTTGCATAAATTTTTCCATCATGATTTACATCAGCTGCTTCAAGACAAGCACCTTTTATTTTTTCAATATCCATTATATGGTTCTTTATTTTAACATAATCTGTTGCATAAATTTTTCCATCACCATTCACATCACCATAAATTATAACTGTGAAAGTTTGTATTTCTTCTCTTGAATCCTTTGATACCAAACTAATTGTAGTACCTGTGCCAATTAAATCATCATCTGATATTTCTTTTCCATTTATGTTTTTAATTACCACATCAAATTTATCTTTATTGTATTCAATCTTATCAAAAATACTTGAAGTTTTCGTATTAGGTTCTATTTTACTTACATATCCATTATCTTCATTTACTTTTAAAGTTTCATCAAAAGTTATAAAATCTGAATCTGAAATATTTATAACATTAATTTCTGCTTTTACAGATTTGTTTTGATCCTTAGTTGTGAATGTTACATTTGTTTTTCCTTCATTTACACCTACTATAACATTATTTTCTATTTTAACAATATTTTCATCATCACTTGATATAGTATATTCTTTGTTAGTTGCATATTCAGGTTTTATAACTGGATTTATTGTAAGTTTCTTTCCCTTAATTACAGTATAACTATTTTTTTGTAATTCTATGCTTTCAACTCTAGCTGTAACAGTTATTTTACATGATGCAGAAATTCCTGTATCTTTGGATTTTACTGTTATATTAGCTGTACCTGTTTTTTTAGCTATAACTTTACCATTATCAACACTTACAACATCCGAATTACTGCTAATCCATTCAACTTCTTTATTTGTTGCGTCATCAGGACCTATAGTATAATTTAAAGTACTTTCATCACCAACATTTAAGTTAACTGCACTTTCTGATATCGATATTTCCGTTACTTTCTTAACTACTTTTACATTACAAGTTGCAGAAACTCCTGTATCCTTTGATTTTACAGTAATCTTTGCTTCACCTTTATTTTTAGCTACAATCTTACCATTTTCAACAGTAGCAACATCTGAATTATTACTAGACCATTCTACTTCTTTATTTGTTGCATTATTTGGTGTTATTGTTGATGTTAAGGTATACGTATCTCCTATTTTTAATTCTAAATTATTTTTATCAAGACTAATTCCCGTTACTTTAACATCTTTTGGAACTTCTTTAGTATAATCTCTAAATACATACCCCTCTATTCCATTGTCTAATCTTACCTTATCCCATTGTGTATTTACACTTTTAGCAATCCTAGTCATTTCATTTCCTTCATCTAGTTTTGCTACAATAGAATAATCTGTTCCTGGACCTGAACGAATATACAATTTGTATGGCGCTACATCGTATGCACATATTCTCGTATTATCATCTATATATGTTATCTCAGATTCACCTGGGTATGGCGTAGGATATTCAGGCATATTTTCAAATACTGGGACATGAAATTCAAGTGAACTATCTAACATTCCCATTTTTTGATATGCATTATATGTACTGTATGATTCATTAGTTGGAGCAATAATATTTGCCATATACTGGTATGCATATAGCGCAACAGCATTTCCATACGGATTATTTACATCAAATTTTTGAAAATACGTTGTATCTTGTCCCCATTTAATCCAACTATTTCTTAATATATCTGTTCCACCATTTATTGCTGATACTGGATCTTTCCATCCTTTTCCTGCTGCATATGTTAAGCCATTAGTTATTGCATTTGGTGGTGTAGCCCCTATATTAAAATAGTTATATGGAACAACTCCATTTACAACTGTAGAGCCATTAATAGATCTATTTGAAGTTATAGCTCCACTTGTTTCCTGTTTTATTCTTGATGCAATATGTATAGCACTTACATTATATTTTTTGGCTGCTTGAAGTATAATATTTGAATAGGTTTGTCCCATATTTACCATAGATCCTAATCTTTGATATTCTGATCTATTGTACATTGATGTTCCATATAAAACTTTCTCGATAGAATTAATACTATCCATAGATGAACTATAACTTAAAGTTTGAAACTGGAATACTTCCTTCTCATTTAAATGCCCTCTAGGATCCAACATATATTTAACTGCTTCCTTAGAAGCTATTACAAAATTTCCATCTTTATAATAATTTTGTCCATCTTTTTTCCATACAGCATCATAGCTATCAGGAACTAAACTTATTCCCTCATTTACGTCATAACTTTCATGTGTTACTGCTTGGTTCCAATCAAGCCCTGTATATACAGCTTTAAAAACCCAATTTGGATGTGCACTTTTTAATGCATCAATATATGGTTTATAACTATTTGGAAAATTATCACTCATATATGATTTTGGAAGATTTGTTTTAATACTAGCTTGTACATTATTTATTCCTGAAAATCCAGTTAATAATGTTGAAAAACTAATCATACCGGCAGCGAACATTCCCAAAGCTTTTTTTCTTATATTATTTTCATACATCATGTTTTTTACTTTTTTGTACCATTTTTGATACAATTCCCCCTTATACTGCAAATTATAACATAAATACAAACTTTGTAAAAGTATTTTTATAAAAAAAGAAAAAATTTACAAAAATGCAGATACAAAATGTATCTGCATACAATATATTATTTTTGCCATTTTAACATTGGATATCCGTTATTTTTCCCTGAATTATCCTTTACATATTCACTTCCAAGCATATTTAAAAAATTATCTGATTTCATAAATTCTTCTGTAAGTATTGTTCCATCATCCAAAGTTTCATTTAAATAATATGAATTTTCAACTTCTCCTGTATTATCATAAAACAGCTCACAACCTTGATATTTCTTTTTTAAGTAACATTTACCAATATTATATGAATTTGATATTTTTCCAATAAAGATATTCCCTTTTTTTTCATATGTTTTTTAACCTCTCTTATAATATTATATATATTATATATAAATTAAGAAAAATAAACAAGACATTTATATAATTTGTTTGACATATAAATAACACAGTAGTATAATAGTTGCCAAATAATGTTACAATATAAATTAAATTTAATTTATTAAAGATTTAACAAACATAATGTTTTTAATAATATGTATTTTACATCCATAATATTTGACTTTTTTTTGTTAATATATTAAAATAATTTTAAATTTAATTTTACTTTTAAGGAGGTTAGATTTTAGTAACATTAAATAGCGCATGGACATACCTTTCGTATGTGACGAGGATGATAGTTATCGAATATTCAGCGGATACTATCACGGTGATTTAGCATCGATATATATAGTACAAAAAGTAAAATCTTTAATTACTACAAAAACTATATAATCTAAATATTTTATAGAACATTGAAAATAATATATTATGGAGGTAATTATATGTGTGGAATAATTGGATATAACGGTTCTGCAAAAAATGCAAAGGAGGCAATTATTGCAGGACTTAAAAACTTAGAATATAGAGGTTATGATTCAGCAGGCATTGCACTTGTTGAAAACAAAAAAGTGGATTTGTATAAATCTCAAGGTAAAATCTCAAAACTTGAAGATTCCTTAAAGGATATTAATACCAATTCAAATATTGGAATTGGTCATACAAGGTGGGCAACTCATGGTATTCCAAATGAAATTAATGCTCATCCTCATAAAGTGGGAAAAGTTACTTTAGTTCATAATGGAATTATTGAAAATTATGCCATTTTAAAAAATGAACTGATTTCAAAAGGAGTAACTTTTAAAACTCAGACAGATAGTGAAGTTGCTTGTGCATATATTAACTATATGTATGAAAAAGAACTTGAAAATAATTCAGAAACTCCAGAACTTACAGCTATCATTAAAGCATGTAAAGATTTTAGAGGTTCATATGCCTTTGGGGTTATTTTCGATAATGATACAAGTTCAATTTATGCTACAAGAAAAGACAGCCCTTTAATAATTGGAGTAGGAGAAAACGAAAACTTTATTGCCTCAGATGTATCAGCAATTCTTGATTATACAAAAGAGTATATCTTACTTGAAGAGGGAGAATTTGCAAAAATTACTAACACTTCTATAGATATATTTGATAGTAATCTTAAAAAAATAACTAAAGGGATCAATACTGCAACATGGAGTGCAAATAAATACAAAAAAAATGGTTATGACCACTTTATGTTAAAGGAAATTAATGAGCAACCCAAAGTTTTATCAGATATATTTAAAAGATATATGAAAGATGATACTTTAGGAATAAGTTTAAACTTTGGAGACTACGATAAAATACATATTGTAGCATGTGGTAGTGCAATGCACGCAGGTTTAGTTGGAAAGTATTTATTTGAAAACTATGCTGATGTTGATGTAACTGTAGAAATTGCATCAGAATATAGGTACAAGAATATGAGAATAACTCCAAAAACTTTAGTTATTTTAATTTCACAATCAGGTGAAACTGCAGATACTCTTGCAGCCTTAAGAATTGCAAAGCAAAAAAGCGCTACAACACTTTCTATTGTAAATGCTGTTGGTTCCACAATTGCAAGAGAAGCTGATATTAATATATACACATATGCAGGTCCAGAAATTGCTGTTGCAACTACAAAAGGTTATACTTCACAGGTTGCAATTTTATCTCTTCTTTGTATAAATGCAATGAAGCAAAAAAATATCTTAGATTCTAGCTTTTTCTCAAAAATTTGTGATGAATTTAGTAACATTTCAAATTTGATTACAGAAGTTATTAATCAAAATGATAAATACAAAGAAATTGCTAAATGCCTTTACAAAAGAAATGATATATTCTTCATAGGAAGAGGTATTGATTACTCTTTATGTATGGAGGGTTCTCTTAAATTAAAAGAAATTTCATACATTCATAGTGAAGCTTACGGCGCTGGTGAATTAAAACATGGTACTATCTCTCTTATTGAAGATGGAACACCTGTAATTGCAATTGCAACAAATGATACTCTTTATGAAAAAACAGTAAGTAATATTAAAGAGACAAAAGCTAGAGGTTCTTTTTCAATATTTATCACAACATCAGATGAATGTTCAAAGGACTTTGCTGATATCACTTTAAAGTTACATAAACTTTCAGAATTTGTTGAGCCATTACTTATTGTTACAGCACTTCAGTTAATTGCTTATGAAACAGCAAAACTTAAAGGTTGTGACATTGATAAACCAAAGAACTTAGCAAAATCTGTAACTGTTGAATAATCTAATTTTAATACTACTACAAAATCCAGGAGAAAAATTCTCCTGGATTATTTTATATCCTCAATTAAGTAACTATTTCCTTTTCTTTGTATTTTGTATACACCTTGCTTCATTTTATCTTTGCTAATTTCTCCTGATGAAATTTTACTATTTAAAAATTCATTTTGAGTATTCTCATCATCCATTTTTTCATCGTTTATAACTAAAGCTTTGTTCTTTTTAGTGTCATCATAGTATATTGTATGAGTTGAATTAGTATTTTCTTCCATAGTTTCAACAGTATTACAGTTAACATATAATCTATATGTATAAACTGTTATATTATCTCCTGTCTCTTCTATTTTATATGGTATATCTTTTATATAATTAAATTCTACAAAACCAGTTGGAAGTATAATATAATTTCCTTCTTTACTGTCATAAGATCCAGATAAAAATACTTCTTGATGTTTTAAATTTGATGTATTAGTAAATAATTTCTTTGCAACACTTTCTAAATCATCTTTTGTAACATAATCTCCCACATATTCTTCAGATTTTCTTCTTAATGATAAATACTCATCATCTGTAACAATTTTTGCAAAAGTAAACATTATTTTTGCTCTATCATCTAGTCCACTAGCTTCTACTTCTTTAAAAAAGCTATCTGAATATATATTAGGAATATATATTAAATCTTGTATGATATTTCCTATTTTACTACTTAATACCACATTTTCAGTCTGGCTATTTTCTACATTTTCTTTGGCGTTTTGTTCACTATCATTTTTACCTTGCTCTATATTATTTTCAATTTTTTCATCTTTTTTACTAGAATTTTGATTTAAAATAATCACCGCAAGAAAAAATATAACAGCCGCAGCGACTATAACTGAAATTACTATACCAACCTTTTTATTCATAAATATCCCCCTAAATTTAAATTCCACCTATCATAGCATCAGAATATACATCTGCAAAAAGTCTAATTTGTGATATATCCTTAAGTTCAAAACTAAATACCTTTTTTATATCAGCCTTCATTATATATTCTATTGCAATAAGAGTAGCTTTATTAATTTTTATATATCTTCTTTTATCCTTATTATTTATACAATTATTACATAAGAAATTATTTCCTACATAATCATAATATATTTCATCAATACTATTTAATGCTTGTCCACATAAATAACATTTTTCTATACGTGGCATAAAACCTAAAAGGCAAAATAATTTTATTTTAAATATAGCTATAACTAAATCTATATCTTTAATATTTTTTCCTAAGATATACATTGTATTTAAAAAAAGTTTTAATATATATGAAGTATCTTCATTTTCATCTGTTACTTTTATTAAAAGCCTTGTAAGTTCGAATGAAATTTCAAGTCTATCCAAATCTATTCTTATGTTATAAAAAGTGTCAATTACATTTGCAGAATTAATATAATAAAAATTCCTTGATTTATACAAAACAAATTCGTTATACACTAGATATTGTGCATTTGCAAGAATTGGACTATTTGTTTTTTTTGCTCCTTTTGCAATACACGAAACCTTTCCTAATGTGTCTGTAAGTATCGTTATTATTTTATCATTATCTTTATATTGTACCTCTTTAATTACTATCCCTTTTACCTTTATCAAGTTCATCTAAAATAATCCCTTCATCATTTATTAACCCAATATTTTGATTGTTAATTTCACATATTTTTTTATATTCAATATAACTTTCTAAATTTCCTGTTTTACAAAAATTCTCCCATGCCAAATCTTCATACATAAAATCACCTTCTACTCATATTTTATGTAATTATTAACTTCATATACTAAAAATTATATACTTATTTGTCTAATTTTGTAACTATATTTTTGATTTCAAATCTCCTAAAAAATTATCATTTTCTTGCCAATTTTCTCTTACCTTAACCCAAATTTTAAGATTAATTTTAGCATCAAGATTATTTTCTAAATCTTTTTTTGCCTCTCTTGTTATCTTCTTTAACATAGTTCCATCTTTTCCAATTACAATTCCTTTATGAGATTTCTTTTTACAAATTAAATTTACATCAATATTATATACATACTTTCCATCTTCTCTCATATTTTCTTTAAAATTTTCAACCTCAACCTTAATTCCATGAGGAACTTCTTCATCTAAATTATTTAAAGCCTTTTCCCTAATTGTTTCTTCAACAATTTCTCTTTCTGTAATATCTGTAATTTCATCTTCCGGATAAATAATATCTCCTGGCTTTAAATATTTTTCTATACATGAAATTAAAATATCAAGTCCATCATTTTTATATACAGAAATAGGAATAATATCACAAAAACTTGCTCCTATACTGGCAAAAAATTTATTGTATTCATCCATTATACTAAGAAGTCTTGCTTTATCAACTTTATCTATTTTATTTATACAAAGAATTACTTTTGTATTTAAACTTCCTATATTTTTCATTATATTTTCATTTGCAAAATCTATTTTAGGCCTTGTTGCATCAACTAAATATACAATAACATCAACATTATTTATAGCTGTATTTACACTTTGCATCATATATTTTCCCATTTTGTGCTTAGGTGTATGTACTCCAGGAGTATCAATAAATACAATTTGTGACGTTTTACTTGTAACTATTCCTTTTATATTAAATCTTGTAGTTTGAGGTTTTGGTGTTGTAATTGCTACCTTAAACCCAACTAGTTTATTTACAAGTGTAGACTTTCCTGCATTAGGTTTTCCAACTACACTAACATATCCACTTTTAAACATTTTTCCCTCCAAATTATCAACATTATATCATTTAAAACTATTATTGTAAATACATTCAAGAAATTTAAAAATATGTTTGAAAATAATATACACAAGTATTATTATTTCAAAATCACAAAAAATTTTAGAAAATATTGATACTCTTAAATTTTTATATTAAAATATCCAAAAATGTATATTGGTACTAAAAATGCATATAATCATTACGAAAAAGTTACGCAAGCGGAAAAAATTCGTGATGAAAAAACCTGAAAAAATTGCACAAGAACAAAAATCATTATTAAATGTAAATGACTTTTAAAAAAATAATAATTGTAGGAGATAATATAAAAAAATTTCGTTATGAAAATGGAATAATAATAATGAGTATATATGATTTTCTGTTAGATCCTAATAGTTTAAATTACTAAGAAAAAATATATAAAAAATATAAATACAAAATATATAAAAAATAATGTTTGATAATAAATTTTCAAAAAATGTGAAAGTATTTGCAATGTAAAAAAATTGCAAATGCTTTTTATTTTGTAAAAGATATACAAAAACTTTATAAAAATTATTAATTTAGCAAGGTGTACAAAAATGATGCAGAAAATTCTGCATCATTTAATTTAAAATATAAATTGTATTATTTTTAACCTTAACATATCTTTTGATAATGCGGGTTCTTCATTAAGATTAATTTTTCCCAAATTATTATAAGTCATAAAAAGACTTAAATCCCTTATGAATTCATTTACAGCATCAACATATGTCATTCCATTATACAATGATAAAATATCATTAGTATTAAATTCTACTTCATAATATGCATTACCAGTCTGGTTTACTTTAGTTAATACATGTGTATGAGTTTGCAAAAGATCAGGCCATAGCCTTTCACTTAAGTACTGAAAAGTAGATACATTTATACCATAACTTCCTATATAACAATTTAGAGCTATTTTAGTTGAAGTATCATCCAACAAAAAAATATCCACCTTAACATTTGGCATATATTTTTCAAGGTTATATTTTAATAACTCATTATTGTTTTTAAACCGATTTAAATTTGTAAAATCTTTCCATTCTGATATAAAACTTTCAACATCAAAGTTTGTATTATACTTTATACCTAAGTTATATAGTAGTGATTCAATTTTCAATATTTTATTCAAGCTACTTATATTTGGATACATTAAACCTATTTGCATAGTACAAAAATTGAAATCATTCATATTAATCCTTCTTTCATTTTTTATTTAAAAAATAATGACTACTTTTTTTTAATTATATCATTTTAAACCAATATGTCAAATAAAAAATAACATTTATATTTATATTGCATAAAATATTATATATAATGGAGTGATTAATATGAATAATTTTTGTTACACATTATCAGTAAGACAAAGAAAATGTCAAAATGGAATATCAAATATAACAGATAATGTATATACCAATATATCAAATAATAGTGTTGTTCAACTTGGATTTGGATATACTTTGACATTTATTTCAAGTAACTCAAGTACTGCTACAATACAATTATCAAATCCTGATGTTATTCCAAATATTTTATTTAATATTCCAAATGGAAGTTACAAAATATTTGATTTACCAGTAGATTCTGGTACAGTTAGAATATATGTAGGAGTAATTGCTATAGATTGTAGCAATACTATTGCATGCTGTAATATTATTTAAAGGAGACCAACTATGAATGATTTTAATGTTAGTTTAAAAATTGAAGATTGTACTTATTCATGTAATTGTAAAAACTGTAATTCAAGTACAGATACTATTACAAATGTTTCTCAAACAATTTCACTTCAAGGGAACTATATTTTAAATGTAATAGCAGTAAATAATAATTTTGCAACTATACTTATTCAAAATGGATTCCAAGTTATAATAAGAAATGTCAGAAATTTTCCAATGCAAATATGCATTCCTACAAAAGGTTGCACACATATTGTAACTCTTACAGCAACTATAAATTAGAGGAAAATGTCAGATATTACATCAAATAGTTCATGTTGTAATAGTGTAGGTTACAATTTAGTAATTTTTTCATCACTTCTTTCAATTTTAATTGCTAAAGATTTATCCATTGAAGATCAAAATTTACTCTCATCACTCCTCCAGAGTATTGGTGAAAATCTATCTATAATTGCTACAGTACAATCTAATTGCGAGTCAAAAAATAACTCTAAATAAATAGAGTTATTTTTATATTTATATTATTTAAAAGCATTTGCTTCTCTTAAAGCTTCTTTTTCTTTCAAAGAGGCTCTTTTGTCATATAATTTTTTACCTTTGCATAAAGCAAGTTCAACTTTAACTAGCCTTCCTTTTAAATAGATCTTAGACGGAATTAAAGTGTATCCTCCCTTTTTTATATAATTTTGCAACTTTAATATTTCTAGTTTGTGTAATAATAATTTCCTATCTCGCAAAGGATTAACATTATTTATATTTCCCTTTTCATAAGGACTAATATGTATTCCTTTTACAATAACCTCATTATTATTAATAATTGCAAAACTATCTTTTAAATTACAAAGGCTATCTCTTATGGATTTTACTTCAGTTCCTTTAAGTTCTATTCCTGCTTCAAATGTTTCTACTATGTCATATTTATAATTTATTTGTCTATTATTTATAACTAAACCTTTATTATCCTTCAAAATATCACTTCCATTCTATATATTACATTTCTAATTCCATAAATAGCTTCTTAAGTTTCAAAAGATCCAAATCTAAATTTTCGTTATATACTCTTATACCGCTATTAACAGCTTTATCAATTAATGCAGGACTATTAACATTTGGTGTTTTAAGAATACTTCTTAATTTTACTAAATTTATATCTTCAAAGGAAAAACTTATATTATTAAGTTTTTCCTTCAAAAACTTTTCTTTTAATTCGATATTTTCAATATTACATCCAACTTCATAGCAAAATTTTACACTAAATTTAACCGTTGAATATATACTCACTTTTTCTTTTATTTTATTTATAAAACAAGATAATTTTTCTAAATCATGATAAGTTTCATCTATACATCCAATATTTACTTTTAAATGTATCTTTTTTGCTCCATTTTTAATTGCAAGTTCAATGCTTTCCATTATATAATCTAGTTCTTTTCTTTTTATACTTTTAGAGAAAATTTCAAAATTTATATTTGATGAAATCATACCTGTATAAGTATAAATCTCTAAAGTATCCTGACTAAACAATAAATTTTGTATAGTTATTTTTAAAAATGGATAACTTTTTTTCAAATTTTTAATCAGCATTAACATATTTGTATAATCATTTGTAACATCAATAAAATTTAAATTAGTAATTCCTGTATTTTTTATCAATTTTATAATGTCCTGATATAACTTTAATATATTTGAATTATATTTTATATTAAGCCTTTGATTTATACTCGAAATATTTGAAACCGGAATCATAGGAAAAATTTTTTCATCTTGTATTTTACGTTGTGATTTATTTTCAATTTCTATTTTTTTGTTACTATCAATGCATGGAACAACAACATTTTCTATACTATTTATACTATATAAATAATCACTTATGGATAATTTCTGACTTTTATATACACCATATCTAAATAATATATCATTATATATAACACTTTTATTTCCATATACAAAAATATCAAAAATATTATCTAAATTACAATGTTTAAATTCAAAATTATCTATCATTCCTATTATTATTGGTCCTTTACTATCTTTATTATTAATTTTCGAAAGTTTTAACATACAAGCCACATTTATATATTCAATTTCATCGTGTAAAACAAATATAGCAAAATCGAAACAATTCATTTCTTTTTTCGTTTCAAGCGAAAAAAGATTTTGATTATTATTTATTAATAACTTTTCAATATCTAAATCTGGCATAAAAAATCTTTCTGCATATATACCCTTTTTGCTATTTAATAGGCTATATAAATACATCGTAGTATAATTATTCATTCCTATATCATACAGATTAGGGTAGCATAATGCCACCCTTATTTGTATTTCAGACTCATTTTTTATTACCTCTCCATACTCTCCTCCAGTATATCTTAAAGGTTCTTTTATTTTAGTCAAATCATTTTTTGTTATGTTTAACATTTACAACCCCTTAGCTTAAATTAAATTTATTATATTCCATATTAACGCTTACATTAGAATTAACAAGTTTTAAAAGTCTATTAGAAAGTTCTTTTGTTAACATCTCTGTTTGCATTAATGATTTTGTATCATATTTTTCTAGCAATTTATCCATGTCATTTGGTAATGTTATATATATGTATTTAACATCCTTTGATGTAGTAGAATCTGCATACTCAGGAAGTTTTGAAAGTTTATACGTAGTATCTCTTAATATATAATTTAGATTATCAAGATAAAACTTATTCTCCTTAACTTCAAAGTCTTTATATAATCTTAAAACATCTTGAAGTAGAGAGTTCTTTTCATCAGATGATATTTCACGTATCTCGTTATTTTCTTCTGCATTATCTAAGCTATAATATTTTATTTTTTCAGTTAAAGAGTTTAATAGATTTTGTTCATAATCAATTATATATTTAGAAGTTACTGTATAATTTGTAACATCAACAGATGTATCTGATGATACCTCTTCTCCATTTTCATTTTCCACGCTTACAATTGAAGATGTTGTACTTCCTAAGACATATTCATCTAATGCTTTCTTTTTTTCATTTAATATATTACTTGTATTGTTAAGTAATGTATTTATATCGTAATTTTGTACAACTTTTTCTTTTTCTAAGTTTACTTCCTTTAAAAAGTTTAAGCCTTCTAATTCTAAACTAACAGATTTTGTTTCCAAATCATCTAATTCTTCTTTACTTAAAAGGACATTATTAACAGCAATTTTGTAATCATAAACTCTATCATTTATATCATAATATTTAGTTACTATAGACTTAGAATTTTCATCATTATTTATTAAACTAATAGTAAGTATATCATCATCTTTTGAAATAAGATTTGATGATATATTATTTAATTTTTCTTTTAATGAATCAATTTTATCCAGCTTTTCCTTTGGAATGTATCCTTCAAAAATGTTATTTATTCTTTTATCCAATAATTCATCTGTATTTTCTACCTGACTTATGTACTGAATAAGTTTTGTAATAGCTATCTTAGCATCGGACTCTGAAATGCCATCATCTAGTTTTACATCTTTTGTAGATACAACAATATTTCCTATTTTAATATCAGGAAGTTTTATACTCATGTTATTTACTACATCTTTTATCGAATATCCTTTTGCAACGTCAACAGTTGATACATCATTTTTTATTTTTAGTTTTTGATCAACCATAGAACTAAGTCCAAAAAAAGGCGTATCTATATTGAGTCTAATTGCTGGATATTTTTCATATTCTTCTGTGCTATCTAATTTATTAAGAGTATTATCAATATCCCTTAAATCAGTTTTTATTTCATTTACACATTCATTTATTACTTCAAGAAGTTCTTGATTATTTTTATTTTCACTTTGTACTGTATTATTTTCTTCACTTGCAAAACAAATTCCAAATGAAATTACAAAAGCAAATGTAAGAAAAATTATCTTCAAAGAAAAGGTTTTTCTATACATAATATATTCCCCTTTATTTTTTCTTTATTATATCATTTCTTTATATTACTGTAAAGAAATAAGGAGAAGTTTTTTTAAAATCTCCTCCTTATTTCATAAATTTATCACAATATATATTTTTTACATTTAAATATTTAGACATTTCTGACATTATATTATCTGCCTTTTTCTTAATATTAGTATTTGATTCTAAATATTCGGGCTTTTTTTGTAGCATCATAAGTTCTGCAAAAGTTTCAGCTCTATCTTCCTTTTCACTTGTCTTTGCATATTTAGTTACAAAATACCAATTATCTGTATTACTATCTTTTAGATATACATAATTATTATCTAATTTTAATACATCTGATTGATATTTAAATATACTAGGATTTAAATTTGTCCACTGCTCAAATACATATTTATTTTTATCAGCCATATAATATTCAAAAACATGAAACAATTCATGATGAACTGCCCTTTCAAATTTATCTGTATTACTTACATATAATTTTATTTCTTTTAAGTTGTTTTTTGATGCTAAGGCTAAATTGTTATTAGTAAAGCTATCTAATAAAATAACATCCATTTTATACTCTTTGTTTTTAAAAACATCAAACATACCTCTTGGATATTTTTCAAGTGTGTGAAATAAAACCTTTACATTATTATTTACTATATTTAAATCAGTTTCAACTGTTGCATCAACTTTATTTGCATAATTAATTGTATCTTCTCCATATAATACATTTATACCATATAACTCATTTAAAGAAGAAATGTATGAGTCTATTTCCATTTTTTTACTTGCAATATATTCTTTACTATCAGTATCAACTAGACTCAAACTTTCACTATTAATATCTGGAGCCTCCAGCTTTTTTATAAAAAGAATAGTAATTAATATTAATATCAAAAAAAGTATTACAACACTAATTAGCGAAGCCTTTTTCTTATGTACCTCTTCCTCCATCTTTTCCTCCAAAAAATTAATCTATATATTCTACATTAAAAGAATCTATAATATAGCTTTGAAGATTGCCTATTTTTTCTAAATTTTCTGTTAAAATATTAGTTAACAAATTTCTAGAATTATCACTTTTATCTATTAACAAAATCTCTATATCATATATTTTTTTGTATTTATTAAAGTTCTTTATTTTTTCTACATATTTATCTACATCATTAGAAAATTCATTAATAGCCTGATCATTTATCATTTCCACTTCTCGGCTTAATATGACTTTTAATTTTCCATTTTCAAGATACCCTATTTTATATTCTAAATTAAAATTTTCACTACCAATATAATTTTTTAATTCTTCATATATTTTTATATTATTTTGGCTTGTTAATTTAAATTTATACTCATCAAAAACAGCGTATTTATTATTTTTTATAACAATAAAATTTGAATTTATATTTGATGTTATATTTCTCATCGTGAATGTATAGCTTTTAGTTTTGTAAAAAGTATACTTACATCCCATTTCTCTAAATTTTTCATCTTTATACTCTTCATTTAAATAATCATATAAACTACTTCTAGCTTTAAAGTATGATATATAATTTCCGTTTGTAAAAATATGAAGTAATATAGCAAAAATAAATATAACAAATGTCATAAGATATGTTGATAAAACACCCTTATTTTTTAATTTTTTCCTTTTAGTATAAAATTTTTTAGATCTTAAAAAATACTCACCACAAAGTTCTCCCATTGCTATATTTAGTCCGTCGCATAAACTAAAAAATATGTTTTCTTTTATACTTATATTATTTGTTACACGTATAATGCATATAGCTGTAATAATTCCAAAGATAGTTGTCATTACAGGTCTATCAAATATAATTCTACCAACAAATCCAAGTATAAATAAAATTGGTAACATTTTTATATATATAGGTCCCGAATTACAAGCAAAAATACCAACGATTATAGCTAAAATATATATAATAGCTTCAATATATTTAATAATATTTTTACTAAAAATCTTTTTCTTAGTCATATCTTACCACCCAAAACTTTACGTTAAAATAATTATATACTATTAAAAGAAAATATTCAATAACAAAATAATTTTCTCCATTTCATAAATGTAATATATTTCATATTTTAGAAAAGAATAAAGTGATACAGTTTTATATTTACTGTACCACTTTAAGCAATAAAAATTTTACACTAATTTTAATATTATCCTCTTATATCCATATCTTTTATATAGAAATAAACATATTTTTTATTTCCTCAAAAAAATAATCAATAGGAGTTTTACATTTTATATTTTCTTCCAAAATTATCTCTTTTTTATAAATTTCTTCATCACCAATATATGCATATATTGTACCTATTTTTTGTCCAGCATTCATAGGAGGTGTAATACTCTGCATAACATCTTGCTTAATATATATTCGTTCATATTCCTCATCCGTTATAGGTATTTCTTTACTATCTGATATTTTTTTCTCATATGATTTTATATTTCCCTTTATAACCGGAATATTAATATAAAAATTAAGATAATCTGATATATCTCTTATTTTATATCTATTAAAACTCTCTTCCAGAAGTTCTCTTGCATCATTAAACCTTATTTTTGTCGTTTCTGCCCCAAGCACAACCGCAATATACCTTTCATTATCTTTTGTTGCAGAAGCTATCAAACAACGATTAGCACCATTGGTAAAACCAGTTTTCACTCCATCAGCAAATTCATAAGACCTAAGTAGAGCATTTGTATTATTTAAATTTTTAGAAAAAGATCCAAAATTTACAGTCTTACTTTTAGTAGCAACTGCTTCATTTATATATTTATTATTAAGTGCATACCTTGTAATTAACGCCATATCATAGGCTGTAGAATAATGATTTTCATTATCTAATCCATGAGGATTAGCAATACTAGTGTTTATTGCTCCTATATCATGTGCTTTTTTGGTTGCCATTACTCCATAATTTTCAATACTACCACCAATATGTTCCCCAACAGTATAAGCACAATCATTTCCTGATGGAAGCAGCATTCCATAAAGTAGACTTTCTGCACTTACCTTATCTCCTTTTTTTAGTCCTACGGTCGAGCCCCCAATCCAAGCAGCATTTTTAGGCACTTCTATCATTTCATCCATCTTACAATTTTCAACCAGCATAATTGAAGTTAAAACTTTTGTAAGAGAAGCCATTGGTCTTTTTTGGCTTGCATTTTTATCATAAAGAATTCTTCCAGTTTTGTAATCTATTACAACTGCTGCAGGGCTATCTACATTTATAAACAACTTGGTAGTTGTATCTGCATACAATTTACTACTAAATATACTAAAACATAAAAATAAAGCTACTATATATCTTATTTTTGACATTTTTGCACCTCATAACATTTTATGTTATAAAGTAAAATATATGAAACTTAGAGTGATATTAACTACTAAGTACATGTTTTTTATCATTAACCTTATTTTTCACTTTTACAAATAATTTTAATCAGAAAAATACAATTTAAAGGAGCGGTAAATTTTACCACTCCTTTAAACAAAAATTACGATGAAATTAAAGAACTACTTTTTTCTTCTAAACACATCTTCAAAATAGATGATGTATACATTAGGACAACCGTGAAGCGTTACTTCTGCCATTTTTATTACATTTTCATCATACAAAAGCTCAAAATCTACTATATTTGAAAATAAAGCTTTCATTACATCTGAACATCTTTTTACATCATCCTTTTTATAAAACTCTGAGCATTGTTCTACCAAGTCAAACTGCTCTTTTGAAAGAATTTCGAACTCATTTGGGAGAACTTCTCCATCTTCAACCCTATCGTACAAAATTGAAAGTTCATCCCTTATATAAAGCAATCCATCCAAAATTTTTTTAAGCTTCACCTTATCATTATAATAAGGAATACCTTCAATATACTTAATTTTCTCATTCAATACGTCTACAAATTCTTTCTCTTTCATAACGTTCCCTCCTAGGAACTAAGAAGTTTACAACATTTAAGAAATATTTATACGGAAAAAAGATAGAACTATATTTTTTATTAATATAATTGTCTTAAATCTAAAAATAGAACCTAAGATGTTAATTAACTTCTTAAATAAATTTTATGATAATAATATTATATCATAAATCAATAAAAAAATCAATTTTATGTAATGCTTTTTTAAGCAAATCCTATTTTTCATCGATTTTATCCATATCTTCAATCATATTTTCTATAAAAACACCATAACCTTTAGTTGGATCATTTAAAAATACATGTGTAACTGCTCCGACAAGTTTTCCATTTTGAACAATTGGAGAGCCACTCATTCCTTGAATTATTCCTCCTGTTTTTTCAAGTAATTTTTCATCAGTTATCTTAATTATCATATTCTTATTTCCACTTGATGTAAGTAGAACCTTTTCTATTTCAATATTATATTCTTTTACCTCATTATCATTTAAAGTACAAAAAATACTTGCTTTGCCCTCTTTAATCTTTGACTTTGGTAAAATCTTTATGCTTTCTTTTGAAATATTGTTTGTATTATAGACTTTTCCATAAACACCTTTATCAGTATTACCAGCAATATCACCAATTGTATCATTTGTAAGGGTACCCTTAAGTTCACCAGGGGATTTAGGAAGCCCCCTTTTTACCGAATAAATTTCAGTCTTTGTTATACCACCTGTTGTAATTGGTAATATATAATTTTCTTTAGTTTCTGTAACAGCATGGCCAAGTGCTCCAAATTTTCCACTTTTTTTATCATAAAATGTTATAGTACCAACTCCTGCACTACTATCCTTCACCCACATTTCCAACTTATATGTTTCTGACACTTCATCATAATTTGGTTTAACAGTTACATTAAACTCTTTTCCCTGTCTATTTATTTTTAAATTTAAATCATTACCATTACTATCTCTTACAAATTGTATTAATTCATCATTTGACTCAATTTTAGTATTATTTACTTCAAGTATAATATCTCCTACTTCTATCCCTATATTTTCTCTATCTATCCCTACAACTAATACGCCTGTAGCCAACAGTTTAATTCCTACAGCCTCTCCACCAATTACAATATCCATATCTTTTACTTTCTCTTCGACACTTTTTTGTAAATTATATACTGCTATAAGTTTATTATAATTAGATATGCAATAAAAAAATAGCAAAAACGAAACTATAAAAAAACAAAATATAATTTTTCTTTTGCTTTTTAATATACAACCTGTATCATTTATTTTATCATATATTTTCATTTTAAATATTAACTCCTATTATACCCCCAACTATTCCTGAAAGTGCACAAATTCCTAAATATATACCTAGAGCACTTGATATAAAGAATCCTGAAAAAGCAATAACATTTGTAAAGTATATAATCAAGAAATAAATAATTCCAAAAATAAGGCCATACAAAAAACCTTTTTCTTTTAATTTCTTTAACAACATCATTGAACCTATTAAAACAGAAATCATCACACTTCCAAGCACAAATGAATTTAAGTGTCTATCATTTATATTAGTATACGCAAAAATAACAGATGAAATAAGTAAAAAAATCGATGCAATAATAAATGATATTACGAGGCTAATACCATATCTTTTTAATTTTTCCATTTTATATCTCTCCTTCTTTAATACATATATATTTTAATTATATTATTTTATGAACCTAGTATTAATAATATTTTTATATTTATAACTTTAAAAGTATGCATAGAAATTCAAATATTTTTCTTAAAAATTATTTACTTTTAATATAATATATGATAAAGTTAAATAAAATAAATATTGAGGAGTTCTAATTATGCAAGCTCTGGTAACAAAAAAACAAATTCGTAGTTATTTTTTAATCTATATTGAAGAAAATTTAGAAAGGATTGATAGAGGATCTATAAGCAAACTTATTTGCAAAGTAAACTTAGATGTTCAAGCTAGAAGCAAGTATAAATCTTTAAATGATGTTTTTAATAATATGATTACATCTTTAACAAATGTTAATAAAAATAATGTTACATTATGGGATGTAACAAATTTTTATCGTTACTATACTCAAATTAAACAACAACTATTTTGACATATTGTGTTTCCTTCTTATTTTATTTGAAATGAGAGATACCGTATTTATATGGTATCTCTTATTTTTTGTATATTTTAAATTAAATATGTACAAAATAATAAAAAATAAAATAATAGGAGTATTTATGAGTAAAAAAAATAATCAAGTTGTTTATAAAAATATTGAAATGAATTTAGAAGCTATTAAAACAAGACTATTTAGTGATTTATCTTATGACCTTGTAATACGTGAATTTAAGTTTAGATATGAAAAAAAAGATATAAAAGCATTTCTTGTTTTTTTTGATGGCATGATAAACAAAGATTTTGTAAATGAAAATATTCTATTTAAAGCAAATTCGACTTATCAAAATACAAATAGTATAAAATGTGAAAATGCATCAGATTTTTTTAAGAATTTTATTATATCAAACTATTCTTTAGAAGAGTCCTCAAGCTTTAATCAAATAATAGAAAAAATCTGTAATTCACACTGTGCTATATTTATTGATAATTACGATAAATGTTTTCTATGTGACATGATAAAATATGAACATAGAACAATTAGCAATCCAACATTTGAAAGTAGTGTTAAGGGAACTCAAGAAGCTTTTAACGAAGTTTTAAATATAAATACAGCTCTAATTAGAAAATATGTAAATGACTCTAATCTTATAATTGAAAAAATTCCAATTGGAAAACGTTCAAAAAATTCATGTGTTGTAATGTATATAAACAATTTAACTAATATGAAAATTGTAAAAAAATTAAAAAATAGAATTACAAATATTGATACAGATATTATACTTACAACAGATAATCTCTCTCAATTTATTGAAACCAATACTTTTAGTATTATTCCACAAATAATGCCAACAGAAAAACCAGATAGAGTAGCTAGCTTTTTAATGCAAGGCAGATGCGTTATACTTACAAATAATTCACCTATCGCAGGCGTTATTCCAACAACAATTATTGATTGGTTTCATTCTAGTGAAGATGGATATCTAAGAACACCATTTAATTTTATTTTAAAATTAATAAGAATTGCTGCAATTATTATTTCACTTTTCTTACCTGCGTTGTATATAGCTACTGTAACATATCATATTGATATTTTGCCTACAAACATTGCTATGATGCTTGCCGCTTCAAGAGATGCTGTACCGTTTCCATTTGTTGTAGAGGTAATTTTTATGGAGATCGCATTTGAACTTTTAAGAGAAGCTGAAACAAGAGTACCAACAAAAGTAGGTCCAATTGTAAGTATAGTAGGTGGTCTTATTTTAGGTCAAATTGCTGTTGAGGCAAACATTATTTGTTCATTTACAATGATTATAGTTGGTTTTACTGGAATATGTATGTATGCCCTTCCAAATTATTATAGCTCTTACGGACTTAGGAACATGAGATATATTTTAATAATATTATCATTTGCAAATGGATACTTAGCTCTTAGTTTTGGTGTATTTATATTTTTACTTATTCTTGCAAATTCTTACTCAATTGGAACAAGATTACTTCCAAGTTTTTATATCGATAAAAATAGAAATGTTATACAACAAATATTTACAGAACCCGTTTGGAAAAGAGAAAATAGACCGTATTATACAAAAGCAAAAGATAAAACTTCGCAACCAAGTATATCAAGAAGGTGGTTATTTAATGAGAAAAAATAGTGATTTTAAAAATATAAGCTATGTAAATTTTGAAATGATTTCAATGATGATAACTTTGATGTCATGTGCTTTTATAAGTTACTCACCAATAAGAATCGTAGAAAAATGTGGAAGTGCATCTGTAATCGGAATAATTTTTATATGTTTAGCTGTATATATATTCTACTCAATTATACTAAAAGCTGTATTTAAAAATGAATATGATATATTTAGTATAATAAAAAAGTCATACCCACCTATATTACAAAAAATTATTGGAATTATTATATACTTTTTTATAATTTTATATATTTACCTTATAATATCAAACTTGCAATATAACCTTAAAGGCTCAATTTATACTAATTCAACTATATTTTCAATATCTATATTCTTTATTGTTGCACTATATTTACTTAGCAAAAAAGGATTTAATGCAACATTTAGAATAGTAGGCTATGTATCATTTACAATAGTACTTTATATTATTTTTCTATTTATAATGTCAATAAATAAAGTAGATATAAATAATTTCTTTCCAATTATGGGAAATGGCTTTAACGATATATTTGTAAATAACTTAATAAATACTGGTATATTTGTACCTTTATTTTTGTACCTTTTCTTTGGTGGTAAAGTTGCTCATAATAAAAAACGTAGTGTATACAAAAACTTTAATATCATAATGTTAGTATTTACATTAGTATACGCAATTTTAATATTTTGTTTTATAGGTACAATTCCTGTAGAAATTATATCATCAAGATATACCCTACTACTTGATTTATCTTCACTCATATCTCTAACACCACTTTCACTTAAATTAACACCAATTATGATATTTGTATTTTCACTTTTGATATTTATATCAATTTCGTTTTGTCTACTTTGTGGGTTGTATAACATACAAAGATTAAATGTAGTTAAAGATTACTCAAAATATGTACTTCCAAGTGTTATTATATTATTAATTATGTTTTTAATACCTATTCCATTATCAACTTATTACATAATTTTAGCTATATTCTACATTTTATCTATAGCAATTACATTTGCTTTTCCAATTATAACCTTAATTATATACTATATAAGGACAAAAGGGGGATGTAAAAAATTTAATAACAATAAATTAAAAGAAGATTTTGTAGAAGAGGTGGATCTAAATGAGTAATTCTAACTATGTAATTGATAAAAAAAGGAATCCATTTTTTACAATTATAAAAATAATTGTAATAGTTATAATTCTAGTGTTAATGGTTGGATTAAATAATTCAGTTGATACTAACAATTTATGTTTTGCAAATATTATTGGTCTTGATAAGTCACAAACTATACCAAATAATTTAGAAGTAACTTTTCAATTAATAACTCCAAAATTAAAAGATGGAAATTCCGTATCTACTGAAAATACATTAGTTAAAGTTATTGATGAAAATTCTCTTGATTTAGCTGTATCCGACCTTCAAGATTATATTAATTCAAGCATAGATTTTTCAAATACCAATGCAATAATTATATCTGAAGATTTGGCAAAAGAAGGAGTACAAAGATATATATCAAATATATCAAGTAATCTAAAATATAATAATAATATGTATATATTAATATGTGAAGGAAAAGCTAAAGATTTTATAAAATGTTTAGATAAAAATGATAGCATAAACTCTGTATCATATTTTGATATTTTAAAAAACGCACAAAAAAATTCTGCATCAATTAAATTCATAAATATAACAGAATTTTCTAACTTGCTTTTTACAAGTAATTCAGTACCTACGGCCCCAATATGTAAAGTAATTTCTGAAAATAGAGATAAAAATCAACAAAAAGAACAAGAATCCGATGAAAAAAATAAAGAAAATGAAAGTTCATCTAAAGATGATTCTAATAGTAGTAACTCTAATAAAAGTAATAGTTCAAATAAAGATGAATCAAAAATAGATATTGAAGTAGGTGGAATGGCAATATTTAAAGATGAAAAAATGATTGGAAAACTTTCAAGTGATGAAACTGCATACTATTTAATGCTAACTGATTATTTGGATTCATATGATACTAGTCTAGAACTAAACGAGCTTTCCGATAAATCTCAAAACAATCAATCCTCTTCCAAAAATGTTGAAATAAGTCAAACTGGAAAAGCAAAAATAAAAGTTGATACTAAAAATGATAAACCAAGAATTGATATAACTATTCCACTAAATATTATAATTTTAGATACTCCTGCTGGAGAATATAACTATCTAGATAACAACTATATTTCAGAAATCAAAAAAGAAGTTACAGAAATTTTAGATAAAAAAATGAAAGATTATATAAATAGAACTCAAAATGAACTTGATGCTGATATAAATGAATTTTATAAATATTGTAGAAAAAATTTTTTTACAGTAAAAGAATATGAATCATACAATTTTGAGGAAAAGTACAAGGATGCTAAAGTAAATGTTAAACTTAATATAAGCTTTAATGATTCAGGATTAAATATTGAAAAGTAGACCAAAAAGGTCTACTTTTCTTAATATAATTAACCTATATAAAATAAATAAATCTTCACATTATGTTTATTAGCATTATATTTTTTACAAGTTTGTTAATCTGAAATTTATAATATTAAGAAAATATATTTATTTTTTTCTTTTTATCTTCCAAATTCCATTTTTAGTTGAGCCCACTCTTTCAATAATTCCACTATCTTTCAATTTTTTAATATTATAAGAAATACCATCGCGAGTCAATCCTAAAGCCTCTGACATTTCTATTTGGGTTATACTTGGCTTAGTTTTTATTAAGTTTAAAATTTTTTCTTGTGTAGTTTTTTGTGCAGTTTCTTGTGTAGTGCTTTTTGCTGTTTCATATATAGTATTTTTTATCATTTTAAGCATAAACTCAATAAATTTGGTAGAATTCCCATCTTTATTACACTCGTCAATAATCTTATAATATTCATCTTGATTTTTCTTTATCATACTTTCTATAGGCAAATAAGTAAAAGCCTTTTCAAAATGTGATAAAATTACTGTTTGCCAAAGTCTTGCTGTTCTTCCATTACCATCAGAAAATGGATGTATAAACACGAATTCATAGTGAAATACTGAAGAAAGTATAAGTGGATTAACATTATCTTTATTTTCAATCATCCAATTAAATAAGTTATCCATTAGTTTAGGTACCAACCTATGTGGTGGAGCCACAAATATCTTAATATCTCCATCATAAACAGCTTCACCATGATTTCTAAATTTTCCAGCATCCTTTTCAATTAAAAAAGTTAATATACCATGTATCTTCTTTAAATCATCTACAGAATATGGATTTACTTCATCAATTTTTTCATAAGCCTCATAAGCATTTTTTACTTCTTGAATATCTTTTTTTTCACCAATTACCATTTTACCATTAATTACATCTTCAACTTGAAATAAAGATAATTGATTATTTTCTATTGCCAAAGAAGAATGTATCGATTTTATTCTTGTTTTTCTTCTTAATTCAGGATATCTATTTAAACCTTCAAAATAATTAAACTCACCAATTTTTTTCATTATGTCGGAAACATAATTTAACATTTTATCTGTTATCATATAAGGTGGATAATTTTCCATATTTAAAACCTACCTTTCATGTTTATTATTTTCATAAATACTATTAAAAATCTACTCATAAACTTTATCATATTATTTTGCTGTAGTATTTACAATTCATGTTACATCAAATAATTCACTGATAAAATAATAATCTAAATTATTACTTACAAATGAAAATATACTTAATAAATACACTTTTATTATATTTTATATTTAATTTTTTTTCAATACTCCACAACTTATTATTTCATAATTTTAAACTTTAGAAAGCTAAATATTAATTTTAATATAAATTGTTCTAAAATATAGTTAACATATTTCTTGCAATTTCGATAAAATAACGGTATAATATTTGTATGAGAACTATAATTGTAAAAAATATAAATAAAAAAACATACTTATCTAATTATATCTTTAAAACTTTCCCAAATTTAAGTAAAGGAAAGTTTTTTAAATCCTTAAGAAATAAAGATATAAAAATTAATGAAAAAAGAGTAAATAAAGATATAATTTTAAATGATAAAGATGAAATCAAGCTATATATATCAGATAATATCCTCTTTAATCTTCCTCAAAAGTTAGATTATATTTATGATGATCAAAACATTGCAATAATATTTAAACCCCAAGGTATTTTATCTAATGATGAAACAAAAAATTCGGATGAACCAACTTTAGAAAGCTTAGTAAAAAAAGAAAATCCAAACTATATTATATGTCACCGTCTAGATAGAAATACTGCAGGCCTTGTGATATTTGCAAAAAATGATATAGCATATGCAAGTATACTATCTGGCTTTAAAAATAACAGTATAATTAAGGAATATATAGCATACGTTTCAGGTAGTAACTTTAAAAATAAAGAAGAAACATTAAACCAGTATATATCTCTAAATAAAAAAGATGGAATATCTAAAATATATGAAAAGAATAATGAAAAAAATAGCTTAAAAAGTATCACAACATCCTATGAAGTTATATATACTAATACAAAAAGAGATTACTCTATACTAAAAGTTTTTATACATAATGGAAAGACTCATCAAATACGTGCCGTTTTATCAAATATTTCTCATCCTATTATAGGGGATTCAAAATATGGTAAAAACGAGATAAATAAAAAATTTAACAAATATAGACAGCTTCTTTTTGCTGTAAAATATAAATTTAATTTTGATAGTTCTTCTAAGCTTTCTTACTTAAATAACAAGGATATTATACTTGATAAAAGTTATTATTCAAATTATATAGGAGACAATTTATGAAAAAACTTCCAAAAGTAATTAACATATCGTATAAAGTTGATAGAATAAATGAGAAAAAAATATCATTAATAAATATGATATATATTTTTATTATCTGCTCATTTCTAGGCTGGGGATTTGAAGTGATTTTTTGTTACTTTAAATTTGGTTATATAATGAATAGAGGAATGTTATATGGACCATTTTGTTCTATTTACGGAATAGGTGGAATTATTTTATACCTTCTATTTTATAACGTAAAAACAACTAAAAATAATATTGTCTATACATTTATAACTGCAGCAATAATACTTGGAGCTTTTGAACTTTTAAGTGGATTAATATTAAAATATGTTTTCAATACACAAATGTGGAACTACGATGGTGAATTTCTTGAAATTCTAAACTATACTACAGTTCCAATAATAATTGGATGGGGAATTCTTGGAACTATTTATTTATATTTAATTCAACCAATTTTACTTAAAATAATTTCACTAATCCCACTTTCTTTTGTAAAAAGACTTGCAATAATAATTGCATTTATATATGTTCTAGATTTTGGAATATCTACACTAAATATAAGTTTAAATCCTGAAGTGTTATATAAAATGGTTAATCCAAATATTTAAAGACGGCAATGCCGTCTTTTTCCTTGTAAATTATATATTTTTTTAATTTAATACATATATAGAATAATTTAAAATAGTTGCAAATACAAGCCATAAAACATATGGTATTTGTAAATAGAAAGCTAATTTACTTGATTTATAAAAATAATACATCATGACCAAAACAAGTAATAATAGTAATAATAGCCAAATAAATGCAAATAAGAAACTTTCAAATCTAAAGAAAATCATAGTCCAAAGTGCATTTACTATTAATTGTATGGCGTAAAATATTAAACCTATTTTTTTATACTCACTATCACTTTCATATACTAAATACGATGATATTCCCATAAGTATATAAAGTATTCCCCATGCTATTGGAAATAAAATTGCAGATGGAGCAAACACCGGCTTTTTAATGTTATCAAAAAGTGACATTGAGCCACCAAGTAAAATTCCAAGGAAGCCTATAAAAACTGGTAAAAGAATACTTATTACTATATACCATATTTTTTTCTTATCCATATATAATCTCACCTACTATTATTATATTCTGTCTTTTTTTTCTTATTCATTTATTTTAATTTCATACTTGAATAAAATGAATTTATTTACAAAAAATAAATAATATATATTTGGTGATTGTCTTATGGAAGAAAAGAAAATAAAAAAATGCAATTTTTATACATATTTTTGGGTGTTTTTTATAGGTTCTGTATTTGGATTTATATATGAAAGTATTTTAAGTTATTTTCAGTTTGGTCATATAATAAATAAACAAGAACTTTTATTTGGACCGTTTATGCCTGTATACGGAATAGGTGCAATAGTATTTTTATATATTTCAAACAAATTTAAAAGTATCTCCATGATATTTATACTTACCACTCTATTTGGTAGCCTAGTAGAATATTTTTACTCTTTTATGCAAGAATATTTATTTGGGGTAGTATCATGGGATTATTCATTTACTTCTTTAAATATAAATGGAAGAATAGCCCTTCTATATTCACTTGGCTGGGGCTTTCTGGGTATAATTTCATGTAAATTTTTTATGCCATATATACAAAAATTTATATTTAATTATCCTAAAATTCAATTTAAAGTTACATCATATATACTAATTATTTTTATGATATTTAATATATCTATTACAAGTATAGCATTGTATAGAAAGAAGCAAAGATATTTTAATGTTCCTCCACAAAATACTTTATCCAAAATAGTTGACAAGTATTATCCTGATTCAAAAATAAATTCAATTTTTGAAAATCAAAAAATAGTATATGATAAAGTAAAATAGTGCTCATCTACTAAACATATATTACATTGACAATAACAATTTACCATGTTATAATTATGTTATTCGAATACACAACCTAAACTTTAATAAGAAAGGATAATCATTATGCAGACTGTAAATTTTACAAAAGATTACTTTGATTTTATTCAGAAAAATACGCTTCTTACATTGGAACAGGCACTGTGGTTTACACAAAATGAAGGTTTCATTCCACTTCCAAGAAAATGTAACAAAAAAAATACATATGTTATATTTTCTGAAAGATTTCCACACTTTTTACTTTCATTTAAAAATATGAAAGTAAAAAAATATAAAATTACAAAAGTTACAATTACATCAAAACAGGCCTGGACTTCTTTTGAGTATATAATTGTAGTTGAACTTGAAAAATCAAATTTTAACACCAATTACTATTTTGATTCATTTTATGGCACAAAAATTATAAATAAAACAAAGCTTAAGGTACACTTAAAACATATTAAATAACTTTAAAAGACTTGGATTATTTTCCAAGTCTTTTTTCTATTAATTTTTCAAGAATTTGAACAGCATTAGTAGCCGCTCCTTTTCTAATATTATCAGCAACACACCACATGTTTATTCCACTTTTTACACTATAATCTCTTCTTATTCTTCCAACAAAAACTTCATCTTTTCCATCTACAAATGTTTGAAGAGGATATATTTCCTTCTTAGGATCATCTAGTAATACTATCATTTCTTCTCTACATAAATTTTGTTTTAACTCTTGCATATCAAATTCTTCTTCAAATTCTACATTTATACTTTCTCCATGGCAATTTAAAACAGGAACTCTTACGCATGTAGCAGTTATATTTAAGTCTTTTATACCAAGTATTTTTCGTGTTTCCTCAATCATCTTCATCTCTTCTTTAGTATAATCATTTTCTAAAAATACGTCTATTTGAGGAATACAATTATTACAAATTGAATACTTAAATTTATTTTTAGTATTATTTTTTAAATCCTCAATTCCACTTAATCCAGCACCAGATACAGCCTGATAAGTAGAATACACAATTCTTTTTATTTTATAATATTTATTTAATATATTAAGTGGTATAACAGCCTGAATTGTAGAACAATTTGGATTAGCAATTATCCCGTTATTTTCATATGCTCTTTCAATATTCACCTCAGGTACAACAAGTGGAACATCATCCTTCATCCTAAACGCACTACTATTATCAATTACAGTACATCCATTTTTTGCCGCAATAGGTGAAAATTTTTTACTTATTTGTCCCCCTGCTGAAAACAAAGCATAGTCAAACCTTTTATTATCAAAAGATTTATCTGTTAACTCCTCAATTTCATATTCTTTATTCATAAACTTTATCTTTTTACCCTTAGATTTACTTGAAGCTAAAAGAACATATTCATCTATATTTAAATTTCTTTCTTCCAAAACTTTAAGAAACGTCCTACCAACTACTCCTGTAGCACCAACTATTGCACATTTTATCATAAAAAAGTCACCTCTAGTAAACAATATACTAGAGATAACCTTCATTTATGAATATTTTAATGCAAAATACGTCAAATTATATACTAACTGTTATTATCTGTTGTATCTGGTTTTATATATTCAAAAGTCCTAATTCCTTTTTTATTCATACTCATATTCATATTAAGTACATCGTTAGAAGTTAATGTAAAGTATTCTCCTTCATAATCTCCAAAATCAAAGAAGATCTTTCTAGCTCTTGGAAAACCATACACATAACATACAACTTGTCCATCTTTTAGAAATACAAGTTGATTCATTCCTTTATTTGTAGCTTTTGTTATCTTATCCCATTTATATCCAACAACTTCATATATTTTTTCAATAGGTACATCTGGTTTAAAGGTATAAAGTGTATCCCACTCAAATGGTATATCCTCTCTAATATCTCCAACGTATACGCTTTCACCTTTTTTTATTTCATATTTGCATAAATTCCTATTTAATTTATCTGCATTTTTAGACCAAATATCCGCAAAAAACATTCTGTATATTACAAAAGTAATTGAACCAATTAACAAAATAATACCACAGATTAAAAATATAATATCATTTTTCTTCATTTTAACCACCTTTATATATTTACCTTTAATCCTTTTTTAATAAACTCATCATGTTTTTCTTGTAAGCTTCAACTCCTGGTTGATCAAAAGGATTTACTCCTAACATATATCCACTTATTGCACATGCTTTTTCAAAGAAAAATATAAGCTGACCAACATTATATTCTGATACATCTTCCATATTTATTACCATAACCGGTACACCACCATCTACATGAGCTTTTAATGTACCAAGATAAGCCTGTTTATTTATATGATCAATTTCTTTTCCAGATAGATAATTTAGATTATCATCATCTTCACTATATTCTGGGAATTTTATAAATGTTCTATCAATTTCCACATTTATCACAGTTTCAAATATATTCCTTGTTCCCTGTTGTATAAATTGTCCCATTGAATGAAGGTCAGTTGTAAAATTAACTCCAGCTGGAAAAATTCCTTTATTTTCTTTTCCCTCACTCTCACCAAATAGTTGTTTATACCATTCGATAAAATACCTAAATGATGGCTCATAGCTTGCAAGTAATTCGATCGTTTTTCCTTTTTGATATAGGACATTACGAATAATTGCATATTTGTAACAATCATTAGCCTTAATATTTCTTTGATTAAACACATGAGAAGCAAATAACGCTCCATCTAGTATATCATCTATGTCAATATTTGCAACTGCCATAGGAAGAAGTCCTACAGGAGTAAGCACTGAATATCTTCCTCCAACATTATCAGGGATTACAAACATTTCATATTCATTTTTAACTGCAATGTCATGTAATACACCTTTATTTGCATCAGTTGTAACATATATTCTTTGTGCTGCTCCTCTTATTCCATATTTTTCTTCTAAAAACATCCTAAGTATTCTAAATGACATTGCTGGTTCTAAAGTAGTACCAGATTTAGATATTACATTTATTGCAACATCTTTATCTTTTATATATTCAATTAAATCATATATATACTTTGCACTCATATTATTTCCTGCAAAAATAATCTGTGGATGTTTTCTATCATTTAATGACTCCATATTTGAAAACTGGCTACTAAATAAATCGATTACAGCTTTTGCACCTAAATATGATCCTCCAATTCCAACAACGATAAATACATCTGCTTGTTTTTTTATTCTATCTGCCGCATTTTTTATTCTATCTATTTCTTCGTCATTTCTATTTTCAGGTAATTTAAGCCATCCTAACATATTTCTGCCCATTCCACTTTTGTTTTCTAACATATCATGAGCTTCATAAGCTTTTTGTTCTAGTAGCTCTTGTTCCTCTTTACTTACATAGGGAGCAATTCCTTTAATATCTAAAGATATTGATTTCATAACCTACCTCCTATACATATTTTTCCGTTAGTTTTTTTACAATTTCTTTTGCTTTTTCCATGTTTTCTTCAAATGATTTTTCATCTAATTCTAAAATATTTTTAGATAATACTAAATCCATAGCTTCTGCTAATTTTTTCATATCATCTTCTTTTAATCCCTTAGTTGTGCATGCTGCAGTTCCAACTCTTATACCACTTGTTACAAAAGGACTTTCAGGATCATTTGGAACAGCATTTTTATTTACCGTTATATTTACACTATGAAGTAAATTTTCAGCTTCTTTTCCTGTCATTTTTTTATTTACAAGATTAATAAGCATTAAATGGTTATCTGTACCACCTGATACTAAATTATATCCTCTTTTTAATAGCTCATCTGCAAGAGTTTTACAATTTAATACAACTTGATGTATATATTCTTTGAATGAAGGATCTAAAGCTTCTTTAAAACAAATTGCTTTTGCTGCAATAATATGTTCAAGTGGTCCTCCTTGAATTCCTGGAAATATAGTTTTATCTATTTGTTTTGCATATTTCTCTTTGCAAAGTATTAATCCACCACGTGGCCCTCTAAGAGTTTTATGTGTTGTAGATGTAACAAAATCTGCATATGGCACTGGTGACATATGTTCTCCAGTACAAACAAGTCCTGCAATATGTGCCATATCCACCATAAGATAAGCACCTACTTCATCGGCAATTTCTCTAAATTTAGCAAAATCTATTTTTCTAGGATAAGCACTTGCACCTGCAATTATCATTTTAGGCTTACATTCTCTTGCTTTATTTAATACATCTTCATAATCAATATACCCATCTTCTGTTATACCATATGAAATAATGTTATATAACTTACCAGAAAAATTTACAGGACTTCCATGAGTTAAATGCCCACCATTTGAAAGATCCATTCCCATTACTGTATCACCAGGTTTTAACATTGCCATATATATAGCCATATTAGCCTGACTTCCACTATGTGGTTGAACATTTGCATGTTCTGCTTTAAATAACTCTTTAGCTCTTTTTATTGCAAGAGTTTCAATTTTATCAACATTTTCGCAACCACCATAATATCTTTTTCCTGAATATCCTTCAGCATATTTATTCGTAAGTATTGAACCCATAGCTTCTAATACTGCTTTACTTACAAAATTTTCTGAAGCAATAAGTTCTATGTTATTTTCTTGCCTTTTTTTCTCATCATTTATATAATTAAAAACTTCTATATCTTCTTTTTCGATACTATCCAAAATATCACCCCATTTTCATTATCAATAATATCATAATTTATGTTATTTTTCAATAAAGATATATTTATTATTGAAAAAATACAAAAAATAATATATTATAGTATATGATTTATAAGTTATATTATTATCTTTAAGGAGGAAGAGTATGAATAACAAAATATATACAAATTTAAATGATTGTATAAATGAAGTTTTAAGTCTTAGTAGTAATTATGCATGTGAAGGTGTAGAAAAAAACATAGGAGGTCCATTTGGTGCCGGGATTATCCAGAAATTAGATAATGGATACAAAATAATTTGTATTGAAAGAAATACTGTTATTTCCTCAAAAGATGCAACAAGTCATGCTGAGGTAAATGCAATACGAAAAGCTAGTAAAATTCTTGATAGATATAATTTAGAAGATTGTATTTTAGTTACAACTGCAAAGAGTTGTCCTATGTGTCTTTCAGCTAGCTGTTGGGCAAATATTCCAGTTATCTATTATAGCGTAGATTATAGCGAGGCTACTGCAAGTGGCTTTAGAGATGATGCAATTGCAGAATATATTAAAGGAAATAATACAAATTTAATAAACGAAGTACAAGTAAAAAATGATATATGCTGCAAACCTTTTAAAATTTGGAACGATAAAAAAGATAAAATGCAATATTAATATAGATTATAACTTTTTAAAATAAACTCCCAGAAACTAATAATAGTTTCTGGGAATTTTTAATATTTCTGTTACTTTATTTCATCAAGCAGCATACATCTTAAATATTCGGGCCTATTTAATTTTACCAGTTTTTGGTTGTAAACTTTTACCTCATCTACAGCTATGCCCATACATTCTTCCAGCCAATATGCAACCAAATGTCTATGACAAAATTCATTTTCTTTTTCATAGCATAAAAGTATTTTTCCATCTAAATCACTATATACTTTAATAGGATCCAAAAATTTTAGCACCCTGTTATAGTATTCATGAATGTAAAATCTAGTATTTTCCTTTTCTGGTATTTTACCTTTATTATCTTTCCATTTTCTAAAGAAATCGTACTTTGGTGCAAGAGAAGAATATGCATTGCCATAAAATCCTGCATTTTTTCCTCTGTCACCTGAAATTGATACACACATATCACCTTTACAATTTAAATAACAGCCAGTATAAAGCATAAAATTTCATCCTTCCTTAGCAAATATATTTAAAACTATTATACTAACTTTCTTGTATATTTTCAAGTATATTTTTTAAATTTTGATACTCACTATAGATAGCTTCATTTGCATATTTTTCCCATTCATCTTTTTGATCATTTAAAAGATAATTTCTCATTTTTGTTGCAGATATATTAAAACAATTTCTATCAACTAGGACCTCTGTTATATTTTTTACAGTATTTTTATCAAAACATTTAAAGATATCTTTATCCTTTCCGTAAATAATACACTCGGGCCTTTTACCTAAAACTTGTGTTGCTTTATTTAAAACATACTCTCCCCACTTTGGAGACAAATCATCTTTATTTTCTAAATCCTTTAGTGGTTTTATTATAACATTTCCCTTTTTTATATCTTCTTTGTAAATCATTTCAATTAATTTTTTTCTATATTCATAATCGTATGGATTCCTAGAAGATGTTTTTTCTCCAACTGATCCAACAAATATAAGTAAAGTTTCACACAAACTTCTACCAATATTTATTATTTTTTCATGTCCATTATGTATATGTTGAAATCTTCCAACTATTATTCCTGTATTAAATACCTTCATTTTTTCCTCCAATTAAATTTTTAATTATTATACCACTTAAAGATTTTTAAGTAAATAACAAAATGCAATAAATTAACATATAATGAAATGGGAGGTAATAAAATGAATGATTTAAAAGTTGTAATCGATGCTGGTCACGGTGGTACAGACCCTGGTGCTGTTTCAAATGGGGTAAATGAAAAAGATTTAAACCTTATGATAGCAAAATATATGCTTGAAAGATTTTTAGAAGCAGGTGTACCTGCAACACTTATTCGTACTACTGATGAAACAATATCCCCAACAGAAAGAGTAAAAAGAATTCTTGAAGCTTATGGCAATAACCCAAATGTAGTAGTAATTTCCAATCATATAAATTCTAGTGATACACCAAATGTGGAAGGTGCAGAAGTAATTTATGCACTAAGAAATACAGATAAACTTGCAACAAACATATTAAATTCACTTAAAAAAGCAGGTCAAAAAGTAAGAACAGTATATCAAAGACGACTTCCAAGTAATCCAAACAAAGATTATTATTTTATACATAGAGATACTGGTTCAACACAACCTGTAATTGTAGAGTATGGATATATAAATAGTCCTGCAGATTTAAAAAGAATTCAAGATAATTACAAAAAATATGTAAATGCCGTTGTAAGTGGTGTACTTGAAACTTTTGGAATAAATCAAAACATAGTAACTCCAGAAAAAAAAGAAAATTCAAATACATATACTGTAAAAGCTGGCGATACTCTTTGGAATATAGCAAGAAAATATAACACTACTGTTGAAGAAATTATGAAATTAAATAATTTAAAAAATGATTTATTAAGTATAGGTACAGTTCTAACTATTCCTGAAATAAGTCAATCAACAAGTACAAATAGGTATACTGTAAAAGCTGGTGATACTCTTTGGAATATATCAAAAAGATACAATACCACTGTTGAAGAACTTATGATGTTAAATAACTTATCAAATGATTTAATTATGATAGGCCAAGATTTAATTCTTCCAAATACTAATGTACATATTGTAAAAGCTGGTGACACACTTTGGAATATTGCCAAAAGACATAATACGACAGTTGAAAATTTAATGAAAATAAACAATCTTTCTAGCGATCTAATTAAAATCGGTCAAGTTATTAGGTTATAACGGTAAATTTATATTAAATTTTTTAGATATAGAAAATCCTTGTAAATCAGTTACATAAACTGTTACAAGGATTTTATTATTGTAAATAATACTCTATTCATTTATTTTTAAATATTACTAGCTATATTATTTTATTTCTGTTCCGCCCCACTCAACAGCAACAAATCCAGTTCTACTTGGAGTTACTAATTGTTGTTCTTTAACATCCATAGGTTTTTCTAATCCTTTATATGTCATTAAAACTCTTATCAATGTGTCTGGTTTTAATGAAAACTCTAATGGCATGTTCTCATTTATTTCTTCTTTTGTTGCAAATCTTATATAATTATATTTATTAGATTCTAGTTTTGGTAACCAATAAATAATAAATTCTTCTGCCTCTCTTTCATTTAATCCTAATATTGCAAGTTTTTCTTCTAAAAATTTAGCAGCATCTTCTCCTTTTACAATAAATCCATCTTCTTTAACATCGAATTTAACAACATTTTTACTTTCATAATAAAGGGAATATAAACTTCTGCCTGTATTTAAATCTAATAAATCGCCATTTGGTTTGGCAAAAACATTCCAATTATTTACATATTTTGGATATGAACATGTTATATTTTCTGAATTTACTAATTTTACAGATAATTTCATTTCTTCATTCGGATATAAATAAATTATTGGTTTATATGCTATTGTATTAGGCATCATTACCGATTCATAAAATATAATTGCAAAAAATACTACTAATAATATTAATATAACTATAAAAATACAAATTATAATTTTTTTAATAGAATTATTTTTTTTAGAATTATCATCTACATTATACATCTCATCCACCTTTCTATTATGGTTTGAAACAATTATCGAAACAATAATTATAGCTGCAATAGAAATAATAATTCCGGCAATAAACATCATTTCATAATTACTTTCATGACTATTATCTGTTGTTGTTTTATATATATCAAAATTAACATTATTAATTTCTTTGTCTAATGCAACGAAAACAAGAGTAGAACTTGGTGCTAATGGTCCACTATACGTATAAAATTCATCTTTAATATTTATTGTTGCATTTGAACCATCTTTTACCACACTAACTATAGAATAATTATCATGTGTTGATGAAGAATCATACATTTCAATTGCCAAATTATATTTTTCAAAAAAATCGTCGTTAAAAAATTGACCAATTGATTTTTCCTCATTTTCGTTATCCATATATGCTAAATCTGTTCCAATACATTTATATAAATATTCTTCTAACTCACTATTAGATGTGACAAATATATTATCTAATTGTATATCTGAAGAATACGTTGAATATACTGTCGATGAATGCGTAATATATTCGATATTTGAGTCTTCTGGTATGGTTTCCTTTGTATCTGAATATATCGTTGTTGTACTTGTTAAACCAGTAGATGAGGTAATACTACTAGATGGTGTTGTTTCAATATGATATATTAAAATTACTGTACCAAATATTATTAGTAGTATTATACAAACTATCAAAATAGCAATTTTTAAATTAATTTTTACTTGTTTCTTTTCTTTCATTTTTAATCTCCAATCATTTTCTAAATTTTTCATATATTTTTATTATACATTTTTTAATATTTTTTTTCAATAAAATATCAAAATTTTCATGATATAAATTTGTATATGTGTCAATGATGTTAAAAAACTTTATAAAAAATTTATAGTATTATTTTATCTATTACTGTTGTTATATTTCTTTTACTTACAAATGAAAAAAATCCTTGTAAATCAGTTACATAAACTATTACAAGGATTTTATTATTATAAATGGTGCACCATCAGGGACTCGAACCCTGGACAAATTGCTTAAGAGGCAACTGCTCTACCAACTGAGCTAATGGTACATCCACATCTAAAATTATACTATTTTTTATTAATGTTGTCAATAGTTTTTTTATAAATTTAACACAAAAGCAGCCTAGTTAAATACTAGACTGTTTCATTTATTTATCCTTTTTTAATTCTTCAAATCTCTTAATCTTCATTGTTGTAGTTTTAACAAATGGTTCATGTTTAATTTCTAATTTTTTTATTGATTTATACGGTGCCATAGTTTTATTTACTTTCTTTATGTCTTCCCATATCATACTGTATAATTCATCGTCAGTAGGTCTTTTAGAAGCATATTTTTCTTCTATATACTCTTCATTTAAAGTAACTTTACATGATACCACTAAATCTTTTCCTGTACCATTTTCACTTTTTCCATAAACCATTGATTCATCTACAAGTGGTATTTTATTTACAAGTTGTTCTATCTCTTCTGGGAAAATATTTTTTCCATTTGGAGTAACTATAACATTCTTATTTCTACCTGCAATAACTAAATTTCCTTTTAAATCAAAATAGCCTAAATCTCCTGTATAGAACCAACCTTTTTTTAGAGCTTTTTTAGTTTCAGATTCATTCTCGTAATATCCCATAAAGACATTATCACCACGTATAATAATTTCACCAACATTGCTATTTTCATCTTCATTTGCACTTAAATCAATCCTTATTTCATCACCATAAACTGCTTTTCCAACTGTACCTGGTTCTCTATCGTTAAGTCTATTTCCTGCAGCAAGTGGAGCAGTTTCAGTAAGGCCATATCCCTGTAAAAATTTAAATCCAAATCTCTCCATTTTTTTATGAACTTCTTTATCAAGAGGTGCTCCTCCACAGAAGAAATATTTTAAATTGCCACCTAAATTCTTTTGTACCTCTTTAAACACACTTCTTCTTAAGTCAATTCCTACTTTACTAAGTCCTGTAGTAATTCCACCCATAAAATTAACAAGCTTTGTTTTTCCTTGTTTCTCAATTGTCTTTTCAATTCTAGCTGCCATTTTCTCTACTAATTCTGGTACAACAACCATAAAATCAGGTTTAATTTCTTGTAAATTTTTAACTATATATTTTAATCCTTCACAAATTGCAATAGTACCACCAACACTTGTCATGAACAAATATGATAATGTAAATTCTAAAGTATGATGAAGTGGTAAAACTGAAAGACAAGTATATTTTCCAAACATTGGAACAATATCATAACATGAATATATATCAGCACAAATATTCTTGTGTGATAACATTACACCTTTTGATGCAGCAGTAGTTCCTGAAGTAAACAACAATATACTAAATGCTTCTCTATCAATTTTTGCATCAATATACTCCATTTCACCTGTATCAACTAACTCTTTTCCTTCTTCTATAAGCTGATTATATGAATAACTTTCGTCATCACTTTTTTCTTTCGACATTTCAATATATATCATATCTTTTGGAAGTTTATTTTTTATACTTTCAATTACTTCTTTTCTTCTACTAGAGTATACGATACATTTTGAATTAGATCTCTTTAATAAATTAAGTACTTCGTTTCCAGGTAATTCCTTATCAAGTGGTACAATAACACCAACACCACAAACAACTGCAAGATATGTTTCATACCATCTCGAACTATTTTCTCCAATTACAGCTACTTTCTCACCACTTAAGTTAAATTTTTTTAACATTATCGTTCCTAAAGCATTAATATTTTCTTTAAGCTCAGAGTAGCTTTTATTTTTAAATTCTTTTGAGTTATCCTCTTTTTCTATAAATGCTGTTTTATTTCCATACTTATCAAATTTTATATTTAACAAATCCTTTAAAGAATTCATTATTTTTTCTTGTTCCATTAAAATTCCCCCTAAAAAGTATAATTAAATTATATATTTATTTTATTACAATGTCAAGATATAAAAAAAACATACAATTTGACTTTTTATGTAAAATATGCTATAATGTTAGTATGTAAAAAATTAAAAAATTTGCTAAAATTAGTAGATATTTAAATTGTTTAAACTATAGACAAGTTATATAACAAAAATATAACCCCCACCTTAAGTTTATTTACTCAATTTGTTTTACTGATTTAGCTCTAAGCTCAGGGGAGGGCTTTACAATGAAAGAGTTTTTTAAAAAAGTAGTGACAATTTTGTATATTATCTTTGTACTTATATTAGTCGCATTTACATGTGGAAGTACTGAAAAAGGTAATTTTGATGTAGTGCCTGCATGTTTCCTAATTTTATTTTCTTGCTTAGGTATTACATATCTGATTGCAAGACATAACACAAAAAAAATAAATAAAGAACATGACAAAAAAGAAAGAGAAGAACGCAATCAGCAATTCATAAATAATATGGCAAGCGTTAATAAAGCCTGTGAAGAGCAAAGAAATCAAAATTATATCGAAAATTATAAGAAAGAGACATCTGTAACTTTTAATGATTCAAAGCATCCTAATAAATTTGATGATAGTTTTGAAGATTTTAAGATTAAACTTTTATGCGGCATAGCATTACAGAAGTATAAAGAAAACACCTCTCATAACTAATGAGAGGTGTTTTTCTATACCTTATGCCAATCTTCTATATCATCAGGACTTGTATCTTCAGACTGTTCAACCTTTAAAACTTGCTTTGGTTTTTGAATAGCCCTTTCAATTAAAGTATTTGCCTTGTTAACTATATCAGGAATTATATCTACCAATTTATCAACCGAAGTTGTTCCATTTACATTTAAAAGCTTTATCTGTCCGTCTTTTACTGTTAAAAATGCAACTGGTGATATATTTACACCGGCTCCACTACCACCACCAAAAGGAAGTTTAGCATTTTCTGAAAATTTATTTAATTTGTTTGTATTAAATTCACTACCTCCTGCAGCAAAGCCAAAACATACTTTAGATACAGGTATAATTACTGTACCATCTGGTGAAGTTACCATATCACCTACAATTGTATTAACATCTACCATGCTTTCAAGCGAAGTCATAGCTGTCATCATTAAATTTTCTATTGGATGTTTTTGATCTGACATTTTTCTTTTCCACCTTTCTTAACTTAAATATTATTTTTATTATTATATAAATAATATTTGCAAGTTGAAGATGAATTATACTATCTATTTTTATATTATATACTTCTCCACTAATATATGTTTTGTATCTTGTATTTTCTAAGTTAAATCTATTTATATTATTAGCTATAAACATATTTATTACAACATTAATTAAAGTAGATACATATACATTTAAAATTGTATTTATTAAATTTATCCCTAAATCCAATTTTAGTTTCTTTACATATATGCTATTAATAAAATTCTTTATATCTTTTGAATTTAACAAAGCTTTATTTATTTTTTCTCCAGTTAATGCTTTATCTAGCGCATTAAAAACTGAATTTATAACCATTTCAAGAGGATCATTAGAAACATTTTTATATAATTTTTTATCATCATTTTTCTTTTTATTTAAATCTTTTTTATATACTAAAATAAACCATAATAATTTTATTTTCAAATAATGTTTTTCTTTTACAGTTTCACTTTTGTACTTTTTTAATTTATTAAAAGTAGGTACTATTTCATGCTTTATCTCAATTTTTATTGGAAAAACCAAAAGCATTATAAATAATAACAAAAGAATAATAGATACAGTATATATAATCCACATTACTTACCACCCAGTATTATTATTTACAATATGGTAAATTTTATACAATTGACACACGTTCAATATTATGGTATAATATGGTTACAAAAAAATATAAAAATTTAACTCTAAACTAGGAGGATTATAATGAACGAAAATATAATTTTTGCGTTAAACACTTTCGCTTATATTGCAATAAGTATTGCACTTGTATGGGTTACTTCTCAGGCATTTAAGACATTACTTAAAATTGCAATTACAAAGAATAAAAATCCACGGAATATAATAAAACAATTCTTTTCTGACGGTGATTTTCCATCATCTCATACTGCAGTTTCAGTAACAGGATGTATTGTTATTACACCAATAATTTACGAAGCTATTTATAACGCTACAAGCAAAACAGAAATTTTAGTTTGCATAGCTGCTGAAGTTAGCTTGCTATTATGGACTGCGATGGTAATTAGAGACGCTTTAGGAATTAGGATGAGTGTACAGAACAATGCACAAGTTACACATAGCCTTCTTAAAGAAACTAAAAAACATTGTATTGTAACTGATTCTCTACAAGAATTTTGGAATCATCTTGGTGATGAACTTAATATTAAAACCGGTCATATGCCTCATGAAGTAATTGGTGGTTTAATTCTTGCATTAATATTTGGTATAGGAGCAAATTCTATCAGAACAGAAAACTGGGTAGTATTTATAATTGATATAATAATCTCTATTATATACTTTCTTCTTTCATATCTTTTCTTATCAAAAAAGATTGATTTACCAAAATTTATAGCTAAACTTTGGAAAGGGAGGAGTAATAAAAAATGATCTCTTTGATTGTTACGCTTATATTAGCTATCTTACTATTTAAACTTTTGTTTAAAGTTACTTCATGTCTTTTACAAGCGTTAGTAACTATAGTTGATATTATACTCTGGATAATTTTTATTTTTATTTTATTTTTTTTATTGTTTTAAGTAAGGCCATTCGCTTCCACGAATGGCCTTTTCTTAATCATTATATTCCATTTGATATCCTATAATATCTAAATATTCTCCATCTTGAAGACCAAGTTCTCTTGCCTTATCCATAACTCCCATTTTATTTAATACTCTTTGCATGTATTGTCTTGATTCCACATCAAATATATTAACTTTACTCATTAGTCTTTCTATAGGAGCACCAGTAACGTAGTATGTATCATTTTTCTTTTCTACATGCCACTCTTGATCTACTAATTCATCATCATCTTCTTTAATTACTTCAACAATATCTTCTTTTGGAATTTTCTTTAATTCTTCAGATACATAGTTTAGTAAGTCATCTAATCCAATTTTAGTTGCAGCTGAAATTTTAAATAATTTTAACCCTTCTTTTTTACAAAGCATTTCTAAATCTTTAAGATAGCCTTCATCACTTAAACTATCCATTTTGTTGGCAACAACAATTTGTTTTTTTGAGGCCAGTTTTTGACTATATTTTTTTAGCTCATTATTTATTAATTTAAAATCTTCTACTGGGATTCTTCCTTCACTTCCTGTAATATCAATTACATGCAATAAAAGTCTAGTTCTTTCAATATGTTTTAAGAACTTAAATCCAAGACCTACGCCCTCACTTGCATCCTCTATAATTCCAGGAATATCAGCCATCACAAAGGTATCCCCACTTTTAGTTTTAACAACTCCTAAAGCTGGTTCAAGTGTAGTAAAATGGTAATTTGCAATTTTAGGTTTTGCAGATGATACAGTTGAAATTATTGTTGATTTACCAACATTTGGAAAACCAATAAGCCCAACATCAGCAAGCATTTTTAGTTCAAGTTCAAGATTTCTTTCTACACCTTTATGGCCTGCCTCAGAAAAATTTGGAACTTGTCTTGTAGGAGTCGCAAAATTCATATTGCCTTTTCCACCTTTTCCACCTTTAGCTACTAAAAACGCATCATCTTTTTTTGATAAATCAGCAATTACAATATCCTTATCTACATCTCTTACTATTGTACCAAGTGGTACACTTATGTACAAGTCCTGACCTGATTTTCCAGTTTTTCTTGCACCATCACCGTTTTTACCATCTTCTGCCCTAAATTCTTTTTTATATTTAAAATCGAGTAGCGTTGATGTGTTTGGATCAACTTTTAAATATATATTTCCACCTTTTCCACCATCACCGCCATCTGGACCACCAGCAGCAATATATTTTTCCCTTCTAAAACTTGTTGCACCATTACCACCATTTCCAGCTTTTACTTTTATTTTTACATAATCAATTACCATCTAAATTCTCCTTTTACTCAAAATAGTCTATTTTCATTGCTTTCTTTACCTTTTTCATTGTCTCACTAGCTTTATATCTAGCTTTTTTTATTCCGTTTTTTAAAACATCGTCTATGATTTCAGGATGCTCCTCATAATATTTTCTTTTTTCTCTTATTGGTTTTAAGTACTCACATATATTTTTAGCAAGTTCTTTTTTACAAGCAACGCAACCTCTTTTTCCCTTTTTACATTCTTCAAATATACACTCTTTATCTTTTTGACTAAACATCTTATGATAGTATCCTACCATACACACTTCAGGATTTGCCGGATCGTCTTTCCTTATTTTTGAAGTATCTGTTAAAGCTCCCATAACTTTTCTATTTATTTCCTCTTCGCTATCAGACAAATATATTGCATTACCCAAGCTTTTACCCATTTTGGCGTTTCCATCTAGTCCTTTTACTCTAGCCATCTTTCCAACTAAAGCTTCGGGTTCAACTAAAGTCTCACCATAAATAGCGTTAAATTTTCTAACAATTTCTCTTGTTTGCTCAATCATTGGAAGTTGATCCTCTCCAACAGGGATCAAATGTGCTCCAAACGCAGTAATATCTGCAGATTGACTTACTGGATATCCTAAGAATCCATAAGTTATACTCTCACCGTTATTTCCAAAAAGTTCCTTTTTCTGGGCTATTTCTGTTTTTACTGTTGGATTTCTCTCTAGTCTTGCAACAGTTACAAGATTTGAATAAAAAACTGTAAGTTCTGCAATTTCAGGAACCATTGATTGAATAAATACTGTTGTTTTTTGTGGATCAATTCCACAAGACAAATAATCAATGCAAAGTTGTTTTACAGAATTTCTAACCTTTTCTGGATTATTAAAATTATCTGTTAAAGCTTGAACATCTGCAATCATTATATATTGTTCATAATCATCTTGAAGTTTTACTCTATTTTGTAATGAACCAAAATAGTGACCTATATGAAGTCTTCCAGTTGGTCTATCACCTGTTAAAATTATCTTTTTTTCTTCCATTATCATCACCTAATTTTCTAAACATTATACATAATATTATACAATAAATGCAGAAAAAAAGCTAGTATCAATATAATTTTATTTAAATATTATGTCTATATTAATTACTTTTTTACTAAATTTACTAATTTTTCTCTTTTTTTTGACATAATTATTGACTTTATAACACAAAGCATTATATAATAAATATAGTAGGATAGTATATAAATATATGATTATACATTTATACTACTTTAAGTTTTTTCTTATTTTTTATTCAAATCCAAATACTTTTTAGTATTTAAATTTTTAATGGAGGAATTCTTATGAAAAATAAACCAGTGAAAAATAAACCAGCTAGCATTACATATGAAATATCTTGCCTTCACTCTGGCGTAACTGGTTCATCAATTATCTTAATGATACATTTTCCAAATGGAGATACTAGGCATATTCTTATCGATTGTGGAATGTATCAAGAGTTTGAATATAACAAATACAATTTTGATTTTCCAACTCAGTTTCATCCTGAAAATATTGATTATGTTTTTTTGACACATACTCATATAGATCATTGTGGAAGATTGCCGCTCTTGGTCAAAAAAGGATATTATAACAATATCTATTGCACAAATGTAGCAAAAAGACTTCTTAAACCGGCCCTTTTTGACTGTGCAAAGATATTGGATTATGAGTCTAGGAAGCTCAAAACATTTGTTGAACCTCTTTATGAATTAGAAGATGTAAAGAGAACTTTAAACAGATGTAGGGGATTAAATTACAATAATACCTTTAGTCTTGATGACAACTTGAATGTAACATTACTTGGTAATGCACATTTAATGGGTGCTGCTATGGTTCTTCTTCAGGTAAGTTATCCATGTTGTGAAACCATTAATTTACTTTTTACTGGTGACTATAATGTGAATAATTTATTCCAGGATATACCGGGCATTCCTAAATGGGTAAAAAATCTCAAGCTCATTGTTTTTCAGGAGTCAACATATGGCGATTCCACAACAGGATCAATTAATTACACATATGATGACACACTTCTTTCTCTTATTAATGAGAATAAAACAGTAGTTTCCCCTGTTATAGCTTGTGAAAGAGCTGAACAGGTTCTCTTAAAGTTAAAAAAATTACAGGATGAAAACCTTCTGTCAAAGTCGGTACCAATATATCTTGCAGGTTCTCTTGCAATTGAGTATTTTAAAATATTCATAGAAGAATCAAAGGTTGATTTCATACCTGAGAACCTCATATTAGTAAGTACATCAAATCATTTGAGTTTAGTTTCTGAAATGATTGGTACAAAAGATATATTAATTATTGATGAAATTCCGGGAGATGTTTTGCAATCAACTACTCCAAAAATCATATTAACCACATCCGGTATGGCAGATAAAGGAAAAGCACCGTATTATCTTTCTAGGCTCGTTCACCGGGAGGATGTTGCAATACTTTTTACTTGTTATTTGCCATCAAGTACATTAGGCTACACTTTAAAAAATGCCAAAAAGGGTCAGGACCATACTTTTAACATTTATGGAGTAAAAGTAAAGACTCAAATAAACTGTGATATATTTTGTTGCAATGAATTTTCCTCACATGCAAAAGCTGATCAGTTACTTGATTTTTTACGTATCTTTCCTAATCTTGTTGGTGTATTTGTAAATCACGGAGAAATTAAGACAAAAGAGATTTACTCTGAAATGATTGAAAAAGAATTAAATCCAATGTTTGTAGAAATACTCGATAGAAGTGTCTTCTACTCTATGTCTGAATTTGATATAATAAAAATAGCCTGTTCTAAGTACTCCACTATTGAAGAATTAAAACAAATTTCAAGAAAAGAGCGCAAGGATAGAAAAATCATTTCTAAAAAATCTAAACCTAAGTACAAAAACCAAACTACTCGAAAGATTAGAGCACTTCACATTTCATTTAGTTAACCCAAATATAAAAATCAATCACATTAATTTGTGATTGATTTTTTTATAATGATAATTTTACACTATATACTAAAATTTCTCAAAAAAGCAGATACATATAAATGTACCCGCTTTTTATATTTACTTTGTTTCCTCTACAGGATAAACGCTAGCCTTAGTTTTTGTTCTACCTTTTCTTTCAAATTTTAATACACCATCAATTTTTGAATAAAGTGTATCATCTTTACCAAGCCCTACGTTTGTACCTGGATGTATTTTAGTTCCTCTTTGTCTATAGATAATATTTCCAGCTAAAACAAATTGTCCGTCTGCTCTTTTAGCACCAAGTCTTTTAGACTCACTGTCTCTTCCATTTTTAGATGAGCTCGCACCTTTTTTATGTGCCATTTAAAATCACTCCTTTACGCTTCAATTTTTATTTCTTGTTTATTATTTAGTTTCTTCTTTTTTAGTTGTTGTTTTCTTTGCAGCAGTTGTAGTCTTCTTAGCAGTTGTTTTCTTAACTTCTTTCTTTTCTACTTCCTTTTTTTCTGCTTTATCTTCTTTTTTAGCTTTATCAGCTGTTGTTGTAATTTTTTCTATTTGAATTTTTGTATATGGTTGTCTGTGTCCTCTCATTTTTCTTTCATTTTTCTTAGCTTTATATTTAAATACTAAGATTTTTTTAGACTTACCATGACCAATAACAGTAGCTTTAACTTTAGCTCCTTTTACAGTATCAGTTCCAACAGTAACTTTTTTACCATCAGATAAGAATAATACTTTATCGAAAGTGATTTCTTTTCCTTCTTCAACTTCGTCCATTCTATCAACGAATACAATATCACCTTCTTGTACCTTGTACTGTTTTCCTCTAATTTCAACAATTGCGTACATTTAACTTCCTCCTTCTAACTTACTTGTTCTCGCCAATTAAGGTAGCAATACGCTTTTAAACCTGTTCTGTGCGGAATACCTAAATATTTTAACATTATTTTTACTATTTGTCAAGGAATTCTTTGAATTTAAGATATGCTTTTTCAAAAACATTGTTTAATTCATCTAATTCATCTTTTGAAAATTTAGATAAAACAAAAGATATTACCTCTTGATTTTCTTTCTTTAACCCTCCAGTACCAATTCTAAGTCTTGGAATATCTTTAGTGGCTAACTTGTTTACAATATCTTTCATTCCATTATGAGTTCCTGCACTTCCACTATCTCTATATCTAACACTTTCAAACGGAATATCAAAATCATCATAAATAACTAGTATATCATTATTATCAACTTTATACCAACTTTTTAGTTTAATAACTGCATCACCGCTTAAATTCATATATGTTTGAGGTTTAGCTAAAATCACTTTTTCATTATCTATGTTTCCTTCAATAATTTTACTGTTCTTAAAAGTTTTAAATTCTCCACCTAAATAATTTTTATTTAAAAAATCTAAAAACATAAATCCTAAATTATGCTTTGTATTTTCATATTCTTTTCCTGGATTACCAAGTCCAACTATTATTTTCATATTTCACATTCTCCTACTTTAATATTTTAATATTTAATAAGTACAAAAAACTTCAAAAGACTTGAAATTTTTATACATTTATTGTATATTATATATGAATTAGTTTTATAAGTCAAATAGTTTTATAACCTTATGAAAGGGTGATATATTTTGGTAGAAAATCTATTTAAAAAATTACATATAAAAACAAATCCAAATAAAATAATGACAATATTGCTGTATGCGATTACAGTTATTCTTGTTTTTATGTCTATATCTAGAATGCTTGGATTTCTAGTTGGAGATGCGAGAATTGAAAATAAAATATCTCCATATCTTTATGCTATATTTTTAACAATTCCACCTCTGGCATTTTCATTTTTTGTAAATTCTGGAATTCCTAAAAATGATAGACAAAAAATTAAATTTTATATGGTAACATGCATTCTTTTTGGTGTTGTTTTGGGTGGTATGGCATGTACATGGATAAACCAAGGCTTTTGGTGGTTATTACAAAGGTTCCCAAATTATAACACTGTAAAAATGTATTTTCCTGAACTTTTTGCCCCAGCAATAAAAACAGCATGCTTTGCAGTACCTTTTGTTGCAATATTTAATATAATTGATTACTTTTTACTTATTTTAAGGGATGAAGACCTTCCAAAATCTATTGCTGGATTTTGTGGACTATCTCTTACAGGTGGAAGTAAAGATAATGGAATGTTTACTTGCGAAACAATCATATGTAATGAAAAAGATTCAGCTATCCCTATAGTTGTTCCTGAGAAAAAAAGATATGAGGGTACTCTTGTACAAGGTGCTACTGGTACAGGTAAAACAGCAACTGTTCTACTACCAATGAGTGCATTAGACCTAGAAAGAAAGTATTTCTTTAGAGAATACTCTAAAAAGATAGGCTATTCAATGTTAAAAAAAGGTATAGCATATATGAACGGTCCATTTAATAACGAATACATCAATAGAAACTTTTCTCTTTCTTACCTAAGACCAAAACGTGGCATGGAAGATGAATTTATGGAAAATGTAAAACCTGTAGTTCAATTCAAAGATAATGCAACAGGAAATATTACATATAAAGATATTGGAATTACAATCGTTGAAAATGACGGTAAATTTATTTCAGATTTTATTGGAGTTGCAAATAACTTTGACATAGATGTTTTATCTATTGATCCAATAAATCCTGATACATTAAGTATTAATCCTTTTGCTATTGAAGATCCTGCAAAAGTTGCTTCAATAGTTGCAGATGTTTTAAACTCAATGTATGAATCACAAGGTGGTGGCGGTGCCGGAGATCCATTCTTTACACAAGTTACAATAGATGCATTCCAAAACTTATCAATTCTACTTAAAGAAATGTATCCAAGAATGAATAATGGTGAAGTTGCTTCTCTTGAAGACATGCTTGAACTTTTATATAACTTCGATAAAGTTGAAGAAATGACTGAAGAAATGAAAAAGGTACCTGAGCTTGAACAAAAATACAAATTATTAATTGCATATTTTGAAAAGAATTTCTATAAGCCATCTCTTAATATAAACGGATATGAAATTCCTGGAACAAGAGGTAGTGGAAGAAAAGATACAGAAAAATTCTTGTATGGAGCTATTACTCAACTTAATAACTTAATTAGGAACCCAGGACTAAAAAAAGCTCTTTGTGGTAAAACAAATATGATTAACTTTGATAAAGCTTTAGAAGAAGGTAAGGTTATTACTGCATGTTCTAGAAAAGGTGATCTTGGTGTTTTACAAGCTAAAGCTTTTGGTATGTTCTTTATACTACAATTTCAAGATGCTGTTTTAAGAAGAAAAGGTACTGAAGATTCAAGAACACCACACTTCTTGTATATTGATGAATTTCCTGAATATATTAATAAAGATATGGAAGTTATGTTTACACTATTTAGAAAATATAGATGCGGTGTTTCAATTGCACTTCAAAACTTATCACAATTATCTAAAGGAGATAAATCAGGATATTATAGGCAAACAGTTCTTGCAAATACAAAAACTCAAATTGTATTTGGTGATACAGTACCAGAAGATAGTGATTACTGGGAAAAAGCATTTGGTATGAATAAAATTCCTGACCAATCAAGTTCATTCAAGATCGTTGATGGTGAACTTGTTAAATCAACAAGTCTTGAGGTAAAAAAGAAAATCCGTGCAGAAGCATATAAAATTCAAGATTTAGGATTTAAAAATGTTTTCTTCAAAACAAAGGATGAAAAAGGAAAAACAATATATGGTAAAGGAAAAACAGATTTCCTAAATAGCAAATATAAAGAAAAAGCTCATACATTAATGTTTAATTTTGAAAAATACATGATGACAAAACCAGATACTCCTACAATTACAATTAACGATAGTGATTCTTCAGCAAATGATGATACTTTATTTGGTGTAAATACATCAACAAGATTAAATGAAGAACTTGCTAAAAGAGCTAATGATTCAATTGTGTCTTCTCCATCTAATTACTCACAAAACGAAGATAAAAAATCTGTTGAACTTGATAATTTAGATAATTTTGATATCATGTTTGAAAATATCGAGCCTACTCTTGAAGATTCATCAAAAGATGGTGGGGCAATTACAGAAACTTATGAAACTGCTGCAATAAAAGAAAACAAAAAATAATATAATTTAAAGGAGCTTTAGGCTCCTTTTTTTGTATGCAAAATTTCATTTCTATACAAATTTTAAATGCTAATTTATGATATATCTTTTATATCAATTTAACAATATAAAAATTTACAACATATAATAAAAGGAGAATAATCTCACTAAAAAGGAGGAATGTTCATGAATTCTTGTTTTAATTCATGTTGTAATTGCTCCAAGGATCATTACTATATTGGTCCTACTGGTTGTACAGGTACAATAGGTCCTAATGGCGCAACTTGCCCTCAGAGCATACAAGGTATTCAAGGTAAAAAAGGTGAAACTGGACCTGCTTGATCAATAGCTATTCCAACTTGCAGGCTCAATTGAAAAAGTTGATGATTCACATGGTGGAATATTTTACCCTATGAAAAATACAAGTACTGTCGTAATGGATTTATCCTTTCAACTTCTTGCAGGATTAACTACACAAATGCATTTTTCTCAGACTATAATTTATACATTTGATACTGAAACACCTCTACAGGTTCAAGCTGAATTTACAGGCAAACAAGACACTTCAAATGTTAGAGTTTCAGATGTAAACTTACTTATGAAAAAAATATATCTAGGCTAGTTACTAAAACGCAGAAAATAAAGGCTTATCATCTCTAATAAATAGAGTGATAAGCTCATTTCTAATTACAACATTTTATACTTGATTTTGTATTAGTATTAGTATTTTTCTGCAACATATCTTCTAATGTATGCCATGCAAGTAAAGCACACTTTACACGAGCTGGCATATTTGAAATATTTTTAAATGCAATAGCATCTTCTAATTTTTCAAGTTCTTTCTCATCTTTAATTTCTTTTTTTATCATATGAATAAATGTTTCAATAATATCCATTGCTTCTTTGACGCTTTTTCCTTTTAGAGTATCAATCATTATTGATGTAGAAGCTTGAGATATTGCACAACCATGCCCTTCAAATGTCATGTCTTTTATAACATCACCATCAAGCTTTAAATCTAATGTTATTTCATCACCACAATTTGGATTGTGTCCTACTTCAGAAAAATCTGCATTTTCCATCTTCTTTTTATTATATGAATTCATACTATGTTCCATAATAAGTTCATTATATAAATCATTTAAATCATCCATTTTTTCACCTTCTATTTTCTTATGTACTTGCTAAACATTTCATATGCTTTTTTTAATCCTAAAACAAGTTTATCAACATCTTGTTTTGTATTATAAATATAGAAAGAAGCTCTGCATGTAGAATCAATTTTAAGATACCTCATTAGTGGCTGTGCACAATGATTTCCAGATCTTATACAAACTCCAAATGTATCAAGAATACTTGCAACATCATGTGGATGTACACCCTTTATATTAAAGGATATAACAGATGAATGATTATTGCTATTTTTCGTCATATAAATATCTAAAAAATCTAATTTTCTTAAACAATCTACAGCATATGAAATAACTTCGTCTTCAATACTATGTATATTATCATATCCTATTTTTTGTATGTAGTCAATAGCTGCACCAAGCCCAACTACGCCCTCAACATTTTGAGTACCAGCCTCAAATTTATTTGGGAGAGATGCAAAAGTAGTATCTTGTTCATAAACATACTCTATCATATCTCCTCCCATTAAAAATGGTGTCATATTATTAAGTATTTCTTCTTTTCCATATAACACTCCTATACCAAGTGGTGCAAGCATTTTATGACCAGAAAATACTAAAAAATCTGTATCAATATTTTGAACATCAATCTTCATATGTGCTATACTTTGAGAAGCATCAACTATAGTTACAGCTCCATTTTCATGGGCATATTTTACAATTTTATTTATATCATTAATTGTTCCTGTTACATTAGAAACATGCGTAATTCCAACTATTTTAGTTTTATTTGTAATTTTATTTTTTATTTCTTCATCGTCTATTTCGTAATTTTCATTTATGTACATATATTTTAGTTTTGCACCTGTAACCTTTGCTACTTTTTGCCAAGGAACTAAATTAGAGTGATGTTCCATTATAGATATTACAATTTCATCATCTTTTTTTAAATTTTCCATAGCATATGAATAAGCTATTAAATTTAAAGATTCTGTTGCATTCTTAGTAAATATAATCTCTTTTGTGTGCTTTGCATTTATAAACTGTTTTACTTTCTTTCTCGTATCTTCATATATTTGAGTTGCTTTTACACTAAGCATATATGACCCTCTATGCGGATTAGAGTTATATTTGTTATAAAAAGATGATATTGCATCTATTACCTGCTTTGGTTTATGAGTTGTTGCACCGCTATCTAGATATGAAATGTCATTATCCTTAAGTAGTGGAAAGTCTTTTTTTATATCTTCTGCTGTCATTATTACACCTCCTTTAGTCAATTTTTTCATCAATTTTATCTATTATTTCTTTCTTTAATTTTGCATCCTCTATATTTTCAAGTATTTTATCAAATTTGGCTTTTACAACAAGTTTCATAGCATCTTTTAGATCAAATCCTCTAGTCATAATATAGAATAAAACCTTAGGATCTATTTTTCCTGCACTGCTTGAGTGATTTCCTTTTACATCTTCCTCACTACAAAGTAACATTGGAAGTGATATGGATTTAGCCTTATCTGAAAGAAGCATACACGACTCATTTTCATTTCCAATAGATTTCTTTGAACCTTTTTTAAAATCAATAGTACCTTTAAAATGCTTTTTACTTTCATCTTTTAGAGCTCCTTGAACTTCTATATTTACATTAGATTTTTCTCCTCTTAAATGAGATATATAATTTAAATCAAAGAACTGGTCATCATTGCCAAGATATATAGCATTAATTAAATTTTCAGAACTTTTACCTACTAAATTTGAGTAGTAATTTGTAATACTATACTTTCCACCTAAATCAACTACTACATAATTTAGCTTGGCATTATCTTCAATAATACTGTCAATCGCTATTAAATTAGTGGATAATGTATTCATAAAGTTTACAAGAACAATATTTAAATTTGAATTTTCTTTTGCTATAACTTTTAATACTTGATTATGAAAATAACTATCTTTATTATCAGAATCATATTTTAATACTACAGTTGAACTTGTATTTTTATCTGAAATAATTTTCATGTTATCAACTAATACCTTATTAGCATTATCAAACTTAAAATTAATTCTAATATTTTCTTCAATATTTTCTTTTATTTCAATATTAATATTACTATTTGCATTTGAAAAAGTTTTATCTGTAAGTTCATCTAAAATGCCATATTCTATATCCTGTCTTTCGATATTATCTGTTACTTTTACTTTGCTTTCATCATATTTTATTTCTATATTTTGAAATTTTGGAGGGTTATTTGGAATATCAATATTATCTAGTGATATATTATTAATATTAAAGTTAACTGCTGTTCTTACAGGTGTTTCATTTAAAATCGTTTTTTTCATTATCCTATAGCTCCCTCCAATTCTAAATTAATTAAATTATTCATTTCAGCTGCGTATTCTATTGGTAATTCTTTTGACACACCATATGCAAATCCTCTTACTATCATTGCTTTTGCATCTTCTTCTGATATTCCTCTACTCATTAAATAAAAGATAGTTTTTTCACTAATCTTACCAATACTTGCTTCATGAGAAAATTCAACCTCATCATTTCGTATATCATTTACAGGAATTGTATCTGATACAGAAATATCGTCTAACATTAAAGATTCACAAGATACTACTGCTTTTGAATTTCTTGCATTTTCATTTATTCTGTTAAGTGACCTATATGTACACTTTCCTCCATCCTTTGAAATTGATTTAGCATTTACAACACTTGAAGTATTAGGTGCATTATGAATAACTTTAAAACCATTATCTAGGTTTTGGCCCTTTCCTGCAAATGAAATACCAGTATATTCTGTTTTTGCACCTTCTCCATTTAATATACTCATTGGATATAGCATTGAAATTTTTGATCCAAATGATCCTGTTACCCATTCCATTTTTGCATTCTTGCCAACAATTGCTTTTTTAGTATTTAAATTTAACATATTTTTAGACCAATTTTCAATTGTAGAATATCTAAGGTATGCGTTATCCTTTACATATAGCTCAACACATCCTGCATGTAAATTTACTTTATTATATTTTGGTGCACTACAGCCTTCAATAAAATGCAAACTAGCTCCTTCTTCAACTATTATTAAAGTATGTTCAAATTGACCTGATTCTGGAGAATTAAGTCTAAAATATGATTGTAATGGAATATCTACTTTTACATTTTTAGGAACATATACAAAAGATCCTCCTGACCATACAGCTCCATGCAAAGCAACAAATTTATGATCATGTATTGGAACGCATTTCATAAAATGCTCTTTTACAAGTTCAGGATACTGCTTTACTGCACTTTCCATATCTGTATATATAACTCCTTGCTTTATAAGCTCTTCTTTCATATTGTGGTATACAACCTCAGAGTCATACTGCGCCCCAACTCCAGCTAAAGATTCTTTCTCTGCCTCTGGAATTCCTAATTTATCAAATGTATCTTTTATATCTTCTGGAACATCATCCCACGAAGTATTTAATTTTGTTTTAGGTCTTACATATGTTGCAATATCATCCATATTAAGTTCTGATATATCAGGTCCCCATGTTGGAAGTTCAAGTTTATTATATACATCAATTGCTTTTAATCTAAACTCTCTCATCCACTCTGGTTCATTTTTTTGCCTTGAGATTTCATCTACAATTTCCTTAGTTAAACCCTTTTTAATTTTAAAATCATAGTTATCTTCATTTTTTATATCATAAATATTTCTATTTATATCATCAAATTTACTCTTTCCCATTAATTTTTAACCTCAGCTCTATATTTTGCATATCCTTCTTCTTCAATTTCCTTTGCAAGTTCTGCTCCTCCAGTTTTTACTATTTTTCCATCTACTAAAATATGCACATAATCAACATCCAAGTTGTGTAATATTTTTGTATTATGAGTTATAATAAGGACAGCATTTTCTTTATTTCTAAACATGTCTATTCCTTTTGATACAGTTTTTATTGCATCAACATCAAGACCTGAATCAGTCTCATCAAGTATTGCAAGTTTAGGATTTAACACAAGCATTTGAAGTATTTCATTTTTCTTTTTTTCTCCACCTGAAAAGCCAACATTTAAATTTCTTTGCATATATTTTGGATTCATCTTTAATTCTTTCATATATTTTATCAACTCAATTTTAAATGCTGTTGCCTTTATATTTTCACCTATTTTTTTGCTTTTTGCATACCTTAAAAAATTTGCAACTGATATTCCAGGTATTTCTTCTGGTAATTGAAACGACATAAATACACCTTTTCTTGCAATTTCATCAGTTTTTTCATTTGTTATATCTGTATTATCAAATATAACCTTTCCACTTTTTTTAGTATAAGCTGGATTATTTAAGATAGCGTTTGCAGTAGTAGTTTTACCTGAACCATTTGGTCCCATTATAACGTGAACTTCACCTTTATTTATATTTAAATTAATACCTTTTAATATTTCTTTATCTTCTGCATTTACATATAGCTCTTCTATTTTTAGTAAATTATTATCCATAACTATCCTCCTATTTTAAAACATATTTTACTTTTGGTTTTCTTTTTTTACATGATCTACATTCTTCTTTATTTAAATCATAACAACAATCAAGGTCTTTTAAATCTAACACTTTATGCACATATTTAGCAAGAGAATTTAATGTATTATCTTCTACAACTAGTTTTATTTTATCTGCTTCACATTTAGCAATTTCCTTTTCTAGTCCTAAAACATCTTTTAAAAATAAATATACAATATCGTAAGCCTCTAGTATTTTTTTTGCTAAATTTTCGCCTTCTTTTGTAAGTTTAATTGGTCCATATGTTTCATATTCTATATATCCATTTTCTTTTAAATTTTTAAGTGCTTTATTTACACTAGGTTTTGTGCAAGACATTTTATTTGCAATATCCGTAACACGTATATTTCCATTTTGCTTTTTTAAAACGTACATCGTTTTTAAATATTCCTCTGTTGCCTTTGATATCATAACATTTCTCCTTTTGTTAACCATAGTTAACATTATATTACATTATATATTGTTTGTCAAGTCTAACAAATTTATACAAATAATTACACTTTCAAAGAAAAAGCACTATTTGAATTAAAGTTCAAATAGCACTTTTTTAAATTCTGTTATTTTTAAAAATATTACATTATTTTAAATTTATCATTTTTTTCTAATAATTTAGCAACATTTTCTCTACTATTATCTCCACCAATCTCTATTGATTTATATTCATGAGTTAGTGTCTCACCAGTTATGTAATAATGCTTTATTGAATATTTCTCTCCTGAATGATGAATTTTTATTTGTGCATCATCTATTATTATTTCTTTTGGCCCACTAATTAAATCAAATAGTGCCCCATAGCGACCTAATATCAAAAGAATAAAAAAATTAAAACTCCTATTAAGCATAAAATTGTAGAGAACTTTTCACTTTTTGATTTTTTATTTTTTAACATTTTACATTTTATATCCTTTAAAGCAACAAAATACAATTTTCAATTCTTTCACAACCAACACTATTAAATAATTCTAACTTTATATAATGTTTTTATATTGTCTAAATATATTTTAAATATTACATATAGCTCCTACTGTATATATAAATAAATGTTTAATAATTATATTCTCTACTATTTCACCAAATCAATAGTTTCAAGTTCTTTATAACTTGTAGTAAATTTATATAATTAGCTATTTATCTATCTCTTCCTCTGCTATTTTTAATCTTTAATAAATGTTCTATATCAGCAATTAATTCATCTTCTTTTTTTAATTTTTCAGATTCTTCTACTTTTTGTACTAATTGACTTATTGCATCTGGCAAATTAGAACATTCATGCCATTCTATATCACTACGGTAACTTTGTTTAGATTTATTCATTTCAATCTGAGCCTGGTTGATAAATGGATATATTATTTCCAAATCTTCACCTTTAATCTGATCCAACGCCTTTGAAAAACTATATTTATCTTTTATACCAGGAAAAGCAACTATTCTATTTGGATTAAAAGCATCCTTATCATATTCCGTAGTAGAATATTCTGTTATACAAATCAAGTCATCATAATCACCTTGAGGATCAGAATATATTCCTGTCCCTTCATGTAATTTTTTTATAGCACTTTCTGATGGATTAAATTCAACTAATATCTCATCTGAAACTATCCCCTTAAGGAACTGTAAGCAACTTAAAGCATCATAGGTCAAAATTTGACCTTCCTCATGATCATAACCATGTTGGAATGCTGTTTCTTCACCCAAAAAACAAAATCCCTCTGAATCAGTTCTATTCATTGAAAATTTATTTGTATTAGTTAATTTCTCACCTGACATTAATTTTAAAAATTCATTAATAGACATATATCTATATAATTTCATATTTCATTCTCCCTCATTTTAAGCAATTTTTCTTTTTTTACTCTGTTAATTTGTTGTTTCTTTTTAATATTAACTGCATAAAAAAAATTTAAATCGTTTAATTGTTCCAAAGACAAACTTTCTTTTTTTATCTCATTGTTTTCGATTTTTGCTTTTAAATCAGATATTGACTTTATTTTTTCTTGTAATTTTAGTATATCTTGATGATTCATAGTTTCAACCCCCATCTTTTTAACTATATAATTATATATACCATAGAACCAAAAAAATGTCAATATTTGAAATGTTCTGACATTCTTTTTATAATCATTAATTATGTTTTCTATATTTAAAATATTTATAGTAATAATTTTTGCAAAAATTTCCCATTTAAGGTCTATTTATTATTCTCCACAAACTGTTTATATTTTTTGGTACTTTCTCAAGGAAAATAGTTTAATAAAAAAATAAAGTGCAAATTAAAAAAATGCCCCCGTACAATACAGAGTTTATTCCAAAGTTGCCCAGTATCTATATTCAATAAGTTTCAATTTTTTGGGCCAGTATATTTCAAGACTTTTCATTTTTTTATTTATCTATCTATTTAACTGAACTGAGACCTTTAAATTTTTAATAATTAATTATTAAAGAAAGATGGAAATGCTCTAGGTATTACAACCTTACCTTGTTTTTTATTATCTTTAATACATTTTACTTTATATATTTTTTTATAACTAGACTTAAAATCTTTTTCTAAAATTTTTGAAACATATATAGGTTTTCCATACATTATTGTATCAAAATTTGTTTTTATTTTACCATTTTTATATAAATTAAATAATTCCTCCACAATTTGATCATCCTGTGCTATATTCATTGCTTTTATTTCTTCATCCATTTTATTTTCGATAAATGTAGCTGTAGGTCCAGCTATTAAAGATGTAAGATCTTTGGGAACTGTAGCACTATGAAAGTCTGGTGTAATCATTAAATAATATAACTCTTCATCATCTTCTATTAAGACAGACATAGTAGCTTTATTAATAACACCATATTTCTTTATCAAAATAGCTACAATAATAACCGTTACTCCCATTATTAAAAACATTACAACATATGAAATTATTCCCAATGGTGCTAACACGGCTGGAACAATAGTTCCAATACATACTATTATTAAAGCACTTACAAATTCCTTTACACCACTTAGTCCATTTTTCTCAGCAAATTCTACATCAAAATGATGTATTTTCATATAATCACCCCTTAATATTTTCGTTTGAACGAAAGAAGTATGAATTTTTTGTTAATTTTAATTTAGAAATATCTACCTTAAAAAGGATAATAATTTTTTTCCTGGATTAAGAGGGAAAATTTCCTAATCCTTTTTCTATTGCATTTATCAATATCCCACTATATATAATATCCCATTCAAATACCTTTTAGCTACCAGCATTCAACATATTTAATAACATATCTAAAATTTTTACATAGAAAAGACCTTTATTTCAAGGCTTTTTTAACTACTTTCCACAACAATTTTTATATTTTTTTCCGAACCACATGGGCTTTTGTATTGGGAATTTTGGCAGCTTTTGGGAGCACTTGGCTCGTTAATTCAGCACTTGGTTGCACTTGGGAGCACTCCGTAGCACTCGGCAAACCTCGCAGAACGTATCTAAAAACGTATCTAAAATTTACCATTGTTGAATTTTTTACAATTTTCTAATAATGCTTTGTAAGTGTCCTGTGATATGGTTTTGTCATCTTTGATTTATCTTGACCTAATAGCCAAATGAAATCATTTATATCCATGCGAGAATATTTTCTATCTAATGTTTCATAAATGTAATCAATTACTTTCAATGTATTTGCTCTAATTTCTACTTCTTCTTTAGACCCTTCTTCAATCTCAACTTTACTATCTACTCTATCAGCAAGACTATCACTAAATCCTAGCATTCCATAACATCTCATTACTTGAGGTATTTTATAATCTGCACATCCAATTAGATGAGAATAGTCAACATCAATTTGTTCTTTCTTTTCTCTTACATGAAGTATATCAGAAGTTAATAACTGTGCTCTTTTATAAAATAATACTTCTTCTCCATCATATGTAGATACATCTTTGAAATAATCTAGATTACTAACTATAAATTCAAAAAGTTGACTATCGACATTTAAATCTTTAATAAGTTCATAAAATGATTTTCCACTTTCTTTAAGTAAATTATTCATTTCAACTAAATTACTATATCTATCTTCAAATAGTGGAATAGTTACATTACCTTTTAATAATTCTTTAAATTCATCAGGACTCATTTCAAAATTATTATTTGATTTAAACCTGTTTAGTATTAAATACATTATTGCATAAGATCCATCCATTGTTCCTAAATCCGTTTGGATTTCCCATTTAGGATCTCCCCAAAAACAATAATCTCCTATTGCATGATATATAAATAAGAAATTAACTATACTTTCTACATCCATATCCATTAAACCATATGGATTTGAATCTAGCCAATAAGCAACCGATGAATTTCTAATTTGATCTATCATTTCATCAATCTTGCTATAATTAATTCTCACATTTCCAGAATTATCGCAAACAAATTTATAGCTATAATTTAATCTATCTATTAAATTCATAGTATCAGCTCCTTAATACAGCATACATATATAATATTTTTTATCTTATTCTACCCTCTATGACTTATTTTCTACTTTTTACCGTACTATTTTTTCCTTCTTTTACATTTTTTAAATCCTTTTGAAAATGATTACCCGATACAATGTTTAATTCATCAAATGGTGCAATTTCATTTCCATCAAAATAATTTGCTAATCTCAATGTTGATTTATGAATATTATTTATGTTATGATCAATACTTCTTAAGTCTAGACCTGTATCGACACTTAATTTTTCTTCAACTGAGGCATAATAAAAAACTTGTCGTTCATATTTCACTCTTTTAATAAAATGTGGTTTATCATAACATACTTTAATATCAACGTATGGAAACGGATGATTTGAAATGCTTTCATTCAAAAGCCCTATCATTCCTTGAACTTCTTCTTGAGCGGCTAATTCAAATGGTATTTGAAAAATTTGATCCTCTTGAATTCCACTATCACCATTATTATATATTTTTATTATAGTAATTCTTATATTCTTTGCCTTAGTTAAACCACTATTTCTAACTCTTAAATACAAAAAACCATTAATACTTCTTAAATTAAACGATAATTGTGGTTCCTTATCTTTTATCATTTTAAACTGGTTTATTATTACAATTAAAAGTGATATTCCTGATATAACCACAGCAATTATTTCTACCATATTAAACCCTCCTTGTAAATATTATATCATAAATTATCGTTCTAATCTTTGATATTACTACTTATGAGTAATAAATTACAACTTAAATACTTTTTAGATACGTTTTGTATCTAATTTGAAATCAAAGTTCAAATACACGTTTTTACCCTTATCTTATAAGGTTTTGCAAGGTTTTTGCAATGTATCTAGAACGTATCTAAGACAATGGACAATCTAAAAATTACCCAAAATGTGGAAGCATAGAAAAACCCGCAATCCCTTATTTTATGCGGGTTCGTGGGCTTATTTACCACAACATTGTTTATATTTGCGACCACTGCCACATGGACAAGGATCATTCCTACCAATCTTCTTATCTTTTCTTACAACAGGTTCTTTTTTGTTAGAACCATCTTCGTTTGTATTCATGTTAAGAATTGTTTTAGTATTTGCCTCTTTATTCTCAACACTTACCATTTCCTCTTTAGACTTTGGTCTAACAGAAAATACTGCTCTTATTGCCTCTTCCTGAATAGAATTTACCAAGTCTTCAAACATCTCAAAACTTTCAATTTTATACTCATCAATAGGTTTTGATTGACCATAAGCTCTAAGCCCAATTCCATCTTTAAGTGCAGATATAGCATCAATATGATCTATCCATTTTTCATTTACCGTATTTAATATTAAATAACGTTCAATAGAAGTAAGAATTTCTTCAGAATTTAACTTCTTAGCCTCTTCATGTCTAGTAGCATACAAATCTTCAATTTTTTTCATAAGACTAGCTTTAACTTTTTCGTCTTCAAGTTCAGGTATATCCTCTTTTGTTATAAAATTATCAATACCAAATAAATTTTTAAGCATAATATTTAAAGTATCAAAATCTACATCATCTATATTATCTGCATGAGTAAAGAATTGTTCTACTACTTTGTTTATTTTAGCTTCAGCAAGACTAAATACAACTTTAGATAGATCCTCTGAATTTAGTACCTCACGTCTTTGAGAGTAAATAATCTCTCTTTGTGTATTCATTACATCATCATACTCAAGAACGCTCTTTCTTACAGAATAATTTTGTCCTTCAACTTTCTTTTGAGCAGTCTCTATAGCACTACTTAACATTTTTTGTTCAAGTGGCATATCATCAGGAAGTCCCAAAGTTTCAACCATAGCTTTCATTCTATCAGATCCAAAGAGTTTCATTAAGTCATCTTCAAGGGAAATATAAAATCTAGTTTCACCAATATCACCTTGACGTCCAGAACGCCCCCTTAACTGGTTATCTATACGCCTTGATTCATGACGCTCAGAACCTATAATTTTAAGACCTCCAGCCTTTATAACTTTATCTCTATTTTCCTCAAACTCTGGTTTTAACTTTTCTTCTATTTTCTTTATTTCTTCTTGAGCTTTTGTAACTTCATCATTGTTATAAGATATTGGAGTAATAGCCATTTCAATAACATCACTAGAATATCCTTTTTTAGCAAGTTCCTCTTTTACAGTATATTCTAAGTTTCCTCCAAGCATAATATCAGTACCACGCCCTGCCATATTTGTTGCAATTGTAACTGATTTATACTTACCAGCTTGAGCTATAATTTCTGCTTCTTTTTCATGAAATTTAGCATTAAGAACTTGATGAGGAATTTTCTCTTTTCTTAGCATATTACTCAAAATTTCCGAAATATCAATTGAAACGGTACCAACTAGTACTGGTTGTCCCTTTTCATAACTTGCCTTAACATCTTCAATAATTGCATTATATTTTGCTTTTTTAGTTTTATAGATTACATCATTTAAGTCTTTTCTTATAACCTCTTTGTTTGTAGGTATTTCAATTACATCAAGTTTATAAATTCCTTTAAATTCATCTTCTTCAGTCTTAGCTGTACCTGTCATACCTGAAAGTTTGTTATATAATCTAAAGTAATTTTGGAAAGTAATTGTAGCCAAAGTTTGACTTTCAGAAGCAATCTTAACTCTCTCTTTAGCTTCAATTGCTTGGTGTAATCCATCACTATATCTTCTACCTTCCATAATACGTCCAGTAAATTCATCAACAATTAAAACTTGACCATCTCTTACGATATAATCTTTATCTTTTTTCATAATACCATAAGCACGAATTGCTTGATTTATATAATGAGATAAAGTTAGATTATCTACATCTGATAAAGACTCAACTCCAAAGAATTCTTCAGCTTTCTTTGTACCTCTATCAGTAAGTGCTGCAGTATGAGCCTTTAAATCAACAACATAATCAAAGTCATTATCAGACTCATCAAATTCCTTATCATTATTTTCAACAATAACCTTAGCCTTAAGTCCTCTTGCAAACTTATCTGCCCTTACATATAAATCATTTTGTTTATTTACCATACCAGAAATTATAAGAGGAGTACGAGCTTCATCAATAAGGATACTATCTATTTCATCAACAATAGCATAATTTAATTCTCTTTGAACCATGTCTTTTTTAGCCATTGCCATATTATCTCTTAGATAATCAAATCCAAACTCATTATTTGTTCCATATGTTATATCACAAGCATAAGCTTTTCTCTTTTCCTCAGAATTCATTCCTCCAAGTACAATTCCAACACTTAAGCCCAAAAATTTATATAATTTTCCCATCCATGTTCCATCACGCTTAGCAAGATAATCATTTACAGTAACAACATGAACACCTTTTCCACTTAAAGCATTTAAATATACTGGAAGTGTCGCAACTAAAGTTTTACCTTCACCTGTTTTCATTTCAGCGATTCTTCCTTGGTGAAGTATCATACCACCAATAAGCTGAACTCTAAAGTGTCTCATTCCAAGGACTCTACTACTAGCCTCTGCAACAGTTGCAAAAGCTTCTGGTAAAATATCCTCTAAAGTTTCACCATTCTTTAACCTATTTTTAAATTCCTCTGTTTTATTTTTCAAATCTTCATCAGTTAAATTCTTTAAACCTTTTTCTATCTCCTCTATTTTATCAATAGTAGGAAGTATTTTATTTATTTCTCTTTTGCTATATGAGCCAAATATTTTTTCAATTAATTTCATTTTTCCACCTCAAATTACTACATATTTTTCTACTAGTACATTGTAACATATTTCATTCAAATATACAAACTTTTAAGGACTTTTTTTACATTTTTTTTACTACATAATTTAATATTTAATGTTACTATTTTTGAATATATAATTTTTTTATGAATATATATTAGTATAATATAAAAAATAGGATAGGTGTATATTTATGTTCGTTTTAAATTTCAAGTTAGATTTTAAAAAAATATTATTTGCATGTTTTTTAGTAGCACTCGCTATAGTTACAATTATTGAATTTGGCACAAATTCTAAAACAGAAAATGTTGTATCAAAAAATACAGGGAAATACGATTACACATTTACAGACGAAAACTTTACAAAAACTTTAAAAGAAATTCATACAAACATAGATGCAAATGTAGGTAAAACAGTAAAAATAAGCGGATTTGTATTTAAAATGCCAGACTTTAAAGAAAACTATTTTGTATGCGGAAGAAATACCATATCAAACAATGAAGACACAGTAGCAGGATTTTTATGCGACTACAAAGGTACAAACAAACTCCTTGACAACGAATGGGTAGAAATAACAGGAGTAATCATAAAAGGCGAATACAACGAAACAATGCCAGTAATAAAAGTAGGAAACATAAAAAAAATAACAGCACCAGCAAACACATACGTCGAAAACCTCCCACAGAGTTAGTTTTGTAAAAAATATGCGATGCATATTTTTTACACTTTTTTATGCTATTTTTCAACAAAACTAGACAATATTTACGATGCCAACTTTCTTGTGATTTTTAAATTAAGCTGCTATAATTTTATTATGGAGAAATTTATAAAATACAAAACCTTTACCTTTAGGGCCTATCCAAATAAATCACAAACCAATTTAATATATTTAACTTTTATAATGTGTAGATATATGTTTAACACTCTTCTTTCTATAGAGCTAGAAAATTTAAAAAAATATAACAATGAAGTGGAAAAATGTCTTAAATCATATAAATATTTTGATGATAAAAAGTTTGCTAAGGAACACAAAATGCCAAAAATTTCCAAATTAAAAAATTCAAATGAAAACTATAAAAAAGTCGACTCTCTTGCTATTTGTGCAGAATATAGCAATCTTGTTAGAGGAATGGAGTTGTTTTACAGAGGAAAGTCTAACCTTCCTAAATTTAAAGGCAGGAATGATAAACATTCATATACAACAAGTCAAGTTAATAATAATATTAGAATTGTTAACAATAAAATACGTTTACCTAAAGTTGGTTTTATTAAGGTTAGAGGGATGCGAGAAATTCCAAGTAATTTCAAAATTAAACGAGCTATAATTTTTGAGGATAAAAAAGGTAAATTTTTTATTTCTATTGTATTTGAATACGAAAAAATAGATAAAAATGGCGATATATATTCTATAAAAAATGAAAATAAAGTGGTTGGTTTAGACTTTAAAATAGGCGATATTTTTGTTTCAAGTGATGGTTTTATTCCTAAATATTCAAATAGTTATTTTATTCTTCTTGATAAAATTCCAATTATTCAAAACTATGTTAATAGAAAGAAAAAATTTTCTAAAAATTACTGGAAATCCATTAACAAATTAAGAAAAATCCATAGAAATGTAGTTAACATCAGAAAAGATATGTTAAATAAATTGTCTTATACTCTTTCTAAAAATTATAATTATGTTATCATTGAAGATCTTTCAATTAAGGAAATTGTATATAAACTAGGAAAAGGTAAAAATGCCTACAACACTAGTTTTAACAGTTTTGTTAAAAGGCTGTTGTATAAATTTGAAAATAAAGTAATTAAAATAAATAAGTGGTTTCCAAGTTCTAAAAAGTGTTCAATATGTGGAAAAAAGAAGAAACATCTTAGACTTTCTCAAAGAATATATAGATGTTATTTTTGCGAAAATATAATAGATAGAGATCTTAATGCAGCTATAAATATTAAAAATGAAGGGGTAAGGTTATTAAATACTTGTGAATTTGAAGTCTAGGCTTTTAATTGTTAATAAATTTATTTTTTGAATTCTACCAGAAATACACTATGGGGTACATAGGGTGAGCGTTCTAACTACACCTATTTGGTGACTATCTACGAATTTAGTAGTACCTATTTTGCCTTTTAAATAGGATTATACATACTAAAATGCCAGAAATTCTAACTCAGTTTTATTATATTTTAAAAGGTTATAATTTATATTTTTAATAGCTATCAATTTTTTATATAATTGTGTAGTTTAGCTTTTCATATAATTTTAATGTATTTTTGCGCATTAAAATATTTTAGCGTGCTTATTCCCACTATATTTATGCAAAAATATAGTGCATAAATTTATTTTATTTCAAATTTACACACTATATAATACATCATTTATTTAATTTTTTACAAAACTAACTCGGGATTAAGGCATGTCGATGAAGCCTCCCATGTATACTATTACCAATGGTACTAATATTACAATTGTGAATGCTATTAGTGCTATTCCTACAAATGAATATGTTACTTCTGGTAATACCTTTTTAAATCTTTCTAGTGATTCATCTACCTCTGATTGTATATATTCATTTACTTTTTCCATCATTGTTGATAATTCTGTTTGCATTCCTACTCCTACCATTTGAGATACCATTGGTTTAAATAGCTTTTTTTCTTCAAATGGTGTTATCCATGATGTTCCTGCTATTACATTTACTTTTGCAAGCTCTATAGCTGATAGAAAATAGTAGTTTGATGTAACATTTCTTGATACTTCTAAACTTTCTTGTATTCTCATACCATTTTTTAGGTTAAGTAGCATAGCTTGGAAAAATTTATGTACTGTTATGTTATTTATTAAAGTGCCAACAACGGGACATGTTAGTTTAAATTTATCCCAATTATACCTTCCTTTTGGCGTGTTAATCACAAAGAAGAATATGCCAACTAGTATAGCTACTATTGATGTAGGTATATACCAATACTTCATAAACCAATTTGCTATATCAAGTGTGATCATTGTTGCTTTTGGTATTTTACTTGTTGAGTCGAACATATCATATACATCCTGTATAATTGGTACACCTACAATTACAAGTCCAAACATCAATATAATTATTGTGAAAAATTGTAAAACTTTTGGAATTACTGTAGATCTAACTTGTTTTTTTAAGTTATTTGATGATTCCATATAATCTCTTGCATATAGTAAGGCTGTATCTAAATTACCTGAATCTTCTCCAACCTTTATGAAATTAACAAACATTGCTGGAAAAACATTTGGATAATTCTGCATTACTACATTCATTTTTTCACCGGATTCTACTCCTATAATTATATCTTCTACTATATCCTTAAGTTTTGGATTCTCCATTTGTTCATATATTATACGAAGTGCTTGTATATTGTTAAATTTTGCTTTCTTTAATATATATAAATTATTTACCAGTACAATAATATCTTTGCTTGTAATTCTTGTAAATGGATGAAGTTTCATTTGCTTTAATTCTTCTAATGTTATCTTCTTTAAATCTACTTTTTTCTTTGAATTATTTAAGTTAGAGTTTACTCTCTTTATTAAATTTTCTTTTTCAATTTTATTATAATCTAGCCTTTTATATTTTTGTCTTTTTTCTGGAAGTTTTTTTATAGAAATAGGTTGTATTCTATCTTTTTTCAAACTTTCCATTGCATGAGATTTATTAAGTGCCATTATTTTTCCATGGCCTACTTTTCCATCTTCAAATATAACTCTATATTTATAACTTGGCATTTAAAACCTCACCTCCTATTTTATGTTAAACTTCCTCCATTTGTAAGTATTAGTCCTTTGATAGTATTCATTCTTTCAGGTTCAGTATTTTCTTTTAAAATATTCATATCTATTAGACCTTTATTATATAAGTCTGCAAATGAACTTTCAAAGCTTACTGATCCTATTGCACCAGATGCATGAATTGTATCTTCTATATCTGATACACTAAATTTTTCTTGTCTTATTTGAGCTGCAATTACATTATTTACTACCATAATTTCTGGTACCATCATAAGGTTACCTTTTGTGCTTAAGATAAGTTTTTGAGATATTACCATTTTTAAAACTGATGATACAGAGTTTTTTATTGCGTTTTGATCAGCTGGATCATACATATTAATTATTCTTTCTACTGTTTCGCCACATGATCTTGTGTGCAAAGTTCCTATAACAAGGCCGCCTGATTCAGCAAGATCTATTGCAACATCCATTGTTTTTCTATCTCTTATTTCTCCTAAAACCGCTATGTCTACATCTTCTCTTAGCAAGTTTATAAGTCCGTTATAGTAACTTATTACGTCTGATTCTTCTCCAATTTCTTTTTGAATTACAATGGATTTTTTTGATTCATGCTCATATTCTATAGGATCTTCAAGTGTAACAATTTTACGGCTTACTTCATTATTTACTTCTTGAATAAAGGCATTCATGGTTGTTGATTTACCTGAATTAACTTTTCCTGTTACTAAAATTAATCCTGTTTTTATTTTTTTCATTTTTTTAACTACATCAGAAAGTCCCATTGACTCTAAATTAATTTCACCATTTGGAATTACTCTTAGCGAAAGCACTGGAACGCCTTTTGAAAGCGATGCATTTATTCTATATCTTGTTTTTTGATATGTATATGAGAAATCTACTTGTTTTTTTTGTTCAAACTTTGCCTCCAATCCTTCAATTTCACCAAAAAAGCCTTCTAGAATATTAACTAGTGCTTCATCACTTAGTGGAAATTTTGATTCATCAAAAAATAATTTTCTACTTACCCTATATACAGGTACTTGCCCCTGTGTAAGATGTATATCTGTTGCCCCTAAGCTTACAGCTTTAGACATAATTTGAAATATTTGCTCCATAATACTTATTTTCTCTCCTTTTTAAATTGTAATTTTATTCTTTATTTCTTCAACTGTAGTAATTCCTTGTAAAACTTTATTTATACCATCTACAACCATAGGCTTGTAATCTGTGTTTTTTATAGCATAATCACGTATCTCTATACTTGATTTTCCTTCAGATATCATATCTTTTAAGTAATCATCTATGCACAAAACTTCAAACATTGCAACTCTTTCATAATATCCAATATCGTTACAATACTTACATCCTACTGGTTCGTAAGTTTTAGCATGTTCTAAGTCAAAATCTACACCTGTAGATTTTGAAACTTTTTCAATATATTTTTTTTCTTCATCTGTTAATACATGTTCTTTTTTACACTTATTGCAAAGACGTCTTACTAGCCTTTGTGAAATTGTTGTAGCAACTGTTGCTGATACATCATAATTTGATACTTGCATTTTTCTTATTCTAGTTACAACCTCAACAGCATCTATTGTATGTATTGTAGATAATACTAGATGTCCAGTTTGACCTGCTTCTATTGCTATTTTAGCTGTTTCTTCATCTCTTATTTCACCAACTAATATAATATCTGGATCTTGTCTTAAAACTGTTCTAAGTGCAGATGCAAATGTTATATTTGGTGCAATTTCTACTTGATTTATTCCAGGTATTCTACGTTCAACCGGATTTTCTATTGATATTATATTAATTTCTGGTTTATTTAAATATTCAATTACACTATATAAAGTTGTGGTTTTACCTTCACCTGTAGGTGCACCTATTACAATCAGACTGTTTTTCCTATTAAAGGCTTTATCAACAAGTTCATTATTATTCATAAATCCAAGTTCAAATAAACTTCTTTTATCTGCATTTTTCTTTAAAAGTCTTAGTACAAATTTTTCTCCATTAACATTTTTTTGTGAAGATACACGAATGCTATATCCGTCATATGTATTTATACTTCCATCCTGATCATAAACTATTTCTTGATGCATATTTGATATTGCTTTTAATCTACCTATTAAGTTATCTTGTCTATTTTTTGGTAGTTCTGTAACAGTTAAAAGCTTTCCATCAATTCTATACCTTACTCTTATTTTGTCTTCCATTGGTTCAATATGTATATCACTTGCTCTTTTTTCTATGGCTGTCATAATAATGTTATCTACCAATTTTGTTGTATCTTTTTCTTCTTTATCTACATAATCTCTTTCTACCGTTCTGATATTAGAAATTTGTTTCATAATAGAAGTATAAAGTGTTACATATATCTCCATTTCATATCCTTGGTTCATAAGTAAAAGTTCAACTTCTTTTACCCTAGTTGGATTTTGTGGATCTGCGAATGCGACCTTAAGTTTATTTCCAACAAGAGCAAAAGGTAAAACTTTATAGTTTATTATTATATCTCTTGGTAAATACTTTACCGGATTTATTTCGATTTCACCATCTAACATTACTCCTGTTACTTGAATTTTATATGATAGTACATCTAATAATGCTGATTTATCACACATATCTAGTATATCAACAATTTCTGCAAATTTTAATTCTTTGTGTTCTTTTTGATATTCAAGTACCCTATCTACTTGATTTTCTGTAAGTAATCCCCTTTTTATAAACTCAATACCTATTGGGCTTCTTTTAGATTTAATATTTTCAAACATAAAACATACTCCTTTTAGACATTATTTAATATTTGATATTCTTCAAGAATTTTTTCATAAAATTCATTTTCATCTACTTCATATTTTTTATTTATATTTTTTTCATATTTATTTTGTATTATATTAAAATGCTCAGCTTCAGAATATACAGACATTACATATATAAAAAATGCAATTGATGAGAATATTACAACAAGTATTGCTGAGCCTTTCATTTTATTTTGCTTCATATTTTATCATCCCCTAATGTTACATATATTTGTTTAGTAATGTCTTTTTTATATTTTTTGAATGTAACTTCAATACATACACTTTGTATTTTACTATCTATATTTTGTGAAAAGTTTTCATTTACATTAGTTAACTTATCTTCTGTTATGACTTCAAATTTTTCCACGTTTTTAACAAGTATACCTCCATTTTTTAGTATTATTTTTTTATCGCTATCATAGCTATACTCATCATTATTATTAAAAATTATTCTACCATATATTTCGTCAACTGACGTACTTGCTTTTGCACTAGATAATATATTGTATTGTAATTTATCAAATTGTTCATATATGTATATTTTTGCTTTTTCATCCATAGCTTTATAATTCATATTGGTACTCATCGCAATCACAAAAACAGTAAATACAAAAAATAAAGCAACATATATTGCCATAGATGTTAAGGTAAGACCTCTTTTTTTATTCACTTGGCATCACCTTACCTTTAAGTCCTGTCAAACTATACTCATGAGCCTTTCCATCAACGTTATATTTTACAGATACATTTATCTTTTTTACTATATCTTCATATGTATAATCTATTTCATCAAATGGTATTACTTCAACGTTAACATCATAGCTTATACTATTTTCTTCAACTTTTAAGCTATATGAAGTAAGGTTTTCATAGTCAGTTGCCTTAGCTGATTCTACATTTTTTATTGCAACTGATATTGCTCCACTTCTTGCAATATTTTCTATACTTTTACTTCCGTAATTTCTTGAAATAACAAAAGATGAAACTAGAAGAAGTGTAAAAATAATCATTGCAATAACAATTTCAGTTATATATACACCTTTTTTTGTGTTTTTATTTAATTCTTTTTTTTCCTCTTCTGTCATTTTTGTTTTCATCACATATGCTCCAATTAAAACAAATATAACTGCATATAATATACACACAATAACAAGATTTATGCTAAGTTTAAAAATAACAAAAAATATTAAAAATACAATACCATTTATAAGTTCCAATATAGGATATCTGATACTTATTTTTTCTTTACAATATCTGCATTTTCCTTTGCCTATAATATAACTTAAAATTGGTATTAAATCAAAAAAGCCAAGATTATGTTTGCAATTAGGGCAGTATGATCTTTTTATTAATATATCTTGATGTCTTGGTATTCTATATGTTGCAAGTGAAAAAAAGCTTCCAAATAAAGTTCCTATTACAAACATAAAAAAGCCTATTATAACGTAAATATATATACTCATACTCTCCCTCCTTTTACATATCATTTTTACAAAATACTTATTAAATCACAATAAAAATTAAATACTTTGTAAAAATAATATATTGGTAAGGTCATATATACAACATATATATGACCTCATTAATCGTATTTTTTAGCTTTTGTTTATTTACTAACTGTAACAGTAGTTAGTGTAGTATTATCTGTTTTTGGAACTCTTACAAATTCATTAAGAGTTTGATCCATACCGTCTGACGTAGTCATCCAAGATGGAACCTTAGAAGAATCAGAATATACTAAATATACCAATCCTGAATTTACATCAATATACCATTTAGCACTTGTAATTGTTGGTAATTGTACATCTGTTGCAGTTTTTACTGCGTCTGTGTTTAATAAATAATAATTTCCATATTTTGCTTTAAAAGTAACCCCATTTTCATCAGTCACATCAGCAGTCGCAACTATAGATGTGATACTATACTTTGCATCTACATCTGTAGCTGTAAATATTTGGCTTGCATCATACATACCTTGTGTTTCAGCCATTTTCTTACCATAATATAGATTAATTGCAGAATTAATACTTGACCTATTATCTGCAAGTTGAGCGACTCTACCAGAGTCAATTGGATTGTTGTTATTTAGTGTTAAAATAACAGCAGCAGCTAAAATAATTATAACTATAATAGTTACAATTAATACGATTAAAGAAATACCTTGTTTGTTTTTCATAAACTTTTCCTCCCTATTTCTATATATTAAAACATTTTTAATGTTTTAACCAAATTTACTTACTAGTAGCTGGTGGATTAGCTACTCCACCGTTACTATTTGTTGTTTTATCATTTGCCTCTTGCTGTTCTTTAGTAGATGAAGTATTAGAAGAACTATTTCCACTATTATTTCCACTACTATTTGAACTTCCTGAAGAAGATACTTCTGCAAAAGGATCATTATTACCAGTTTTATACTGACTATTTGACTTAAAACTATTCATATCATCAGATGAAATTGAATATTGTTTTTTTAAAGGTTCACTTGATATTGCCTTAGTTGCTTCAAAAGTATATTCAGATTTTGAAATACTTTGATAATCTTGTACGACACCTTTAGTAATAGCAGACTGTTTAGGTAACATTAACATGAAAACTATTACAGCTATTGCAATCATTACTAGAAGTGAAACTCCAAAAGTAATAAAATAATTTTTATTTATATTATTCACAAACAGTCCTCCATTCTATTTATTTATAACTATATTTTTTACATCGAAACTAGCCTTTACTGTAGTTCCTTCAACATAGTCCATTGATATATTATCAAGTTTAAATCTTAAAGAAGTATCATTTTCAACTTCAAAGATGAAATCTGATATATTCATATAACTTCCCTTAACTTCAATTTTTAAAGCAGATGAACTTGATGTAGAAGCTGATGTATCTGATGAAGTATTAGCAGATGAATTAGTACTATTATTTGTAGTAGGCGAAGAAGTCGTTGTTGTAGTTGTTGTTGTAGAATTACTATTTGTATTATTTGTAGAACTTCCACTATTACTACTACTATTATTATTATTTGTATTTGTACTCTGCTTACCACCAGGTTCAACCATTACTATTTCTAAATTATTCTTTTTAGCATAATTTCCTAATTTAATCCACATATATTCCAAATTATATGATTCTTCAGTAGTTGCTTCTTTTATAACGTTTATAGTTTCATCGCTTATGGAATTATATTTGTTTTTTTGTTTATTGTAGTCACTTTCTGCTTTTTCTAGATTACTAACTGTTGTATAATATGTTCCTTGTGCAGTTGATAAATCTTTTTCAGATTTTTTTACTAATCCATATTCACCTAAAAGAGATGAAATAGATGGGATTTTTACAATAATTAAATTTGCCCCAAGTAACATAAGTAATACTATTAAAATAACTGTAACTCCAAGAATAGATGAAATAATTATCATTTTTTTATTGTTTAATGTCATGGTAAATCACCGCCAATCTCAACTGTTGTTGTTTCACCATTTTCAACTTTAACAATTTTTGCATTATTTAAAACATTTTCAAGTTTAATCTGAGCAAAGAAATACCCTAGATCCTCATATTCTGTAGATGATGCCTTAATAGTAACATACTTATTATCATTAGAAGATATATTTACAAGTCTAACATTCGTAGGTATTATTTTTATTATATTTTGAAGTAATGATGCGACATTATATGTTGAAAATTTTCCAATCTGATTACTTTCTATTTTATTCTTTATATCATCTACTTCATCATTTACTTCCTTATACTCGTTTGCATTTTTATTTATATATGTTATATCTGAATTTACCTCATCAGTTTTCTCAGTAATATTCTTTTTCTTAGCTTCCATATTTTTGAGCATACTGTTTACACTAAATGTATATATTCCACTAAAAGCAATATATACAAAAAGAATTACAACAGCAACAATAGTAATATATGTCAAAGTTTCTAAAGATTTATCTGTAACAGTTATTGTTTCTCTCACCTTTTTTTCTTTAGGCTCTTTTACCTTTTTGGTAGAATTAAAAATATTACTAATTTTTTTATTAAATTTTACATTTCTTGCAACATATTGTAGTTCAGGATATTTTGGATTTAAATACTCATATGCAAGAGTTATAGCCTCTGTAACTTCAATAATTTCAGACATATATCTTACATCTGTTGTGTCTTGTATAAAAAATGGCTTTAAAACTGAACATTTTACATCTAAAAATTGAGAAAAAAGTAAATCAACATTTGTAAAAGCTGTACCTATTCCTGTTAAAAAAGCCTTAGATATACTATTTTTATATTTTCCAATTTCAGATAAACATTGCTTTAATATTTCTTGAAATATAGGTTCAACAATTTGCTCTAATGTGGGATCATTTGAGCTCTCACCCTCAGTATATACATTCATTTGTTTACAAGTTGCATAAGCCTTTTCATAAGAACCAAGACTACTAGTAAAATCATTAAGTAATTGTTTCATTCCAATATTATATGATTTAAATTCAACTACTTTATGATTTATAACAGTAGTGATTGATAACTTAGTATCTATGTTTATTAACATGTAACTACTTTCTTCATCAGAAATAAGCCTTTTTACAATTGGTATTGCTGGACTAATACCTGAAATACTTTTGTCAAAATCAAGTTCACTATTAATTACATCTTTTGGAGTTATATTAAGAATTGCATTTCTTTTATTATCATCATTTTTTGCCTCTGATACCATATAAACATATGAATATCTATCGGGTGCTTTTGCATTTTTTTCGCACCATGATTCATATTCAAGTTTCATAATACTTGGAATATATGATTTGTCTTGGGCTTGTTCATAAACTTGAGTATTATAATAAACATCGTTTTTAGGATTTATTACAACAGGAATATTTTGACTAGAAGTTTCATCTATTATTTGTCTTATGACAAACTTATCATCCTGGTTTGTAAATTTAATACCATACTTTTCAACTTTAACCATTTTATTATTATCTACAGATAATTTAGCATATTTAACTATATTATCATCTAAATAAATACCTAAACAGTTTGCCATTTTATTCCTCCATTTTAAAATTTAAACTCATAAATATTATTTACAAATAAAAGCGTTGTTATAAATTTTTTGTCAAATTTTGTAGATTATATTTACACATTTTTACATTCATATTTTATTATATATAAAAATTTATTTCAACACTTTAAGATTATTTTAATAATTTGTTATTTTTTTGAAATGTTTTTGTAATTTTTTTGAAATACTATTTAACATTTGCTACACATACTAACTCTCAATGTAGGAAAAAATCATTCAACAATACTGCTAAATGATTTTCTATTTTTTTAATTATAACGTGATTTCTCCATCTGTACATGTTATTGTTTTGATAGAAAGAATTTATTTTCCAACCTATTCTTTTACAACTGTCCTTGCTAATTCATCTTGAAAATTTCTTACATTCTTTTTAAAAGTAGTCTCTTTCGCACACTCTCCACTGGATTGTTTTTTGCAATTGTAAGTATTACTACTGATGCAAGTATTATTATAACTATTATAGTAACAATCAATACAATCAAAGATATACCTCTTTTATGAGTTAGTTTTGTAAAATTATTTCTATCCCATTTTCCATACACATTCTGCCTCTTTCTTTTGTTATTTTTATATACTTTTCATTGCAATTTTCGACAAGAAATATATGATACATTAATTTGTATATTTTTTAAAAATCATACTCCGTATGTTCTATTACCATGCTATAAAAATTTTAGCATGGTAACTTCAATATGACTTTCCTATTATATGAAAATAAATCTCATCTAACCAAAATGTTAAATGAGATTTTATTTTATAAAAGTTTGCCTCAATAAATTTATTTCTTACACTCTATACTTATTTTATTTGCATTTGCTCCCAATTGATCAACTAATATTTGTTGTATTTGTGCTATTTGCTGTTGTGTTAGATCTTCTTTTGATTTTATAACAACATTTATATTATCATTATTAGTTGGAATTATGACAATATCTTCAATTCCTTTAGCTTTGATTACATTTTCAACCATTGTAATTAAGTTTTTTTGTTTTATAAGTTCACTTAATTTTTGTTGATATTCCTTTATTTCAGCTTCACTACTTTTTTCGTTTTTTATAACACTAGTATAATTTTCACTAAGCTCAGAATACATATTATCCCTGTCATACTTAAATACTGCAAGTGCTGAATCTTCAGAATTATTATTTGATGCAGAAGTAGTTTTTGCATCATCATTTTCAGAATTTGACTTACCTTCAGAATAAATGCTAACTTTATCATATGTAAAACTATCTTTTCCATTAACGTACATGGTTTGCCCTAAATTTTTCTCTCTTGTTGGATTATATTTATAGTTTATATACCCGGCCACTCCAACCATAAGCAGAATTGATAATACAGCTATTTGACTTTTTTTAATTACTTTCACACTACCACCTAACCTTGTTTTTCAAAAACCTGAACTTTATATACAGGAATATTTACCACTGTTGATACAGCCGATGCAATTTTTGAACGTAAATCAACACTACTTGCTCCTTTTGCAACAACAATAGCACCTTCAACCTTTGGACATTCCACACTTTCAACAATAGCAGACTTACTTCCACTTTTCTCGTTATATGCTACAACTTTTTCAGTTGTACTTTTATCGCCAGACTGTTCCTCTTTAGTGTTATATACAACATTTTGTTTTTCTTCTTGTGAATATGATAGTACAATTGAAACATCACTTATTCCCTGTATTTGGGATAAAATCACACTCAACTTATTTTCTAAATCCGAATTACTTACAGAAGTTTTAGAATTACTACTTTCCTCACTACCATTTATATTACTATTACTACTTGTACTATTACTAATACTTTTATTTGTTTTATCATCTGATTTAAAAATATAATTACATGATATAAGTAGAATAACTAAAAGAACAACTAATAATATCAAATTTTGCGTTCTTTTCTTTTTATCTTTAAAAGCAGATTTTATAACTTCCAACTGATTATTCAAAACTATTCTCCCTCCTCTACAACACTTATTTTAGAATAGTCTATATCATACTCACTGTTTATATATCCAACAACTTCATTTACTGATCCAAGATCCGTTTTTTCATTATCTAATTTAGCAATATTAAGTTCTATTTTCGTTACGTTATACTCATCATCAACAACTATGTTTATATTATTTACAACAATATCCTTGTGAGCAAGTTTAAACATAACATCACTTTTTAAATTCTGTATAAACTGGGCTTTAACAAGTTCATCATTTTTGTTATCTAGCCCTTCAGAATTTACACTAACTATATTATTTTCATCGGGACTTACTGTATTTAGTATACTATCGATACTTGCCCTTACATTTCCATTTTTTAATAAATCAACTACAGGTGAAACTATAGTTATTACCGTAATTATCCCAACAAGACTATAAATGTACTTCCTTAAATTTGTTTTAGGGACAACCAATTGCACTATTACAATTAGTATTCCTAAACATAACATTGAAACAATCCAATTTCTAAAAATTTCAACCATATAAATTACCTCTTTTCTTTTGTTAAGTCACTATACTATTTACTAAATTAAGAATTATCCCTGTAGAAATTACAAATAAAATAACTACACCAATTAAAATACCCAACATTGTTTTATATACATTTACAAAACCAGATAAATACTTTAAAATAAGTTTATCTGTTGTTATCATCTCAACAAATGCAGCTAATAACATATATATAACCATAATACTTGTAATCTTAAATATTGGAATAATCCCTACTATCACTATACCTAAAATTCCAATAATTCCACCAGTTTTTCCAATTATTTTTGTAGCTCCAACTACCACTTCAAAACTGTCTGAAAAAAACTTTCCAACTACTGGAACGAAGTTAGAAACTGCAGCCTGTGTTGTTTTAACGCTTAATGAATCAACAGATGAACTAAGTGATGTCTCAAGCGATAATACTCCTAAAAATACTGTAAGTACTACTCCTATTGTCCATAGTGAAACGTTAGAAAAAAATTTTGATAATTTCTCTAATCTAATATTTTCAGATATACTACATATTACATTAAACGCCACAGAAATTGACAAAAGTGGAATTACAAAATACGTAACAATAAATCCAACAGAACTTGCTAAAAACAGTAGCAAAGGTTGTATAATTCCTGTAGTAGAGATTTTTCCTGTTGCAATCAGTACTGATAGTAAAAATGGTGATATTACTTGCATTAAAGTTCCCATTGTATTTATTGTAGTCTTTAACATATTTACAGTTTGTACAAATGTTGCAACTGTAATTGTTGCAATTACAATAAAGCATGCAAGATGTGCTATACGTGTAATATCACTTTTATTATCAAGTTCTAAATTTGATAATATTGCCATTATTATAACAATTATAAATATAGTAACTGTTCCTTTTATTGCTGAAGAAACTTCACTTGCAAATATTTCTAGCAATTTTGTAAATAAATTTTTATGATTAATATCATTTTTATTTAAAAGTTCATTTGCTATATTTTTAAAATCTATTTCTTGTCCCAAATTTTCATTTACAGAATTATTTATGGTATCAATATATTCATCCAAATTATATGTTTTTTTTGTACTCTCTGTTATATTATTAGTAACTTCCTCTGTTGTTTTTGATACATCATCAGTACTAGTATTACTAGTAAATACTTCACTGGCAAATACAAAATTTGTCTTAAGTATTAAAAAGCAAATAATAATAAGTATAAATATTTTGCTTAAATGTTGTCTAAATTTTTTCTTTACTACCTTATTCATAAATTACACCAAACCTACTAGTACATTTACAAGTGAACTTATAAGAGGAATAGTTAAAACTACAATTACAACCTTACCTGCCATTTCAAGTTTTGTTGCAATACTACTTTGCCCAGCATCAATACATACATTTTTACCAAATTCAACTATATATGCAATTCCTATTACTTTAATTATAATTAATAAAAAATCAGTATTAACTCCAGATTTAGAAACTAGATCATTTAACACATTAATGACAGATGACATTTTAGATATAGCATAGAGCATTATTCCTATACCTGTAATAATTGAAAGAACCAGTGCCATTTCAGGTCTATAGTTTTTTAATATTATAATCATAATAACTGCAAAAATAGATATGCCAACTATCTTAATTACTTCCATCAAATCACCTACAATTTAAATACAGTTCTTACAGTTTCAAAAAGTGTACTTATTTGTGTTATTACAAGCATAAGAACTATAATAACTCCAGTAAGTGTTGTCATCATTGCTTGATCTTCTCTTCCTGCTTTACTTAGTACTTGATTTAAAACTGCTACTAAAATACCAATTCCTGCTATTTTAAACAATAAATCAATATCCATATTCCACCTCTTAATTTTATATAAATATGATTACAAGCATAAGTCCAGATATAATTCCTATAGTTCTGTATAATTTCGAGTTAGTATTTTTTATTTCATTTGCTTCATTTATTTGATTTTCTAATATATTTATTGTATTTTGTATAATATTTATTTGTCCTTCAATATCACTTCTACCCAAATTCTTAAGAGTAGATATTATTATATCTTTATCATACTTTTCTAAACTTTCTACTTCAGATATATTTTTTTCGATACTTCCTTCAATATATGTCATATTATTACTATCTAACATATCAACTACTATTTGCCCTATTTTTATCTTAAGTTCAGTATTTAGCTTTTGCCTTGCAATTTCATATGCATTTGGAAGTATATTCATCATATATTTTATTTCATTTTCAACTAATTTTAAAAAAGTTACCATTTCTCTTAAAACATATTCTCTTTCTTTTAATTTTCTGGATTTAGACGAGCCAATATATGCTGTAAGAGCGACAATAAGAATCGATATTATTATTTTTATAACTATCATCCACATACCTCCATTTTGTTATTTTTAAATTTATGTATATCTTCAATTGTACCTGGTCCATTTCTATTTGATAATATTACTATATTTTCAAAATACCCTTCATTTATTAATTTAGATATACCTGTTTTTCTAGTTATATCCTCTATATTTCTTCCATGCATCGTAAATACAAGGCCTACACCGCTAAGTGCAGCATACTCAATTGCATCTATATCTTTATCTGTTCCTATCTCATCAGTTGCAATTACTGCAAGTCCCATACTTCTTACAAGCATTTCCATTCCTATGTATTTGGGGCAATTGGATATGACATCTGTTCTAATTCCAACATCTAAATTAACCATACCATTAGATACAGATGCTATCTCTCCTCTTTCATCTACAAGACCTACATTTAATCCACTAAATTTCATTATTTCTATTCCACTACTTATTTGTCTAATTAAATCTCTTAACATAGTTGTTTTACCACATCCTGGAGGTGAAACAATTAATGTATTTGAAAACATATTATTATTAATTACATATGGAATTAATTTATCAGCACAACCAATTACTTGCCTTGCCACTCTTATATTCATACTATTTATATTTTTTATATTTTTTATCTTAGAATCCTGCAAAACAACTTCTCCACATATTCCAACCCTATGTCCACCTTTTATAACGACAAAGCCGCTATTTATATCATTTTGTATAGCATATATTGAATTTCTAGATATATTTACCAATATATCCAATAAATCTTTTATTGTAATTACGCATGAAAGTAATATTTCTGTTTTTGAAGCAATTACTATTCCCCTTTTTCCAGCTCTAAGTCTAATTTCAGTTATTCCCTCTCTTGCTCCTATATTTAAAATTTCTTTTGAAATACTGCATGGTAGAACTTTAATTATTTCATCTAACATATGCTCACCTCTTTTTTATATAGTTTACTACACCTATACTAAAAGAATTGTAGAAAATTAGTAAAATACTATAAATAAAAACACTAATTTTAGCAAAAAAGGTAACTAAAATACAAAAACATGTTTGGATAAAAATAGAAAAGGCAGAGTTATAAAACAATTTTTAGAAAATTTAATATAAGAAATTCAAATATACATAAAAAATTAAATAAATGACTTGTGAAGAAAAAAGTGATTGTAGTTAGCTATGAAAAAAATATATAAAAATAAAGGATGAGACAACCCACCCTTTTTTTTTATATAATTTTTATTATATTATACTAACTAGATATATTATTCAAAAAGTTTCATAATATCCTCTTTAGACATTTTATTAATAAAACTTTCCCCTTCTTTTACAATTTTATTTGCAATATTCATTTTCTTTTCCTGCAATTTTTCAATTTTTTCTTCAATAGTATCTTTAGCTATTAGCTTAAACACTTGAACATTTTTCTTTTGACCAATTCTATGTGCTCTATCTGTAGCTTGATTTTGTACTGACAAATTCCACCACGGATCAAAATGAATAACAACATCAGCACCGACAAGATTAAGACCCGTACCCCCAGCTTTAAGTGATATAAGGAAAAGATTAACATTATTTTCTATGTTAAATTTATTTACCATATCAATTCTATCATCAGCTTTAGTCTTTCCTGTAAGTTCCATATATTCTATTTTTCTTTTATCCAGTTCTTTTTTTATAATATCAAGCATTGAAGTAAATTGTGAGAAAAGTAAAACTTTATGTCCAGAAGAAATAGCGTCATTTACTACTTCTAAACATTGATTTAATTTTGCAGACTCCCCATCATAATTTGAAACAAAAAGTGATGGATGACAACATATTTGTCTTAACTTTGTAATAAGAGCAAGAATTTTTATTTTATTCTTTTCAAAGCCTGAAGTTTCAGATAATTCTTCCATATCTTCTTTTGCCTTTAATAAATATGACTCATAAACTTTTCTTTGTTCTGTTTCCATATCACTATATAACACTGTTTCAGTTTTTTCAGGCAATTCTTTTAATACTTCTTTTTTTACACGTCTTAAAATAAAAGGCATAACTTGCATTCTTAGCTTTTCCATTACACTTTGGTTACTATCTTTAATTATAGGTGCTTCATAATTTTCTTTAAATTTAGAATATGAATATAAATAACCTGGCATACAAAAGTCAAATATTGACCATAATTCTGCTAAAGAATTTTCAATAGGTGTTCCTGTAAGTGCAAATTTAGTAATACCATTTAATTTTTTCAAAGCTTTTGCATTCTGCGTATTGTTATTTTTTATATATTGTGCCTCATCTGCAACAACATATCTAAAATTATACTTAGTATATTCCTCAATATCCCTTTTTAACATATCATATGATGTTATAGCAACATCATAATTATTTATTTTTTGTATTTTTTCTTTTCTCTCCCTTGCCTGACCAGTTATAACAACAACGTCTAAATCAGGTGCAAATTTATTTATTTCGTTTTCCCAATTCAAATATAACGAACTTGGACATACAACTATGGATGTCTCTCTATTTTTACTTGTATTTTTAGCATCTAAAAACATTGCTATTAACTGAATTGTTTTACCAAGTCCCATTTCATCTGCAAGTATTCCACCAAAATTATATTTATCTAAAACCTTAAGCCAGTTAAAGCCTACCTTTTGATAATCTCTAAGTTTCCCTTTAAAATTACAAGGAACTTCAAAATTTTCATCCTTAGAATTTGCTATACCAAGTATAATATCATCAAATTTTTTATCTTTATTTATACTAATTTTTCCACTACTTGCAAGTTTATCTAAATAAAGTGCCCTATACTTTGGAACCTGTACCTCTTTATTTTTTATATCATCTACAGATATATTTAACGAATCAATTATATTTTCTAAACTTTCAAATCCATTTGACTCTAAGTTCACAAAAGTACCATCTTTTAATCTATGATATTTTTTCTTTAGCTTATATGACTTTAATACACTTTTTAATTCTTTTTCTGAAAAACTTAAATTGGACATATCTATATCAAGAAGTCCATTATTTACCTTTACACCAATAGAAAAACTTTTTGGCGCGATTACTTTTCTTTTCTTTAAATTATCAGTTACATAAACATCAAAATTTTCATTAAATACATCCAAACCATGAGTTAAAAAATCATATATTGAATTTTCATTACTGATATATAGGTTATGCTTTTTTGTATCTATCTCAAATTTGCACTCTCTAAATATATAACTTGCTTTTTTTTCTTTTAGTGCATTTCTATTACATCTTACATTTAATATTTCTTTTTCATTAAATGGATTAAATTCATTTTCTAAATAACAATACTTTATATCACATACAATGTCCTGATTTTGATCTAAATCAAGATATGCCTTTACAGTTAATTCTTCTGATTTATACTTTTCAATAACATTATCTGGTACATCTACTTTACAACATTTAGATAATCTTGGAATTACATATTCACAAAAACTTGTACAGTCATTCTCTGTCACTCTTATAGTATTTAAATTTTTCTTGCTAAACTCCTTTAACATAGGATATACATTTTTTCTGAAATCTTCTGTACATCTATATAACTTGTCCTTATTTAGTACATAGATATACTCTTGACCTTCGATTAAATGACAATCATCGTCATAAAGAGATACAAAAAGTCCTAATTTAGACTTTTGTACATCAAATTTTACCTCAGGATTTTCCTCAACTAGCTCAAGTAATACATCATCTTTCCCATACATCTTCATTAGAATCTTTTTAGATTTATATATGTCAAAAAAGTCGTCGAGTGCTCCAAAATCTAATTTCATAACAGATTTATATGCTGAAGCTATTGTAAAATAATAACTTCCCATTTTAGCATATTCTTCGTATTCTCCAAACCTTTTTATAATAAACTTTACTAAATCTCTTGATGAAGAATTAAAATTTTGAATTTCATGCTTAAATTCAAGTTTTGCACCATACTTATATATTTGTTTTTTTCTCATATTTTCATAAAATTCTTGCAAATTTTTTAATTTATACATTCTATCTTGGCCAATACTAAAAAATACATTAAAATTATTATGTAAGTCATCAAATTCTAGTATTGGAATTAAATTTACATTCTTACTTTCTATTTTAGAAGGCATTTCAAGATTTTCATAATATGAAATTATCTTACTTTTTGTATTAATCTGTGTAATCTTATTTGAATAGCCATTATATAGTTTTGCTTCATCTATAGTTTCTTTTTTGTTTTTATTTCCAAATAAATATTCATCTTCATTTACATACATATTAAATATTGCAGCAACAATATGCTTACAAGGTTTAGAAGATGCATATGCAGGGCAATTGCAACTATATGATATATGATTATCTTTTTTTGATACATTTACATCATATATATATGTTCCTTCAACATATGACTTTGAAGTATAATTTTCATCATCTTCCATATCTAATTTTGCAACTTTTACCTTTGATTTTTCAAAATATTTTTTTCCTCTTGTTGAGACTGCATTTCCACTTAATTCAAGAACTTTGTTTATATCTTCTGGTTTTATTAACATTTTTCACTCCTACACATCATATTAAATCATCAAATATTATATCATAGTATTTTCATTCTATCAATTGATTTTAAAGTTATTTTTTTCGGGCTATATTTCTACTTTATTTTTTTACATTTAGTGAACATACTCATCGTCTATTATGCCAAGTATTTCCTCTAAAATATCCTCAAGAGTCAGCATCCCAATTATATTGTTTTTACTATTTTTTACAAGAGCAAGGTGCATTTTATTTTTTTTCATTTTCATATACACCCTGTGTGCCGTATTGTTATCGTCTACTACAAGTGGATGTCTTAATATGCTCTCAACTTTAATCTTTCCAGTCTTTAAATTTTCATAATTATTAAGCGTGTCTTTTACGTATAACGCTCCTAATATAGTTTGATTATTACAATCATATACTAGTAATCTTGAGTATGTTGTATCTTTGAATTTCTTCATAATTTTATAAAAAGAATCTTTAATTTTTACACTAGCTGATTTTTCTATTGGATTCATAATTTCAGATACAGGTATCTTAAACGATGTTGCAACTCTTTCCATGATTTCTTTTTCTGTTTTGTTTATACTGCCTTTGTGATATTCTACATTTGTAAAATGTTTAATTTCGTCTTTCATATATAACAAATCTTCACTTTTATCTTTTCTTTTATGATATGAATCATCCAAAATGGTTGCAATAAACGATAAAGGAAGTAAAAGTTTTGATACAATTTCAAACATATATATTGCAATTATATTTACTTTTTTTGTTTTTCTTGTTAATGCTAAATGCTTAGGTATATATGTTCCAATTATCATTGTTATATACGTTGCAACAATTGTTAATATTAAAATTGTTGCATACTTTATCAAACTAAACATTGTGTTAGAAAATTGGTGAGAAAAATTATTTATAAGTGGCATTCCGTATTTTTCAACAACTATTCCAGATATTACGAACTCCAAAATTGTAACAGAAAGTTCGGTAGTAATTACAGCTTTATCTTGATTTTTAATAATTTTTTTTGCACTCTTACTTAAATTAAATATCTTATTCTTATCTAACATATTAATATATGTCGATCCATATATTAATATCATAATACAAATTATTGATACACTAATTATAGCTATTTCCATTTTAATTATTATCTCCTTCTCTAAATAATACCACTTAAAAATTTAAGTGGTATTATTTACATATTATATAATTTACTTTAAATTACCTGTTATAACCTGCCATGTATCACTTGTTTCTAGTCCTTTTTGCCAAGCAGATATTCCTGCTAAATTGTATTTGTTTACAAGCTCAACTCTTTTTCTCATTGATTCTTTATCTTCAAGCCATAGCTTGTATGTAAGCTCACCTTTCACAACTTCTGCATAATTTTGTCCTGCATCTTCATCCCATACTGTTGCAACATCATTTCTTGATAAGAAATCTTGACAATCTTGCATTGAATATATTTTACTACTTGGTTTTTCTGTTGCATTTTTTACAGTCCAAAGCCTTGTATAGAATGGAACTCCAAGTATTATTTTATCTGAAGGTATTTTTGAATCATTTATTAAAGAATTAATTTGGTTTTCAACTTCTGATACTTTAGAAATAGATCCTGCCTCATTTGACCAAGAGCCTTTTTGGTCATATCCCATAAGGGCCACATAGTCAACAGCTTCTCCTATTCTTTGTCTATCGATATACCTTACGAAATAAAAATCTACTGATACAGTAATACCTTCATTTCTAAGTATTGGTGTAAGTTCACGTATAAACTGAGTATATAAATCTCTATCTTCGTCTTTCATTGACTCAAAGTCAATATTAATTCCGTCTAATTTATCTTTTTTCGCAATGTCTCTTATATTTTTTATAAACTTCTCTCTATTATATTCACTTTTTAAAAGAGCTGATGTATCACTTGCAGAATAATTTGTTGAGTCTATTCCATTAGTTATTATTGGCCAAATTTTATACCCATATTCTTTTGCCTTTGAATAATAGCTACTGCTAAACTTTGATGTAATTTCTCCACTTGTATTTTTTAGCTCGTACCATGTTGGAGATACTACATTTACTCCATCAATCTTTTTATCACCAAGTGTATTCAAATTACTTCCATATTGCCAAAACATTACAATTTTATCTTTATTAGCATTTTCTCCAACTTGTTCTTCATTACTTTCTGGTGAACTTCCATCAGGTAATGTAATGTTATTTTTAGAAATATAACCTACAACACCTTTATCTGTTTTAACCTTATACCAGCTTTTATGTTCTAAACTATCTGCATAAACAGTAACCTTATCACTTGTATTTAACATATCAAGTACATCTGATTTAGTTGATATATCAGAGTAAACATTTACTAAGTTATAATTTACAGGAATATCACTTGTACTTAATTTATCAACTACGATTGTATTTGTTTTATCGTTATATTCAGTTTTAATATTATATTCTTCCTTTAAAAGATTAATATCAATGTATGGTTGTCCATTAACAATTCTTGCCGGAGTATCTATATCAACATATTCAAAATTTTTAGACATTTTTTTTTCATCTATTTTTAATTTTACAACTTTATCATCAGTTGTTACTATAACTTTAGTTGCTACTGTATCATAGTATATATTTTTATCAATTGTTTTTGAAATTGTATCTACGGATATATATAATCCTCCATCTTTTACAAATGGCTCATAATTTGTTTTTATATTATCTCCATAAATTACAAGACCTGCATTATCTGAGTTTGTATTTCCTTTTATTTTATTTATATTAAAAAACATCACTAATACTACAATTGTAAATATTAGTGGTATTATACATCTTTTTAATTCTTTCATCTAATATCCACCTCAACATCTATATTATACAATATATTTATAATTTTGTGAATATTAATTTTAAAATATACTAACTTTTTTATTATAACAGTTTTTAATTGCTTGAAAATATACCAAAATATATTATTAAACAATTTTTAAAATTATAATCAAAAAATAAGGTATGTATCTAAATCTGACATTTACCTTATTTATAACTAATATATAGATAAAGTTATTTTTTAAATGAGAAATAACTTTCTTTAAATTAATAATTATTTTTAATTTAAAAATAAATTTCTGGAGTATAAAAAAATATGTCAAAATTAATTTTATACAAAGTATTAAATGAAATATAAATATTTCTATTTATTTTCTTACTTTACCGAGTTTTCTATTAATATACCTAACAATTTACTATACGAAAGCCCTGTATTTTCAAATAATTTAGGATACATACTAATATTTGTAAATCCTGGCATTGTATTTATTTCGTTTAAATATATATTATTTTCTTTATCTAAGAAGAAATCGATGCGAGAAATATCTTTTCCATCAATTATTCTAAAAGCTTTTTTAGCTATATTTTTTATTTCAATTTCAACTTCCTTTGAAATATCTGCTGGAATTATACACTTAGATTCTTTATTATTATACTTAGAATCATAATCATAAAATTTTCCTGCTGAGATAACTTCTCCTATACTTGATGTTATAACATCCTTATCTTCTAACACTCCACACTCTAATTCTCTTCCATCAATTCCCTCTTCTACGAGGATTTTTCTATCATATTTACTTGCAATATCTATTGCTTTTATTAGTTCCTCTTTATTTTGAACTTTACTTATTCCAACTGAAGAGCCCGAGTTTGAAGGCTTTACAAACATAGGAAATTTAAGTAAATGTATTATATTGTCAGATATTTTGTAAATATCCATCTCTGTTTCATTAAACATATCATCAACATATATATATTTATTATTATCATATCTTAAATATACATACTTCGTTTGTTTAATCCCAGTCTGCTTAAATAATTTTTTTTGATAAACTTTATCCATAGCAATAGCTGATGAAAGCACGTTACAACCAACATATGGAATATTAAGCATTTCAAACATTCCCTGTATTTTTCCATCTTCCCCGTATAATCCATGTAAAACAGGAAAAGCAACATCAAAATCTTTCAAATAAGTAGTAATATTTTCTAATTTTATGATACTTTCTGGAATGTTAAATTCATACTCTTTATTAAAATCAACTTTATACCAACATCCATATTTATCAATATATATCCCGCTTACAATATATTTTTCTTTATCTATGTTTTTTATAACTGACTTTGCGGATATAACAGATACATCATGTTCCGTTGATATGCCACCAAATATTACTACCACTTTTTTCATACTCTCACCTTATTTTAATTTTTTTGATATCTCGTTATATATTTCACTAAATTTCATTGAATTAGATGCCTTAAGCAATATAGCCGAATCTCCAATAATTACTTTTTCTAAAAATTTAATTGCATCGCTATTATTATCCACACTTTTAACATTTTCTTCAGGCATACCTAAAATACGTGCTCCTTCTGCAATTTTTTTAGAATAATCTCCTACTGTTACAAGTAAATCTATGTTATTTTCATATACACTTTTCCCCACTTTTAAATGAAGTTCGTTTGAAAATTCACCAAGTTCTAACATATCGCCTAAAACTGCAATTTTGTATTTATCTTTAAAGCTTCCTAAAAATTCAAGGGCTGCCTTCATTGAATCATAACTTGCGTTATATGTGTCATTTATTATAGTGATATTATCTTTAAAATTATCTACTTCCATTCTATTTTTTGTAAGAGAGAATTCATTTATTCCTGTTATTATATCGTTTATATCAATTCCAACTTCTCTGCCGACACAAATTGCACAAAGGGCGTTATATACAAAGTGTTTTCCTGATACAGGCACATTAATATTATATTTATTATTATTAAAACTTACATCAAAACTACTACTATTTGTACCAATATTTATATTTACAGCCATAACATCAGAATGATTATCTATTCCAAATCCAATACTTTTATATTTTTTAAATAAATCTTTATTATTATTTAACATATCATTATCATTGTTATATACAAGTACTCCATTTTCTTTCATGCCATTTAATATTTCAAGTTTTGCTCTTAAAATATTCTCTCTTGAGCCCAAATTTCCTATATGCGAAGTTCCAACATTTGTTATAACAGATACGGTAGGTTCTGCAATATTAGATAGATAATCAATTTCACCTTTATGATTCATTCCCATTTCTATTACAGCTGCTTCATGTTCCTCTTTAAGCCTTAATATTGTTAACGGAAGTCCTATATCGCTATTAAAATTACCTTCTGTTTTTAGTGTATTATATTTTTTAGAAATAACACTTGCAATAATATCCTTCGTACTTGTTTTTCCAACACTACCTGTAACACCAACTACAGGAATATTAAACATTTCTCTTTTGTATTTTGCAAGTAATCCTAAAGCTTTTATAGTATCTTTTACAATTATTATATTTTTATTCTTGTACTTTTCTATACAATTGTCATCAATCTCTATTCCCTGCAAGATACAAGTACTAGCTCCATTTTCAAATGCTTTTTCATACATAGTATTTCCATCAAAATTTTCGCCTTTTATTCCAACAAAAGTATCATTTTCTTTAATTTCTCTTGTATCTATTTTAAAATTATCACATATTGCATTATTATCCCCACATACAAGCCTTCCACCGCATTTTTCTATAACATCTATAACATATATATCTTTCACGCTATTTCTCCTTTATACATTTTATTTTTTTTACTATAACTTATGATAGTTTAAAATATTAAATATTATATAATATTTCTAGTTACCTTTAATAATAGTTGAAGTGATATATTCAAATATAAAGTTAACACAATCATCAATCATTTCATTTAACATCTCTTTTGAATAAAGTATAAGTGGTACTTTTACATTATTATCTGCAGAAGCACTTAAAGAATTAAAATAATTAATTACTTTTATAATATCCTTTTGCTCTACCTCAAATGTTTTTAATTTTGAAAGAGAGTCTAAAATATTTGAAGTGTATGCTATACTCACATTATCAATATTTAATACTTTTTCAAAGGAATTAAAATCTTCTTGTTTAATCCTTATCATTGTGTTTCTATTGCATTCTAAAGTTTCATTTCTTTTTGTTTTAATACCACAAACTTCCCCTGAATTATCAAGTAAAACCTTGTTTGTATATGTATATTTGTTAAAATAATAATCTGTCATTAAATGTACTAAATATCCTAGTATAAGAGGATCTTGAATATCATCCAAATGAACATTTTTAAATGTCTCATAATCTGGAAGACAAAATTTTCCTCCATTTATTATAGTATACTCCCTATAATGACTTACCTGATATTCAATAATCTTTGACACATTTTTTACAACATGCCCTCCATATATATCAGGGAGTATATTTCCAAGTAAAAATTTATCCTTATCTTCATAATAATTTAACTTACTATTTAACTTATTTGCAACTTGTGCATGTATTTTCCAATATGGCATATTATTACTCCTTTCATTCCTATATTTAAATTATATTTATTGCTCCTTATATTTCTAAAACTTCAAGTGGTGTGTAATTTGCCATAAGTCTTTTGAAACCATATTTATCAAACATAATTTCTAGCTTAAAATCATCTCCTTCAGCTTCAATATTTTGTATAATTCCTTCTCCAAATTTTTTATGCTTTATCCTCATTCCTACCGTATAATTTACGTTTTTCTTTTCAGTGACAACTCTATTTGTATTACCAGTTATATTTTTTAAGAAGTTGTCAACACTCATACCAAAGCTTGCCTTTTTAGATACCTTAGAATCTATTTTTCCATATCCACTACCAATATTTGAAAGAATACCTTGAACTTTAGTATATTCATTATCAAGATTTTTTTCTTTTTTCTTATTATTTTTGTGAATGTTATCCCTAGAATCCTCGTCAAGAAGTTCTTCTGATATTTCATCTATAAATCTTGAAGGATAAGAGTATGTTGTCATACCATAAAGTGTTCTTTTATTTGTATTTGTAAGGAACAATTTTTCTTTTGCCCTTGTTATTCCAACATAACAAAGCCTTCTTTCTTCTTCAGTAGACTCATCTTCTTCTATAGATTTTTTAGATGGGAAAAGTCCCTCTTCCATACCAACTAAAAATACAACGTTAAATTCAAGGCCCTTAGCACTATGCATAGTCATAAGAGTAACAGCTTCTGCACCTTCTTCTAAACTATCTACATCAGATACCAAAGCAATGCTATCTAAGAAATCAGCAAGTGTATTATCTGCATTTTCTTTTTCAAATTCCATAGCAACGCCAATAAATTCCATAAGATTATCAAATCTCATTTCACTTTCCTTGTCTTCAGTTTCATTTAGCATAGCTTCATATCCAGAGTTCTTTAGTACTAATTTTATATATTCTGATACTGGCATAGTATCTTTTTTAGAAATAAGGTCTTCCATCATATCCCTAAACATTATTATATTTCCAGCACTTCTAATTCCAACTAAATTATCACTATCTTTGATTACGTTATATATAGAAGTATTGTTAGCAGCTGCAATTTCATCTAATCTATCTAAAGCTGTATTTCCAATTCCTCTTTTTGGTTCATTTATTATTCTTCTTAGGGATATATTATCATTTGGATTCTGAATGAATTTAAGATAACTTGTAATATCCTTTATTTCTTTTCTTGCATAGAATTTTATACCACCAATTAATCTATATGGTGTACCTGATCTCATAAATACTTCTTCAAGTACACGAGCTTGTGCATTAGTTCTAAACAAGACAGCAAAATCAGAATATGTCTTATTTTCTTTTTTACATATTTCATCTATTTTATCAACAATATATTCTACTTCTTCATATTCATTTGACAAAGTATTATATACTATTTTATCCCCTTGTTTATTCTCTGTCCAAAGTTTTTTATCAATTTTTGATTTATTATTTTTTATTACCTGATTTGCTGCCTCAAGTATAGTTTTTGTACTTCTATAATTTTCTTCTAATTTTACAATTTTAGCATTTGGAAATTCTTTCTCAAAATTTAGTATATTTGAAATATCTGCCCCTCTAAAACCATATATACTTTGTGATTCATCACCAACTACACATATATTGCCATGTGCTGCTGAAAGTAAAGATATTAACAAAAATTGTATTTTATTTGTATCCTGATACTCATCAACTAATATGTATTTAAATTTGTTTTGATAATATTCTAACCTATCTGGATTATTCATAAACACTTTTACAGTTAGCATTATTATATCATCAAAATCAATCGCATTATTTTTCTTTAACAGTTCTTGATATGAAATATATACTTGTGCTACCTTTTCTTTTCTAAAATCTCCAGATGCTTCTGTTAAATACTCTTCTGGCCCTTTCATATTATCTTTTGCTCTTGATATTTCATATTTTATATATGACACTGGATATTCTTTATCGGATATATTTAATTTCTTTAACACTTCTTTTATAACCTTTTCTTTATCTAATTCATCAAATATATTAAAATCTCTAGAATACCCTAAAAGCTCTATTTCTCTTTTTAGAATTCTTACACAAACTGAATGAAATGTCCCAAGCCAAATATCATTTGCATTTTCTTCTACAAGTGATAATACTCTTTCTTTCATCTCTTTTGCTGCTTTATTTGTAAATGTAATAGCTAAAATTTCCCATGGCTTTACAATATTTTGTTCTAATAGATATGCTATTTTATATGTAAGTACACGAGTTTTTCCACTTCCTGCACCTGCAAGTATTAAAAGTGGTCCGTCAGTGTAGCTTGCTGCTTCTCTTTGTTTATCATTTAATTTATCTAATAAATTGCTCATATAATACCTCTTTTCAAACTTTTGTTTATACCACAATATTATATCAATTTTTAGTATAAAGTGCAATGAAAATTTAATAAATGAAACAATAAAATATTTTTCTAATAAATTAGTAAAGGGAAAAAATAAAGTACCTAAAAATTAGGTACTACATTAAATTAATTATTTTTATACAAATATTTTATAATACATATAGCCTAAATACTCACTATTCCGCCATAATCTATAACAGGAATATTCTTAAAATCAACTAATTTTAATTTCCTTCTCTTTATAAATTCTTCAATTTTATTATTTCTATCTATATATTTTCTATCTCCAAATATTATAACCTTATCATCAAGTCTTGCAATACATCCCCCAATAAATCCTGACATATTTGAATACTCATTATTATTTTTTAGTAATTTTATATCAAATTTATCTTCTATTAGAAGCACATCAATATTGTTTTTCTTTAGAATATCTGCTATTTTTTTATCAGTAACTATTGCACTATTTTCATCTATTACAGCAATACTACAATTACTATACCCTTGATTTATATTTATCATATTTAATTTCTCATCTTTTATTATCTCCATTACTTTTTTGTCGGTATATTTAAAATTATGTATGACATTCCTTCCTATTTGACAAACGTTATATGCTATATCAAATGGGTATTCTTCTCTTAATATACTATTACCTTTTATGCATTTATCATAACAACTATTTAATTTATCATAAAAGGTAGGTTCAACTACTATTTTATCATTTAGTTTAGTAAAAAATATGTCTGCATGACTAGATATTTCATCATATACATTATTTGAATTTTCAACTTTCCATATGTTGTATCCAAGAGACTTAAGATACTCCTCTTCACAGTTCCTTATCTTTTTATCAACTATTATCATATCCTTCTCACCCTTCCTATAATTATATCATATACTTTTAAATAATTTATATCATTTTTTAAAATATTATTGATTTTTTTGAATAGTTGGATATAATAAATATATATGTTTAGGAGGTGTTACTATGGGAAGAGGAAAATATGATACTTGTGAAAACTGCATTAATTATGACGAAAGAAGAGAAATTTGCAGACTTGATAAAAAAGATGTAGATAAAGATGATTGGTGTAAACACCACAAAAGTGAAGATGAAGAAGATTAATAAATAAATTTAAGGTGCCTAGAAATATCTAGACACCTCTCTTTTTATCTCAAAAAAGAGACATAATTGAATTTGATCTCAACATCATCTTCTCTTTCATGTCTTTCAAAAAAGAACACGATTTCTTTTAAAGGTGATGATAAATCGGATGGAATTAATGCTGTTACATTATTTTCACCTTTTTTCAGGCATATTCTTTTTGAGACTTCAGGAGTTCCATTTGACTTTTCAGTTTTAAATTCAACTGTTAAATCAATATCAGCTGATACGGTGACCAAAGCTACCATAGAACTCTGATTGCTTAAGTCAGCTTCCTGATTGTTTCTTATTGCAAATCCAACACCAGTTGGCTTAGAAGAAAAGTCAATAAGTTTACTTTCCTTCAACGCAATTTCTTCTCCAAAGTCATTATTTCCCCCAAAGGCAAATCCAAAAAATTTTTTTACTTCGATCATATCTAAACCTCCATTTGTTTGTTTTTTTATGCTGACCGTTCTTAGATTATACCATCACATTTCAAAAAAGTCAAGTACTTTAGATAATTAATTGCACAAAATTTTACATAATTTGTAGAATTTTGTAATATATGTTAATAAGTTTTAGAAATTATTTATAATAAATCCCTTTTTCTTAAAATAAAAGTAATAACAACTGTGACTAAAATAGAAATTATAATTACGCCATAAAATCCTATTGTACTTGTATTAAATGGAAAATCAACATTCATTCCAAGAAAACTGGCAATCATTGTTGGAACTGAAATTACAAGTGTTATTGAAGTAAGCCATTTCATCACAGTATTTAAGTTATTAGATACTACCGTTCCAAACATCTCAACAATTCCATTTAATATCTCACTATATGTCTGAATCATTTCAATTGCTTGTCTATTTTCTATAAGGGTATCCTCAAGAATATCCTCATCTTCATCATATAATGGTAAAACTTTTCCCTTATTTAATTTTTCAAGAACAACTTGATTTCCTTTTACAGAAGCGTTAAAATATACCATTGTTTTTTCAAAAGTCATCATTTTAAGTAATTCTTTATTACTCATTGATTTTAACATTTTGTTTTCAAATTTATCTAAATCTCTATTTATATATGTAAGATATCTAATATAATCCTGAGCTATACAATATAATATTTGAAATGTAAACCTTGATTTTTTATCCGTTTCAACACCAAATTTATTTTCACTCAATACTTTATAAACAGAATTAATTCTTACTTGAGATATTGTTATTAAAATTTCATCTCTTACAATTATCATTCCAAGAGGCATTGTTGTATAAATTTTTTCTCCTTCATTCATTTCTGTGGCAGGTGAATCTACAACAATAAGGATTGATTCATCTTCAATATCGATATGTGCTTTTTCTGCTATATCTAGTGGATATCTAAGTAAATGTTCTTTTATTCTTACTGATCTACTTATTTTTCTAATTTCATTATCCGTGGGGGAGACCATGTTAATCCAACATCCTTTTACTGGTTTTTCAATTTTATTCAAATTTCTTGTTTTTTGATCTGTTATATATATATCTACCATAAAAAATTCCCCCTTCTTAACAACATTATTATTGTATAATATTACGCAAATTTTGTCAATATTTAGCAAATTTAAAGAATATTTTTTAACATAATATTACATTGTTAATACTCCATTTTTATTATCAATAACAAGAAGCACTTTTTCCTCTCTTGCATTATCAGCATTTATATATATTAAAAATTCTCTATTATCTATTTTTCCTTTGAATTCATATGTAAGGATTTCAGAATTTGACTCTGTAGGAATTAATGCCATGTCTGAGGATATGATTTCTAAACTAGAATTGAGTATACTTTTAGCTTTTTCCTGTGATATACTAGGCTTTAAATTATTTCTTGTTGTATGATTAAATATGTATCCTGCTGCTTCTACTCCGTATACTTTTCCATCATCAAGTGAAATTTTTACTTTAATTAAATCAGGATAAAGTATAACACCATCTTGTGTAGCTGCGTAATTTATAACTATCATATTTTCTGTCTTTTGATAATATGTTTCTACCATATTATCTATTCCAAGTTTATTTAAAAATTCCATTCCTCTTTTTTTTGCTTCGTCAACGCTTATATTTTGTTCTTTTACCTTCTTATCTCCAATCATAAGATATAACTTGCAATCATTTTTAGTTATACTAATTGTTCTTTTTTGTTTTGAATCCAAAGTAACATCAAAATTATATAATTCTATTTTTCCATTAGATTCCCCTTTAAACTCTATTTTCTCAATTTTTTCATCATTTAAAATGACTTCCTCTATATACTTTTTAGCATCATCCTCAGATATTTCTTTTTGCGATAAGGATTTAGGCTCTGATGATAACAAATGATCAGAAAAAGCCCCATCATATATTAACCCCTCATAATTTTGAAAAGTTTTCCCAACTTCAGAAATACTATTTGAAATATCGTTATCAGGTAATTTTTCATTTCCAATCTTTTCTAATTCATCCCATTTTATTCTTCCAGCATTTAAATCATCATATATATCACTCATCTTTGATGATAATTTACTTGAATCTTCATATATATGTTTTAATTTTTCATACTCCTCTTCTGTTAATTTTATATCAGAAATATTCTGCTTCATTAACGTATACGAAAAATCACTTACTTGAGTTAAATATTTTGATGCATTTGCCATTGAATTTTGACCTACTGGTATTTGCTCTAGACATTCTTTTGCAAGATTGGCTTGTTTCCAAATATCAGCAAGTGTAACTGCGCTCATTTTAGGAGTAGAAGTAACAAGCAATTTTGCTAAATCCACCTCAACATTATTTATATATGAAACTGCAAGATACATAGATTTGTTATATTCGTCTTGAACTAAGTTTTTTTGCCTTTTAAAATTATTAGTCATTTCTAATGAAAATATAATTAAAGCTCCAAATGTCATAAAAATTGCAACATTTAAAACTTTTTTATTTACTTTTTTCTTTAATTTATTTAATTTTATTTCTATCTTTTCAATCATTTTTCTTCCTCCCCTAGTGAAAATTTATGTTCTCCTATAGTTGCAACTACAGGGAGTGAAAATAACCATTTACTTTTAGTTTTAGATGGATTATAGAAATAAAGAGCACCATTTGTAGGGTCCGAACCATTCATGGCATCTTGCGCAGCTTTATATACTGTTGAATTTTCTTCTATTGCTGCATTAAATTGTCCATCAGTAATACATGAAAATTGACCCTTTTGATATATAACACCAGCTATAGTATTTGGAAACTTGGCACTTTTTACCCTATTCATTATAACAGCTCCAACTGCTACTTGCCCTTCGTAAGGTTCCCCTCTTGCTTCTCCGTTTATAAGTCTGGCAAGAAGTTTTACCATATCATCTCCACTTGGAGTATTAGTACTTGTTGAACTTTGCTTTTCTTCCTTTTTTTCATCCAAATCAGACGCTACGCTAATTATTTTAAACTTATTTATAGATGAAAAAACATTAATATTATTAATAGATAAATATAGTAATAGTAATAAAAAAACAATAGATAATAAAAAAAATACATATTTATTTTTTACTTGCATTATATATATCCTCCAATAAACCGTTATTAGTTTTTGCAAATAAAATTTAAATATGCATCAATATATTTTAAAAAATATAATGTAATACAATAAGACAACCAACTCCTGGAACACCAAGAAGACCAGAAATAATTGCAGTAACAATATTAAATGGAATGTGAAGTCCTATATTTTCGCCTAAAATATTTGTTATTACGATTAAAAGTAGACCTAAAGCTATATTAAATATTAATTTTATAATCTTTTTAAAAGGCCATGAAAATATTTTTGCAATTATTATAACTGCTATAACACACAAAGAAAAAATAAAATATTGCATTTCTTACCTCCAACTGATACTACATTATACTTGTCTTACCATTTTTTATGCAAAAAAACTGCTAAATAATTAGCAGTTTTTAAATTTACTTATTTTGCAGCCTCTACACCAACATATTCAGATTTATCAAATGCTAAGATAAGTTGGAAAATAAATGGTAAGAAGATTAAACCTACAGCAAATCCTGTTCCTTTACCAAAGGCTTTTGCAATTTTTAAATTTACAAAAATTCCTATTACAAAGAATGCAATTCCTGCAAATATATTTACAATTGGAATTATACATCCTATAAGTATTAATAAAAATAAAGGATTCATGCCAGCTATTTGATACCAAACAACTAGATTGTATACAGGTATAATTGAAGCCCAACCTGGTTTACCAGCTTTTGTAAATATTTTCCACATAGCTATTATACTAAGTACAGCAATAGCAATTGTAATAATTAAATAAACTACCATAACTCCAGCAGATACTCCAGCTGTTAATCCTGCTGCTGCAAGATCAGTTGAAGTGTAGCTTGTTGAATAATCATAATTCATATTTTCACCTCCTAAAATTCTTCTATACAAAATCTAGAATAGTATATTCTATACAGTCATTATACTATGTATGAAAACTTTTGTCAACTTTTATCGAACAAGTAAATATTTATTTTTTTTTACATATAATGTAATATAATATATTAAAATTTATTTTTATTATTCTTGTAATTGGAGGTAATGTTATGAAGGGTGATATTTATACTCTTAAAAACGGATTTTGGATTAACTCAAAAGGAAACATGTTCGACCTTGGATTAGATGATCGTATTATTATGGGGGATTGCATAAATTTTTCATACATTTACGATAAAATAATCGTTACTAAGCGGAAAAATGTTATAACCATATATTCCGCCACACCCAAAATTGAAAAAGGGAAAAAGAAAGAAGTTATACTTGCATCTTTTTCAAATTCCAATCCAAACATATTTGCTGATGTAATAATTGGTGAGTATTGCTACACAATTGATTATAACTGCCAAATAACAACATGTCTTACTAAAAAAGTTATCCATCCAAAAGTTAATTAATTGATACAACATTCTTTGTATCAAAAAAATTTCTAGGAGAAATCTCCTAGAAATTTTTTAAATTATTCTAATTATATCTTTATATGTAACAAATATTGTAAGTAAAATTAAAAGTCCAAATCCAATATATGAAATTATTGCTTCAACATTTTCAGATACTTTTTTTCTAGTAATTGCTTCAAATAAAACAATTACTACCTTTCCTCCATCAAGAGGTGGAAAAGGCATTATATTTGCAACTCCAACAGCAAGTGATATCATTGCCATTAAATTTAAAAAACTAATTATTCCACTAGTTTTTGAAACAACCTCTCCTATACCAACTATACCAGACATATCATTAAGTCCAACTTTTCCTTTAAATAGATCTATATATGAACCAATTATATTTGATACGTCACTTAGCATATTACAAACGGCATACTTAAAATTAGTTTTTACCACTTCTGTGCTTGCAATACCTAAATTAAAGTTTTCTTTTTCTATTGGAGTAACATCTTTCGTTAGAATTTTTCCTTGTCTATCAATTGTAATTTGTAATTGTTTACCAGCATTATCCCTAATAATAGAAATAACCTCTGAGGCATTATTTGTTTGAGTTTCTCCAATTTTTACTATTTTATCTCCTGATTTAAGTCCAGCTTTAACAGCTGCTCCACCACCTGATACCATATTAATTTCATTTGTTGCATTTCCCGTTTGTTCATCAACTTTAAAAGCTATACCTATATTTCCAATTTTATTTACAGCGTTATCTAGTGTAACTGATTTTAATTCACCATCGTGTAAATATTCAATGGTCACACTCTCACCATATGCTACATCCTGATTTGTTAGATCTGCAAGTATGTTAGTTTTATTTCCGTTTATAGTTTGTATTGTATCTCCGACACTCACACCAGCTTGCTCCAGAACTGAATTTTCTGCAAAACCTGTTATTTTAGTTGTAGCTGTATTATATGAAAATGCTATACTTAAAAATATTACAACAGCAAGAACTGCATTCATAAAAACTCCCGCAACTAAAATAAGTATTTTTTTATACCAACTTATATTTGCAAATGAATGCTCACTTTGAGAATTACCATCTTCACCTTCAATAGCGCAATATCCTCCAAGTGGTATACATCTTAATGAGTACATTGTATCTCCAAACTTTTTTTGAAATATTTTTGGTCCAAAACCTATTGCAAATTCATTTACTTGAACTTTAAATAGTTTTGAAACAAAAAAATGTCCAAATTCATGTACTGTTGCAACAGCACATATTATTAACAACAATTTAACTATAGTAATTAAAAATGATAACAAATATACTACCTCCATACTCTACATAAACATATATACTTTTAAAATAATATACACTAAAGGTGCTACAAACATTATGCTATCGCACCTATCTAAAATTCCTCCATGGCCAGGCATAATATAACCAAAATCCTTAATTTTACAATATCTCTTTATAGCCGAAGCTGAGAGATCTCCAAATTGTCCTATTATACCAGACACTATTGCCATAACCATAACTATCCAAATATTTAAATCAATATTTAAGCAATATTTTGCAATTATATATATTATAATATATGCTATAATCACACCTATAATACCTGCAATAGAGCCCTCAATAGTTTTTTTAGGGCTAACATCCTTGCATAACTTTCTTTTTCCAAACTTACATCCCACTAAATATGCAAATGTATCACATGCAAAAGCTCCTGTTATTACAAACCAAATAAATAATCTACCATTTTCCATCATAAGTATTAATTTTAAAAATGAGAACAAAAATGGTATATATATAAATGATAAAGCAGTTATTGCAACATCTACAACAGTAGTTTTTAGCTTCCTTAAAATAGAATAAATAAATATATACATTAAAAGAAATGGTATTATAATTCTTGCAATCAAAATTACCCTTTCAGGATTTATATCAAGCCCCATTAGCAATATAGGTACACAACTTAAATATCCAATAAAAGGAATAATATTATATCCTGCAGACTTAAAAGCTTTGTTATATTCATACATTCCAATCAATGATATAGAGAATATAAATAATGTATCAACAAGTGGAATATTTAACCAAAGTATAAATATCAAAAAAGCTACAAGTACTGCACCAGTAATCACTCTTTTTTTCACAAAATCAACCTTCCACTTCTATATTTCCATAATTTCTTTTTCTTTATCTTCTAATCTTTTATCAACAATAGCTGTATATTTATCAGTTATTTTTTGTATATCTTCTTCATTAGATTTCAAATCATCCTCTGTTATTTCAGAATTTTTTTGCATTTTCTTGTATTCATCAATTGAATCCCTACGAATATTTCTAATAGCTACTTTAGCTTCTTCACCTAGATTTTTAGTTTGCTTAACTAATTGTTTTCTTCTTTCCTCATTAAGTTCAGGTAACATTAATCTAAGCGAATTTCCATCATTAATAGGATTAAGTCCTAACTCAGCCATATTTATTGCTTTTTCACAAGCAGATACCATACTTCTATCCCAAGGTGTAACAAGTATTTGTCTTGCTTCAGGAACAGATATAGTTGCAACCTGATTTATTGGGCTCATTACGCCATAATATTCTACTTGAACTTTATTTAAAATTGCTGGATTTGCTCTACCAGCTCTAATTAAACTTAACTCTTCATCTAAATGTTCAATGACTTTTTTCATTCTATCTTCTATTTGTTCGTATTCCATAAAAAGACCTCCAAAAATACAATAATAATTATAGCAATAAATATATAAAAAATCAAGCAAATGTAACAATTAAATTATATTTATTAATTTTAAAGAAAATAGCAATAAAAAGGAAGATTTTTTTAATTCTTCCTTTTTATCCTATTATTTTAACATTCCATTTGAATTAACAATTGTACCATCTTCTAACAAATAATACATATCTGTTCCATCTGCATATGTTGCATCTATTACTTTTTTACCTAAATTCACAAATTCAAACTTATCTCCTACGTTATATCCTGTTATATCACTTTTTGTTATATACAAGGCTCCATCTGTTGTTATTACAAATATCTCTTTTAATACTCCACCATTTATTACTGCTGATGCATATTTAGGCGTACCTTTATTAAATTTAACGTCTGTTTTAGTTCCATTATTTAAAATTACTTTGCCATTTTCTATGCTTACTTCTATTTTTGTTATATTTCCATCACTTACCCATTTAAAGCTTGGATATTTTTCCTTGGCTTGTTTTTGTATCTCTAATGCTTTTGTTTCAAAGGCAACATATTCTTTTAAATCCTTTGTTACTAACTTACCATTTTCTAACAAATAATACATATATGTTCCATCTGCATATGTTGCGTCTATTACTTTTTCACCTAGATTTACAAATTCAAACTTATCTCCTGCGTTATATCCTGTTACATCACTTTTTGTTATATACAAGCCTCCATCTGTTGTTATTACAAATATCTCTTTTAATACACCACCATTTATTACTGCTGACGCATATTTAGGTGTACCTTTATCAAATTTAACATCTGTTTTAGTTCCATTATTTAAAATTACTTTGCCATCTTCTATACTTACTTCTACTTTTGCAATATTTCCATCACTTACCCATTTAAAGCTTGGATATTTCTCTTTTGCTTGCTTTTGTACAATTGACACTTCTTCTTGAATTTGCTCATCTTGTTTTGTTTTATTATCATTTCCTATTTTTATAATATTTCTACTATTTAGGTAAAATAACAAAACAACAAGAGCAGCAATTAATGCCACAATAATTATTATACTAATAATTATTTTATCCCTTTTTTTCATAAAAACTAACCCCTCTCTTTTTAAATTATAATATAAACTATAATTTAAAATAAGTATACAATTAAAAAAAAAAAAAATCAATACTACATAATAGATTTATTAATAATATCCATATAAATATTCATCTCTTGCTTTTTTTAATTTAATTACTCTAGTATTTATATATTCTTCTAACTTATCCATAAAGTCTTCCTTAGGAATTTCTTTTTGAGCTACCATTGTAAGTCCCTTTTCCCAACTTGCTGTAAGTTTTGGATTTAACATATCTGGAATTGATTTTCTAACAATATCATACACTTTTTCCCCCTTGTTTGTTGGAGTAAGTATCTGTGTTTTACTGTTTATACTAATATATTCTATTCTATCTAGTTTTTTAATAATTTCAGCTCTCGTTGCACTTGTACCAATTCCACTTCCTTTAATTTGTTCTCTTAATTCTTCATCTTCAATTAATTTTCCTGCATTTTCCATTGCAAGAATAATAGTTCCTGAAGAATATCTACTAGGTGGCGATGTTTCCCCCTCTTTAGTACTTAAATCTACAATTGATATCTTTTCACCTTTTTTTAAAGAATTTAGCATATCTAGGTTTTCATTCTTATCATTTTTTTCTTCACCATCTTTTTCAGTTTTATCATCATCTTTTATAACCTCAAGATATCCTTGATTTATACATACTTTACCACTTGCACTAAATTCTTCATTTCCTATACATAATTTAACAGATACTCTATTATACTCAGCTGATGGATAAAAAATACTTAAAAATCTCTTTACAATTATATGATAAACATCTTTTTTTAACTTATCTAATTTTTCATAGTTTTCAAAACCTTGTCCAGTTGGAATTATAGCATAATGATCTGTTATTTTTTTATCATTTACATATTTGGTTTTAAGCAAATTTGTCTTATACTTTTCTTCTATCATTTTTACTATATACTTCTTTATTCCATCATCTATATTAGATTTATATAGTCCATTTAAATTCTTAGAGATTTCTTTTGCAACACCTGTTGATAAAACTCTAGCATCTGTTCTGGGATATGTAACTAATTTTTTTTCATATAACTCTTGAATTATATTTAATGTTTCATCGGGTGATATCTTAAATTTCTTAGAACACGTATTTTGAATTTCTGCAAGATTAAACAAAAGTGGTGGATTTTCTTTAGTTTTTTTCTTAGTAATTTCTTTTATAGTTGCAACATCAGATATATTTTTCATGTACTCAATATGTTCCTTGGCACTACTTTCTTTTTTAAATCCGGTTTCATTATATAAAGTTGGTAAGTTATATACTTTAGACTCTTGTGTAGCCTGCCACTGAGCTTCAAAATTACTATCATCATTTCCAAATTTTCCAATTATTTTATAAAATTTTTGCTTTTTAAAATTACGTATTTCTCTTTCTCTTGTAACTATCATTCCAAGTACACATGTCATCACTCTACCTATTGAAATCACAGCTTTATCTTCATTTAAAGATTTCGCTAGACTTCTTCCATATATCAAAGATAAAAGCCTTGAAAAGTTTATTCCTATCAAATAATCTTCCTTAGCTCTTAGATATGCACTATCAGATAAACTATCATATTCTGAAATGCTTTTTGCCTCTTTAATTCCTCTTTGAATTTCCTCTTGTGTTTGTGAATCAATCCATACTCTTTTCATTTCTGCCTTTGGATTAGGATTTGCCATCATAAAAACTAAACGCTGTATATACTCTCCTTCTCTTCCAGAGTCTCCTGCGTTATATATAACTTCAACATCTTCCCTTTGTAAAAGTCTTTGCACTATTTCAAATTGATTTTTAACAGATGAAATTATTTCATATTTCCATTCTTTTGGAATAAAAGGTAGTGTACTTAACTTCCACTTTCTTAAATTTTCATCATATACTTCCGGATAACTCATAGTTACCAAATGTCCAACGCACCAAGTTATAACCCAATCATCAGATTCAAGATACCCATTCATCCTCTTAGTATTTATTTTTAACGCCTTTGCAAATTCCATTGCTACAGACGGCTTTTCTGTAATTATTAACTTTTTCATGTTTACCTCTTTTTGTGTTTATTATATAATAATTAGTCTAAAAAATCAATTGGATTTAAAAAATAAACGTTAGAAAAAAAGGAATATATAACAAAATAGATAAAGTAACACTGAAGTGCTACTTTATCTATTTTTAATTTACTTTTTTAAAATGAACTCTATTTTGAGTGCTAAGATTCATTCCTACACATTCGTCTGATGATGCGTTATAGAAAAATAAAGCATATGGAGTATTTATTGTTGAAATAGATATCTTACCATCAATAACTGATTTTTTCCTATTTAATTCAAGATAATATATATCTGTCCTTAGAATAGATGTATTTTTATTAAATTCCTCTTCATTAAAAACATATTCTTCATTAATTTGCTCTATTGCACTATCCCCTAAAGAGACAGTATACTCTCCTTCATAATAATTATCTGATTTATCATTTTCATCTTCATACCAATAATATGTTCCATCATCTTTTAACTCTAAAACTGAACCATCACTTGCCATCCATTTATTTCCCTTGATTTTATTCTCTACATCTAAATCATCTGTAATTCCCTCAGAAATATCATTATACAATTCTGTAATATTAGACTTTATATTTTCTTCATTAATCAAACTTGGTTTTCCAGCTATAAATATTATGAAAAAAGTCCATAAAATTGTAATAATTATTGATACTACAGATAGAATAATTCCTGCTATACCAAATGCCTTTTTTTGCTTTTTTACTAATGAAATTATACCAAGTATAATTGATAATAACGCCAAAGGAATAGATATGTATATTAAACTACATATTATTGCTATTATACCTAATACCATTGAAGCTATACCAAGCCCCTTTTTTTCTTTCATATACTAACCTCCCTAAATATAATAAAATATTAACACAAAAAATATCACTATGCAATACATATTTATTATTTTATTATTCTATTATTTTATTATTCTATTATTTTTAGCCATACTAACCAAAAGGAGATGAATATAAAATATCATCTCCTTTATTACTCTAATACTTTTATTAATTTGAAGCTTGTGTTGTATCGTCACTTTCAAGAGTTACTTGAACATCCATATCTTTATTTTGTCTATGAACCTTTAATGTAATCTTGTCTCCGACATTTTTAGTGTTTTTTATTTCATTCAATTCTTCCATTGTTGTTATATCTTTACCTTCTATTCCTGTTATAACATCACCTTTTTGAAGTCCAGCCTTTGATGCTGGTGAATTTGTAACAACTTGTGCTACATATACACCTTGTGGTAAATTATTCATTTTAGCTGTAGTTTCATCAACGTTTATACCTGATACACCAATATATGGTCTTACTATTTTTTTATCTTTTATAAGTTTATTAATTATATCAACTGCATCATCACTAGGAATTGCAAAGCCAAGACCTTCTACAGATGCACCACTAAGTGAAGATCCAATTTTTACAGTATTAATACCAATTACTTGCCCTTGTGAATTAACTAAAGCTCCACCACTATTTCCAGGATTAATTGCAGCATCAGTTTGAATTAATTTGTATGTTCTACCACTAGTTGTTATTTTTCTATTTAAAGCAGATATATAACCTACTGTAACACTGCCAGCCAATTCTTGACCTAGTGGATTACCAATAGCAACTGCTATATCTCCAACTTGAAGTTCTGATGATTTACCAAATTCTGCAGCTGTAAGTCCTGTTTTTTCAACTTTAATAACAGCTAAATCTGTTGTTTCATCATATCCAACTATACTAGCTTCAATTGTTTCATCTGAGTCTGCAAGTGTAACTGAAATTTTAGCACTTGAATCTTTTATTGCACTTTCAATTACATGATAATTTGTAACAATGTAACCATCCTGTGAATATATAATTCCAGATCCCTCTTCACTTGATTCTTGAAGAGAACCAAACATTGTTTGTGACATTGCATTTATTTTTATTCCAACAATTGATGGACCAGCTTTTTTAGCAATCGCAACAACTGGACTATCAGTGGCCTCAATCTTAATACGTGTTGTATTATTGTTACTATTACTTGTATTAATAGAATTATTACTGTTTGTTTTTGTAAGAATTGTATATGTTAAAACACTACCTATAGCACCTGCAATAATTGCTGTAATAACAGCCATTATAAACATGGGAGTACTATTTCTTTTTTCCTTAATAAACATCTTTGTTCCAACGCTTTTCTGTTCTGTAGCTTTTTTTTCTTTTGTTATCTTTTTTTCTTCTTCATTTTCACTCATATTATCCCTCCTATATATTATTTTACAATATATTAACTATTTTTTCCAGCTGCAACACCTGTTGAAAAAGCAATTTGTAAATTATATCCTCCAGTATATGCATCAACATCAAGCAACTCACCTACGACATACAATCCTTTTACTATTTTTGATTCCATAGTTTTGGGATTTATTTCTTTTGTATTTATACCTCCAGATGTTACAATGGCCATATCGAGTGGCATAAAGCCAGAAATATTTATTTTTAAATTTTTCACTATGTTAACTAAATTTTCTCTTTGTTCTCTTGTAATTTGATGAACCTTTTTCTCTTTATCTATTTTTGATAAGTTAATTATTGGAGATATTAATTTTTGAGGTAAAAGATCATTTAATGAATTTTTAAATTCTTTATTTGTATATTTTTCAAAATCTCTCTGTATTCTTTTATCTAGCACTTCAAAACTTAATGCTGGTTTTAAATCAATTACAAGTTCAATTTGCTTATTTTTTATTTTTTCATTAATATTTTTTACAGTGTTTAATTTACTACTTGCACTTAATACTACAGGTCCTGTAACACCAAAGTGCGAAAACATCATTTCTCCAAATTCACTATATAATATTTTATTATTAGTTTTATCAATAAGATTTACCTTAACATTTCTAAGAGAAAGACCTTGTAATTCTTTACATATTTTATCTTCAGATTTTAAAGGAACAAGTCCAGGTTTTATTTCCTTTATACTATGCCCAAGTTTCTCAAGCAAAATATATCCATCTCCTGTACTTCCTGTTGATGAATAGCTTTTCCCACCTGTTGCTATAATACATTTATCACAAACAATTTCAGTACCATTTTCTAGTTTAACTCTTGATATTTTTTCATTTTCAGTTATAATTTCTACAACTCTTGAGTTATATTTTATCTTAACATTTTCCTTCTTTAACTTGTTTTTTAATGCATTAACAACTTCTATAGCGCTATCACTTACTGGGAAAACTCTTCCTCCTCTTTCAACCTTGGTTTTTACTCCTAATTTATTAAAGAAATCTACCACATCTTTATTATTGAAATTTGAAAAAGAGCTATACATAAATTTAGAATTATTTACTATATTATTTCTAAATTTTTCCTCATCACCATCAAATGTAAGATTACATCTACCTTTTCCTGTTATTTTTAACTTATTTCCTAAAGAACTATTTTTCTCTACTAATATAACATTATTTCCTTCTTCTGCGGATGTTATACCTGCTATCATTCCTGCAGGTCCACCTCCAACTACAACAACATTCATTATTTCTCCCTACTTATAATTTTAGATACTGCACTACATATTGCAAGTTTAGCAGACTCATAAGTAAGTCCTCCTTGCATATACGCAACATATGGTGCACGTATAGGTGAATCAGCTGATAGTTCTATTGATGCTCCTTCTATAAAAGTTCCTGCAGCCATTATTACATCATCATCATATCCTGGCATTGCCCATGGTTCTGGAGTTACATGACTATCTATTGGACTTTCATTTTGAATTTGCTGTATAAACGTTATTAGTTTATCTTTATCATTAAATTTTATTGCTTGAACTATATCTGACCTTTTATCAAAAGCTGATGGATATACATCAAAGCCTTGTTCTTCTAACATTTTAGCAGTGAATACGGCTGACATCATTGCGTTTTTAACTATAGATGGCGCCATAAATAATCCTTGTAATATGTTCCTGTTTTGATCTAATGTTGCTCCACATTCTTTACCAATTCCAGGGCAAGTAAGTTTTTCAGAGCATAATTTTATTATTTTACTATCTCCTGCTATATAACCACCTGTTTCACATAGTCCACCACCTGGATTTTTAATTAAACTACCGCATACAACATTTACTTCAACATCAGTTGGTTCAAGTTTTTCTGTAAATTCACCATAACAGTTATCAACCATTATTATTACATCTTTATCTATTTTTCGTATATGTTCCACAACTTCTTTTATATCATCAATACATAAAGATTTCCTTAAAGCATATCCTTTTGAACGTTGAATGTGAATTAATTTTACTTTATTATTTTTTAGATATTTTTCAATTTCTTCTATATCAAAATTTCCATCATTTTTCAAATTTATTTCGTCATATTTAACACCATAAGACATTAAAGATAATGGATTTTCTGTTAATCCTATGACTTCGCATAAAGTGTCATACGGTCTTCCACTTATTGCAAGTAATGTATCACTAGGCATAAGTAATGCTTGAAGAACTGTTGCAATTGTATGTGTACCATTAACAAATTGTACTCTTACTAAACTATCTTCTGTATGAAATACATCTTTATATATTTTTTCTATTACTTCCCTTCCTGCATCATCATATCCATATCCAGTTGTTTTATTCATATGCATTGTAGATACTTTATTGTCTTTAAAAGCTTTTAGAACTTTAGCTTGATTATATAAAGCCGTGTCTTTAATTTCATTAAATACAAGACCTAAGCTATTTTCAACCTGACTTGCTGTTTTAAGTATTTCACTTGATATATTAAACATATTCTCTATGCTTTTCATTTTTATCACCTTCTAAATTATACCACAATTAATAAATATTGTGAATATACATAACATAATTTCACTAAAATTTCACTTTATATCAAGCATCTATCATAAATAGCAAAAAGCACCCAGTTTATATACTAAGTGCTTACATTTAACAATTATTCCATATCTTCTAAATCATCTTGATTTTTAGTAAATTCGTCAAATACTTTTTTCCCTAAATCTTCATCTGTAACTGTATCGTAAACTTCTTCTCCATCAACTTCTTTAATTTCAAGAATTGTTACTTCAATATCATCATCTTCATTTCTATCAGCTTCAGCTACAATTAAAAATTCTCTTTCATCTTCAAGGGTAACAACGTCTATTATTTCAAATTTTACATCATTTCCTTCTTCGTCTGTAAGTGTAACTATTGGGCTCATATCATCAGGAAGTTCATCCCCAAAATGATCATGTCCACATCCTGCGCAAGAATCACATCCTGCTGCACATCCTGTTAATTCTTCTTTATCCATCTCTTTTCCTCCTTATATATAATATATCATAAACTATTTAAATATCCTTCTAAAATGTAAGTAGCTGCAAGTTTATCAGCATATGTATTTTTTTTCTTTTGAGAAATGTTAAGCTCCCTCATTGTCCTATATGCAGAAACCGTCGTTAGCCTTTCATCCCATTTTACTATATTAACATCTAATTTTTCTTTTAATAAAGAAATTATCTCATCAACTTTTTTTGTCTTTTCAGACATAGTTCCATTCATGTTTTTTGGATAGCCAAAAACTATTGTTTGTACATCATATGTCTTTGTTAAATTTATTATATGAGATATTAACTTTTTAATACTGCCATTTATTACAAATGTATCTAGACCCTGGGCCGTTATACCAAGTTCATCAGATATAGCCAGTCCAACTCTTACATCTCCGTAATCTACTCCTAATATTCTTTTCATAATTTATTATAGATCCAAATATTTCTTTATCATTTCTTGTAGCAAGTCATCTCTTTCAATTTTACAAATTAGTGCTCTTGCATTTTGATGTGATGTTATATACGTTGGGTCGCCTGATAAAATATAACCTATAATTTGACTAACAGGTTCATATCCCTTATCTTTAAGAGCAGAAACTACTTGTTCCATTATTTCTTTTACTCTTCTTGATTCATCTTTTTGAGGTTTAAATACTGTAGTATTTTGATCCATAAAATCACTCCTTTTCTTTATTATATTATATTTATTATAATACAATGACATATTTTTAAATTGTTTAAATTATTTTAATTGTATTAACTGAATTCATTCCGTCTATATAATCTACCATTTTTTCTATTTCAAAATCAATATCATTTTGATTTTTTACTGTATGTAATAAAAATTGACTATTTACTGTTATCTTTTCATCACCTACATACTCACTTTCCAAGTTTAACTTTGCAAGTAACCTTTCAATCATAGGTTGTGAAGCTTGTGATGCCATATTAGGAATAATTATTAAAAATTTAATTCCACTATATCTTATTAATACAATATTTTTATTTACAAAATTTTTTATACAATTTGTAGCCTTAATAAGCACAGCATTTCCAACATTTCTACCATATTTTAGATTAATATCTGGAATGTTTTTTAGACAAACCATTGCTATTGTATTATTCTCATTATTTTTTATAATCTTTCTTGCACCTGAGTACAAATATAAATTAGTGTAAAATCCTGTTTGTTTATCTTCGTTTTGTGCTTTTTCAATTGATTTTTGAAATCCAACAATATCAAGAAATGTTCCTATATTTGCCTTTAGTTTTGCAAGCTCTGATTTTGGAATATTGTCAAATGCATTAGATACAGTATCTTCTAAAAGCCAAAATCCTAAATAAACTCCGTTACAATATATTGGAGAAAACATTGCGGATTTTATTCTTCTTTCAACTGCACTTCTATATAAAAGTGTTTTTCCTGGTGCAGTTGTTAAATACTTAGATACATTTTTAGAGATATTAACTTTAAAATCATTTTCATTTGCAATATCTTTTAATCTATCTTTATATATAGCTTCTATATTACTTGCTGTTGAATCATATTCATACCCATCAAATGTTGAGATAGTTGAATATTTAACTCCATAATTTGTTATTATAACATCATTTAAATTTTTTATTTTTTCATCAGATGAAAATTTTGAACTCATTATTTCTAACATATTTTGCAATATATTCATATTTGCTACATTTTTTGATACAGATTTTAGAGAGTTTATTTGTCTCTTTTGAAAAGATGTAATAATTATTGCAACAATTAAAATAAGTATAATTGTAATTATTAAGGTTATTATTAATAACTCCATTTACAAACCTCTTTTCTATAATTTAAATTATTTAATTTCTTTTTCGTAAGTGCCCTCATTAGAATTATTATATGTAGCTGATGATTTTTTAAATATTCCTCCAAAAGAACTTTTCTTTTTCTGAGGGGTATATGTTTCAGCCCTAGAATTAATTATTCCTCCAATGGGATATATAGCATTTATAATTTTTGATAAGTTTGATATAAAATCAGCTGAAAAGCTTGAAAACTTATTTGTATATTTATATAGCATTTCAATATATTTTATATAATTTTCTTGATCAAAAGGCAATATATAATATGGAATCGTAGATGAATTAAATAATTCATCAAACATTTTTAAGTCATAACTTGTATAAGTAGCTATACCATCAATTATATCTTTTGCTGTAAGAGAACATCTAACATGTTTATTTATTATAATTCTTATCTTGTTCATTGGAACACCATGTGATTTAAGTTCTCTTAAGAACATCGTTGTCTGTGCAATATTAAGTACATTCATATCTTGTACTAAGTATATTTCTTGACACAATCTAAAGTAATCATATGGTGTTGTAAAATCAGTATCTATAAGAATAACGCTATTATTTTGCATAATTGTATCTATTACTACACTGGAATTATATTGTTTTCTATCGTCACCAGGCATACCTGTATAAACACTTAATTTTTCATATATTAAAGGTTCATTTAGTCCATTAGAAGCATATTTCATACTTTCAGCAGCAATAGCCCTTTTTCCTTCATTGTCATATGTATATATAGTATAAGTATCTCTTTTTCTCGTAACATCACAAATTGCTGTTTTAACTTTATTTCTTGCAAGATATGTTCCTATTGCATTAATACAAAATGTTGTTCCTGATTTTGGAGCTCCAACAAAACATACTATTTTTTTATAGTCTTTAGGAACTTCGAAAACATTTTTTACAACTTCTTTCTCAACGACTTTCGTAACAACTGGAGCTGGTGTTGGAACTTTTTGAACAACAATTTTTTCAATTATTTCAGGTTCCTTTTTTATCTGTATAGCATTTGCATCTTTTTCAACAATCCTTTTTTGAGGCTTTACATTATCACTTGGTATACTTTCAACATTTTTTACATTATTTTGTATGTTTTTATTATCATTTTGAACCTGAGTTTCAACTACTTGAGTGTTAACACCTAATGATTTATATTTTTCATTATTAAATGATAAATACTGTTTAACATCTGATGGTAAAAAATTAGATATAACCTTTAATTGCTCATCTGTATATTGTGCAGCAATTCTATCAAATATTTCATTATATTTATCCGGAACGCCATTTTGATTTCTATAATATGATATAATCCTTTGTATTTCTATTTCTGAAACTTCAGCTGAATTATATATATTTTCTCCAGCTACTTTATCATAATATTTCTTTACATCCTTTTTTTGAAAAGGTTTATTAATTGCAGCTGCAACTTTTCCTTTTGTTCTATCTTGCCCTGTAAGTACAGTATAGATTCCCATATTAAATAATTTTGCAAGATAATCATCACCAAGTTTTCTTCTATCAGATGCAACATATACAATATTCTTTGCATCATATACATCTGTCATTGCATCTATGTTTTTAAAAAGATAATCATCTATTTGCGCATAATTATTAGTTGGGAACTTTTCCAACTCTTCTAGAACTACAGCTCTATCATATTCACCAGAAGCTAATTCCTGAATAAATTGTTTAAAATAATAAACATTTTTATACTCTATTTTTTCTTGATATTTTTGCTGATAAAATTCAGCAATTCCTTTTGCAGTATCATCATTATTTATACCAAAAAGTATTTTCATATTCCTCTCCTCTTATTCTCTTATGTTTAAAATTATTTCATTATTAAAAATGCATATAAAAGTGGTAAACACTGTATTATTACCATAAATATTGCAATTCCAATCAAAAGACGTCTTCCAAGAATTTTATGTTCTAGGACCTCAGAGCCAACAACATAAAATTGATACAACGCATATATAAATACTAACGTTACAACAGGCCAAGAATATTTCTGAATAAATATAAGGACCTTCATTGTTCCGTCCATTATCTGATCATTTGTAAAAGTTTCTTCCGCGCCAAAAACAAAATTTGAAACAATACCAGAAACTATAGAAATCACTAAGCATATAATAACTAGTTTTTTATATCCAATACTTTTATATTCCATTTTATACCTCACATTTTATTTCTTTTTATTATACCATATAATTTTACTATAAAAAAAAGAAAATATCAAGGTATAGCAACAAATTTGTAATAAAAGTTTCAAGAGAATAGTTACTATTCAGACTAGAACCTAAAATTTTAGTAACAATATGTAACTAATAAAAATAAATGTGAGTCTTTTTTTATATTAACGATTTTTTTAATGAAAATTAATGTGTATCTTTTCAACTACATAGTATAATATATTTGATAATGAAGCTGTTACAATATAGTAATTAATTCATTATTTACTAATTATTATTTTTCTTGTCTAAATGGTAACAAAAAATATAGCAATTTATATATAAAAACTTATCTAACGTATTATTTCTATATTCTTTGTAATTACGCTATTATTTTCTAGCAAAACTCCATAGACAAAAATCATTTTACCTATTTTTAATTTTGAATATATTCTATCTATCATATTTTCCAT